>Ga0315282_10007814_pt1 | contig 17460 bp, 17 predicted proteins | sample YL17G07_20_MG_FD_203693 | JGI IMG/M metagenome (GOLD analysis project Ga0315282, IMG submission 203693) | Sediment microbial communities from Yellowstone Lake, YNP, Wyoming, USA - YL17G07_20 | ecosystem: Environmental > Aquatic > Freshwater > Lake > Sediment | place: USA: Wyoming | collected... | reverse complement strand
CCAGCGAAAAACAAAAACCGCGCTAATCGTTGCGGACAAAGACGCGGAAGACGTGGTCAAAATACTCAAGAAACTTGGAATCAAACCCGCACTCACCAAGCTCAAGAGTTAGTTATGCAACACAGCATAAAATCAAGAAAATGGGAATGAATTTCGACGTGGACTTCGGGCAGGATGACAATGCAGTGCTCGAGGAAATGGAGAAGCGCAAAAAGAGCGATGACGTGTACGTAGACGTGCCGTTTGACACCGGCATGGATGTTCTGGACTTGTCAGTAATGTACGATAGTACGAAAGGCATTTGCGGTGCATCCACAGTAATGGACTCGTCTGATGCCAGCGAATTCCTGATTAACGTGAGGGATGCCGCTAAGAAAAATGGCATAAAGTTGCATGACGGCATCATAGGCCATGTCGGCGACACTAAAGTGACGGGAGTGTGGGGACCCCGGTGGGGTGACATCAACAAAGAAAAAGTCGATGAATACGTCGACGTCATGAAAAGAAACGGCGTTAAGAATGCGACGGTCTCATTCAGGGTCGATGCCTACAGTGGTGATCACTCTATTATGCCTCGTCAAGGCCGCCTGATTGCCGGGACGACTTTCGAGACTAAGGATGGCAAAAAGCAGTCATACCTATTCGAGGGTAACCTAAACGACAAGACATTCAAGGGAAGCACGGTCGGATATCTCTTTCAGGCATTGGGGAAGGAAGGGTATGCCGTGCAGAAAGGACTCGACGTTAAGACTGCCAACGTATATAGGCAACTGAGATCCTAGAAAATCAAAAAAGCGCTCTGCCGTTTCGGGGCTTAATTTCTGGTCCCCAATTCTTTCTTTTTTTGATTCGCTTTAACGGCAGGTAGTTCAGGAAAGTACCATCCCTTCGTTTAGGAATTCCTCTATCCTTTTCCTGTTGCTGGAGTCCATGAGGTCCTCTGCGGAAAGGACTTTCACTCCGGCTTTTTCCAGGCCCTCCTTTCCCTCAATGGTGCAGCCTAGCCAGTATATTATGCAGCCACTTCCGTACTTCTCGAGGTAATACTTTACCTGAGTCATGTAATCGCTGCGGCACTCCCTTAGGTTCCCGAAAGTAGCCTTGCTCTCAAGCCAGTGGAACTCCCCGGGAATTCCTGGAAGCCTTTCCTTCTTCTCGAACAGGAAGTCAGGAGTCTTTACCCCCTCGCGCGAGCCGCCGTTGAGTGCTGACTGCTGCTCACGCTCGCTTTTCGAGCGCACACCCCACTGCTTCAGCTTCTCGCTGCACAGCGATTCACCCATACGTCCCTTGTGGATCATGTACTCTACAGCTTTCGGTGCGTGGATGTAGTCCTCCATGCTGGCTTCGCGCAGTTCCTTTTCGATCCTGTCTTTAGGCTTGTGCTCTGGATGGGATACCTCGTGTATCATCAGATGAAGATCGTGGCGCGTTAAGCCCCATCTCTCCCTGAATATGTGCGAGAGGGTGACAGGAAGCACGCACCACTTCCTTGAAAGCGCGGTCAAGGACTTGCGGTCCACAGTCCATTCCCTCCATATCCTGTCTATATTCTGCTTCGCGATAGCGTGGTTGCGCTTGCATAGGCGAATGCCTTTCTGTATGAGTATGGCGTTAAGCGCTGCAGCAGGAAGCATAGGAAGGCGGAGAGGGGGATTTCGCGCGAGCAAGTGAACGTCTCTTACGCAGTTCAGCCTTTTCTCGAATTCGAGCGCATCACGCTCATCTATCAACAAAATCATGGTGTGAATGATTTAATAATGATGCAATGCACTATATATAAAAATAGGTGCGCGAAAGACAGCAGGTCTGGAACCGGGGTGTGTGTATAGTGCTCCATATGGATGTTGCTTACAGTCTTCCTGAATTGAGGATCGGCGTTGAATCAAGAATACGGTTATTCTTCACTGCCGAAAAGCGCAATCCCACTTTTTTTTACAATCCGCTGAAGGAATTCGTGATGAACGGGGGAAAAAGGATAAGACCGATACTCTGCGGGATGGCATTCAAGGCAGCAGGCGGTAAAGGAATAACCCCGGCACTCATTGACGCGGCAGCAGCAATAGAGATGATTCACGACTTCAGCCTGATACACGACGACATAGAGGACGGATCGCTGCTTCGGCGAGGCGTTCCGGCTATGCACTTGCAATTCGGCGTCCCATACGCCGTCAATGCTGGAGATGGCCTGCTTGCCTGCGCTTTCGAGCTTCTCTCCAGCTCTAAGAATCTTGAGCCTTCCTCCCTCCGTGCTTCATTGATTCGCGAGATTTCTGAAGCGGTTGCCGGAATGTGCGAGGGACAAGCGCTCGACATTCAGTGGGCAACTGACGGGAAAGCTCTTGAGAGCGTGAGTTCGGCAGATTACGTTCGCATGGCAGGCCTCAAGACCGGATGCCTTTTTTCTGCATGCACTGCAGCAGGTTTGATGCTTTCAGGAACCTCACGAGCGACCGATGCTAAGCGGGCGGATGCTTTCAGGGATTACGGCAGGGCGCTCGGAATCGCATTCCAGATACAGGACGACGTACTCAATTTCTCCGGAAGCGGGAAAGAGTACGGCAAGATGATAGGAGACGACGTCATAGAAGGGAAGAAGACTCTTCTTTTGATTAGGGCTTACGAGCTTTCAAGCTCGAAAGAGCGGGAGACGCTCAGGACCATCTATTCAAAGAAGAAAAGGAGTTTCTCTGATGCCGCGCGGGTCGCTTCCGTCTTCCGCAAGCATCATGCGGAAATACTCTCGTACTCCCGTGATGCCGCCGTAAAAGGGCTTGACTCCTCCCGGCCTGCATTCGTGAAGGCGTGCGGGAACAAGGAATTCCTGGAAAAATTCATGGAGCTCGAGCGGTTCGTACTGGTCAAGCGTCGCGCCTGAACAGAAGGGAAAACGCGCGTGCGTTATGCCTTTTTTATCGAATGTTAAATTTTATAAACCAAGCGATACGCCATTCTCGTTCATGATGAAGGTTGAAACCGTTGCAGGACTTACGTTGACACTGATTTTCGGAGTAATAACAGGCGCTTTGGGCGTCATCCTCTACTTAAGCGGTGTCGGAGGGCTTTACGGTGTGATGTTGGCGTTGGTGTTCACAGGAGTCATACTTTTCCTTCAATGGTATTTCGGTCCGACAGTAGTCAAATTCATGAGTGGGGCCAAGCCTATAACGCGCGAGCAGGCTCCGCAGATTTTCGAGATGGTCGAACGCTTGTCCAAGAAGGCTGGATTGCCGAATGCGCCTCGCCTTTTCATAGTCAACAGTCCGGCTTCTAATGCTTTCGCTTTCGGGAGAACTAGGAATGATTCTAACCTGGCGCTTCACGCCGGGATAATACGGGATTTGAGCCCGAGCGAGCTTGAAAGCGTGATAGCACACGAGTTAGGACACATTTATCACCGTGACTTCATAGTGATGACCATTGCCTCAATCATACCAGTCCTCCTATATTATATGGCTATAGTTGTAATTTCCTCCTTTTTCGGAGGAAGAAGCCAAGACGACAGACCCAATTTCGTAGCCGTCTTAATCGGGGGCCTCCTGGCGAGATTCCTAGGCCAGCTTCTCGTGCTCTGGCTTTCTAGGACTCGGGAGTATCACGCGGATGCGTTCAGCGCCAAGCTCACGAGCGGCAAGGACCTGGCAAAGTCACTGGTCAAGATAACTTACGGCCTTGATGTAAAGCGTGGGAACGAGTCATTAAGCTGCCTCTACATAGGCGATAACACCGGAGAAAACGCGCAGCAATTGGCGAGCTATCTCTCAATGGACGCAAAAGGCATAGAGGAAGGCATCAGGAATGAGAAGCGGAAGGGATTCCTTGAGATTTTCATGACGCATCCTTTGACGGGAAAACGGCTTCTTGCGCTCAAACAGCAAGCTAAATAGGCAAAAACATCGGGTTGTAGTGGCAAAACAACGGTAAGTTTTATAAAGGGAATACGTCAAAACGGTTCCTAAGGCATAAACGATGATGAAAAACACAGTTACGACCAATTACGCCCCTAAATTCTCGCCTAAGTACCTTCAGAAGTGCGGCGCGGAGTATACGGGGGATGGCAAGCTCCACATCAAAGCTGAGGCCCTGCTTCCGGATGAGGGCTACGAGCTGGTCTCGTGGTACGAGGAAAACCCGTCCCAGGGAGAGATCAAGACATTCTTCGAGATGCGTCGTCCAATCAACGGGGACGACGATACTGTTCGGGCGCTTCCGCTTAAGAAGTGCGACTTGGAGCGGGAGTTAGGCTACCTTCAGCCAGGAGAGTACAGAAGGCTCTCATTCTACGTCGAGGGAAGGTACTACAAGACGCAGGTATTGGACAAGCCACTCAAGGTGGAATAGGCAAGGGGGCCTGATTAATCCCTAAAGTTTTGAGAACTCTATACGCAGGTTTCTCCTGTGGTTCGCTTCATCGTCAGCGATGCGAAGCTTGGCGTAACTATGCTCGTAGCCGAGGCTTCCGGGATTCAGGAACGTGTTGACATAGCTGTCATTCAGGTCGTATGAGACGTTATAGACGCCCCTGCTTTTGCCAGTGTGTTCCACATCTATCTTAACGCCGAGGAGGGAGTGGCTGCCTGCATCAAGGTCGTCGAGCCTCAATGTCGCGTAACGCCTCTCGGCAGGGTTTGAATCCTTCTTTCTTACCCTTATGCAGGCGCCGTAATCATCGTGGCAGTGCCCTGAGAGGATCACGCCTGGATCGCGGTCATTCACCACTTTTTCTATGGCGCTGCTTCCTATCCTGATTTTATTCCCAGTGTAGTGCGAGTTCGCGAGGTCAAAGATCCCCCGCATGGGGGTGTGGAGGACGAGCATGGCGTCCTTTGGTTCTACCTTATTCTCATTGTAAAGGTGTTCGAAGCTTTTCTGGAGTGAATCAGTGAACTCTTTTGGAGCGTAGTGGGCCCTGTCGAGCGCGGCAGGAACGTTCGGGCTCTTACGGGATTTTTCGCTTCCGCCGAAGCCGACGTAGCCGATTCCTCCTCCTTCAGCGTAAGACTTTCCGTGAATGTCATGCATGCCCTTGTACTGGCTTAGTGCCGTCCGCAAGTTTTCCGCGTTGTCGTGGTTTCCGGGAATCGCTATCACGTTCTGGCCAGCCAATGGCGCAAGCTGTCTTGAAGTGCGTTCTATTAGTTCTTTCTGGTCTGTGTGCCAGTCCGCGATGTAGTCGCCTAGGTTTATCACTGCGTCGAATTTCTCGGACTTCGCAACGGGGCCTATGGCTTTTGCTTCTTCGAAGCCCTCATGCAGGTCGGAAATCACGAGGTAATTCCTCACGCGAACCCCCTTCGCCTTTTTTCTCCCAGCCGGTTCAGCCAATTCCAGCAACGCCACCTAAGAATTTTAGTCCTCAAAAGTAGTAAAAGATTCGGCTTTATAAACGTAACGTAAACCACTGGCCAAAATTGTGCATTTCGTTGTGAAATAACTTTAATTAATATAAATCGCCAACTAACACAAACGATTACCCAAACAATATGGAAGCGAATCCGACATCTTCATTCAAGAAAGTAGCTGAAGGCATAAAGTCCCTAAGGATACAGGGAGCTCACGCCATCACTCTTTCCGCAATCAATGTGCTGGAAGAACAGATAAGGCAGGGAGCCCAGAGCGCCGAAATAATCTCAGGAAGCCGGCTCCTCATAAATGCGCGGCCAGTAGAACCCGCGCTCCGCAACTGCATCAAAATCACACTCGACACATTCAAGAGAAACGGGAGGGAAGCAGCAGCGAGTAAAGCGCACGAGCTCGCCCTAGAGCTTGATGAGGGACAGGAAAGCATAGCAAGGAATGGAGCCGAACTCATACGTTCAGGCGACGTGATAATGACTCACTGCCATTCATCGACGGTCGTAAGGATACTCGCGCTCGCGCACGCGCAGGGAAAGAAGATAACAGTAATATCCACAGAAACCAGGCCGAAATACCAGGGACGCAAGACCGCATCAGAACTTGCGAATCTCGGGATACGCACGATAATGATAGTAGATTCAGCAGCCAACTATTACGCAAGCGAAGCTGACAAGATAATGGTTGGATGCGATGCGATAGCGAAAGAAGGAGGAATAGTGAACAAGATAGGGACATCTACTCTCGCAATGATCGCAAGAGAGCACAAGATACCGTTCTATTCCGCCGCATCACTACTCAAGTTCGATCCTGAAACCAAGTATCCGGAATCAATAGAGGAAAGAAGCAGGGAAGAACTGCTTTGCGATACGACAAACATCAGCGGATTCAAGAACGTGATAGTGCGAAATCCCGCATTCGACCTCACGCCACCAGAGCTTGTCACCGGCATAATAACTGAGAAGGGCGTGCTAAAGCCTAAAAAGGCGGTAATGCTTGCAGCGAAACTGTTGTCAGGCAAGTAAGATACTAATTAATCAACAAGGAAAATAAAGCAACGAGTGCGGGCGGTGGCGGATTTCTGTGGAAAGTTTTGATCCCAAAAAATTCGAGGAAGAAGTGATACGAATCTGGGAAACCGAGAAGACGTATCATTCCTGGCGCGAATGGCAGAAGGGAAAGCCAGTTTTCGCATTCCTTGACGGCCCGCCATACCCGACAGGAGCCATACACCTGGGCACCGCCTGGAACAAGGTATTGAAGGACGCTGTTCTCCGCTACAAGGCGATGCAGGGATTCCACGTCAATGACACGCCAGGATACGACATGCACGGCCTGCCAGTCGAGTTGAAGGTCGAGAAAAAGCTCGGCATAAAATACAAGAAAGACATAGAGGAGCTCGGCATAGGTTCATTCGTGAATTCATGCAGGGAGTTCGCGAAAAGCAACCTCCAAGTCATGAACGACCAGTTCAAGAGACTGGGCGTGTGGATGGACTGGGACCATCCGTACCTCACCATAGACAACTCCTACATGGAGGGAGTATGGTGGGCGATAAAGCAGGCGCATTCCAAGGGGCTCTTCTATGAAGGAGTCAAAGTCATAACCGTATGCCCGAGGTGCGAGACGGCACTCGCAAAGCACGAACAGGAGTACGCCACAATAAGCGAGGAATCGATATACGTAAAGCTCAAACTCACCCCATCAGGCGATTTCATAATCGTCTGGACCACGACTCCATGGACTATACCTACGAATCTGGCAGTCATGGTCAACCCGGACTACAATTACGCGAGAGTCAAGATCGCGTCCACAGGAGAAGTCTGGGTCGTGGCCGAGGCGCTCGTAAGCCAAGTCATGAATGACTGTGGAATCACCCACACCGCGGATTCCGAAGTCATTGAAAAAGGAGTTCTTGAAGAATACACTGATTCTGGATTCTTAGTCACCCCATTGGATTACGAAGTAATTGAAACAGTCAAAGGGGAAAAGCTTGACGGACTAAAGTACGAACACCCACTTCTTTCAGAAATACCACGCCTTGCGCAACTCAAAGCGGAGAATCAGAGAATCCATTCAGTCATCTTGAGCCGCGAGTACGTGGGCCTGGACGTTGGAACCGGATGCGTTCACTGCGCACCAGGAACGGGCCCAGAGGATTTCGAGGTCGGAGCGAAAAACGGCATAGGGCCATTCTGCCCCCTAAACCAGAACGGATCCTACACAGAGGATGCAGGAAAGTATGAGGGGCTCGTCGTCAAAAAGAACGCCGACCCGATAGTGAATGAAGACCTAGATGCCCGCGGAGCGCTTGTCGGAAGAAAGAAAGTGACGCACGAGTATCCGACCTGCTGGCGCTGCAAGACTCCGCTCATATTCCTGACGACCCGGCAATGGTTCCTCGAGGCGACACGCCTCAAGGATGCAATGCTTGAAGAGAACGAGAAAGTGTTATGGGTACCTGACTGGGCAGGCTCGAACCAATTCAAAAGCTGGCTTACGACACTGCAGGACTGGTGCATATCACGCCAGAGATATTGGGGCGTGCCACTCCCCGTCTGGAAATGCAATGCATGCGGAGCCGTGGAAGTCATGGGCTCGGCTAAAGAGCTGGAGCAGAAGTGCGGCTCCAAAGTCACGGAACTGCACAGGCCGTGGATCGACGGCGTGAAATGGAAATGCAATCATACATGCGGATGCGCAGGCACGATGACGCGAGTGCAGGACATAATAGATGTCTGGGTCGAATCCGGAGCCGCTGCATGGGCGTCACAAGGATATCCCTCCATTCATGGCGGAAACCTATTGGAGAAACCGTTCTTCCCATCCGCATTCATATCTGAGGGAAAAGACCAGATAAGAGGCTGGTTCTACAGCCAGATGGGGCTCTCGGTGATTGCAACAGGTAAAGCGTCATACAAGGCAGTATACATGCATGGATTCACCAACGATGCGTTAGGCCGGAAATTCTCTAAATCATTAGGCAACTTCGTCTCCCCACAGGAAGTGACAGACAAGTTCGGAAGCGAAGCATTCCGTTTCTTCGCGATAGGAAGCGCCGCGCCAGGAGAGGACATGAACTATCACGAGAGATACGTGAAGGAAGCGTTCAATACGCTATCGGTACTCTGGAACTCGTTCGCATTCGCTTCAGACTACATGAGCATAGACGGATTCTCGCCGGATAAGGCAAAGCTTACCGGGCTCCCACTACAAGTCGAGGACCGCTGGATAATCTCCAGAACGAACTCCACACTCAAGAAACTGACAGAAGCAATGGAATCCTACAATGTGCAGGAAGGGCCAAGGCTCCTGCAGGAATTCGTGCTGGACGACATCTCACGATGGTACATAAAACTCATAAGGGACCGCACGTGGGTTTCGGTCGCGAAGGACGACCCTGAAAAAGTAGCAGCATACGCAGCACTTTATCACTCGCTGGAATGCCTGCTCAAGATGAGCACACCATTCATCCCAATGCTTTCCGAAAAAATCGGAAAATCATTGTGGAGCAAGGTCTCTGGAGCTTCAACCACAAAGTCAGTACACCTAGAGCACTGGCCAAAAGCGGACGAAGAGCTTATTGACGAGTCACTCGAGGAGGACATGATCCACTGCAAACAGATAACCGAAGCCGCACTAGGGGCAAGACAGGAATCAGGAATGAAACTGCGCCTCCCGCTCGATGAACTCGTGATAGAAACAGGTGGAGGAAGCAAGGGTGGTGGCGGCGGGCTTTCGGAGAGACTGATCATGTCCATCCTGAAGCTTGAGCGCGTTTACTCCAAGATGTGCAACGTGAAGCGCGTGAGGGCCGTGAAAAACGTGGCCGAAGCGGGAGGAACGATGGACCTCTCAGAGTATGCGCTCGCACAAACCGCAATAGAGGGAGTGCGCGTTTTCATAAAGACGAAAAGAAGCCCTGAAGTCATAGGAGAAGGGCTGGTGAGAGAATTGGTCAGGGCGGTTCAGGACATGCGCAAGAAGAACGGATTCAAGGTAGTTGAGAGAATAAGCCTCCAGATAGCCGCTCCGGATCGGGAGCGTGAATTCATGACTCCATTCTCGGATGACGTGAAACAAAAAGTAGGAGCAAGCGAGCTCGCATTCATCCAGGGAGAGGATCAATTGTCACACGAGAACGCCGCATTCACTGGATCGGTTAAGGCAGAGGACGGCTCTAAAATAGATTTCGCGTTCTCACGGACGTGATACCGCAACGTTCTATATCTTGTTGAATAAAGCATGCTTTCCACAAACTAAATCCATTTAAACAGTATTCTCCGTGATTTCATCCTGATTCTAGAGTATGGCTGTCGGGCTTAACAAAGGTTCGGGAAGTGGGAAGAAGGTTTTCGTATTTGACTATGATGATACCCTTGCATGGAATGAGTGTTATTACACGCGTGCCGAGACGAGGCTAGTCAATTACATGGTCGAACAATTCTTTCCCAAATGCCCGAAGGTCTTCGACATAGTCCAAGTGTTTGAGAAAAAAGACCTTGCCAACGTGAAAAAGTACGGCCTGTCCACGAAACGTTTTCCGACATCCTGGCTCGAGACTTACGACCATTTCTGCAAGGAGTACGGGCATCAGTCATCCGACTGGGAAAAGGACGAGGTCGAAAGCCTCGCGAAGACCGCATTCCACATCCGTCCCGGACTCGTCCAGGGCGCCGAAGAGGCACTCACATATCTTGCGTCAACAGGCGACCGCTTGGTGCTTCTTACAAAAGGCGACTCTGAGCTGCAGCAGAAAAAGCTCTCACTCAACTCCATGAGCCGCTGGTTCAAGGAATCAGACACGCGCATCGTGGACCTTTACAAGGGAGACGCGTTCAGGAAGATAATGGAAGAATCAGAGGCCGAGTTCGGGAAAGATGGCTTCACTGCATACTCCGTCGGGAATTCATACAAATCAGACATAACTCCGGCGATTGACGCGGGAATGAAAGGAATCTATGTCCCGTTCGACACGTGGTACTTCGATAGGAAAAGGCGCGGAGACAAGACGCAAAAACAAAAAGACACTGAATCAGGGAAGCTGGTAGTCCTGGACTCGATAGGCGGAATAAAGACGAACTACAAGATGCTGTGACCACTGAGGCGAAACTGAAGCATGACCACTCATGATGATGTATCATTATTAAATGCGGCAAAAGCAGGCATTGCGTCTCCACAATCTCCGCAGGCTGAAGGACAACGCAAAATCGCGATAATAGGAACGCACGGCACGCGTAAATCAACACTCGTACATTTGCTAGTTGGACGACTCAAGGAACAGGGAATAAACGCAGGCTACCTGAGCGAGGTGGCATCAAGCTGTCCTCTCCCAATAAACCAGAAGACGACGACAGAAGCGCAGTTATGGATAATGCTGACGCAGATACAGCGCGAGATAGAGCTCGAGAACCGCCCGTATGATTATGTAGTCCTCGACCGATGCATTCTGGACAATTACGTCTACATGCAGAGAGCATACGACTTGATGACTGCCAGGACAGCTAAAGACAATAACTCAATGCGGATTGGCGTGGACCTACTCAACGGCTGGTTCCCGACTTACGATTACGTATTCAAGGTAGACATACCAGGAGGGGCCGGGCTTGCGGACGACGGGATAAGGGACACGAGTTCGGATTTCCAGCTGGACGTTGAATGCAGATTGCAGGAAACGTGCGAAAGGCTTACCCTCCCGAACATTCACCACATAAGCGGGAGCAACGAAGCGCGATTGCAGAAAATAATGGAGATTCTCGGCAGAAAAGCACAGCCACAACTTGACGAATTCATGACAAAAACGCCTCACGATTTCGACAAGGCCTCTCGCAGAAAAAACATTTAAAAACACCCGATTCACTCTGCTATCCTGTTGGCGGGTCCATAGCTCAGTCCGGTAGAGCGACGGTCTTATATGATCGCGCTTTATACACATACAAAACGCAAAATATAGGGCAGGTCTAAGCTAGCCGTTGGTCATGGGTTCAAATCCCATTGGGCCCACCAGCAACTTTCTTCAGTACGGATCTCATCCTTATACGTTAGTTGTGACGTACGATTAATAACTTATTTTAACTATAAGTTCGTCAAAACGTCCGTGGTTACTAAAATAGCTCTTTTTAATCATAAGGGAGGGGTCAGCAAGACCACGACAACATTCCATCTTGGTTGGATGTTGGCCGAAATGGGTAAAAAAGTCATTTTGGTCGATGCAGATCCTCAGTGTAATTTAACCGGTTTAATACTGGGGTATAAGTATCTTGAACTAGAAGGAGTACTAGAAAAATTTTATTCAGAAGGTCATAACAACAACCTGAGGGACGGACTAGCACCAGCTTTTGAATCTATGCCAAAACTAATTGAAGCTGTTGAGTGTATTTCCGTTAAGGGACGTGATAACTTGCTTTTATTGGCAGGTCATATTCGTCTGGCAGAGTACGATGTAACGCTGGGGATAGCTCAAGAACTTTCATCCGCGATTCAAACGCTTAAGAACTTACCTGGTGCTATTAATTTCCTCATAGACCGCACTGCCGAGAAATATGATGCGGATTATGTTCTAATAGATATGAGTCCGAGTTTGAGTTCGATTAATCAAAACTTACTTATGATTAGTGATTATTTCATCGTCCCGACATCTCCCGACTATTACTCAGTTATGGCGATTGAATCTTTAACTAAGATTTGCAAAAACTGGATGTCTTGGTCTAAAAAAGCTAGAGAACTTCCGATTTTAAAAGAAGCGTCGTATCCGTTTCCAGATGTTACACCTAAGTTCTTAGGTACAATCATACAGAGGTATCGTTTGAGAGGGGGTAAGCCGTCTCAAGGGTTTCAAGCATGGGTAGATAAAATAAATGAAACTGTTAAAAATAGCTTTGTCCCGGTGTTGAGTTCTTTGAATATGACTTTAGCTAGTGAAAAATATGAAACTGCGGACTTGTTGTCAGACTATTGTTTAGCCACAATACCTGATTTTAATACGTTAATTGCTAAATCACAAGAAACACAAACGCCGGTATTCGCTCTAACCGACGAACAACTTGAACAGGTTGGCATTGTTCTTGATGCCTCAAGAACTAATGTGTTGAAATTTCACGACACTTTTAAAACACTCGCTGAAAAGATAGACAAGCTAATACATCCAGATGCGTCTTGATTATGAGTATCGCACTAACCCATTTTGAGGAGAATATTGAGAGAATACGTCTTTTGCACGGAGTATACGCGGCGGTAAAGCATAGCACCACCCCAGTTTTAGACGTTTCCGATGTGCTCCGTGCCGAATTGGTTCTTGTTGTAAGTGCTCTTGATTGTTATGTTCACGAGGTCGTTCGAGGAGGGATGTTAGACGTTTTTCAGGGCAATCGTCCTGAAACGGAAAAATTTAAACAATTCGACGTTTCTTTGAATTGCGTAAAACAAGCATTTTTAGGCCCAGATGATTTCTCTTGGTTGGAACAGGAGGTTATAAGACGTCACAGTTTCAGAAGTTTTCAACAAACTGAAAAGGTAGCGGAGGCAATCCGATTGGTCAGTGATATCGAGTTGTGGAACGAGGTTGCGGGTCGTATAGGTAAGTCTCCGGATGATATTAAGCGTCAACTGAACCTTATCATAGACCGTCGAAATAAGATTGCGCATGAAGCGGATATGAACCCGTCGTATCCGGGTCTTAGGTGGCCAATTACCGAAACGGATGTGGACGAATCGATTAAATTTATCGGGTTAGTTGTCAAGGCAATGGACGATCTTTTGAACGTGCCTTAATGTTTCATATATAAGATGCATTTGAAACATGGCGGGCCCACCAGCAACCTGCTCACCCCAGGGGGAATACCTTCGGGAAATGTCTAAACGGCGACTTTGTGGAGGAGCACGCAGGTTACTTTACCTTGATTTTTTGCGCCTTTCCGAGAATTTGTTTTCCTTTGTCAGTTATCGCATAGAAGCGCCAGCGCCTGTTTGATGGGTTCAAGCACTTTATCATTCCCCTTTTCACGAGTTCAGGAATTTTTGTGCTGACGTTTGATCTCGCGATATTAGTTTCCTTGGCAATGATGCTCGGGGCTTTTTCGCCGTGGGACAGGCATTCAAGAATCTTAAGGCTCAGGCTACTTCCAAGAACGTAGCTTAAGTCTTCCCAAGGCATTGACTTCAGTAGGTCTATGGATGGATATTACTTTAGCCATAACTTCAGTTATTAGTTGAACATAAGGCATATAAATCGTCGTTACCTACTCGGTTTTATGGGGAAGAATGAGCCAAAACCTACAAAACCAACACATGCATGGGGAATTGCAAGTCTAGTTTTAGGGATATTGAGTTTACTACTCGTTCTTGCACCTTCTATTGGAATATTATTAGCAATTACTGCCATTGTGTTTTATGGAATACAAAAGAAGCACGGATCAACTGGTACGGAAACAGGGGGTTTAGTTACTGGGATTATTGGAATAATCCTAAATGGCATACTGTTAATACTATTCTTCGTTAATATACCTGTTTTTTTCGGAGTGGGTAGTTCCACTCTTCGGGTGTCATTAATGCTTCCAACAGTAGTACCAATTCCAACTGATAGTCTAACTGCTCTCACCGCGCTAGCCTCTATTTTTGGTAAGTTTGGGGTCGCTCCAACAGACAATTCTCTAACAGCAGGAGAAGTTCCAACAGTAGGAACAGTAGATAAAACTGCAGAAGTTTCTTCTCCAAAAATATCTTGCCCAAACATAGTTAAACTCCCTACAACGTATGAATTTTGGGGAGGGGATACAAGCAGTAAAACTCTTTTTCTCTACGCAGATTTCCTAGAGAACGTGGAATTCTCGGATGGGTGGGAATTAACATATACGCCATCAAGCCACGATGCGATGAGTTCATTTACCTGCGAGAAGGGGTCAGAGGCAGGTGAAAGTGTCAATAAACTCTATTGTCGATCGGACAGTTGGGCTTACGAACCGCGATTACGAAAAAATACAATAGATTCACAGGGTAATATCGTAAAATCAGATTATCAATACATCACATCATTTATCTTTGATATATCTGGAAAAGATATTAACAATGCAAATGATTTAAAAAATCTGAAACTTGAATCAATTACTTGTTCAACAACTAGTTCCTAATGTTCGGGGCTTATTCTTTTTTGAAAACTGCTCATTGATTCTCGTTAATAACGTCATCGATATACAAGAAGCTGCTGGCTTAAGTCCGTCGTGCTTCACTTGTTGACACTCAGTGTTACAACATAGTCTGATTGCTTTATTGGTCCGCGATAGCTCGCTGGCCACGGGCTTACCTTCAGGACTCCAATCGAGTAAATTCCGAAATCCTTGGCCGTTTTTATGACTGAATGCGTTAGGTTCAGCGTGCCATGACTTTCAGGATTGTCTGTAGACACTTCCAGCGTGACGGTCACTTGTCCCGCCCAAACGCACTCCACATCAGAAGGGCAGCGTGAATCCCCGCTCACGTTCAGCAGTTTTATCCTCAAGCTTTCACCACTTACCGCCGCGTCTTGGCCGATACTGATTTCAAACGTTTCGTTGAGGTTTGTGGGTATTCTGTTTGGTGTTGAAGCCGGCAGCAGCGTTGTTGCGATTATTATTGAGAGAATCAGGATTATTACACCACCCAACGCCGCAAGATAAAAGGCCGATTTTTCTTTTGTTTCCATAGTGCGTTATGCGAACGACAACCGGACTAGGTATATGCTCCATTCATTATTAAAAACAAGTGCCCTGCTCAAGATTCAAACCGCCATCCTGTTCTTAAGGAAAGTCACGTTCTAGCTGCGTTTTTCAATAAGGAACTCATGCAGGACAGTGCCTGATACGTTGATTCGAATCCGGATATGCCCATCAATTCTGAGCGCCTGAAGCCACCGTTTCGGTTCTGAAACCAGGCTATGCGCCTTAAGGCTTCGTTAGGGAAGCTGCACGCAGCACCCAAGCACTCGAGTGATTTGACTCCGAAGTAAATGTCTTCCAGTATCAGGTAGCCGGGGGCGAGGTCTGGAGCGCCTACGAATCCTCCATCAGGCACCTCGCACGACTTGATCCAATCGCGCGTCATCAGTAATCCATTCAAGTCCTGGTTGAGCGCCTTTAAGGTCATGAGTGCGTAGTGCGTGGAAGCTATTCTCGAGTCCTGTTTCCTGCCGAAGCTGCCGTCATCGTTTCTGAATCCAAGAACGTGTTTTACTATTTTTTTCCGGTCCACCATCGGGAGGTTTAGTGTCTTTAGAACGTCCACTGCCTGATAAACCGCTTCGATTTCGGAAATAACTTCCACGCAGGCGCTCTCCCCTTCAATTCCTTCCGCAACTCGTCTTACGAATTCAACTGCATCACGACCGAGCCGTACGGACTCGAATCCACCAAGCAGGGACAACGCATTGATAACGTAGTACGCGACTTTTACTGAATCAAAACCCCCGTTATCGTTCTGAAGTCCTTGGAGGAATTCTGCGGTCATTTCGGGACGGCGCGGGATTATGCCGAGAGCGTTAAGGACTTCGAGGGCGTAGTACGTGTCCTGGGCTGAGGACTCGGACCACTGGCAGAATGTATAGCCGCCGTCATCGTTCTGGCGTTCCAGTATATAGTTTGTGACGGCACTTGTGTTAACGAAACCGTTTAAGACCGCGTTTGGCGCCGTACCAGGCATAGTTTCACCTTCTTTTCCGATTTCTTTTTGTTATTGGTGGTGGATTCGTCGATTACATCTTCCATATGTACTGGTCTAAACCATCGCTGGGCGACCACAGTAGGTATGATTGCGCTCGCCACCACAACTGCAATCAGCACTGAGAACTGTACCTGGTTTATGTAACCCATTTGGTAGCCGAAGACGCTTGAAATCGTGCCGAAAGTAAGACCGGTGCTCATGAGTAAAGTGGTGTACATTTCGCCTTTAGGTATGTATTTCTTTGCGAGGAAATAGACTCCAAGGAACTTCGTCAATTGTTTTATCAGAAATAAGGCCACGAACAGGCCGAATGCCCCGACCACCAATGGCAAGGAAACATTCAGCCCTCCGACGATGAAGAAAAACGGCGTTATTATCGCGTAAGCTATGGTTCTCAACCGGTTTCTGACAGCTTTCGTTTCCGAGTTTTCAGAGAAATACGGGGACATGAAAAGGCCCAAAACGAATGCAGGCAGGACGGCATGACTATTTCCCACTCCCGCGAAATAAATCAGTACCAATAATAATAAGAAAATATACTTTATCTCCGGCTCGATAACCTTGTCCTTGTACGTTTTATCGTTGAAAACGAATCCCGAAAATTTTGCCGCAAGCCATACGACAATTATAGAGACGATTACGAATATCAGGGTGTAAACGCTGGCTTTAAGGAAGATAATGCTGAGTGCAAGAGCTGTGCCCATGTCAGTGACGAATGTGGACGCCATGATTATTTTTCCGAGCTTTGTATGAGTCAACCCTGTTTCAACGAGAACTGAGTAAACCACCGCGAGCGAGGTGGTGGACAAAGCAATGCCTGCAATGAGGGACGCATTCGGCGTCCAGCCCAGGAGATAATAGCAGTATGCGCTTGCGCCGATGAACGGAAACAAAAACGAGGCGCAGCCTATCAACAGGCTTTCCTTAAGTTTAGAGCGCATTAGCCTGAAATCGACTTCAGCGCCGGCAAGGAATGTGAGGACTATCCCGCCGAATCCGGCCAGGTACGTCATCCACGGCTCCGCTTTGAAGCCGAAATAGTTTCCTGCAACGACGCCGAGAACCATCTCTATGATGGCGACAGATAGCCCGAGCCGGAGCGAAATGATACTGGCTGCGAAGACCAATATCCCTGCCAGCAAGGGGATCAAGCTAACCTCCATCCGAATCGCCTTTTTCTTCCAAGTAGAAGCTATCAGCCTTGGATGGCAGTTCAGCTTTGGGCTAGGCTAGCTTCATAGCCTCGCATAATAAGCCGGACGTATTGTATATAAAAATTTTTGGTAATCCGTGCTCTGTTGCATAATTCCTTCTTGAGAAAAAACAAGCAGTCCTAAACTTCCTTCCCGCGGCACGACGGACGGCTTAGCAAAGCCGAACCAGCCAGTTATAGACCCATGCCTTCCTCAAAACCTC
>Ga0315282_10007813_pt1 | contig 17465 bp, 20 predicted proteins | sample YL17G07_20_MG_FD_203693 | JGI IMG/M metagenome (GOLD analysis project Ga0315282, IMG submission 203693) | Sediment microbial communities from Yellowstone Lake, YNP, Wyoming, USA - YL17G07_20 | ecosystem: Environmental > Aquatic > Freshwater > Lake > Sediment | place: USA: Wyoming | collected... | reverse complement strand
AACCCTCCTCCGGGAGCACCGGGAAGTGCGGGCGCGCTACGGCGAACAGTTCCGGCACATTCTGGTAGATGAATACCAGGACACGAATCGCATCCAGGCCGATATCGTGGACCTCCTGGCGGAGGGACACGGGAACATCATGGTGGTGGGCGATGACTCTCAATCGATCTATTCCTTCCGGGGGGCGAACTTCGCCAACATCCTGACTTTCCCGGAACGCTATCCGAAGGCCAGGGTCTTCAAGCTGGAGATCAATTACCGGTCCACACCGCAGATCCTGCATTTGGCCAACACCAGCATCCTGAACAACCGGGTCCAATTCCCCAAAGAGTTGCAAACCGTACGGCCGGCGGGGCCCATCCCTTCGCTCGTTCCCACTCAAGGCACTATGGACCAAGCGGCTTTTGTCGCCCAAAAAGTAGCGGAAATCCGCGACGGGGGAATTCCCCTCTCCCAGATCGCCGTTCTGTACCGGGCCCATTATCATTCCATGGAATTGCAGATGGAGTTGACCCGGCGGGGAATTCCCTTTGAGGTTCGATCCGGCCTGCGGTTTTTCGAGCAGGCCCACATCAAAGATGTGAGCGCCTACTTGAAAATCATCAGCAATCCCCTGGACGAACTGGCCTGGAAACGGGTCCTGCAGCTCTATCCCCGGATTGGGAAGGCCACGGCCGAGAAAATATGGCGGACGATCTCCTCGGGCGTCTCAGACCCGAAGACGGCGGTGGACGCCAAAGAAATCCTGCAAAAAATTCCCGCGGGAAGCCGAGAAACCTGGCGGTCCTTCAGTCGAACGCTGGCCAAGCTCCAGGATCCCAAGATCGCGTCCGACCCCGCCGGAATGATCGAGCGGATCATGAAGGAAGGATATGAAGCGTACCTCCAATCCAGGTATCCCAACTATGAATCCCGGGCCGATGACCTGCGGCAGCTGGCCGCCTTTGCCGGCCTATATTCATCCTGTCAGGATTTTCTGAGCGAGCTGGCGCTGCTGACCTCTATCGAGGGAGAAACCACACCGGTTCGGGGAGGAGACGGGGATGGAATGATGACTCTCAGCTCCGTGCATCAGGCCAAAGGGTTGGAGTGGTCAGTGGTGTTCATCATCTGGCTGGCCGAGGGAAGATTCCCCTCTATCCGCAGCCTGTCGGAATCCGGCGGGGAGGGAGAGGAAGAGGAGCGGCGGCTTTTCTACGTAGCCGTCACCCGAGCCCGGGATGAACTTTATCTTTGCTATCCAAGGTTCGCCGCTGACCGGGGAGGAAGGGAGTTGTTCCAACGCCCCTCGCGGTTTATATCGGAACTCCAGGGGGGAGGATATGAACGGCTGGACCCCCTTGAGCCCACCGAAGCATTCGGTGATAGATGGTGAAGATAATTCACCGCAGAGCACGCTGAGGCCGCAGAGGAACGACTGAATCTGAATATCAAAAAATAAAATTGCTCCTTTAACATACTTTTTAAGATTCTATTTTTATGGATATTCATAGTATTTTCTTCTCCGCGACCTCCGCGTTCTCTGTGGTGAATAAGATTTTATCCCGGGATGATTTTGACCCATATTTTGCGGGAGCGCGGGCCGTCAAATTCGCAGAAATACAGGCCCTGCCAGGTTCCCAGGGCCAGGCCTCCGTCCTCGATGAAGACCGTCTGGGAAGAACCCACTAGGCTGGATTTGACATGGGCGGGTGAATTTCCCTCCGTATGCTGATAGGGGCCCGTAAAAGGAATGAGCCGGTTGAGCTCGGAAAGGATGTCATGCTGCACACTGGGGTCCGCATTTTCGTTGATGGTCACGGCGGCTGTCGTGTGGGGGACGAAGAGGGCCAGCAGACCACTGGGCACTTTGCTCTGCTGGACGAGCTTGGCCACCTGGGCCGTGATATCGATAAGCTCCGTTCGGCTGTGCGTGCGGATAGTTAGCTCGTGATAACTCATGGAACGCTCCTTCTTGGGGAATTGAAAGGTATTCTACTTATTTCACCCGTGATTGTCCAACGGGCATTTACGCTAGGCGCATAGCGAACATTATCCTATCGATGGCAGAAACTAAACTTCCCTTAATTTTAGCATCGGCTTCCCCTCGCCGGAAAGAACTCCTCCAGCTTGCCGGCATCCCCTTGGAAGTCATTCCCAGCCGGGCGGATGAAAGATTCTTGCCAGGAGAATCGCCGGAAGAACATGTCCGCCGGGTGGCCAGAGCGAAGGCCATGGATGTGGGCAGGCAGCATCCAGGCCGCTGGGTTTTGGGGGCCGATACGGTGGTGGCGATCGATGGAAAAATCCTGGGAAAGCCCGGGGGATCCTCGGAAGCGGAGGAGATGCTGAGGGATCTCAGCCAGCGGGAGCACAGGGTGCTCACGGGTTTTTGTATTCTACGATATCCCTCCCCGGGGGAACGCGAAGGGACCATAATATCCCGGGTGAAATTCAAGCCCCTCTCTGAGGAAGAGATCCGCTGGTATATCCATACCGGCGAGCCCTTTGATAAGGCGGGCGGATATGCGATCCAGGGAAAGGCGGCTTTTATGGTGGAGGAAGTCCATGGTTCCTACACCAACATCGTAGGATTGCCGCTCTGCGAAGTCGTGGAGGCTTTGCGAGAATTGGGAGCGGTTGATTTATTTGGGACGCAGATGAACGCAGATTTAGGGGATTCATAAAAAGGAGTCCTTTTCATTCGCACCTATGGGTACCGTAACGGATGCTTGCTTTCGTTCACTTTCGGCCATAAAGATTTATTTCTGCGTTTATCTGCGTCAATCTGCGTCCTATAATGGAAAATATGCTGGATATTGCTGAAAATTTGGCCCGGGTTCGGGAACGGATCGAAGAGGCGACCCGGCGCTCCGGCAGGGACCCTGAAAGAGTCCGCCTCGTGGCCGTAAGCAAAACCGTGGATCCGGAACGCGCGCGCCAGGCCATCGAGGCGGGGGCGAAAATTCTAGGGGAAAACTACGTGCAGGAGGCGCAGAAAAAAATCGAAGTGCTGGGCCATGAAATTTCCTGGCATTTTATCGGCCACCTGCAAAGGAACAAAGCAAAGGTGGCCGTCCACCTCTTCGATTTGATCCATGCCGTCGACAGCATTAACCTCGCCCAGGAGTTGGACAGGCAGGCAAAATTGCAGGGGAAGGTCTTGCCTGTCCTGTTGCAAATAAACCTCGGTGGAGAAGCGACGAAATTCGGAGCGCAGGAGAAAGAGATCCTTTTGTTGGCGGAGAAACTTTCGGCAATGGCAGGGATTGAAGTCAAAGGCCTGATGACCATGCCCCCTTTCTTTGAAGACCCGGAAGCCTCCCGCCCCTATTTCGTGGAGCTCAGGAAATTGGGCGAACGTCTGGCTCAGCAGAAGATCCCCGGAATCTCGACGGAAGAACTCTCCATGGGGATGTCCAACGATTTCGAGGTGGCCGTCGAGGAAGGAGCCACGCTCGTTCGGGTGGGGACCGCGATCTTCGGCCCCCGCCCGGTAAAATAAATTTCGGAAAATAATTTTGGACGCAGATCAAAGCAGATTTTCAAGAGCGAGATTCAAAATCCAAAAGCCAACCCGCCAAAAGGGCACTGGACTCTGCCTTCTGACCCCTGAATTCTTGTGGGTTATGAGATTTTTCTGCGTTTATCCGCGGGAATCTGCGTCCTCATGAAATTTTTGGGCAGAGGGATCACTCGGTGCCGCCTTTGCCACAGACAGCGATCTTCCGGCCCGGACCCTTCCTGGCTTCGGCCTGAGATCTCAAATAGTCCCTGATTCTCTTCGACGCCCGCCCCATCTCTTCCTCGGTGATCGCCAGGCACAGGCCGCAGTCGATACAGGGTTCATCCTCATAATAAGCCGAACCCACAGGACAATGAAATACACCCATGTTATGAGGTCCCGATACGAGAAAAGGGAGCGATACTTTCTTGTTCCCGGCGTTCAGAATTTATTCAGAAAATAACTTTCAAATCCCCCCAACCCCCCTTTTCTAAAGGGGGGCGAGGGGGGATTTTTCTTCCGCTGCAGCGGGACGGGATTCGGGCGCGGCGAGGCCGCGATGATCCGTTATAAAGATGCTTCTATCAGTAAAGCCTTTCTGCTCTTTGGGGAATATGCTCTGGCGGGCGAACCAGCTTCATGGACCGGGCCTCGCTGATGCAGGAAACCACACAACTGCCACAGCCCATGCACTTTTCCGTGTCAACGGTTGCGCGCTCTGCCCCAATCTCCGGTTCATATTTCATCCGGGCGGCGCCAAACTGGCATTTGGTGAGGCAGGTCTTACATCCTTGGCATTCTTGCGGGTCGACCCTTGCTTCAAAGCGGCTCTTGGCTACCCCATTCGTTATCTTATATTTATCTTGCCGGAACATGTGCCCGAGTGGCGCGCAGCAGCACCAGTGACAATTGCATACTAACTGGTTGATCTCTGCCTGGTTCAGCGAAAAATGCACCATGGGATATTTATCCGTCTCCTCGATCACCTTAAGCGCTTCTTCGAGGGTGATTTTCTTGCCCGCCCCTCGATTGACATTATATTGAGCCGTCCGGCCGACATTAATGCATACCTGGACGGGAACCCCGCATTTCCGCTCTCGGTGTTCGCGTTTGCAGGGGCAATGAAGGAGCGCCAGGGTTTCCTGAGATCTGAGTATTTCCCTTATATCTTCACCGGGCAAAACTCCCGGAACATTCTCGATCGATTTCCATCTCGGGATAATTCTCCACTTGGGCACATCCCCGCTCACGTAGGTCTTTACCATGTCATCCAGGATTTCTTTGTCCATAAACTCTGCAAAAAGGTCAAAATACTCGCCGCCGAGTTGTTCGTCATACTTCGGGTTGCCCAGGGCCGCATCGTGAAGCTGTTCAATATTTCGGGCCATCTGGGGTCCCTTCTTCGTGGGGAAAACCAGTCCTTTCTCGACTAACTCCTGTATGTGCCCATCCACCACGGTTTTATCCAGATTCAATCTTTTCGCGATTTCCTCTGAGGGGGCTGGAAGCTCGCGAACGATTTTGGCCTGCTCCAGATTCGCCAGCCTGGCGAGGATCTGAGGGACAGTATTTGAATTCTCTTGCCCCAGCTTTGCAGCCAATTCTTTGTAGATGGGATCCAGTCTATTCAGGGACATATCTGCGCCTCTCCTTATTTAGGAACTTCTCTGCGGGGTTGATTATGGGCCAGGGAAGGGCTGCCTGTCAATGAGGAAATTCCCGAACCGATAGCGCTTTTGTTGAGGCCTTTTTTTCCTGACCTGATGTTATAATCTTAAGCGCGAATATATTTTTTCCGATAATTCCGTAGGGTTGATCATGGCGGATCGACCAAATGGGTTTCGCCTATCAGGTTTCGGGTCTTACCTCGAAACTTGAAACTTTGATTTAGACTCGTGACTTTCGGGGTAGCCATTGCCAAGATCGATTGTTTTGAGTAAATTGATGACCGTGGAAAAGAAAATAGCGAACCCTGGGGTCGTTTATCTGTATGCCGGCCTTTTTCTTGCTGTCCTGATTGCCGGGGGTTGCGCCCACTATCCGCCCAATCCTTTTTTGAAAGAGGTCTCCCCCGGCCAGGGTTACAGGATGAAGAATATCAGCCAGGCCGAAAGATCTGACCGGTTGCTCTTAATTCTCACCTTCTCCGGTGGGGGGACGCGGGCCGCCGCGTTGGCCTACGGGGTGCTGGAAGAACTGGCTAAAGCTGAATTTTCCCTGGAGGGGCGGAAACGATCTTTGCTGGATGAAGTGGACGCGATATCGAGCGTGTCCGGTGGAAGTTTCACTGCCGCTTATTATGGCCTTTTTGGCCGCCGTATTTTTGAAGACTTCGAAAGCCGCTTTTTGAAAAAGAACATCCAAAAAGAACTCTTTTCTCAGACCCTCGAACCCGGCAACTGGTTTCGACTGATGTCGGCTAAATTCGGCCGGGGGGACTTGGTGGCCGAGTACTATGACCAAAACATATTCGATGGCGGCACCTTCGGCGATATTGTAACCCGGGGCGGTCCCCTGATCCTGGTCAACGCCACCGACGTAACCCTTGGGACATATTTTACGTTTTCCCAGGAGACCTTTGATATCCTCTGCTCCGATGTTTCTCGCCTTCCTTTGTCCAGGGCGGTTGCGGCCTCCTCCTCCATCCCCGTGGTTTTGACTCCCATCACTTTGTATAATTATGCGGGAAGCTGTGATTATGAGGCGCCCCGCTGGGTGAAAAGAGCCTTAGAACAACCGGCTCTTTCCCGGCGGCGGTTTCAGAAGGCGGTTCATTTACGATCTTATATGGATGCCCAGATTAGACCCTATATCCACCTCATCGATGGGGGAATTTCCGATAATCTGGGTTTGAGGGCCGTTATCGACTTTCTGATTGCGCCGGGGGAAATGTGGCAGGCTCTCCAATATCTGGGGTGGGAAAACACCCGTAAGGTCGTCTTTATTCTGGTCAATGCCGAGCAAGGACCGGATTTCCAGCCGGATCACCTGGAGAAAACTCTCTCGAGTCGATCGGTGCTGAAGTCGGTGACCAACATTCCCATCAGCCGGTACAACTTCGAGACGGTGGAGCTATTGAAAGGAAATTTCAAGCAATGGACGGAAGAGATTCGTTCGCGAAGATGCGCTGCGGCAGACTCTGCGGGCGGAACCGACCCCGCCTATTCCGAGGCGGAGCCCTGCGCGGATATCCAGTTTTATCTGGTTGAAGTCGATTTCGATGCCGTGCCGGATAAGTCCGAACGTTCCCATCTTATGGGATTACCCACCTCGTTCAATTTGCCCCCGGAATCCGTGGATCGGCTGCGCGCTGCCGCCCATCAGGTCCTTACCCATTCTCCCGAATTTCAACGATTGTTGCGAGATCTGAAATAAGGATGAATGAAATTGATTTTGCCGGCACTGTTGGTATAATTGTCCGAAATCTCCCGCAGACTCCTACTCTTGGCTTTCTGTCTTATTCTGCCCTTGCTTCATTTTGGCTATCCAGCCCGCTACCGCTCCCATGGCGCTGATGGGGGCCAGGGTCCAGAAAGCAATCTGCCAACCTCCCATAGACTCAACCATCCAGCCAAACACGAGGGGACCCAACAGCATCCCTGAATTTTGCCCGATCTGGATGACGGCCATCGCCATTCCCCCCAATCTTTCATCTCCTGCAGCCTCCACTCCAGCGGCCAAAACGCCTGTAGGAACAAATCCCGCTATAAATCCTAAAGCAATCACCAAGAGAGGGAATAATTCCACTTTCAAGCTGGAACTCAGGGGGAACAGGACGGCCATCGGGATCATGGGCAGGACACAGATCAGCTTGCGGGAATTGATCCGATCCGATATCCAGCCAGCTGTGGGACAGGAAACAAGGGAGAGCACCGCTACAAGGCTCACGATCTGAGAAGCTTTGGACAGAGAGACTCCCCGAATCTCATGCAGAAAGGTCGGAGCCCAGGTCATAAAGGCCATAAAAACAAAATTGAAACAACCGAATAGAATACTGATCAGCCATAAATCACGGTTGCGAAGAACGCCCCTCAGCTCTCGCCCGGTCAATGGATTGGGCGGAGCCGTGCGGTCCTGGTTTAAGAATGGTTCGGGAGGCGACTGAATAAAAAAATAATAAAGGAGTCCTACAAAGGCGGCATAAAAACATCCGCACCACCATACTGCCTGCCAGTTCCAACGATCCACTAGCAAGGGAGCCAGCAGGAGCATCAGGGTGGATCCCAGGGGGACCCAGATGGCCCAGATTCCCATGGCCTTCCCTCGCTGATCCGCTGGGAACCACAGAGCGATGATTGCGGGGGCAACCACAGTCATGAAGCCCATTCCTGCACCTTCGATAAACCGACTGGCCAGCATAGTTCCCATGCCTCTGCTGCAAGCCCCGAGGGCGGCGCCCAAAACAATCGAAAGGATGGCGATCAATCCCGTAGTTCTGTGGCCCAGCCGCTGGAAGATGAAACCTGCCGGGATGGCCAAGAGGAGACCGGTGATGGCAAATACCGACATAAGAAGGCCAGCTTTTCCGGCGGACTGGCGGAAGGCATCCATCAAGATAGGGAGTACAGGGGGTACTTTGAATTGGTTTAAGGGAGCGGCCAAACTGGCCAGAAGAACAATTACGAGGATGAGCCAGGGTGATCGGAGAAGGCTATTCATTCGCGTCCCCAGAACTGCCCGAATAATATTTGAAAACCAATATCCTCTTGCCAAATCTTATATACTATCATATAAAAATGACTTTCCAGAGCAGATTCAAGGGAATCCGCTCAGTATCCAAGAATCTCCCCGGGGGCAGGAAAGATATGATACATAATGGAAAGGAGTTGGCATGTCAAAAGAAATAAAGCTCCCCAAGGCGAAAGAGAAAGGATTCACTATTCCGGTGGGTAAGATTTAAAGCTGCGGCTCGTTATTTTTTGATCACGATCCAGAGACCGCCGTCCGCGACAATTTCTGCCTTTGCAGCCAGATCGCCGGCCCGTAGCTGATCCAGTACGCTCTCCACAGTGATCCTCACTTTACCCATTTCCGCGTTGAGCTCCTCCGAACGCTTTCCGATCCGGCTGATGATTTCAGGCGGGGTATACTTTCCGAAGCCCCCGCCGACGAAAGCGAGTGCCCCTGCTTTCAACTTTCTGTAGATTGCTCCAAAGTCGACCTTGAACAGGGAGGGGAAAAAAAGCGCCCCCCTGAAGACCGCCAGATCGACGCTATCGTCCGGAACCCCGGTCAGAGAGCTATCGCTTTCGATGATCCTTACTTTGCCCTCCAGCCCGAGCCTTTGCGCCTCCTGGCTGCACGAAAGAAACGCTCCCCGGGGAAATGTAGCCACCAAGAAGCTCTGGCCCACATTCTTCTGGGCCAGCGTAAATATCACGCCCGAAAAAGGGCCGATGTCCAGGATGTGTCCGTCGCCGCGCCCGTAGATTTCCTCGACCTGCCTGGCCAGATAGGGGCGGATCGGTTCCCAAAGGCGATTCAGTTCCTCGAGAAGAGTATCTTTAGTCATCTGCCGTCCTCCCGTTTCTTCCGGGGTCCTATGGAGTTCCCGGATCGGTCGCGCGCGCGCTCTTTGGGCCTGGTTGCCTATATCATTGTAGCCCAAGTTTCCCCCGAAACGGAAGCATCATAAAACACTCAACGAATCGATGCTGCCTCTCTGCCCGGATCCGGAATCGCAGGCCCGGGATCGACCGCGTTATTGAATTAGCGGTTTTGAGAGAGTATTATAAAGTATTACGACGGACGAATATGAACGGATTTCGTTTTGTGGCAATTTTGTAGGGCCTGATCCCCGATCAGGCCTTCATACGGTGCGTTCGGTGAACGCGCCCTACATATCTTATAATGTCTTTACAAGATGGTGGCCACCGTGACGTGGCTCGGGGGCCAGGGCGATGAGCGCCGGCAGCCTCGGCCGGGTGGAAGCAATCCAGAAGATGCAAGTTATTTCCGCCGCAGGAGGCGGGGTGCTTCTTCCCGCCCCATCTACGGAGATCGCAGCGCCTCAGGATGCCAAGCTCAGCGCCCTGGTCCCCGAGCCCTCTGAGCAGCTACCAATTATGGCATCAACTTCCGAGACGCGACCCTAGAGATTCTCGGCCTCGCTGTGAGGAATACGGGAAGATAGGATGACTCCCAAAGATTTCACCAAAATTTGGCCGGTACTAAGGAGACAGGTGCAATCCCTCCAACTTCCATGGGTTGACCAGATGAGCTCGCGTGAGAGGGATCCCTTCAAGGTGCTGATTTCCTGTATTCTCAGCTTGAGGACGCAGGACAAGGTGACGGGAGAAGCCTCCCAGCGGCTTTTTGAACTTGCCCAAACGCCTGAGGCGATGGCAAAACTATCCGTTGGGAAGATTGAAAAGGCGATATACCCGGTTGGCTTTTACAGGGTCAAGGCTCGCACAATCAAGGACATCAGCAGGCGGCTCCTTCAGAAATATAACGGAAGGATACCCGATACCATAGAAGAATTGCTTCTACTGAAGGGCGTCGGAAGAAAGACCGCTAACCTCGTGGTCACCCTGGGTTACGATAAAGAGGGGATCTGTGTCGATACTCATGTCCATCGGATAACCAATCGCTGGGGACTGGTAAGAACGAAGACGCCTCCTCAGACCGAATTTGCCCTACGAGCGGCATTGCCCGTCAGATACTGGAAGCCGCTGAACAGCTATCTCGTTGCTTTTGGCCAGGGGATTTGCCGGCCCATCTCTCCTCTCTGCTCTCGATGTCGATTACGCCCTACTTGCTCTCGGATCGGGGTCATTCATAGCCGGTGATAAATCACCCAATCTTCATCTAGGCAGTGTGGTGCAAAATTACCCTTCAGAAAACAAATAATTTTGCCTTGCGCAGCATTTTCCATTGCAGGCGTGGGGAAAGTGGCTGGGAGGAGATAACGCCCGTGTCTTCGAAGGGAGCATAGTATAGGGAATAGTACTCCGGGTTCCTGCTGTATTCCCGATACCCGTAAAGCCTGTTCCCGTCGGAAAAGAGACAGGTCAGTGAGGAATAAGTATTATGGTTCTTAATGTGCTGAACCGCCTTCTGGAAGGCCTTCTCAAGGCCCAACGATGCAAAATGCATCACATAACGGAAATATACTTCGCTATCCAGCGCATCCGGCTGTGGCTTATCGGGTCTCCCCATTTCCCTCCGCAGAGTTTCGTAATCTCGAACCGTGCCGTTATGGGCAAACAGGATACCTCTATGGGAAAAAGGATGGGCATGGTTCGCGGTGGAAGTCTCAGCCCAAGCTGATTTCCTGAGATGAACCAGCATAATTTTTGAAACGGCGACTTTTTCACATATCTCCCAAAAATCCTTTTTCGCTTTCGTAATGGACCCACCGCTTTTATGAACGGTCGCTTGGCCGTTTTGATAGTACCCGATGCCCCACCCATCCCGATGCCCCGGAGCATCACCCGGCGGGACCTTCCCAGCGTCAGCCAGCGTAAGAAAATTTTCCAGTATCTCTTTATGCCTTCCGTACTCAAAATTCTTCAGTCCCAGCATCCGGCACATATCCAAACCCATTTCAGCGGAGACTAAAAAGGAATTTCACAACGGCGATGGCGATGATGATCCCGACCATATCGGAAAAGACACACACGGAAACCAGATACCGTGTTCTCTTAATTCCGACGGCTCCCAGATACACGGCCAGTACATAAAAGGTCGTCTCCGCACTCCCCATGATGACCGCGGAAATCAGGCTGGCTACCGACTCTGGCCCCGTCGTTTTTACGATATCGGTGAACACTCCCAGCGACGCGCTCCCGGATAAGGGCTTGATGATGGCCATGGCGATCACTTCGATCGGGATGTTGAGGGCCGTAAAGAGGCCGCGAAATAATCCCTGGGCGAAATCCATGGCCCCGGAAGCCTGAAAGGATTTGACCGCGATGAATATCGCCAGGAGATAGGGAAAAATTTTTAGGACAACGGATACCGCATCCTTTGCGCCGGAGACAAAACAATCGTACACCCTCACCTTCTTGGCAAACCCATAGGCAACGGCAAGCACGATAAAGAAAGGAATGATCAGCTGGGAGATAAGATTTACCGTCTTCATTTAAAAAATTTCCTGAATACAAAAAGGGTGGCTACGGCAAAGACAGCGGATAGGATCGTTGCCAGAATCGTTGGGGAAACGATCCACGCCGGATTTTTGGACCCAAAATCGGAAAGAATGCCGATCACGGTAAAGGGGACCAGCTGAATGCTGGCGGTATTGATGACGATTAAAAGCATCATCTCGAAAGTTACCGTTTCCGCCTCTTTATTTAAAGATTGCAGGTCCTGCATGGCTTTAATCCCGAGCGGGGTGGCGGCGTTTCCCAGTCCGAAAACATTGGCCAGAAAATTAAGCGTTATGGAAGTAATCGCCGGATGGTCCTGCGGGATATTTTTGAATAGACGGGATACGACCGGTCGGAACAGGTTGGAAAGCCGGTGAATCAGTCCGGATTCTTCAATGATCTTGGTGATCCCGAGCCAGAGGGCGACAATCCCGAGTAAGAATAAGGAGACCTCAACCGCGGATTTCGCCCCATCAAAAAGGGATTTCGTGAACTGCTCAAGCCGTCCGTCGATTACGGAGAAGATAACACTGATCACGATCAACAAAAACCAGATGGTATTCATAGGATGGTAAGCGATTTTTTAGTGGTATTGAGTTCCACCCTCGCGCCGACCGGCAGCGAAATCTTGTTCTTTACGTGCCCGATATACGGGCAGTGCACCAGGGGGAAATCGATCTTCATCTGGGTGGATAAGATTTCGTAGACATCCTGGCTCCTGAGGCCTTTGAAATTGCCCAGGATCAGGCCTTTTACTTTGCGGAACTTTCCGGCCAAGATCCATTGGGTAAGATTCCGATCGACCTGATACAGTTTTTCGTTTACATCTTCAAAGAATAAAATCGAGCCGTCCGTCTTGCTTTCCCACTCCGTGCCAATGAGGGCGGTCAGGGTTATCAGGTTCCCGCCTTTCAGAGTGCCCCGGGCGATTCCGGAGCGGTATACATTCACCGGCACGCCGGCAAACAGATTTTTATGGGGGAAGCCATTGACGGCATTTAGAAAAGACCGGATCGTGAATCCGGAAGGCTCGGAAAAATTTATTACCATAGGCGAGTGAAGAGTAATCCGGCCGGTTTTCTCATAGATCGCATTGAGCAAGGCGCTCAGGTCGCTAAAGCCAGCAAAGATTTTTGGATTCCTCCGGATCAGGCTAAAATTCAGATGGGGGAGAAGCTTCATGCAGCTATATCCGCCCCGCTGCGCCAGGATGACCCCAACCTTTTTATTTAAAAAGCCCGTATGGAGCTGCTTGACCTTTTTGCGAGTCGATGGCATTCGGGTAAGCATACGCCGATTCATAACCTCAAATCCCAGCTTCTCCAGATTCTTTACGCCGTCCACGAAATCTCTCTTTTTTTTAATAAGCCAGCTGGGTGTTATCGTATATACAACTTTCAAACCAATCTCCTCACCAATGGGGGGTTCTGGCGACGCCAGATTAATCCATTGAGGCCCTTGCCTTCGGTTTTCCTCCATCCAATTTCTGAGCTTATTATCATTGCCACCTCCAGTCAAGAAATAAGTATTGAAGTATTGAAGCGGCAAAAGGGGGAGAGATATGATGGCTGACCGTATAAAGTTTTTATCCAAGATACCCGAAATGCTATAATTCTTAAGGGCATCCCGGCCTAAATGGAAGGGCCTCCTGCGCCGGCAAGGCTCGGCGCAAATTCCTCTTTTCTTTGGCTGCGTCGAGTTTCTGGCAAGGGGAGAGGGCGGAGAGAGGGCCCGGAAATAATTATGATAAGCTTTTATTTTTAAAGTAAATATGTCGAAGAATATATTGGTTAAGAGGTAGACAAAAGATCGGGAGTCCAAAGAAGGATTTAGAACAGGATATGGAGGGGATATGAAACTCATGAGAAAGATATCTGGGAGATTTTTGTTAGCATTCTTCATCCTCTCTGCGATCGGGCCATGGGCATATATCCAGGACGCTTTGGCTCAAAATGAGAAAAGTTTTATATGGCGAGTCGGGGCGGATGGCTCGACTGTTAATATCTTGGGATCGATTCATTTCTTAAAAAAAGAAAACTACCCCCTCCATCCAATAATTGAAAAGGCCTTCGACGAATCGGATACTTTAGTCGTTGAGGCGAATATCAACGATGAAAGCAAGATCAATCCCACAATGATTATGGAGCGCGCCTTCTATCCAGAAAGTGACACCCTGCAGTCCCATGTTTCCAAGGAAACCTATGAACGGATCCGCGAGGAAGCCGGAGGGCTGGGCATTCCCCTGGAACAAATGAATCGCTGCCGACCATGGTTTCTGGCGCTCACCCTCTCCAGCCTGGAATTTATGAAATTAGGATATGACCCCCGTTACGGGATCGATTATTACTTCCTGGCCAAGGCCGCAAACCTCAAGAGAGTATTGGAGCTGGAGAGCCTCGATTATCAGATCAAACTTTTATCGAGTCTTGCGGATATGGAGCAGGAATTATTTCTATTGTATACCTTGAAAGATTTGAAAATCGCCGGCCAGGAATTCGACCAGCTGTTCAAAGCCTGGGTATCCGGAGATAGCCAGGGGATGGAATCGATCATGATGAAATATACGAAGGAGGATCGAAGGTTGTCGAGCGCTTATGAAAAACTCATCTACGAGAGAAATAGAAATATGGCTGAGAAGATTGAAGCGTACTTAAAAACAAAGAGAACCTATTTGGTCATCATTGGGGCGGCCCACTTGGTGGGCGAGAAAGGGATTATCGAGATCCTCCGGGGAAAAGGATATCGGGTTGTCCAATTTTGAATGGTTTTGGGGAACTCGCCGGGAAAGACGCGTACTCATATTGCAACGGTTACCCATCGGCCATGTCGCCTAATTCCGGCTTCACAAATGAACAACGGCGCGCGAAAAGCTGCGGAGGAACCATCAAAAGCAGCCCATCTTATCACGATCTTCATGTGCGGTGACGTAATGACCGGGAGGGGCATCGACCGGGTGTTCCCCCATCCGAGTGCGCCGGTCATATAAGAGCCGTACCTGAAGAGTGCCAGAGGATATGTGGAGATCGCCGAGGAAGCGAACGGCCCGATTCCGCAACCCGTGTGAAAGCTTCATGGACCCTGGGGTCCAGGTACATGTCGTAGAGACTCTCGGCCGGGGCAGGTAGCGTTACTCTTTGGTGGATGGTCTTGGGCATAATTCTTTCCCCTTTCGCTGAGGTTAATATGGAAATTATTCGGCAAATAGGCTATCTTTGTCAAGATGGGTTCGGGAGGTCGATCTTTGAATACCGAGATAAGGAGGAATGACCATGGATTCAGAAAGAGTGCTCTTGACAGTCATCTTACATCATGACCAATCAAAGACCTTAGAGGAAATCATGGGACACGTCAAGAAGACCGGCTTTTACCGTGATTTTCCTCCCGATGGGACGGAACTGGTCTCCTGGGTGGTGGCGATGTCCTATGGTTTCATCGTCCATGTGAGCGTGGACCCCGGCAAGATCCGTAACCTGAACCGCTTTATGGAACAGAAAGCATGGGGCGCTTTCCGGTATGAGGTGTACCCTTCTTATGACTTCAAGCCTATCGCCGCTCAATTGAAGAAAGACCACGCTTGAGATTGGGGTCATAAGCGAACATATGAAACCACAGAGGTCTCAGAGAAAAAGAAGAGGGGCAAACAAAGTTGGAATAATGGAATGATGAAAGAGTGGAACAACGGGACGACGCAATAGTGGAAGGGAGGGAGATGCTGGGATGGGAAAAGGTGGCCGATTCGGCAAATACGGAGAGCATAAAAGGTTCGAACGATTACGCCAAAAAAAGAAGCTTACGCCAAAAATTACCAAGAATCTCCGGAAAAGAAAAGCCCCTAAGATATAACTGCGTCATCCTACTCGGCTCTCCTTCACCCCATCCGTTCGGCTGAGCGTTCGACTGAGCTCACGCCGAAGTCTCACGACGAAGCCCTCTCCCCCCATTTTCTTTGGTGATGCACGCTCCGGTTCACCGGTGTCGGCCGTGCCCCTCGCACCGCTCGCATCGGCCGCCGCCCACGTTGAAAGAGAAGCCGCTGGGAGGGTAGCCTCGCGCCCGCGCCTCCGGCGTCTGGGCAAAGAGGTGGCGGAGGGCGTCCATGACACCCACGTAGGTCGCGGGAACCGACCGGGGCGTGCGCCCGATGGGGGACTCGTCCACTTCCTTGGCGCTGTTGATCGCCGCCCAGCCCCGCAGGGCCTTGAGCACCGGGGGCAGCGGGCGGCCGGATCGCCCGGCAGGAAGGCAAGAAGGGCAAGCCAGAAAATGGAGGTTTGGCCCAATTAAATGACTTGACAACCCTCACGAATCGGATATAGATTTTTGTAACTTGGGCGAAGAGAAAGGCATTATCAGTAAGCGGGAGAACAGCGGGGAGCCTTGAAGCAAAAAAGCCCCCGGATGAACCAATCACCTTTATGAGTTCTTCGACCGAATGAAAAAGACGAAAACATATGGAACCACAGAGGTCGCTGAGAAAAAGAAAAAGGGGAAAAAATGGAATAATGGAATGATGGGTTAATAAGGGGGAGGATGTTAGGAAAAGTTCTTCCCATTATTCCAATATTCCAACATTCCGATGTTCGATGTTCTTGGTTGCGGCTATGCCGCGCTGTGTCCTCGGTGGTTATATTTTGACAATTATTTCCAAAATAAAGGGAGGATAAACGATGGGCAAGAAAATACTTGTTGTGGATGACGAGCCGACCATCGTTAAGATGCTGGAATCCCGGCTCAAGGCAGACGGTTACGAGGTATTTACCGCCTATTCCGGCGAGGAAGGTTTGGAACAGTGTAAACTGTCGAAACCGGACGCCGTAATACTGGATATCATGATGCCCGATATGGACGGGTCCGTCGTAGCGGCGCATATGCAAGAAGACCCAAACATGAGCAAGATCCCGATCGTCTTTCTCACAGCCGTTGTCAAGCCGCAAGAGATACCCAAAGACCGCAAAATTGGCGGCCATTACTTTTTATCCAAGACCTTTAAGATCACGGAACTGCTGGAAATATTAAAGAAGATACTGTCGGAAAAGTGATTCTTAACCCCCCGATAGCCTGGCGAAGGAAAGCGAACCGAGCGGTCAAAACCTGATTTTTACCAGATCATTATATGGGTTTCCAGAAAAGAATGAGGATCAAATCGACCAACCCCCGAGTCGGCCCCCTAGCCCGCAACGCGGGCCGCTTTGCCGAACAAGGTCGGGATGTGCGCGTGTCAGGACATAATTTGCCTTTAACCGTCCGGGAAATAGACGTTAAGACTGTGCTTTCCAAATCTGGAATTCCCCGGGTTGATTATTGCATCAATCCTTATGTGGGCTGTGGCCATGGATGCCGATACTGTTACGCGACCTTCATGAAGCGGTTTACCGGCCATCGGGAACCCTGGGGGAGCTTTGTGGATGTTAAGGGGAATGGACCCGAGGTTCTCCACAAACAGATCAAAAGGGCTCACAAAGGGAAGGTCATGATCAGTTCCGTAACGGATCCCTACCAGCCGACGGAAGAAAAATACCAATTGACCCGGCAGTGCCTTGAAATCCTTCTAGAACATCAATTTCCTGTGGGTATACTCACTAAGTCCCCACTGGTTCTCCGGGATGTAGATTTGATAAAAGAGTTTAAAGAGATCGAGGTGGGCATTACCGTCACCACGGATGATGAGGCCGTAAGAGGAATTTTTGAACCCCAGGCCCCGTCGATTGATACCCGTCTTAATACTCTAAAAACCCTCTATGAAAAGGGCGTAGACACGTATGCCTTCATCGGGCCATTGCTGCCGATGAATCCGGAAGCACTCTCTGAGAGAATAAACCCCTATGTCCAATCGGTCCTTATCGATCGGATGAACTATGTCTCAAAGACCCTGATGATATATAAGCGTA
>Ga0315282_10007812_pt1 | contig 17466 bp, 18 predicted proteins | sample YL17G07_20_MG_FD_203693 | JGI IMG/M metagenome (GOLD analysis project Ga0315282, IMG submission 203693) | Sediment microbial communities from Yellowstone Lake, YNP, Wyoming, USA - YL17G07_20 | ecosystem: Environmental > Aquatic > Freshwater > Lake > Sediment | place: USA: Wyoming | collected... | reverse complement strand
AAATATGTTAACGAGAGAGCAGGAAAGGAAACAGTTACGAATAGTGTCTTCTTGAAAAAACCTTCACCTGAAGAGAAGCAAGCAAGAATTGATAGGAGTGGGATATCCAAGAGAAACCGTTGAGGACATCCACGTGATGGTTGGGCAATCTGAATACAAGAGAAGCCAAGCCCCACCATGACCATCGTTAACAAGTTTCGAGCATAGTTCACGCAGTCGGAGAAGAAGCCTGTGGCTTTCAGTCATTTTGACTGAGATCTCTTGGATAAGAAGGTTGGACACAGTCCGAGACTGCAATATTGTTTGTGCGCACTTGTTATGTGGATAACCCGTGCTCGGCCAAGCTATGCCTTTTTTAGGTGGGCTGACCTCTTTGCGCAATGGTGATTCGATTGAACATAGTTACAAGAATGTTGCCGAGAGCGTGGTACTACTTTCGAGTGGGATACTCGACGTACTTGACGTTTGCGTTAGGCTATGCGTCCACCTTGGTGACCGTCTACTATCTTGCTATCAGAAATCTCCCTAGCATAGAAAATCTCTTTCCAAAGTTCGGCGAATTCAGCGTTATTTCAACTGTTGTTGGTGTGCCAATCGCAGTTCTGATCGGGTGGTTGCATCTCAAACGTTCAAGTTTGTGGAAGGCTGAGTTGGATATATCGGCGGAAGCCCATCCCTATAACTACAAGCTTCAGCCAGGATACACGAGCGAGGTTTACTATCCCGCCTTCGAGATTCTGCTAAGGCTTGTTCGGAATATCTCCGATAAAGAGGGGGTACTAACTGAAGCAGACAAGAGGGATCTCATCAGACTTGAGGAAAAAATGAAGATCCTAATCGCGGGCGGAGTTGTGGGCACTCCTCGAAGATCTAGAATCTAGAGCCTAGGTCGAAGCACAGAATTGATTATCTGCTACACCTAGCAGAACGTTCTGGGTATGCCATTTTGCTGATGGCAGAAGCTCTACATTCTAAGACGCAGTCAAGGACCTTGAAGGGAGCCCTAGATACAGCAAGAAAGGAAGACGAAGATGCGTGAAGCATATTTAAGTGCATAGGACAATCTGAACAGCGATAATGTCCTCATGCGAAAAATAGACCCTGGAAAAGCCCTCTGAGTCTTCGAGATGACGCTCGAGGGTCACCCGCAGGGCCAGATAGAAAGTGGTCTTCAGATCAACATTAGAGGCGTTCGCCGATAGGTGAGCTGGTTCCGGAAACGCTATTTGCCTGACCTCCAAGAGCTGAAGGGCCGCGCTGTCGAAGAGGCCTCCACCACCACTCGTTTTCCTGGTACCAACGAACGGTTTCACGTAAGGCATCTTCAAATTGAATGTTTGGGTGCCATCCAAGTTGCTCGACACGCTCTACATCTAGGGAGTATCGCCTGTCATGTCCGGGGCGGTCTTGAACAAACTGGATGAGTTCTTTTGGTCGGTCTAGAAATTCCAGAATCAAGTGGGCAATCTCCAAGTTTTCCCTCTCGTTCTTGGCAGCGATATTGTAGATCTCCCCAGGGGTCCCCTTTTGTGCGATGAGATCTATGGCGCTGCAGTTGTCTTGTACATAGATCCAATCTCGAACGTTTCGTCCATCTCCATAGACTGGCAATGTTTTTCCTTCAAGGGCGTTCAGTATGAGAAGGGGAATCAACTTTTCTGGGTACTGATAAGGACCAAAGTTGTTGGAGCTACGGGTGACAAGGATCGGCAATCCATGAGTTTTGAAGTAGGAAAGAACCAGTAGATCAGCGCCACCTTTACTAGCCGCATACGGAGAAGACGGAGCGAGTGGATCCTGTTCGCGAAAAGATCCCTTCAGACGCGATCCGTAGACTTCATCGGTTGATATTTGGATGAATCGTTCAACAGCATGACGTTTTGTTGCCTCCAACAGAACGAAGGTACCCCATACATTGGTCCGCATAAACGCTTCAGCTTCGACAATAGAGCGGTCCACATGCGACTCAGCTGCAAAGTTGAAAACTAGTTGACATCCGTCCATAGCCCTGTCGACATCCTCCCTGAGGCAAATGTTTCCATGAATGAATTCAACATCGTCAAGGACGTCATGTAGATTCTCTCGGCGACCAGCGTACGTCAGTTTGTCAAGAACAATCACATCGCCACCTGGGTGCTTGCGCAACCAGTAACGAACGAAGTGGCTACCAATGAATCCCGCCCCTCCTGTGACCAATACTCTCATGTTCTATATCTGAACCTCAGAGTTCTCGCCGAGGATAAGCTTGTAACCACTCGGCAAACTTTCCCTTGCCGAAGTGATAACTGTATGTCGGCCAATCAAACTATTCACGATCCGTTTACTCGGGTCCAAGACAATTCTCGTATCACCGATAATGATCGAAGACTCTATTTCGCCGCTTATGACGGTGCATCTGTCTCCGATGGAAGTGTACGGTCCGAGGTAAGCACGATCAATCAGACAGTTCTTCCCGATAATGACAGGGCCTTTTATTACGCTTCCTGTTCTAACGATTGTTCCTTCGCCGATGGCTACGTTCTCAGTCATCAGCGCACCTTGCTCGACCGTCCCCCTACAATAAGGTTTCAGATCGATCATGACGAGACGATTCGCCCGTAAAACCGCTTCTGCCGTGCCAGTATCATCCCACCAACCGTTAACTCTGGCGGAATTCACCCTGTATGCAGGAGACCGAATGAGGACGCGTAGTGTATCACTGATTTCGTATTCGCCGCGGCCGGACGGGTTAAGCTGCTCAATGACCCGAAATACGCGGGGTGAGAAGTAGTATATGCCGATGATGACAAGATCAGATGGTGGTTGTTCTGGTTTTTCTTGAATGTCTATGATCTTTCCATTCCCGTCCAGTACTGCCACACCATAAGGCTTGGGATCATCTACATGAACAAACAGAATACCCGCGTCAATGTCTTCTGTCTTGAATCTCTCGACATATGGAGCAATTCCCCCCTTCAGCATGTTATCGCCCAGATAAACTACAAAGGGCTGATCTCCTACAAAGTCCTTCGCACAGTAAATGGCGTGAGCAATTCCTCTCGGAGCATCTTGCTCGATGTAGGTGACATTCACTCCCCATCGTGAACCGTTCCCTACCGTGTCTGTAATTGACTTGATCCGTTCAGGCGTATAGCCCACAACAATGCCGATGTCACAGATTCCTGCCTCTTTCAGATCCTCAATGCAATATTCCAGAACTGGCTTATTGGCGATAGGGATAAGCTGCTTTGCGCCGGTATGGGTCAGAGGACGGAGCCTTGCTCCCAAGCCTCCGGCCAGAATCACCCCTTTCATGCAATCCTCCTTCTTGTTCTGATCATCCATTTTGGCGCTAGCGTTGAAAGGTCATGTCTTATGTTACTACTTCGTCCACCACCAATAAGAGTTGTCCTTGCAAGAGCATCTTGATTGTTGAAAGCTGGTTCTTGATTTTTCTTGCCACACTACAAGAGCGTTTGCCTTTCATATCACCTCTAATAGATTCCATTCTAACGGAATACGAATCGGCAAACTGAGCCAGGCTATAAGAAGCTTTCTTCAACTCTCGAATATACGGACCATAGATATTTTGCTTAAGTTTCGAGTTTGCCCTGACACCGTATTTGGCCAAGCCTGGGTCATAAAGCCATTTCCAAGGTTGCCTGAGACCATGAAAGTGAAAGAAGATCAATCGGTCCGAGTCCACAAGTACTTGCCTGTTATCAACTCTTAGGCTGTAATTCGCCACATTCCACGGGGCTAGACCGGCACCTTTGTTTTTGAGTACAACAACTCCGGGGAAACGGGTCGGCCAATCGTCGAGATATTTCTGATCAGCAAATCGCCCATTTTCTACGCGGTCATAGCACCATTCAAGACACTGTTTTCGCCACCAATGCAAGCATCGCGATGCCACATCATCTCTTCTGAAAGAAAGAAGGCCAACATTGTAGATACCGTACTTTTCCAGGTGGCTAAGATGTGGTGGAAATCGGTGCCCGACTATAAGTACTGATCCGTCGCCGAGTTCCTCATAGATGGGAGATGGATTTGAGAAAAAGAACAAGTCAGCATCGAGGTAGGTAATCGTATCCACTTCAAGGTGATTTTTCAGGACATAGGCAATCAGTGATGGGGTGCAGGTAAAGTAATACTCGACCTGTGAGCGGTTTGCCTTTGCACGCGAGAGCTGCTCATCTTCATTTTCGAAATCTCTTTGCAAGATCGGGTGGACTTGTGGAAGCGCAAGTTTATGAAGGATTTCATAGGTCGCATCATCAAAACATAGAACCCACAAACGAAACGGAAGAGCGTGCCGCACCAGCGACTTATAGAGCGCCAAGCCCTTTGTGAGGTAGCTATGGTCGAAGTATGTACAAAAGTGGAACAACGGCTGTTCACGCTATTTCCTCGTGCTCCCACAGGAGGATTGTCTTCGCAACTTGACGAACCTTGTTTGGTTCTAGCTCAGGATACATTGGTAGGCTAAGAATTTCCTTCATTAACGTATCCGTGTTCACCAAGGGGCCGACACACCGGACGAGATCCTGGTACGCGGGTTGCCGGTGAACGGGAATGGGATAATGGACTAGCGTGTTGATCCCTCTCTTCTCAAGAAACTTCCTAAGCTCATCTCGACGCTTGGAACGGGCTACGTATTGATGATAGACATGGGTGGCGTTTGGGGCGCATGTGGGTAGAATAAGAGTCGTAGACGACAACATCTCGTCATAGATTGCTGCCAAGGCCTGACGTTTTCTGTTCTCTTCATCCAAGTAATGGAGTTTGACTCTCAAGATCGCTGCCTGCAATTCATCCAAGCGTGAATTCAAGCCGGGTGATTCGCTGATATATCGTTGACGCCAACCATATTCCCTCAGTAACCTAACTCGTTCTGCCAGCTCATTATCATCTGTCACCACAATCCCACCGTCGCCCATCCCTCCCAGATTCTTCGTAGGGTAGAAACTAAAAGCAGCTATGTGCCCCCAAGCTCCTGTTCTGCGATTCCCAAAAGCCGCGCCGTGAGATTGTGCACAATCTTCAATCACCCACAATTTATGACGATGCGCAATATCTGCGATGCTTTCCATATCTACCGGATGACCATACAAGTGCACTGGAACAATCGCCTTTGCTTGTTCTCCGAGTGCTCGCTCTATCTGATTCGGATCAATAGTGTATGTATTCGAGTTGACGTCCACCATCACTGGAGTTGCACCACAAAGCTCAATCGCCGCTATGGTTGCGACCGCAGTATGCGATACGGTTATTACCTCGTCACCTGCTCCAATGCCACATGCGCGCAGCGCCAAGTAAAGAGCCTCAGTGCCACTGCCGACCCCAACACCGAAGCGAACACCGATATAGGTGGCGAATTCATTTTCAAATGAGCTAACCTCTCTTCCGAGGATATATTGTCCTTCATTTAGGACTCGACAAATAGCTGCGTCAATCTCATCCTTGTGAGCTAAGTAATTAGCCAGCGGATTGCTTGGATGCAGCTGGATCTCTGTAGTCATGTCAATGACACCTCTCAAACATATTTGTGGATATACTTTTTGTAGTAGTCCAGAGTTCTCCTTAGGGCCTCCCGTAACGGTACCTTGGGTTTCCAGCCCAAGGTGGAGCGAATGAGGTTGTAGTCGGAATAGTAGTCGCCAATGTCAATACGTTTCCTGTCCGGCGGAAAGTCCCTAACGACATACTCACCGCCTCCATTCACCTCTATTAGATGTTCTGCTAGGTTTCTCAGGCTTATGACGCAATCCCCACCGAGGTTGAATACCTTGCCGTCGGCATCGCCACTGGCGGCAGCCATCAGAAAAGCGTCCACGGCATCATCCACGTATGTAAAGTCTCGATGCTGACGTCCGTCCCACACCTCAAACGTCTTGCCCTCTATCAAGAGTCGAATCCATATCCCTAAAAAGGTCTGGCGAGCATCCCTGACCCGCATACAAGGACCAATAGTGTTGGTTAAGCGCAGAACAGATGTTCGGATGCCATACACATTGTTGTAGAGAAGGTGATACCACTCTCCTGCCAGTTTGTTGACGCCGTTAATATCAACCGGACATAGAGGGTGCTTCTCATCAACAGGCAAACGCTCAGGCCTACCATAGACCTGCCGGGTGCTTGCGAAGACAATCTTAACACGCGGATTATATCTGCGGCAGGCTTCGAGCATGACTAACTGAGCTTTAGCGTTTATCTCCAGGTCTGTGATAGGGTCTTGCATAGAGTCCAGATGACTAGTCTGCCCGGCAAGGTTGAAAATATATTCCTGCCCTTGGACCAATTGACGCATACTGTATTCGTCACGCACATCGGAAATATTGACTCGCACCCTGTCCTCAATGCCAACAATATTGAATAGATTGCCGCCATATTCGGGAATGAGACTGTCCACCAAGAGGACTTCAGCCCCGAGGTCCACTAATCGCCGGGCCAAGTTAGAGCCGATGAAGCCCAGCCCGCCAGTGACCAGCACCTGACGTTTGGAGAATGTCTCACTATTCATTCGCTACTTGAGCCTCCGTTGTGACGTTTTTCCGCTTGGCTTGGGGCATGTTGACATTCCTTCGCTCATTCGTTCTTGCGTGCAAGTTCAGGCTTTCTCGCTACGATCATGTGATCTAAGGTATAACCTTGTTTGCCAAATCAAGGTTACGCCATGTAACCTTGAGCATGGTGAGAGCGTCTCTGCATCGCTGGTCTCAAAGATCGTGGAGCGACATGTGGAGGGTCATTCCGGACCAGCAACGAGGTATCTACGGGCAATCGGCGTACCATCCGACATGCCCACTGGAAAATCCACCCTAACGCCCTTCGTATCCACGACAGCAGTCCATGACTTCACATACTAAAGTCTTGGTTACCGTTGGCTCGCCTAACACAGTCTTCAGATTGTACGGGATGCTGTCTAGAACATGTTGGACTGACAGCCCTTTCTCCTCCAGCAGGTGATAGAGTTCTTCCTCATTGAAGATGACTTCGATGGTAGGTTGACCGTAGGCCCTTTTGCGTATAACGGTCGTTTCCCGGCGGTGAAGAACCGGGACGGTATGAAAGATGCACCAGAAACGGGCAACTCGACGACTTTCTGTAATGGCTGCTTTGTAGCGCAAGATATGCATGAGTGACACGCCGTTCAGGACGATGTCGAATGTTCCGTCGGCGAAAGGCATTGCCGCGGCATCACTCACCACGAAAGGCTGGTCACGATAGTGTTTCCTAGCTAGGCAGATCATGGCTGGTGAATAGTCTAACCCGACGTAGCGGACTGGGCATTGCAAGAGCTGAGAGAGAATTTCGCTGTAATATCCACTACCACAGCCCACTTCGAGGATTGAAGGATCCGCAACGCCAGTGAGACGGACAGCCTCTGCAAGAACTGCTAGATCTCTTCGAGGTTGCCCGGCATACATCTCTCGAATCAAGACTCGATACGCCGCATGTTGGCGTTCCGCTACGACGGGGTCGTACCAACCGTTAAGGGGCTCGTGTGTTGCGTTTTCGGGATTCATAACCACATAGTTCGCCGAGGCAGGAACCGTTTGCTCATACCGCGACTTATCTTGGATCAGGCAGCTGACAGCCCGCATCACTCTTCGGAGAGAAATCCTCATTCTGTCGGACCACCTAGAACTCAAGTGAAGCCTCTTACTCGGGATGATGAAAGGAAACTTTCCACAATTTCCTCCAACTCGTGCATTCGCTGATAGTAGGTGTGCTCGAGAAGTGTGCGCTGCTGTCCAGCGCGAGCAATAGCTTCCCGCTCCTTGTCGTGTTCTAGGTAATACTTAGTAAGTTCCGCGCACTCTTCTGGGTTTCTATAAGCCACTAGCTCTTTGCCTGGTTCAAACATCTCATGCAAGTTCATCTTCCAATCAGTGACAAGCAAGGTACCTACACCTGTGGCTTCAAACAATCGCATGTTGTTGGCGTAGGATTCGGCGATGTTGCTGTGCTGGTTTACGACGATTTTGGATTTAGACAGAATCTGGTACATTTCAATACCCCATGCTTGGCCCATGTAACGCTTATGAATGGGGGAGTCTGGGGGCAGATACTCAAGTCCGGGCCCCCACACCTTAATGCTGAGCTGTGTGCAAAGATGCTCCAGGAGATGAACTCTTTCTCTGTGATATTGAGACAGATTGCCCACGAACGAGACGGGAATCTCTGGGCGCCTACTATCAAGCCTGCTCAGAATACGAGGCTCGAACGCAAGTCTATGAAGCGAGGAAGGTACACCGATTCGACGGAAATACTCGACATAGTTGGGCAGAGAGGAGATAACAAGGTCATAGCAAGCATAATCCTTTTTCTGAGGGAGCGGAGAAGCGATTTGTCCGACTAGAAGCCTGGTGTACAGCTTCATCTTGCGCAGGAGCTGAACATCAATGGCTACCATATCCTGATTGAGCAACACGTCTGGGTCGTAGTACTTGATTTGAGCAGTCAAAACATCGTAGAACCAGCGGTAGTCCTCATAAAGAGCACGAGACATTGGAGGGAAAAGGCTCCTGAAGTATCGTATTGGCGTCTTGGCAACTACGCGGCGACCTCGCCGCAACAGCCTCCGCCATTCTTGCAGCGCGGAGGTTGATTCTCTAGCCTGTATCCCCCGCTCCTTAGCCCAAGCCTTTTGCATCAACCGATTGTTGAAATGAATGTCCCAAGCCTCGTGCCCCAATTTGCGCAGGTTTTCCGAATAGAAGTCCGCTACACCAAAAAGGCTCTCATTGCGTATTTGCATTTGTTCTTGATAGGACTCGTTTTCCAGCTCTGGGTGCTGAGAGTACAGCCAAAGGAGAAACTCAGGATAGTCGGTGTTGAGAATTAGGAACTTCATTTTTCCCCTGAGCCCCAATGTCGAATGGATATGCTTCTAGCGTGCAGACGTGCGCTCATTCTGTAGATTCTGGATCGTCTGAGACGGTCACGTCTTGTTTCCAACGGTCGGATACCCAGATCAACTTGAATATCCTCCTTCCTGCATAACCTTACCGCAGCAGGCACCCATTTGCCGCGAACTACAGCTGTACAGAAGTAAGAGATTGGGTAGATGTTGTCATCATTTCTCTTGACGCTCAGGAAAGGAGCATCGAGCGCATTTGTCCTTTTCGAGCCTAGTCCCTCCAACTCCCAAGGCGTTTCACCTTGCCGCAAAAGCCCTAATAGGACCAGCTTATCCCAGATAGCGGCCTGTGTCGATAGCCGATAAGCAGAGCCCTTAAGAATCTCTCCCACTTCCATGTTATCGGGGCAGGATACATCGGGCCCCGGGCAAGGATAGAGCCTCAGACATCCGGCCCGCCTCTGTCTCATATAGGCTGCCAGCGTTTCTATCATGGCTGTACTTACTGGTCGCGTTAACAGGTAATCCTCCAGTAGCAAAATCACATAGCGTTCGGGGATTTGTTTTAGGGCAATGGCCAGGCTAGATGACCAGTCTCTGTCTTCTCCGACTGCAATAGCTTTCACTCTGGCGTCCGGGTATCTATGGTAGTTGGATACAAGATATACCGGATAGGGGCAGTCCGGCCAGTATCTAAAGAATAGTGTGAAGAAAGGTCTCCAAAGATCGTGATACTTGTCACAAGATAGTATCAACACCGCTATTTCACTCACGGCTTTCTCCCTCTGCACAGCGTGTGTCCTAAAGAATGGAGTTTGCATGCGACGAGAGAATTTTCCTATACTGTTTGTACATAACTTGGCTCGATCCTACTTCCTACTCTTTCACATTCATATCCGAGAAGGACAAGCGTCACATAAATGCATACTCATGCCCATTACTTAAGACGCGGATGGGCTTGAAGATGTACCCTGCTCCCCGTATCGAGTTTTTCACCATGTTGTGTCGGTCAAGCGAGTAACCGAGCAGAATGCTTTCTGCTCCAAAAAAAGATCGTTCGCATACAAACCTTTGGGCTTCTATAGGACATTCCGTTAGCCCCCAAGTAGAAATGAAACTTTGAGCTGAGATTCTGATCTCTTCACGTAGCACACTGCCAACTGGAACGATATTGATCTTTTCGTCCATCAGCTTTTGTCTTCCGGGGATCACTAGATTTACCTCTTCACCTAGCAAACTAAAAAGGTAGACATATTGAAGCGCACACAGTTCAGGAACGTCGACGATTGTGTAAGTACACTTATTGTTTAGTCGTCTAATGAGGCGAGCCATATCTCCGTATCCTCCTCCCCATTCTAGAATACTGTCCCACGAGTCAATGGCCTTCTTTACCGTAGCCTCATAGGAAACCAAATGGTAGGCATGATGGACTCTGTTCGATGATGTGGCATATCGAAAATCGACTATGCGCGGCAGGCCAATATAATCTTCCCTAAGTGCCCTGACTGCTCTTGTGGCAGGCCATACCGAAATGATTGAGTCTATCCTTTTTCTTGTCTCTTCGTAGTTTCCACGATATACCATCGTTGCCGAAATAGTAGGTTGACTCAGAAAACCCAAAGGTACTTTCTCCTTAAATGAATTTCTAATGTCATTAGCGTTGCGTTTCCAGTCATAGCCTTCACTTCCAGAGGCGTATCTGTCACTTTGATCTCCTCTCGGATCCAAGTCGCCACAGAAGTCCGAGTACTGTCCTGATACAACAGAGAATCTCTGAAGTTGCAGCTTGTCTCGAAGTGAATACAAGATCATAGCACGTAGCGTTTCTTCTGGTGCATGAAAAAATCTTCTTGCCGTAAGAATCACACAGTCTATCATAAATAACCCTTCTTTACTCTATCCGGATGGACATAGTTTAGATCTCTTCTATGGTATTCTACCTTTACCATGACAATGCGATATAGATCGGTCTGCCAGTAGGAGAAAAATAGAGTTAAACCCATACTGCTGACGGTAAGTCTGGCTCTGCACCAACAGCATCTTCTTAGCGCCACCCATTATCAAGACTCTTCCTGAGTGGAAAGTATCCTGATCGAGTTGCTTCTTCAACACCTTCAGGCCTAAACCCACGGTGCGATCGACCAAAGCGCGCTATTCTCCCTCTAAGTGGTCTACAGCCGGATACTGGCAGGTGTATGAACAAAATGCCTGTAGAAATTCCTAAAGAAGCCTACTGGTGAGAGCCAATCATTCCAAAGCTTCCTACACTCCCCTTGCAACGTGAGGAAGTCCTCTGGAGTTAAGGAAGCGTGAAACTCAGCCACCTTATCGCCGATGGAGTCGATCTCCTTCTCGTCTACCCAAACACATTTTTTTTTCCAATCTATTTCAAAATCATAAGGTAGGACACAATCCGTGTCGATGAAAATTGGGATTCGTCCACAACACAAGGTTTCATAAAGGCGATAGGAGTAGTTTCCACCTCCGCGCGCGCAAAGAACGTAGTCGCTCTCTACCATGTTCCGTAAGAATTCCAGCCTAACTTTCTGCATGAGGGTGAGATCCGTTCGTCCATCTGGTAGCCAAGCCCCTCCAAGGAAGCGGTCTCTGACTAGGAAGTTGGTTTCCACTCTAGAACTTGCTAGTAAACCACGCAAAGCCTGAGTCCGAATGAGGTTCGGAGGTTTTTCTGATCGAAATGGTGCTCTCACTGGCTCTCTCAGGCCTACAAGACCTGCACCCCAACGCAGAGTATTTCTCAGCTTTCTTCTTAATGACAGTTTCAACGGCGGTGCATAGCCGCAGAACCCAACGACAGGCTTTGCACGTTTTGGCCGTATGGGAAGCTTGCCATGAAGATATTTCTCAACGAAGTCCTCACTCCAAGCGGGCATAGCAAATTCGTTAGGTCTTCTTCTGGATCGATATAGTGACGTGCGGAACACTACTGCATTCTTGATCGGTACCGCTTCATCAGAATCACTCCAAAAGAAGAGAACTACATCCTTCCCTGCCTCCTTCGCCTTCTCCGCAAATTCGATCGACAAATCTCGTGCTGTCTCATTGTGCACAACGAGTCCCCACCAGGCTGGCATAACCGCCAGATCGGCCTCCTCCAGAGATGTCATCTCAAAGAAAGAACGACCCATTTTTGCATAGCGATCAAATCGCCCGCTTTCCGTAGCTCTAGGGTCTTCTAAATTCTTGCCCCAAAAAGGACAGAGCATTGCAACGTGCACCATCCCCTCAGGTAGATAGCTTCGGTCTGAGAAGATCTTGATCTTCACTGCAACAACCCCTCCTCATGAGACTGTTCTCCAGCCATCGGTGCTGAGAATAAAGCCACCGAGATCAATCATTTCGTTCTGCCTTCTGTTCAATTCTTTTTGTACCTATCACACTTAGCTCATTGCAAAAGGTTGACCTGACCTTATCACATATCCACACACGACTAATTTTGTTAATAGTCCTCCAAAACAGCGAAAGAAAGTCTTTCACATATTGCCACAGGAAGAAACCTCTCCCTATAACATTACTTGTGAATCCCGTTTCTGTCATCATTTTGTGCAAACTCCTGTAGTTGAATACTTGCTTATGAAACGGGTTATGCGCCGTTGTGGATAGAAAGTTAGGGCACCACAACCGTACCTCACCGTTCTGCTTAAGTGTTCTCCAACATTCGGCCAGAAACTTCTCAGGATGTGCAAGATGTTCAATCACATGTGATGCACAAATCAGACTGAAACTTTCAGTCTTGAAAGGCAAATGTTCGGCATCGCCACGAATGAAGTTCTCAATGCTAATATCGGGCCTTGTGATATCCATATACACAACATCTCTCCCTGTAATTTTTGGCAGAAAAGGACAAGGCACCATTAAACGTTGAAAGTCAGTTGTCCCAACACCAACCTCAAGTCTCATTATTGATTCCTACTTCGTACTTCAACTTTACAGAACATTTTGCACAATGCATGGTCATTGGATCAACGTGCGTTATATAGAGATTACTCGAATATTCATCTACATTTTTAGGATCGACAATAGATTGCATAATTACATGTCCACATCCTTTACAGAGAAATTCTGCAATTTTCATGGTTTGTGATCCGCTAGCCCCCCTAGAGCCTATCTAGGCAGTTGAGTAACACTGCCCGTCGTACAGATTTTTTTCTTTTCCACCACAAAGTCTAAAGGATCATCTCGTCTCTGAGCATATGATTCCCGCAGCCAATCTGCAAATCAAGGCACTCCAACGAGGTCATGTACAATGTTTGTGGCTTTTTCAAGCAGCATCGGGGAAGGAAGTCCATGACCAGATGGCAAATCGCTATAGAACTCGCGATCACACCGTAGGCATTTGAGGTCGGATAGACTACGCATTCCAGGGATATACCAGTCTCTTACTTCCAGACGAACCTGACAATAAGGGCAAGCATGATTGGCCTCAGTGATTGGATGGATAAGGATAATCTAGACATCATGAATCTCTCCGCAAGTTCGGTGACTCTGCCCCAATTAAACGTACAAGCCTAGACAATCTTAGGTCTTAGACAATGAGGCAGCAATATCAGCTCAGACTGAACGATTGTCCTAGAGGTTCCTAGCCGTAGCACAAGTACACCGAGCCCATAACCGGTTTTCCAGATACCATTCGATTGTTCGCCGCAACCCATCCTCAAGCGGCGTTTTTGCTCGGAACCCAAAAAGCCTCTCCATCTTAGTGACATCCAAGCACCGGCGCGGTTGACCATCTGGCTTGCTCGTGTCCCACATAATACCCCCACTAAACCCGGTCAATCGAGCAATCAAATGCACCAGATCCTTGATGCTGATCTCCATACCTGTGCCTAGGTTGATTGGGTAGCTCTCGTTGTACCGCTCCGTCGCCAACAGGATTCCTTCGGCGGCATCTTCCACGTACAGAAACTCCCGCGTTGGATTCCCTGTTCCCCACACCACGATATGGTCATCACGTCGCTCCTTCGCCTCGATGCACTTTCGGATCAGCGCAGGAATTACGTGAGACGACTCCAAGTCGAAGTTGTCCCCGGGTCCATACAGGTTTACCGGCAACAGAAAGATCGAGTTGAACCCATACTGCTCACGGTAAGCCTGGCTCTCTACCAGCAACATCTTCTTTGCCAGCGCGTATGGCGCGTTGGTCTCCTCGGGATACCCGTCCCATAGATCCTTCTCCCTGAAAGGCACTGGAGCGAATTTAGGGTAGGCACACACCGTTCCGACAGCCACGAACTTCTCCACTCCAAAACGCCAGCACTCGTGGAAGAGCTGGACGCCTATCATCAGGTTGTCATAGAAGAACTCGGCTGGATGCGCTCGATTAGCACCGATCCCGCCGACTCGCGCAGCCAGATGAATGACAATGTTTGGTCGGGCATCTCTCAGCATGCGTTGAGTTGCCTCTAGGAGCCTCAGGTCGTAGTCCTTGCTGCGGGGTATGAACACATCAGACACTCCGCGCTCCTTCAGCTTCTCGACCACGAAGGAGCCTAGGAAGCCAGCACCACCCGTTATCGTGACGCGTTTGTCATTGTAGAATTGCGAGCTATCTGGCCAGTTTGTAGACGATCGGGGTCGTCTGTCTTGCTCTTTGCTCATACCTCAACTTCCAGTAGATCGATATACACTTGGCCAACCTGCGAATGGGGTCCTGTAACTTATGGGATGAGCCTTTAACCAGTCTATCGTCAGAGCCAAGCCTTCCTCAAGAGATATCATCGGCCTCCAGTTCAATATTCTTCGGGCTTTGCCGAAATCGCAAATCAGTTTTCCCACATCGTAAGGCCTGAGCCTCTTCTCATCGAGTTGGATGGTGACCTCTCTTCCCAGGATCTTGGCCTGTTGCAGAGCCAGCTCTCTGATGCTAACTCCCACCCCAGTTCCCACGTTGATTGTCTCTCCCACCGCTTGCTTCTCAATACTTGCAAGAATAATAGCCCTAGCGGTATCCTCAACATATGTGAAATCTCTTATGGCGTCCACATTGCCTAGCATAAGAGTATTCCGCCCATTCAGCAGTTGCAACGCGATTTCCGGGACAATGTAAGGCTGAGTCACTCTCGGACCGTAACTGTTGAAGGGTCTAACTATAGCGGCAGGGTAGCCATGCTCCTTGTGCATCGTAAAAACGGCTCGATCGGCGGCTAGCTTGCTAACAGCGTAGGTCGAATGGGGAAGCGTAGGGTGTTTTTCATCCATCGGCTCATAAAGCGCGGTTCCATAGACCTCACTCGACGAAACCTGGACAAAACGTTCAACGGACTTCGATTGAATGCAGTGCCATATGACGTTGATCGAACCCATGGCATTGACGCGGAAGAAATCCTCTGGGTAGTAGTAACAGTCCGGTATAAACGGCATAGCCGCAAGATGTATAACAATCTCTTGGTCTCTGGTCGCGCTCGCGATCTTCTCCCTATCGCACACATCTCCCCTCACTACTGTGACGCCATCGAGCGAATTGATATATTCGATCTTCCCCGATGTGAAATCATCCATTACAGTAACTCTGGATCCTTGTCGAGAAAGTTGTGCGGTCACCTCACTCCCAATAAAACCCGCTCCACCCGTGACGAGTATTCGAAGGTCAGCTAGTTTGCCTGGCAAACCTCGAGTCAAATGATTCCCTTCACCGAAGCTATTCATACCGAGACCTATAGGATTCGTCTTAGACTTTTTGATCTTTCGGTCAGATTCAGGAAAGGCCCAGCACCGGCGGCACACCAGTGGCAGGCTGAAACGATGAGCGTCCTTGACTCGGGAACGTAGTGATGTTTCTGGGAACAGGCGGTGCTCGGCTGGTGAAGTCACCACTTATTCCGTCAAAAATGAATGGGCCACTGAAAGCAAATCGTTTTGATATTTGTACTATTCCCATTGTCATCGATTCTTGGACAAAAATGCCAGGCGTCTCAGAATTCCGTGTCCAACAAATTGGAAGAAGGCGTGATACACATCTAGCCCACCTACGCGTAGGGCAAGGCTTAGGCATCTTACGGTATCCCTTGGATGTGCGTTAACGAAACCTCGGTATGCACCTCGCCATAATGCTCTGAGATATTCCATACGTAGGTCTGCACGATCTTTCTCTGGCAATTTGTCAAAGTATCGGCTCGTTATCGCATACTTTTCTTGCAGGTAGTTCGTGAATTGCGCAAGGTTGTCGCTTAGTCTGCCCATTTTGGATAGAGGATACTTTCGGAAGTATGCAAGGGTTTCATCTAGATAGTATACTCTACCGCCGTTCTCCAACATTCGGAGAAACAAATCATAGTCCATTCGGTAAAAGTATCTGGGATCGATCTCTCCAGATCTTCGATAGATATCGGAAGTGAAAAAGATGCCTGGTTGATGCCAGCTTAGATCCATCTTAGGGTCTGCAGAGGCTGTTCCGTGAAGAAGGAGGTTCTCAAAAGAGATGTTTCGCTGCCTTATGATCTCGTGGTCTTTCCCCATATGTCCGTTCTGAAAGTTCTCTACCGTGCCTGCATAGACTCCGAAAAGAGGATATCGAACATAAGCCTCGGCCACTCTCTGCAAAGCAAGAGGGGCCAACAGGTCATCAGAGTTGATCCAACCAAATAGTTCTCCTTGTGCCCTGCGAAACCCCTTTCTTAGCGCATCAGCCTGTCCACGATCGTTCTCGCTTACCCAATAGGACAACCCCCGCTCATATTTGCGGATGATATCCAAACTGCCGTCGCTACTTCCTCCATCGATTACTATGTATTCAAGATTCGAGTAGCCCTGAAGTAATACCGACCTAATAGTTTCTTCGATAAATGCACCCTTGTTGTACGATGGTGTGACGATGCTGATGCGCGGCCACGGACGATGATCAGGCGTACTGATTGGTGCCTTCGGGTTCTCCTCAGTCCATGGCCAGCCCATTTTGCCTACCCGGGGTGAGGGAAGTTCGCTTAGAGTCGGGCAAGACACGCGTTCTGCCCCTCGACACCTTTCAATCTCTCTAGGCCTCTGAGCTATGCGTCAGCCCGATATTGATAGCTTATTGCTTGATAAGGCCTACTATGCTTCGAGTACGAATACTCCATCATCTTCCCGGCAGAATTCCATCGATTCTTCCACTTTCACATCCATATGCAGAAGAGCTTGAACTAGAATCCACGATAGCAACTTGGGGCCTTGCTTCGTAATGCTTCCGAGTGACGCTTCCGGAGGACTGGGGAGGAGGGCAATCTGCCCACGCAGTTTGGATCATGGCGCTAGAAGAATTAGACAGATGGCGACTCATCCATGCCCTTTTTTGGCGCGTGCTGGAGGATGGGATGCCCAACTCTTGAATGCAAAAGACAGACCGGCTGTTACATATGTTGGCAGTTTCAATTTGCAGGGTATAGGGCTTATTCGTTAACAGGACTTCAGGGCTCTTTGTCAGCAAACGCCAGGTATTGCCTGATACAAATGAACTAGTCGCCTTGTACGCTAGACCTATAACTCCTATGCTTTGGACGAGTTCTGCTCAGCCTCTCCACATAGAACCTCAGAAACATAATCACTCCAAGAATGCTAACCAGTATACCTAAATAGTCAAACCCGAATATCTTATGATTAAAGTGTAATCCTTTTCCTTCAATTCC
>Ga0315282_10007811_pt1 | contig 17468 bp, 12 predicted proteins | sample YL17G07_20_MG_FD_203693 | JGI IMG/M metagenome (GOLD analysis project Ga0315282, IMG submission 203693) | Sediment microbial communities from Yellowstone Lake, YNP, Wyoming, USA - YL17G07_20 | ecosystem: Environmental > Aquatic > Freshwater > Lake > Sediment | place: USA: Wyoming | collected... | reverse complement strand
GCAGCTTCAATCCGCAATCCGCAATCCCCGATCCGCAATCGTCAATCAGCGGGTGGCCAACGAACTCAGTCTTCAGCCCGAACTTCTCGAAAAACGGCGGCTCGAAGTCGAAGACGCAGAACGCGCGGTCCACGAACTCCGCCATGCGCTTGGCGCGCATCGGCTTCCACGCCCAGACTTGGGGCACGATGTAATACAGGACCGGAATGCCGAGCTTCTTGACTTCCTTGGCGAAGCGCAGGTTGAAGCCGGGATAGTCCACGCAGATCAACGCGTCGGGCTTTTCCTGCTTCACGCGGTCGAGCAGTTCGTGGAAGACGCGCTTGAAGAAGCCGTACTTCTTGGCGACTTCCCAGAAGCCGACGACCTGCATGCCCTCCAGATCCTTGGCGACTTCCAGGCCCGCCGCGGCCATCTTCGGCCCGCCCATGCCGACGAAGCGTGTGCCACGGGCAGCCTCTGTTTGCTGTTGGCTGCCCGTGCCGCCTGCGTCGAGCTTCTTCAGCTCAGTGATGAGTTTCGCGGCGTGGCTGTCGCCGGAGGCTTCGCCGGCGAGCATGAAGAACGTGGTCGCCATGGCAACATCTTACCACAGAGACACAGAGGCACAGAGAAGGGAATAAGGATTTGCGTTGAGGATGGGCGCCTGAGTGCCCTGTACCGGGCATCCCGCTCAGCCGTCGGACTTTGCCGCGGTTTCCGGCGCTGGTCCGGCGGGCGGGCCTGCCGCCGCCACAGCCAGCTCCGGCTGCTTGCCGCGCGTGCCGACCAGCATCGCCGCAAAGATGACGACCAACACCGCCGGCATCACCGCAACCCAGCGGAAGACGGTCTGCGCCGCGTTTCGTCGCGCGGCTTCCACGGTCTTCTGCTGTTCCGGCGGCAGGGCTTTGACCTTGGCGTCGTCCACGCGGCCTTCCTTCTCATCCACCACCACTGCCGCGATCTCCGGCGACAGCGCGTCCCGGGTGTAGTGGTCGTGCAAAGCGCCCATGCCGGGGATGGTGACGTACGAGATGAACAGGCCGCCGCCGGCGCCGATGATGCCCAGCAGGAACGCGCCGCCTTTGGGGAACCATTCGGCCGTGATGCCGAGCATCGTGGGCCAGTAGTAGGTGACGCCGATGCCGAAGACCGTCGCCGCCAGGAACATCGCCGCCACGCCCGTCGAGTAGCTCATGGCCAGCAGCCCTGCCGCCGACACGACCGACGATGCGATGAGCAGCCCGACCGGCGACAGCGCCTTCGCCACGGGCCCGGCGAAGTGGCGCAGCACGAACATCAAGCCGGACGTGTAGACCAGGAAGAGGATGCCGCGAATCCCCACGATGTCCTTGATGAACACGCCCACCCACCGCCCCGGCGCCAGTTCCGTGGAGGCCGTCAGGAACATGCAGAAGACCAGGAGCAGAAAGAGCGGCCGCAGGGCTTCGCGCAGCATCACGCCGGCGGGCACGCCGGCCTGCGCGCGCTCGGTCTGCGGGAACGGCTGGCGGAAGATGAGGAAGGCGTAGATGAGCACCGGGACGTAGACGAACGCGAGCTTGGTCTGCCAGCTTCCCGCGATTGTGGCTTCCGAAGCGCCTCCCGCTTCCAGTGCTTTGCTGAAGCCGTAGGCCAGCAGGCCGCCGATGATCAGGCCGCCGGGCCACCAGGCGTGAAGCACGTTCAGGATGTGAATGCGCTTTTCGGGATACATGGCCGTGGCCAGCGGGTTGATGGCGGTCTCGACCAGGCTGCCCGCAATGGAGAGGAAGAACCAGCCCAGCGCCAGACTCCAGAACCCCTGCGCCACGATGACCGCGGTCAGGCCGCACACGTGAGCGGCGCAGGCCAGCCACAGCACCGTGCCGATGCCGATGTAGTCCAGCAGCGCGCTGCCAAAGAAGAGCATGCTGGCGCCGGCTATCGCGCCCACGGAGACTGCCAGCCCGACGCTGGACTTGGAGAGCTGGAACGTGGTCTCGAAGTCGCCCATGATGTCGGTGCACATTGAGCCGGCCATGGCGTTCGCCACCAGGGCCATGCAACTGGCAATAAAGAGCCTGCGGCGGTTGTCTACCAAGGCGTCGCCCTCCGTGTGAGGCTTGTGTTTCTGGTTACACTGCTATGGGCGGATTTGCGATTGCCGATTTGCGAAATGCGGTTTTCGCTTGGCTGTGGCACACCGTCACTTCTTCTCTTCCTTCTGATAGACACGCACGTAGTCGAACTGGCAACTATCGGGCAGCTTGGCCGTGGCGATGTCGCCGCCCCATTTGTCCACTTCCATGCTGAGGATGATGAACTCCTTCGCGTGCGACACGCCGCTCGTTGTCTTCCACACTTCCTTGCCGTCCAGGAAGAAGCGGTACTCGTCCGGCGTCCATTCCAGGCCGATCACGTGCCAGCCCTCGGCCAGCGTCGCGTCCTTGTGCTGCTTGCCGGCGTGCTTGTGGTCCTTGCCGTAGCCGTCCCAGTGCAGGTTCATCTGCATGAGGTCCGGCTGGCGCGCGAGGTATTCAATGATGTCAATCTCGGTGCCGGACTGCTTCGGGTCGCCGACGACCTTGCCCATCGTCGGCGTCTGCAGCCAGAACGCCGACCAGTGCCCCTGCTGCGACTGGAACTTGACGCGGCATTCGAAGTAGCCGAAGACCGCTTCGAACTTGCCCTGCGTGCCGAGCATACCGGTATGGTACTCGTCGCCGGCCTTGCTGGTGGTCATGACCAGGTGCCCCTGGCCGTCGAGGCGTACGGCGTCCTTGGTGTTGACCGCGTTGCGCCGCTTGCCCAGGCCGCGGTAGTCCCACTTCGTCGTGTCGAGCTGCTCGCCGTCGAATTCGTCCGACCAGACGAGCTTGTAGTCTTTGCCGGGCGCCTCGGCGCGGGCCGCCCAGCAGACGCTCAGCACGAGCAGCACGAGGGGAAGGAGCGCAATCAGGCGAAGTCGCGAGCAAGGGTGGCGCTGATGGGGAGACGGGGCGACGGCGGGACGGGGAGAAACGGCGGCTGCGGATGACATAGCGCTGGCGCCTCCGGGAAAGGGGTCTTGACCGGATACCGTCTACCACTTCCGCAGCCGTAGGGCAAGGCGCGGGCGGGGAGCGGCGGAGCCGCGCATCACAGATACCGAAGGAACTCGTCAGAAGTCATCCCCGCTTGCTGCAGGATCGAGTGCATGGTGCCACGCGGCACGTCCTTGCCCATCGGCACGATAGCAAGCCGCCGGATGCCCACGGCGTCAACTCTAGTGTACGCACGGTGACTGCCCTTACCGCGTTTCGGCGCATACACGAAGCCCGCGCGGCGCAACGCAGGTTCAATTTCTCGCCATGACAGCGACGGCAGTGTCTGGCTCACGCCGGGGCCTCAATGCTCGCGGCGAACGGCTCTTCGCCTTACGACGTCTCTCTACGATCGTCCATCAAGCCCAGGATTCTTGCGTTTTCAAGATACAGCGTCAACGCCTCTCGTAGTCGTTTACGGGCCTCTTCTAAATTCCTGCCGAACGACGATACGCCAAGCTCCGGGCAATTCCCCACGCACCGCTTTCCTTCGATCCAGAAATTGCACGTTAGCCGGTATGTCTTTGTCATAAGCGCGCTCCTCCTACAGAACGAATAGTAGGCGCTCCCCCGCTCATCGGCAAGCACGCTTCACACGCACGTGAGCGCGAGGACTCCATCGGGATCGCTCGTTGCTGTTCCGGAACCCGGAACCCGATACCCGATACCCGAAACCCTGGACCCTGTTTGTCAGTCCGTGATCTGCAGCTTGATCTCCTCCGAGTTCGCCTTCAGTTCCGGCGCGTACATCGCCGAGGCCTTCGTCGGCAGCGCGCTGAACTTCCCCGGGATCTCCGCGCGCATCCGGTAGGAGACGCTGCTCTTCCCGCGCGGCAACGCGCGCACGAAGAACACCACGCGCTCGTCGCGCAGTTCCATGTAGGCGCCGAGGCTGTTGCTGTTGTAGCCGCTGCGCACATCGAACGGCTCGAACCCCGCGGCCTTCATGTCTTCGAAGAGGATGTACTCGTAGTCGTTCTTGCTCTCGATGGCCAGCTCGATCTCCACCAGGTCGCCGCTCTTCAGCTTGTCCAGGTCCTTCAGTTCCTCGCGCTCGTACTTCTCGACCTTCTGATCGAGCGCCTGGCCCTGCGCGCCCTGCGCCTTGTCCGTCTTTTCCACGCGCTTGAGCTTGTAGTACTTGCGCTCGACTTTGATCTCCAGGCCGGTCTTCGCGATGTGGTCTTCCAACGTGAAGTTGGTCATGTAGGAGTTGAAGTAGAGCGGCCCCTTGCCTTCCTTGCGGAACTCGATCGTGTGCTCGCCGGGCGTGAGCTGTTCGCCGGTCAGCACCACCTTGTTGTCGAAGGTGAACAGGTTCGAGGGGTTGATCGCGACTTCCTTGGCCTTCTTGCCGTCCAGCATCACTTGCAGCTTCATGTCCGGCGCGTCCTCGCCGCTCGCGGTCATGTAGTCCGCGAGCGCCTCGACGCACACCGCCGTGTCGCGGGTGCTGTTCCAGTAGCTCGCGTGCTTGCGGTTGTTGATGAGGTACTTCACCATCCGCGACGCCGTCTCGCTCTTCGGGTTGACCGCCGCCAGCAGCTTCAGGTAGTACGCCTGCGCTTCGTATTCGCTGCCGTACCAGTACCACCAGCAGTTGTTCTCCGGCAGCTTCAGGTACGCGGTCTGGTTCTCGTCGTCCTGCACCAGGAACTGCTCGATGTTCTGCATGATCATCTTCAGCTTTTCCTGGTCGTTCTGCTTCTGCAGCGCCAGGCCGAACATCGCCTTGCTGTACACCGCCAGGTCGTTCCGGTCGCGGTACAGCGCTTCGCGCATCTCCTTGTTGTCCTGCTTCGCGTCCGTCAGCACCATGTACGTGAACGCATCCAGGTTGTCGGCCTTCTCCTTCCACGGATGCTTCTTCGCGGGCGCGTTGCGCAGCGCCGCAAGCTGCTGCTCCTGGTAGTTCCTCAGCCACTGCACGCCGCGGTCCAGCACGCTCTGGTTCACGCCGCCGACGCCGCAGTTGCGCGCCGTCTGCAAGCCGTGCACCACGTACGCGGTGGTGTGCGGATAGGAGCGCTCGCCCCAGCCGCTGAACCAGCCCCAGCCGCCGTCGCCGCACTGCATGCTGGTCAGCCGGTCCACGCCCGCCTTCACCATGTTCGCCACTTCGGCCTCGTCGAAGACGGGGTTGCGGGTGTAGCGCTTCCAGCCCTCCGTGCGCTTGGCGTCGTCGCCGATCTCCTGCGCGTTGAGGTTGGTCAGTTTCTGCTGCACGTCCTTCAGGTTGATATTCATCTTCATCAGCACTTTCTGCGTGATCACCGTCGGCAGGAAGCGCGACAGCGTCTGTTCCGTGCAGCCGTAGGGGTAGTCCGTCAGGTACGGCAGCGCGTCCACCATCGCCCCGGCCAGCGTGGGCGAGTAGCGCACTTCCAGCCGGCTGTCCACCGCGCGCCGCGCCGCCGGCACCTTCATCACGATCTGCGCCGTGTTCTTGTCCGGCCGCATCGCGCCCGCGATCGAATCGGTCTTCAGCATCCCGTGTACGTAAGCCGGGAACTTCATCTCCATCGCGTCCGACTCCTCATCCGTCAGCGCTTTCACGCGGATGGACGGCTGGCCCGACGCCAGCACCTTCACGCGCCAATCCACGCGCAGCTCGCCGGTCGCGTCCACGTCCACCGAGCGCTTCACGTCGCCTGGCAGCTCCAGGCAGCCGCCGTCGGCTTCCAGCTCCACCTTGACGTTCTTCTTGCTCTTCAGGTAGTTGTGCACGTTCGCCGACAGCACCACCTCGTCCTTCTCCGTGAAGAACCGCGGCGCTTGCAGGCGCACGATCAGGTTCTTGGTGGTGACGACATCCACCTCGCCCTGCCCCACCCGTGTGCCGAACCCCATCGCCCAGACCTTCATCTTCCACGTCGTCAGGTTCTCCGGCATCGGCACTTCAACGTCAGCGACGCCGTTCGCGTTCGTCAGCAGGTTCGCCACCCAATACGCCGCGTCGGCGAAGTTCTTCCGCACCGTCGGTTCCGCCATGGTCTGTCCCTGCATGCCCTGCTGCAGCGCCTCCGACTCCCGGTCCCCCTGGCGTTTGTCCGCCCGCAGCGACTCGGACTTCTTCTCCGCAACCCCGTTCATCGCCAGGGCATCCTCACCGAGCGCCGCGCCCGCCTTCGCCGCCATCGGCGGCGCGCCCGGCTCCGCTGCCGCCCGCCGCCCGAAGGCCGCGCCGTCCGCCAGGCCGCGGCCCCTGCCGCCGCCGCCCAAGCCCCCCGTCGCCGCCTTCTCGTCGGCATCGCCCGTGTCGGCCACCATGTAACCGAACGCGCCGAGGTACTGCATCGCCACTTCCCGCAGCTTCAGCAGATTGCCGCCGCCAGTCGCCAGGCTGTTCCCCGTCCGCTCGTGATGCTGGCGCCGCCACTTCCAGAAGTGGCTCCGGATCTCCGCCACGTTCGAGCCGCCCGAGATGTACTCCAGCGACTTGTCGTAGACCGTCAGCACCATCGAGCCCACGAACGGCTCGCCGTTCGCCTCCGTCAGCTTCACCTGGACCTTGGCCTTCTCGCCCGGCTTGTACTGCAGCGCCGACGGCGCGACCGCGACGTCCAGGATGCGGCTCTCCGGCGGCACGACAATCTCCCGCGTTTCGCTGTACAGCTTGCCGTCGCTGATCGTGTACGCCTCGATGAAGAAGTTCGGCATGTCCTTCTTCGCCACCACGATTTCTTCGAGCGTGCTCTTGCCCTTCAGACGGATGACCTTGGGCGGCAGGTATGTCCCCTGCAGCGGCCGCGCGAACAGCACCACCGTGCTGTTGGGGCGGTTGGTGTTGATCATCAACTGCACCTTCTCGCCCGGCTTGTACTCGCGCTTGTCCGCTACCAGCTCGATGTTGTTGAACCGGAAGCCCGAGCCGTCGAAGCCCTCGCCGATGATGCAGAACAGATACCCGCCTTCGATGCTGTGGTTCTTCGCGTCCGTGACGTTGTAGCTCAGCCGGTACTGCCCCGGCTCGTTGGCCTTGATCTGCACCCGCGATTTGCCCTGGTCGTCCGTGTCCAGCGCCCATTCCTGCGCCGCGGTCTCGACCGGCTTGGCATCCTTGTCGTAGCCGATCTTCAGCAGCTTGAGCTGCCCTTTGCCTTTGACGGGCTTGTTGTCCAGCGTCTGCGCGGAGAAGTCCGCCTGCACCACGTCGCCCACGCGGTAATGCCCGCGGTCCACCCAGGCGTAGACCTTGAACGGCCGCCGCGCCACCATCACGTTGCCCGAGCCTGTGATGGTGCGCCGCGACTGGTCCGTCACCTCCGCCGTGATCTCATACTTGTGGTCCGTGTCGCTCCGCAGCGCCTTGGCCAGCGCCGTGTCTATCTCCACCTTCAGCGTGCCGTCCGCGCCGATGGCGGCCTCGTTCTCCAGCACGACCTCCGGCTGCGCCTGCCGCCCGCCCCACCACCACGGGGACGGCCGCCTGCAGCCCCACCGCTCCCAGCCCGGATACCACGCGTAGTCGCCCCCGAACCACCAGTAGCCGGGCGAGTAGAACCAGTCCCAGCGGCTGGCCGGGTACCAGTTCGCGCTGTAGTCGTGGCGCAGCACCTTGTACTTCACCTTCGCGTCGGCCACCGGCGCGCCGAAGTAGTACTTCGCCGAGATCGTTGCCGTAACCTTCTCGCCCAGCATCACAGGCTCGGCCGGCGCGTCAACCTTGACCTCGAACTCCGGCTTCTTGTATTCCTCCACACGGAACGAGCCGCCCGGCGACCAGTCCACGATCTGGATGTAGTACGCGCCCAGCGTCGCGTCCTTGGCCAGCGTCAGTTCGCCGTCAAAGCCGCCGAAGTCGTCGGCCGTGAACTGCCGCTCCAGGAGCTTCTCGCCCTTGGGGTTCATGATCCGCACCGTGAAGCTCTGCCCGGCGAACGGCGCTTTGCCTTCCGCTTCATACTGCGCGCGCCCCAGCCAGCACTTGAACTTCACCGGCTGCCCCGGCCGGTAGGCCGGCCGGTCGGTGATGACGAATGTCTTGCTCTGGCTGAGCTGCGCGTCCGTGTACTGCCCGAACCAGTAGTAGGAGAAGCCCAGGTGCGCGAAACGCCCCTCCGCGGTCTTCGCCGTCACCAGCCATTGCATGCCGTTCCGCTGCTGGTTTGCCGCCGGCTTCACCTGCCCGTCCGCGTCCGAACGATCCGTCAGTTCCTCGATCTCGATGTTGAGGGCGTTGTTCGCCCAGTTCTGCCTGTAGCCGAAGAGCGACACCTCCGCGCCGGCTATCGGCTGCCCCGTCACCGCGTCGGCCACGAAGTAGTCCGTGCAGGTGTTGCAGTGCTTCTCGACGATCGCCGTGTCGGCCAGCCACACCACGATGCGGCTCGTGTTGCCGTCGGCCAGCGCCGCCGTCAGCAGGTACGCCCCCGGCTTCTGCAGCGGCGTCTGGATTGTCGCCCGCCGGTCGGCGTGGTTGGCGCGGGGCGACAGTTCCTGCTCCCACGCCGCGGCCTGAGCCCCCAGGTATTGTTTCTCGTCTCTCTGCACCAGGCGGGCGCCGATGTTCGAGACGTCCATCTTCTCCCACGCGAGCTGCTTGGGCTTCGTCTTGAGGTACGCCTTCACGTCGTCGAGCAGCTTCGGGACGTTGATCTCCTGCGCCGTGAAGCTCACCTTCTTCGCGTTGCGGAACCGGAAATCCACGTGCGCCGCAGCGCCCGCCGGCTGCACCGCGACGCCCTCGAACTGCCCCCAGTTGCCGATGATCTGGGTCAGCCGCGCTTGCCGCCGGCCCTGCTGGTCGCCGTACTCGTCCAGGCAGCGCTTCCAGCATTCCGCCGCCTTCGGGTACTGCTGGCGGTCCTCGAATATCTGTGCGAGCGCTTCGAGCGCCTGGCAGGCCTGCGGCTGGCCCTTGAATTCGGTGCTGAGTTGCCGGTAGATCTTGATGAAGTTGAACTCCTCCGGCAGTTTGAAGCGCTTGATGCCCGTGGCCAGCCGCGCGATGGTCTCTTCCTCGCTTAAGCTGCGGAAGGAGTAGATGTTCTCCTGCTCCTTGCCCTCGTCATCGTCCCGGCTGCGGAAGTACCGGCTGAACTGCGCCAGCGAGATCACGTCGAACTGCCCCCGCAGGAAGTTCGCGAACTGCAGCCGCACGGCCGGCGTCAGGTTCGGCGCCGCCTCCATGGCCTGCAGCAGACACCAGCGCCAGCGTTCCCCGTCGCTCTTGGCCTCGTCGAAACTCCGCGGCGTCTTGTACAGCACCGGAGTGCCGTCGGCGTTCACCGGCGCGCCCCGCGTGTCACCCCCGTAGTACCCGCGGTATCCCGGCTCGTAGTCCGGCAGTTCCTTCAGCTCGGTCGGGTATTGCAGCCGCCACGGCTCGCGCATGCCGGAGGACAGCAGCATGTTCGCGAAATCGAGGTAGAAGTTGCCCGCCGCGCCCTTGTCCGGCTCCTGCTTCGCCAACTCCCCGGCCTGCATCATCCACTGCAGCGCGCGCGCCCGGTCCCGCTCCGCCACGCCGACCCACTGGCCGCCGCCGCCGCCGCGGTTGTAGCCGCGCGTGAACGCGCCCGCGACCACGAACCCGAAATGCTGCTGCTCGCCGTAGAGGCTTTGCGCCGCCGTCCGCAGCAGCCGCCAGTTCTTCGCGTGCAGCGCCGCGGCCTTCTCGCGCAGGTCGTCGGACTCGTTGATCCGCCCCAGCCGCTGCAGGCACTGCACGGCGTTCGTGAGGTCCTTGCACACAAGTTCGGTGTCGGCTTTCTCATCCAGGACCAGCTTGCTGAAGGAGTCGTAGGCAACCTTCCAGTTGCCCGCCTTCATCACCGCTTCAGCCGCGGCGCGTTGAGCCGCTCCGGGGCTCTCGCCCGCCAGCACCACCGCTCCCATCAGCAACGCCGCCGCGACGGCAAGAACGCTCACGTTTTTCATGCTGCACCTCGCAGGTTGTGAACCAAAGCCCGACCTCGTAGCGCGACCCTCTGGGTCGCGTCGCGATCCAGAGGATCGCGCTACGTCCGGCCAGATAATCACAGATTATCTTAGCACCAATCCCTTAGACGCGACACGTAAAAGCTGGTTCCGCAGAAAATGCACATGTGCCTCGCCCGGTAGCACGGCCTTCCAGGCCGTGAAAGACCACGGGCAGGATGCCCGTGCTACGGCTCCCTGTTCAGCTCCCCGCACAGGTTCTTCAGGCGGTTCACCTCCGCCTCGCCAAGCAGCACAATCGGGAAGGCCGTCTTGCTGTGGTTGAGCGGCTCGTCGAGGTCCACCCACTGTCGGCACAACTCGCCATCCGGTGTGCCGGGGATTGGGGAAAACTCCGCCAGCATCAGACGAATCCCGAGAGAGCCGGCATAGCGCATGGATGCCTCGACATTCTGCAGCTCCGCCCGCGGGTGGCCGAGCATCAGGTAGGCGTGGAGGTGCCGCGGGTCCGCCCCGGCGGCAACGAGATGCTCGACCGCGCGCGCCAGTTCATCGGAGGACACCTTGCCGCCGGTTTCCTGCTGCCACGCCGCCGCACTGCTCTCAAAACCCAGGTAGATGACTTTGAACCCCGCCTCGATCATCAGCCGCGCCAGGTCCTTCGTGACGAAGCGTGCGTTGATCGCATTCGGCGTGTGGAAGTTCACCCCCGCCCCGCGTTTCAGCACGGCACGCAGGAACGGCTCCAGCACGCGCTCCGCCTGGTACAGCAGCGCGTCGTCATAGAATGCGATGTTCTGCGCGCCCAGGCGGCACAGGCAATCGAACTCGGCCAGCGTCCGCTCCAAAGGCCGCGCGCTGAAGCCCGGGTACACCTTTGGCACGGAACAATACGTGCACGAAAACGGGCAGCCGTCCGTCAGTTTCAGCACGCCGCTGCTCAGCCGCGGGTACAATTCCCACGCGGGCAGCCCGTCAGTCTGCGGCACGACATTCAGGAAGCGCCACAGCGGGTCCAGGTTCGGACCCGACACCACCAGGTCCGCGTCCAGCGTGCGCGCGTGCTGCGGGCAGAGCGTCGCGTAGACGCCGCCCAGCACGATCTTCGTCGCGGGACACGCCGCGCGCAGGTCCTCAATCACCTCCCGCACGCCGAGGTACTGGTACGTCATCCCCGTTTGCACGAGAGCGACATCGAATGGCCCGTCGCCCCTCAGGAATCGCCGGAACGCCGCCCGCGGAATGCCAAAACGGTGGTATCGCCGCCGAATCCGCCCCAGACACTCCGGCCGCGGCGCATCTTCCGAGTAGAACTCGCCGCGTCCCCACTGGTCGGCGCGGAACTTCCGCGCGCGTGCCACGGGCAGCCTCCGTTTGCTGTTGGCTGCCCGTGCCGATGCGGAGACGGGTTGTGGTGCGGGGGCCGGCACAAGCGGGCTCAGCCGATCCATGTAATCGAACAGGCTCAAGCTCGCGCACGTGCGCAGGAACCCCGCCACGCGCAGCATGCCGTAGGGCTTCAGCCAGAAATCGTAGGCCGAGAAATCGTAGAGCGGCGGGTTGACGAGCAGGATTCGCGGACACATGCCAACGCCCCGAAACCCGTTCCGTTCACATCGTCCACGGCGCGCGCAAGGCGGACCGCTTGGCCAGGCGGTTCGCGGCCTCGTTGTCCGCGAAGACCTCCTTGTCGGGGTCCCACTTCAGTTTCTGGCCGCCGAGCTTGATCGAGATGTGGGCGAGGTGGCACACTGTGGTGGTGCGGTGTCCGACTTCGGCGTCCGCCAGCGTCTGGCCGCGAGTCTTCACGCAGTCAATGAAGTCCTTCTTCTCGCTCTTGAGCAGCAACTGCACGCGGCCCGCGCCGGTCTTCTCCTTCAGCAGCGATTCCGGTTGCGCCGCCAGGGTGCTCTTCGACCAGTCGGCCTCGACCCAGCCTTCGTCGCCCTCGAAGCGCACGTACGGATGGCTCATCGCATAGAACATCTGCACGCCGTTGGCGTAGCGATACGACGCCTGGAAATCGGACAGCACGTCCCAGAGGCCGCGCGGCGGGTACGTCCCGCGGGCCTCGACTTCCACCGGTCCCGTGCGGTCGGTATTGTTGCCCCACTGCGCGATGTCAACCAGGTGCGTGCCCCAATTGCAGATCATGCCGTCGCAGTAATCGCGCACCCGCATCCAGCCCGGCCTGTCGTAGCCCTGCCGCGGATGCACGCGGTCGAGCGTATACGGTGCTTGCGGGGCGGGCCCGAGCCACGTGTCGTAGTCGAGTTCCTCGGGCACGGGCATCACAGTCGCCTCGATCACCGGCGCGCCTTCGCGGGGCACGCCCACGCGCATCGTGTGCAGCTTGCCGATCTTCCCGTTGCGCACCAGTTCGCAGGCTTTGTGGAAGAACCACTGGCAGCGCGCTTCGCTGTCGGTGCGGAAGACGCGCCCGTAGCGGCGCACGGTATCGCTGAGCAGCCTGCCTTCGTCAATGCTCAGCGTGATCGGCTTCTCCAGCGCGATGTCTTTGCCGGCCTTGGCCGCGGCGATGGCCATGGGCACGTGCCAGTGGTCCGGCGTGGAGATCATGACGGCGTCAATGTCGTTGCGCGCCAGCAGCTCGCGGAAGTCCTTGTACACGGCGCAGCCCTTGTACGCGCCGGACGCCTTCTTCGCGGCGTAGAACTTCTCGACCTCCTGCACGGCTTTATCCAGGCGCCACTTGTCCACGTCGCACGCCGCGACGACCTGCGTGTCTTCCGAATGCAGGAACGCGGGCAGGTTGGCGAACAGGGCTTGCCGTCCTACCCCGATCATCCCAATCGTGATCCGGTTGCTCGGCGCATCGGCGCCAAATACGCTCGATGGCAACACCGCTGGCGCCGCCAACGCCGCCGCCGTTCGACCAAGGAACCGCCGTCTGTTCAGGACACCGTTCCGTTGCATGGCCCGCTCCCCCTGGTTTCCCCGTTCTGCCGAGTGCCGCCAGACCCCTCGTCGTCCGTCCAACCGGCGTCGCGCTCAAGGGCGGGGATCAATATCGCCAGTTGCCTGAGCAATCGGGGCACGTGTTCATGCACAACATCGTATACCTTCCCCAAGTCCACCGCCCCGTAGTCGTGCACCAGAATGTTGCGCATGCCGATGATGAGGGTCCACGGAATCTCCGGAGCCCGCTCGCGCGTCCCCGCCGAAACCAGTCGCGCCGCTTCTCCTATCACCTCCACACAGCGGATGACCGCAGCCTGCAGCAACTCGTCCGCCAGGAACTCGGCCTGCGTGTGTGAGCCCAGGAATCGCAGCGCGCGCTCCGCGCTCAGCCGCATATCCTCGCACTTCGTCAGATCGCGTTCGCGCGCGTCAGGCATGCTCATAGAGCGGTTCCGTTTGTCGCAGGGCGAAGCGCCGGAAGTACTTATTGGGCGACGTCTCCACCGCTTTGCGGGTCAGCAGGTCCACGCGACGGCCGGCCAGCGCCTCCAACTCTTGCTGAAGCGCCACGAAAGCAAGCCCCACCGTCCGGCCAGGCTCGTACGTCACCAGCAGATCCAAGTCGCTGTCGAGCGTGGCATCGCCACGCACGAAGCTGCCGAAGGCCTCCAGCTTGGAGACTCCGTATTGTTGACATAGCGCGGCCAGTCGCCGCACGTCCAGTCCTAGATCGGCCACGCGCATGACCGGCCTCCCGTCTGCTGCGGTCCACCTGGAGCGCTTCTTGTACAGCCCGCCGCAAATATGGTAAACGCGCAATCCAAAAGTTCAACCCGGCAAACCGCAACAGGCCGTTCTGTGACAACATCATCTTCCCGGTGTAGTACAGTGGTGACCCTGCGCAAGGAGACAGCCACATGACCCGCACACACACCCGCCGCGCGTTCTTGACTTTCTCCGCCGCCGCCGTTGCAGGCGTCACGCGCAGCGCGCCCGCCGAAGACGCGCCGCCGCCCAAGAAAGCCCCCTGGCCCTTCTACGCCTTCGACAACGGCCTGGGCGGCGTCGCGTCGCTGGAAGACAAGTGCAAGCTCCTCAAGGACCTCGGCTACGACGGCCTCGAATACCACCTCAACCCCGGCGAAACGCCCAAGATGCTCGAACAACTCGACAAGCACGGCCTGAAGATGTTCGGCTTGTACACCACGCCGCAGGTTGAAGCGCCCGTTCCCGCATGGGGCGACTGGATCAAGCTGCTCAAAGGCCGCGACACGCGCATCGAGCTGGCCATCAACAGCAAGACGTTCAAGGTGTCCGATCCCGCGGGCGACGAGAAAGGCGTGGCGCTGGTCAAAGCCATCTCCGATTTCTGTGCCGACACAGGCCCCGTCGTCTCGATCTATCCGCACGCGGGCTGCTGGACCGAACGCGTGGATGACGGCGTGCGTATCGCGAAGGCGGCGGAACGGAAGAACGTCGGCACCAACTTCAACCTGGTCCACTGGCAGTGGGTCAAGCAGACGCGCACCGTGGAAGAGACGCTCAAGGAAGCGCTCCCGCACCTGTTCCTGGTCACCTTCAACGGCCTGAAAGGGCCGAAGACCGGCCGCCAGCAGATCCGTCCCCTCGACGACAGCGACTACGATCTGCAGGAGTTTTTCGGCATCGTGAAGAAGGTCGGTTACACGGGTCCGATGGGCCTGCAGTGCTACAGCGTCAAGGAACCGCCCGCCGAACACCTGAAGCGCTCGATGGAAACGTGGCGGAAACTGACCGCCACACTGTGACCGCGCTCCCCCTCTACCTCCTGGCCGAACCCTTTTTCCGTATGGACAGAAGGGGACGTCCGGGTGTAGCCTTTCCTGCCAAACGCTTCGGGCGCTCGCAGCCTTTGGCGTGGTGTCCTGGAACGGCTCGCGTGCGCGGAAAGCGCCGAAGGAGGTACAGATGATGCGGACACGAATCCTGGCAGTGCTGTTCACGTGCCTGAGCCTTGCCGGAAGCGCTCTGGCAGCGGACACCGAAACTAAAGCCCCGGCCGGCGCCGCGCCGGCGGGCGAAGTGACCAAGACCGGCACCGTGGGGGTCAAGCCCACGACAGCGCCCGCTGACGTCGTGGCGGTGCTCTACACGGCGGACCTGGACTACAAGCTGCTCGCCGGGGAGGATATCGCGAAGAAACTCGAAGAGCTCGCCAAGAAGATGGCCAAAGTCCAGGTCACGGGCGTGGTGACCGGCGACAAGCTCAAGGTCTCGCAGGTCGCGGAGGTCGGAGCCAAGGCAACTGACAAGGCCGACACCAAAGACAAGAAGGACGCCAAAGACGCCAAAGCTGACAGGAAGAAAAAGAAGAAAGACCAGACCCAGTAGCTTCCGCAATCTTCCCGCGCAATTACCGTGACCGCCGCCGCCGCACGGCCGGCCACGGTGTAGTACCATTGGGGAGCGCCTATGCAGCAGCCTGTGAGATCAACGAGGGTGAGGGGTCGCTTCCTCCTCGCCGCCATCCTGGCCTGCTTCACGGCCCGCGCCGCTCACTGTGCCGACGCTCTCCCGGCCAAACCCAACTTCGTCCTCATCCTCGCCGACGACATGGGCTACGGCGACATCGGGCCGTTCGGCTCGAAACTGAACCGCACGCCGAACCTCGACCGTCTGGCGCGCGAGGGCCTCAAGCTCACCAGCTTCTACGCCTGCCCCGTCTGCACGCCGTCGCGCGCGCAGTTCATGACCGGCTGCTACGCCAAGCGCGTCTCCATGCCCAACGTGATCTTCCCGTCCTGTCCCACGGGCCTGAACACGAACGAAGCCACGCTCGCGAAACTCCTCAAGCAGCAGGGCTACGCGACGATGATGATCGGCAAGTGGCACCTCGGCGACCAGCGCGAGTTCCTGCCCACGCAGCACGGCTTCGACCACTATTTCGGCCTGCCGTATTCCAACGACATGGGCGGCGGCGAGGACTGGCCCAAGGGGAAAGCGATCAAGGGCCGCCGCCCGCCGCTGCCGCTGGTGCGCGACCTGGAAGTCATCGAGACCGTGTCGCCCGCGCAGCAGGACAAGCTGACTCAAGCGTACACTGACGAAGCCGTGAAGTTCATCCGCGACCACAAGGACGCGCCGTTTTTCCTGTACCTGCCTCAGACAGCCGTACACGTGCCGCTGCACCCGGGCGAAAAGTTCCGCGGCAAGTCGGCCAACGGCACGTACGGCGACTGGGTCGAGGAGGTGGACTGGAGCGTCGGGCGCGTGATGGACACGTTGCGCGAGCTGAAGCTTGACGACCGCACGCTCGTCCTGTTCACCAGCGACAATGGCCCCTGGCTCACCCAGAACAAGAACGGCGGCGTGGCCGGTCCGTTGCGCGGCGGCAAAGGCTCCACGTGGGAAGGCGGTATGCGCGAGCCGACCATCGCGTGGTGGCCGGCGAAGATTCAGGCCGGCGCGTCCTGCGATGCCGTCGCGGGGAACGTTGATCTCCTGCCCACCTTCGTGAGACTCGCCGGCGGCGCCATTCCCGCCGACCGCAAAATTGACGGCGTGGATATCTGGCCGGTGCTCTCCGGCGCGGCGAAGGAATCCTCCCGCGAAGCGCAGTATTACTTCGCCGGCAACCGCCTCGACGCCGTCCGCTCCGGCCCCTGGAAACTCGCCATTCAGCCGCAGCATGAGGCCAAGCCCGGAGAGAAAGGCCCGCCGCCCGATGCCGACAAAGCGCACACGCCGCGGCTCTACAACCTCGTGGACGATATCGGCGAAACCACCGATGTCTCCGCCAAGAACCCCGACGTCGTCAAGCGCCTCCAGGAACTCGTCGCCAAGATGGACGCCGACCTCGGCGCGAACGGCACGGGCCCCGGCGTGCGGCCGCCGGGCCGCGTCGAAAAGCCTCAGCCGCTCCTGCTCGCCGGCCTGGAGACGATCCCGGAGCCGCCTGCCGCCACCACCCCTGCCGCCACGGCCACGCCGCTGGAGAGACTCCGCATCGGCGACACGCTCGACAAGGAGCATGCGCCGCACGTCGCCAATAAACCGTTCACCGTCTCCGTGGACGTTGAACCCCAGGCGCGCGACGGCGTCATCGTCGCGCACGGCGGCAACACCACCGGCTACGCGCTCCATCTCCGCGACGGCAAGCTGGTCTTCACGGTGCGCGAAAACAAGGAGCCGGTCGCCATCGTGGCGAACGAGACTCCCGCGGGCCGTTTCAGCGCCGAAGCCCGCCTGGCGGCCGACGGCGCAATGACGCTCGCCATCAACGGCAAGCAGGCCGCCGGCGGCAAAGCTCCCGGCCCCTTGCCCGTGCAGCCCCAGGAGAACTTCTGCGTCGGCTTTGACGACGCGCAGCCCGTCGGCGACTACGGCAGCCACGCCCGCTTCTCGGGCAAGATCGAGAACCTCAAAATCAGCGCGGGCGCTCAGCCATGAGAACATCGTTCCGCCTCGCGTGGCTTCTCCCATTTCTCGGCTGGCTGTGGACAGTGAACCAAGCGGCACTGTCTGCGGACAGTGCCACAAGCGCTCAACCCGAACGCCCCAACGTCGTCATCATCGTCGCCGACGACATGGGCTTCTCGGATGCCGGCTGCTACGGCGGCGAAATTCAGACGCCGAACC
>Ga0315282_10007810_pt1 | contig 17469 bp, 12 predicted proteins | sample YL17G07_20_MG_FD_203693 | JGI IMG/M metagenome (GOLD analysis project Ga0315282, IMG submission 203693) | Sediment microbial communities from Yellowstone Lake, YNP, Wyoming, USA - YL17G07_20 | ecosystem: Environmental > Aquatic > Freshwater > Lake > Sediment | place: USA: Wyoming | collected... | reverse complement strand
GGCGTCGCCGTTGCCTCTGGTCATGGCGGACCAAGCGCGCGCCAAACAAGTTCTGATCAACGTCCTGAGTAACTCGGTGAAATTCACGGACAAGGGATGGATCACGCTGCGCGGACGGTCTTTCCCCGAGCGTGGTTTTGTGGAATTGGAAGTCCAGGATACGGGTGTCGGCATTGCTCCGGCAAAGCAGCAGCACTTGTTCGAAAAGTTCCAACAGTTGGACAGCTCCTTCACTCGCCAGCAGGGCGGCAGCGGCCTGGGACTGGCCATCTGCCGTAGCCTGGTGGAGATGATGGGCGGGCGCATTAAGCTTTGGAGCGCGGGCGTGGGTTGCGGAACCACGGTGACCTTCTCGCTTCCGGTGCGGCGCGAACAAGAAGACGTTGTGCACGTGAAGGGCAAGGAAGCACTGGTGGCAGCGGGGGACGAGAGTGGCGTAAGAGTTCTCGTGGTCGATAACGATCCGGAATTCCGCCACTACTTCAAGACGCTGCTGACCAAGCACGGCTATTATGTTTTGACGGCGGCTACCGCGGATGATGCGCTCGATGCCGCGCGCCGCTTTCGCCCGCAGGTCGTCATTGTGGATTTGGCCCTGCCCCAACGGCCGGGGGCGGAACTCGGAGACGGCGCAGATCTGGTCGCCCTGCTCCAAACGGGCGCGTTGATTCGTGAGATCTACTGCTTTATGGTCACCGGCTACGACCCCGCGGAAGTTCGTGAGCGGCTCTCATTTCTCCAAATCACGCCGGAGATCTGGCAGAAGCCCTTGGAGGGGGAGAGATTCCTGGCGCGGCTGGACCAGATCCTCCGCCACTCGGCGCCGGTCCGATCGTTGGAGTCAGGGTCGTCGGCGGGCAGGGAGAGCGGTAAACAGTGAGCAGTAGGCGGCGAGCGCCTTTTGCGAGTCCCGGCGAGCCGGGATAGGTAGAACGTAGTAGGCAGAAGAACTCACTCGGGCCGCAGGCGTGGTAATCTGGAATCTTGGATTTTGGATTGGCACGGCGCTCGGGAGCCCGCGCAAAGGTGGAGCGGTAAGCGGTAGGCAACACGCCGGAGGCGTAGGATAAGAAGCCAGCCGTAAAAGCTGACAGACAGAGGATCGTACCCAACAAGCGCATCATGCTTCGCATTCTCGTGGTGGAAGATAATCCCTTGGTCGCCAAGTTCTATCGCTTGGCGCTGGAGCGCGCCGGCGGCTTCCAAGTCACCCTCAACGAAGACGTGGAGGCCATCCTGGCGCAGGTCGCAGCCTCCGCTTTCGACGCCCTGGTCCTGGATGTATCCCTGCGTAACTGCCGCTACCATGGGCGCCCGGTCGATGGCCTGGAGTTCGCGCAACTGATTCGCCAAGTCCCCGAGGGGAAGTCGCTGCCCATTCTGCTCGCCACCGCCCACGCCATGGAAGGCGACCGCCAGCGCCTTCTTGCCGCCTCCGGCGCCAACGCTTATCTCGAGAAACCCATTTACGATCCCAACATCCTCGTCACCAAGATCAAGGAGATGGTGGGAGGCTAGCGGGATACGGGATACGGGACACGGGACTCGGGATTCGGGATCATCTGACACCCAGCTCTTGACGCCTGAGTTCATCCCCTGACACCTGAGACCCGGCACCTGTTACCTCTTTTAAGCCCTTTCCTTTCAACAACTCATCGTGAAAACACCATAACTTGCTTGTTTTCAATAAACTCTGAGGAGCACTTTTTTTGCCCCTTTGTTTTCAGTAAACTCTGAGGAGCTATCTTCATTTCTAACATCTCTTTGTATTCGGGGATTCCGCCTCGATCTTCATACCCAAAATGGCAATCCGCCACAATTGACCCGAGATGGAATCTTCCATTCCCTGCATGGACAGCAATTTGTTGTCCTTCGAAGCTTGGCGCCGGGGCTCGCAAAAGGCACTCGCTGCCTCCTGCCCTTAGTTTCCTGCCTCCTGCCTCCTGCCTCCTGACTCCTCAATCCAGTCCCCGGCACCCCCCAGTATCACCCCGTTAATGTATCACCCTACACTATGATTGTCAAGAACAATCAACAAGAATTAGAGGCTACAAAATGTCGCTGCGGGAAAAGTGGAAAGTTGCCAGTCGAGAGTCGAAAGTTGAAAGGTGAAAGGCCAAGGTTGGGGGCACTGCCGTGTTTCGCCCGAAGCCCTAATCCCGAGTCCCGTGTCTCCTAAAATCAGGGTTTCGGGGCCCGGGCTTCGGGTTTCGCCCGAGTCCCTAGTTCCTAACCCCGAGTCCCGTGTCTCTTAGACCCGGCCCCCGAACAGGAGAGCTAGTGCGGGTTGACCATTGACCCCGTGCGTTTGCCAGCCGATACGAACGCGAGAATCTGAAGCTGAAAGCCGCGGACCTCAGACCGCAGAGGTCCGCGCTACCTCGCTTCCCGTCGTTACGCTTGACGTACGGCGTCTTTTTCGCTATACTGCCTGCATGATCGTTAGTTTCCGGGACAAGGAAACTGCTGCCTTCGCGGCCGGAAAACGGGTCAAAGCCTTCTCGGGCATCGAACGCGCCGCCCGTCTGAAGCTGGACCGGCTAGAAGCGGCCCTCACGCTCAGCGACCTTGCCGTTTTGCCCGGAAACAGGTTCGAGGCGCTGAAGGGCAGCCGGAAAGGCCAATACAGCATCCGCGTCAACGACCAGTGGCGTGTTTGCTTCGAATGGCCGGAACGCTCCCCCGGTCCGGCGAATGTGGAAATTGTCGATTACCACTAGGAGCCGGTTGCCCGTAGGAAAGGAACGACGAAAGGAATGAACATGCCACTGCTTGCGATCCATCCCGGAGAACATTTGGCCGAGGAATTGAAGGAACTCAACCTGAGCGCCGCCGCGCTGGCCCGCCAGTTACAGGTTCCCACCAATCGCATCACCCAGATTTTGAACGGGCGCCGCGACATCACGGCCGACACGGCGTTGCGCCTGGCGCATTTCTTCGGCACTAGCGCCGAATTCTGGATCAATCTCCAAAGCCTCTACGATCTGCGCATTGCCCAGCAGAAAACCGGAAAAACCATCCAGGCCCTTCCCACTCTCAAACGCATGTCCGCCGTCCACGCGTAGAAGATGCGGGGCTCGGGATTCGGGTTTCGGGTCTCGGGTTTTCCCTAACCCCTAACCCCGAGCCCCGTGTCCCGAGTCTTGGGTTTCGCCCGAATCCCGAACCCCGAGTTTAACCCCGAGTCCCGAGTTGACCATTGACCGCGTGCGTTTGCCAGCCAATGAGAAGGCGAGGGTTTTAAACTGAAAGCCTCGGACCTACAGGCCAGGTCCGCGTTACGCCTGCTGCGGCGGGACGTTTCTTCTCCGCGCCCCCCTCCCGTGTTGGGCTATACTCTGACCAAAGTGCTTAGATCGCCATGGCAGAACCCGTATTTCGCGACCGCGACGCTTGGGCAACGATTAGGGGATACTTCTACCAGATACAGATTACTATCCAGCGTTGGATGGATCTTGAGCCGGGCGAGGAGCTGCGGCTTGAGTGCGGTGAAGACATCGACCGTGTCGGAAGGGCTCTCTGTGAGAACGGCACAGCTTCCGAGCAACTCCTTTTGGAGCAGGTGAAGCACAGAGAGAAGCATCTCACTCTGAGATCGCCCGAAGCTCTTGCCGCGTTGACGTGCTTTCATTGCCACCGTGTTGCAAACCCACAAGTTCGGCTGAGATTCCGATACGTAACCAACGCCTCAGTAGGCCGTGAGGCGACCTCCCAGATGCCGGGCGGAGTTCCGGCCATCGAGGCATGGGAACGCTTAAGGTTAGGGAGTTTTGCACCTCGCGAGGAAGGTGGCGCATTGGGAGGCATTCGCTCCGTCTTGTCGACTGTGCCGAAGCCAGCGGGTGTACGCGAAGATGACTGGGAAGCTCTCCGCCAGTTCATTCGTGCGGCAGACAATACCGAACTCCTTGGTCTTGTGCGTTCCGTGGAATGGGGAACCGGCACAACTTCTTTTGAGCTGATGGAAAGCAAGATTCAGCAACAGCTCGTGGAAACGGGGCGCGCTGCTTCATCCGAAGAGAGTCATAGCCTGTACCTGCGACTCGTCCTTTTCGTCCTGAAGCGCCTGTCTGCCTCTGGCCCGAAAAGTCTTGTGCCGGAAAACCTGGACGGCGTCATTTCGGCGCCTGGACTCGGCTCTGCCGACAGCCGATTACTGCGAATGATCGAGCTCCTGCTCGTGTCCGAGACTGCGAGCTCGAAGGATATTAGGGAAATTGGGGTATGCACTTGACTCCCGTAGCGAAGAAAACAAAGGAGAACGTCCATGAAAATTAGCGTGAAGGTTGAAAACGAAGAAGGAAGAGTTATGTTTGAAGAGATCGTTAACAATGTCCCAGAATCTTATTTGTTTCAACAAGATGCGGCTCCTCCTGTGATTGATTCAGTCGTCCTGGCTCCACATAGACTTGCAGAGCAGGTATAACTAAGGGGGGTTAAGTGCATACCCCAATTACTGTATATACCCCACGATCGTTGGTGCTGACCTGCGTGGAGATACCAGTCCCGGTGTTCATCGCCTCCACGACGGCCCCCGGCACAGCCGCGTCCGACGCGTCTGTCACATTCCCTGTCAACACGCCGTAGAGCGCCTCCCCCCGGCCAGCCGAGGGGAACATACCTACAACAAGAAGTATGGGTAAAATTACGGCTGTCAACACACCGATTCTACTATTGCTTTTTTTTCTACCATTGCATTCTCCTTCTTTTTTAAATAATGTTCATTCACGGTCGGCTCAGTTCACCGATGTCCTTTCTACGAGTTCTCGATCGTCTTTAACTGCCGACTTCCTCGTGCCCATTTCATGGGGTGGGAAGCCCCCGAATTGCCCTCCCGACGCGCTTGGTTCAGAAGGTAATTTGTTGCAGCCTCGCATTAAATCAACACTCTCTGGCTACTTCGGAACAAATCTTACCAAAAGGACTTCAGCTTGTTCACGCCACTTTTAGGCAAAAAGTCGTGGGCGAAAGTGCTTTTGCAAAACCAGCGCAATGGTACCCCGCAGCCGTGGCTGCGCGGCGTCATCGGCCGGTACAATGCGGGTATCGGCATGGGTGTGAGCGCACTCCCGAACCATGTTCAGGATGAGCGGGCCGACGCGCTTCCACGCCCGGGTCACCTCGCCCACAACGACGATCACCGCCGGCGCCAGTCCGTTCACGAGCATCGCCATACCCAGGCCCAAATAGCGCGCCATTTCGTCGAGCACCTCGCCGGCCCGGCGGTCACCACGCTCGGCCAGCGCGAGAATGTCCGTGAAGCTGGTCACGGGATCTTTGGAGACCTCTTCCTCCGACCTGCGGGCCCCGTCCGACTTCGGGCGGCCGTAATTCCGAATGGCCGCATTGTTCGAGGCGTAGACCTCCCAGCATCCGCGGCCGCCACAGTTGCACTTGGGCCCCTGCGGGTCCAGGCATACGTGGCCGAACTCGCCCGCTGCGCCGCTCGGTCCCCGCACCAAGTGGCCGTTGGCGATGATCCCCGTGCCAATTCCTTCCGAGACGGTGACCGCGGTGAGATCGCTCATTCCCTCATGGGGTCCGGACCACACCTCCGCCAGAGCGCACGCGTTGGCGGCGTTTTCGATTTGCACGGGAAGACCTGTCGAGGCTTCAAGGGGTTCCTTCAAATCCACTTGTTGCCACCCGAGGTTGGGGGCGAAAACCAGCCGTTGAGCGAGATAATCCACGCGCCCAGGCACGCTCACTCCTATACCCTCGTAGGCCACATCGGCATGCTGGCGAATGAGGCGCCGCACGTAGGAGCTGAGAACCCCAATGAACGTGCCGGGGTCACGCAACGTGGGAATCGATTCCTGCGCTCGGAAGCGGGCGTTCAGGTCCGCCAAAGCGATGGTGGTCACACGCGGCATGATATTAATCCCGATGATTCCCGCGCGGTCGGTGTTGAGATAGAGAAGCCGGGGCCGCCTCCCGCGGGGCAATTGCCCGAGGTCTCCTTCCGTGACCCAGCGCTCGCTGATCAACTGATCCACGATCAGTGAAACCGTGCTCCGCTGTAACCCCGTCCGGCGCGCCAGATCGGCACGCGACAACGGCTGGTTGGTACGGACCATGTCCAAGACGCTGCTGCGGTTAATGTCCCTGGCGATTTCCGAACTGGCCACTCGGGCGATCCCTTCCCCGGCCTTACACAGGGTGCGGCGGGTTTCCCCGGCACGGCGCTTACTAAGCGCCAGCCGTTTCGAACAACTCGCGGCACCCGCCAGCAGCGATCGCGAGGGCGTTTGCCGTCACAGTATCGTGTGATCTTTGAGGGATGATGTGTCTTGCCGCGAGCTGATACCGCACCTTGTTCGACATTCGAACAAAGCATCTACGCCCAAAACCAGGGATTGTCAAGAAAAATCCGACAGACTGGGGAAAAGGCCATTTTGTCCGAATTGGGCGGGCCGGATTCGAGGGGGGTGTGTCGGACTTTCAGGTCTGACCGCGGGAGTTTGGCCCTTTGCGGCTCTGTCCAGGGCATAGAGCACCGCGGAAGGCAGGTCGAGAAGGGATTCCTCATACTTTGTGGTGGGTGTGCAGCGAGACCCAAAGCCGGGGGGTCTCCCAACGGACTAGGAGACCCTTTTGCTAGGGGCCGTTGGGGGGATCCGGCCTTCGCCGTGCGCTGTCCTACGAATTCGCCGTGGCTTGTGGGAGCGGACTTATCTTCTGGCGTCATCGAGTACTGTGCGATTCCCACCGGATCAAGGACTGCTGTCTTGTCCGGCATGCTCCCGCCATAGCTGTCGAGCTTGAAGAACCAGCCGTTGCCAGTAGCGGGCTTCATCCAGAGGCTCAATCGGTTATCCAGCAGCAACTGCTGGTATGACAGACCCACTACATAAGCCAACAAGCGGCCCCATTTTTTGTTTTGCATGGTGAACGGACATTATGCGTGATAAAGACGTTGGGTCTATCATTACGGCCGGCGAGACAGGATTGGGTAATTCCAACCCTGTTCGCGATTGATATGGAAGTAACCAAGACATGAAATTCCATGCGCTGCTGGTGCTTTCGGTTTTGATGAGCGTGGCGATCCTGAAGGCCCAGGCGGACCCAGAAATCATTCAGCCTATTCTCACCGACCAACTACAGCCCCCGCAATTGGTCACCTTCCAATTGCAGCAGTTCTTGAAGGCCAAGGTTCCGGGGCTTGCCGTTCCGCCGAGTGCTGAGCAGTGGACGGCTGAGGCGCAGCGAATCCGTCGACATGTGTTGGACAATGTCATCTTCCACGGGTGGCCACAGGAGTGGGTCAGTTCCCCGCCCCGGTTTGAGGACCTGGGCACTCTCCCCGCAGGCAAGGGATACAGATTGCGCAAGCTCCGCTATGAGATCGTTCCCGGATTCTATTGCACGGCCCTGTTGTATGAGCCCGAGAGGCTTAAGGGACGCGTGCCGGCGGTGCTGGACGTCATGGGGCATTTTCCCGGACGCGGGAACAAGGAAGATTTCGAGCAGAAGATGTGCATCAACCAAGCACTGAAAGGAATGCTCGCGCTTAACCTGGATTGGATCGGCATGGGCGAACTCAATACGAAATTCAATGAACATTGGTTCGCCTCGCAGCTTGACCTGGTGGGCATGAACGGCGTAGGGCTTTTCTACCTCGCCATGCGCCGGGGGCTCGACTATCTTGCCGCGAATCCTGACGTCGACCCCAGCCGGATTGGGGTGACAGGGTTGTCGGGCGGAGGATGGCAAACCATCACACTTAGCAGCCTCGACCCGAGAGTCCTGGTTTCGATTCCCGTCGCCGGCTACGTCAATCTGCAAGGAAGGCTGGAGCGCCTGCCGGAAGAGCCTGGGGACATCGAACAGAACCCCACGGATTTCCTGGTCGGGCAGGATTACTCCACGTTGACCGCCATGCGCGCTTCACGCCCCACTTTGCTGATTTATAACGCCGAGGATGATTGCTGTTTTCGCGCTCCTCTCGTGAAGCCCTATGTTTTTGATCCGGTTGTGCCCTTCTACAACCTGTATGGGAAGGCGGACGCGTTCCACTTTTACCAAAGCACCCTGATTTCCGCCCACAACTACGCTCTCGAGGACCAGGAACAAGCCTTCGCTTTTTTCATCAAGCATTTTCATCTGGCCACAGACCGCGCGGAAATCCCCGTCGGGCAGTACGTGAAGACATATGACGAGCTCAAGGGGGGAATCCCGGAAGACAATCTCACCATCCTTGGCCTCGCCAGAAAGATGGCCGGCCAGTTGACCCGCCCACCAATACCCCCCGGCCAGTCTGAGCTGATGAAATGGTCGGGTTCGCAAAGAGCGAAGTTGCGGGACGTCGTGCGTTACCACCCTGTAACCGTGTCCCACATCTCGCGTGTTGCCAACACTCATCACAACGGGGTTGAGTCGATTTCCTATCGTTTCGAGATGGCCAACGGGCTCAGCGCCACGGGCGTCTGGCTGAAAGAGGTTCAGATCGGAAACCATCCGCCCTTGACAATCGTGATCAACGATAAGGGCAAGAAGGGCGCTGCAACTCAAATCTGGGACCGCGTTCCGGAGGTTGCGCACCGCATGGAACGGGGAGAACAAGTTCTGGCGGCAGATCTGGTGGGAATGGGTGACGCTGCGCCGGACAAACCTTTCCACTTATTTGCTGAAATGCTCGCCGCAACGGGCGAACGTCCACTGGGCATGGAGGCCGCCCAACTGATCAGCGTGGCGCGCTGGGCGCAAGAGGAGTGGGGCCCGCCGCAGATTCGCCTGGAAGGCACCGGCATCCGCAGCCAGGTGGCTGCGCTGGTCGCATCTGCTCTCGAGCCCAAGCTCTTTTCCCAGGTCGAACTCGATGGCGGCATGCAAAGCCTGAGCTACCTTTTGGAAAAGCCCGTGGCATATGCGGATGCGCCTGACCTGTTTTGCCTCGATCTGTACAAGAACTTCGACCTTGACCGACTCATTGTGCTGGCCAAACGAGCCGAGGTCATCCAACATCGGTATTTGGAATTGTCAGCCCCGCAGAAATGAAGGGGCGTATCGCCAGACTTCACCAGGAGGTTTGCCATGACCGTAGTGCGACGCTGCATCGTGCCGGGGGTTTTCTGTGCCCTTGCGGTGACGGTGGCTTCGGGGGCAGGGCAAGCGAGCGGTGCGAAAGCCCAAGCTGGTCACGCTCCGGGGCTTGAGGAAGTCATTGTTGTATTCAAGACGCATTTTGACATCGGGTTCATGGACCTGGCGAGCAAGGTCGTGGAGTATCACCGTACCACCATGATCGACAGGGCGCTCGAGGTGTGCGACCGCAGCGAGGCGCTGCCGCCTGAGCAGCGGTTCGTGTGGACGCTGCCGGGCTGGCCCATGACCCAGATTCTCTGGGACGGTCAAACGCCTGAACGTCGCGAGCGCGTTTTCAAGGCGTACAGGGAAGGGCGCTTGGCCACCCACGCTTTGGCCTTCAGCACGCACACCGAGTCACTGGAACTGGAGGACCTGGTGCGCGGACTGGGTTTCTCGTCCCGGCTTGCCCGGTCTGCGAATCTCGACCTGCCTCGGGACGCGAAGATGACCGACGTGCCAAGCCACTCTTGGGTTCTGCCAACCTTGCTGAAGCACGCCGGGGTCGAGTTCATGCAAATCGGTTGCAATGGCGCCTCCTCTCCTCCGGATGTGCCACTGCGCTACTGGTGGGAGGGGCCGGATGGCTCGCGCGTGTTGACGATGTACTCAAAACAATATGGCACCGAGCTTGTGCCCCCAGATGGCTGGCCCCACAAGACTTGGCTCGCGTTGATCATGACCGATGACAACGAGGGGCCGCCCAAGTTCGAAGCCGTCACGCAACTCCTGGACGAAGCCAAGCAGAAGCTGCCCGGAGTCAAAATCCGCGTGGGCCGCCTGCAGGACTTTGCGGATGCGATCCTCAAGGAGAACCCGGATCTGCCGGTGATTCGGGCGGATATGCCTGATACCTGGATTCATGGCCTGCTGACTATGCCGAGCGCGACCAAGCTCGCGCGCAACACTCGGCTGGAGATCGGGGCCGTGGAATCGCTGGGCACGCTGCTGAGCGCCTGGAACGTGGACCGAGACAACGCTGTCGACATTCCGGCCGCCTACGAGCAAAGCCTCCTGTACGGCGAGCACACCTGGGGAATGGACGTCAAACAATTCGGCGACCGGCTCTACGGGGAAGCATGGAAGGCACAGTATGCGAGCGGGCACTTTCAGAGGCTTGAAGCCTCTTTTGCGGAACACGCGGCATACGCCCGCAAGGCACATGAACTTGTGGCCCCGGCGCTGGCCGCGGACCTTGAATCGCTGGCGCGCGCGACGCGCGTCGAGGGCAAACGCATTGTCGTGTTCAATCCGCTGCCTTGGCGGCGCGATGGCGTGGTGGAAGCCAGAGTGAAAGGAGAAGTGCCCGGCCTTAAAGATGCCGCAACCGGCTCGCTGGTTGGCGTTCAACAAGAAGGCGCCACGGTCAGCTTTGTGGCGCACGATCTGCCGCCCCTGGGCTACCGCACTTATGAAGTTGTCCAGGTTGCTGCCAGGGCCGCGAGCGACCTCGACGGGGCCCCGGCCTCGCGGACCATTGAAAACACTTTCTTCAAAGTTCGTCTTGACCCTGAGCGTGGGTGCATTTCCTCTATCCTGGACAAGCGCCGCAATAGGGAATTGATCGATGGAACTCAATCGTTCTGTTTTGGCCAGTTTCTGCACGAGCACTTCAGCCAAAGGGAGGTCAATAGCTTCCTCAGTGCCTATGTGAGAACGAAGGAATCGTGGGGCGCCATTGATTTCGGCAAGGCAGGTTTGCCCTCCGCGACCGAGGCTCCCTACAGTACCGTCACGAGCCATGGAATGAGTCTCGACCTCCGGCGCGGCAACATAGCGGTCTCCGCCGTCATGGAAGCCCCACCCAACAAAGGGATCGCGCAGAAAATCGCCCTCAGGGTGACCCTTTATAAAGACCAGCCCAGCATCGATCTGGCATGGTCGATTGACGGCAAGCAGGCGGACCCCTGGCCGGAGGCCGGCTGGCTCTGCCTGCCGTTGAAAGTGGACAGCCCAACCTTCCGGCTGGGGAGACTCGGGGCGGTCATCGATCTTGCCCGGGATACCGTGCGCGGAGCAAATCATGAGATCTACTGCCTGAACGACGGCATGGCCGTGGTGGCGCCGGATGGCAGCGGTGTGGGATTATGCCCGTTGGATTCGCCGCTGGTGAGCCTCGAGCATACGGGCATATGGAAATACTCCAAGGACTTCCTCCCCACCAAACCATGGGTCTTCGTGAACCTCTACAACAACCAGTGGTCAACGAATTTCCCGCAATGGATAGGAGGTTCGTGGACCTCGCGCGTGCGGTTATGGCCCATCAATAAGTATGACACCGAGGCTAGCCTGGTTACGCCCGCACGCGAGGCGCGCGTTCCCCTTGTGGCGGCGTTCGCCGATGGTCCGGCTGGAACACTGGAAGTATCACGGGCGGGTTTGGAGCTCTCCCGCAAGGGTGTGCTGGTGACTGCCTTCGGAGCCAATCCGGATGGACCAGGATTAGTCTTGCGTCTTTGGGAGCAAGCTGGACGCGACGGCCTATGCGAGGTTCGTCTGCCCAAGGGGCTCAAGGTGAAGTCCGTGCAACCGTGCGACCTTCGTGGACGCCCGGTGGAGAAACGCATCGCGGTGACGAATGGCCGGTTCAAGATTAACCTTCAACACTACGCTCCGGTTAGTTTCCTTTTTGAAGAGGGCTGATTTTGACTGGAAAGGGCGGCTGGAGTACCTTTTCTTGCCGAACGCAAAGCTCCCATTGGAAATCTGGGAAGACATCGACATTCTCTGCTCGCAGTTCCGAAAGAGAGGCGAACATGAAAGTGAGCCTGTGTTTGGATATGGCACTAACCAGTCTGCCGTTCGAAGCAAGAATAATGAAGGCTGGCGAGCTGGGCTTAAAGTACGTAGAGATCTGCCTGGTAGTAGGTGGATCCTTCAAGGGGACTCCCGAAGAATTGGCGAAGCTGGCGGAGAAAGCCGGCGTTAAGATCATGGATACGGTCATGAATGCCCCGGACGGCTCCACGGGCGGCAATCTCACCGATCCCCGCCAGAACATGGATGCGTTTCTGCAGCGCGCTCAGAAGACCATCAGCTATACCAAGCAAGCGCAGATTCCAGCCACGATTGTCTTGACGGGCAACCGGGTTGAGGGGCTGGATGAACGGACGATGGAGGAGTCGGTTGTCGAGCGGTTGAAACCGGTTGTCGAAATGGCGGAGAAGGCCGGCGTCACCGTGCTGCTGGAACCTCTGAACGACAAGTACGATCACCCCGATCACTGGCTGACAAGCAGCGATCGGGGCGCTGAAATCTGCCGCCGCATTGGCTCCCAGCGTCTGCGTATGCTTTTCGACTGCTACCACATGGGAATTATGGAAGGGGATATGGTCAAGCACATCGAGCGTAATATCGATGTGATCGCCCACTTCCACGCCGCCGGTGTTCCCGGACGCCACGAAGTTTTTGAGGGCGAAATCAATTATCCTTTCGTGCTAAACCAAATCGAACGCCTCGGGTACCAAGGGGGGATCGGTCTGGAATACTGGGCAACGATGGACGACGAGACCTCGGTCCGGCGGTCTTTGGAGTACTTATCCAAAGCTTAGCTTGTCTCACTGATTGGTCTTGACAAAGAGGGCGGGGTGCACGACACGCATTGACCGCGTGCGGTACAAATGAGGCTTACTCTCCCGCTCGAATGACCGTATGCCGTGGCGCAGGCATAGGAATGCGCCCCTTGGTTTCCCGCCACAGGATGGCATTGAGTTTCGCCGCGTCGGCCGCGTCGGCGTGCGAGAAATCCAGACGGGCCGATTCCTTGGCGCCCGGCGCGTGGCGAGCGTTGGCCTGGTAAATCAGGCCGTTCCGGAGGTTCGTACGGTCGGCGGTGAAGGGTGGCTGATTTCCCGGCCCCCGAAAGAGTGGCGCCATGACCGCGGCCTGCCCGTCGTTGTTGTTCATAGGCGGCAATCCCAGCAGCACTTCCATGGTATGGATCATGTTGACAGTCGTGTAGAAACTGTGGTCCACGAAGGGGTAATCGGGTGATCCGGGCGAGTATTTGCTGATGACCAGCGCTATGCTGCGGTGTGCGTCTATGTGATCGGCGCCATCCTGCGCGTCGTCCTCCAGAATGAAGATGGCGGTGTCCTCCCAGTACGGGCTGTGTGAGATCGCTTCCACGACGCGCCCCACCGCCAAGTCGTTGTCCGCCACCGAAGCCTCAGGTTTGGGCATCCCCGGCTGCGTGCCAGCGGTGTGGTCGTTGCCCAGGCGCAAGATCACAAACTGGGGAAGCTCAGTCCCCTGCCCTTCCTGGCGTGCCTTGACGAACTCAGTGAATTCATTCAGAAATTCGTCCACGCGCAACTGGTCGGGGTAATCGAGCCTGAAATCAGCGTAATGCGGATCGAAGTGGCCGCGCAGTTCCGGCTTCGTCGGAATGTTGCGGGCGATGATCGGTATTGGCCACGGCCAGGGGCTCGGCGACCCGTGGGGCTGTCCGACGTTCGCCGGCAGCGCCTCGCCGGGGCGCACGGGTTTCTGCTTGCAGCCTTGGCCGGGGATCAGCGGTGTGCCTTCGCGGGGCGAGAGATCTTCCGGCGGAGAATCACACCATTCAGTGGCCACGAATTCCCCGTAATTGCGGTGCGTCAGCCCGTGCCGGGCGACGTTGCTCCAGAGGTAACCCGTGCCCGGCTCGTTGACGTCAGACAGGCCCTCTTCCAAAGGATAGCCGTTGGCCACACGGCCCTCATAGTCGTAAGTGCGCTCGTTGCCGCGGTATGCGACCTGCCAGGTCTTCTCCGTATAGTCGCTGGTGATCGCCGCCGTGGACCAGACGTGCCCGTCGCCGGAGACTTCGCCGCTGTCATAGAAGTTGTCCAGGATCCCGAACTGCCGCGCCAGTTGATGCTCGTTGGGGGTGATGGCTTCGCCGAACATACACAGCGCCGGGTCGCCGTTGCCGGGCTTTGAGTCTCCGAATATCTGACCGTACGTGCGGTTTTCCTTGATGATGTAAATAACGTGCTTGATGGGATTCCCGCCTCCCTGGAAGGGGATGGTGTTGCTGTTGCCCCGCATCAGGTTGCCTTCCAAGACCTCTTGTGTGGATTGCACCAGTGTACGTTCCGTCTCCTGTATGTCCAGGCGCCCGATCGAGCCGCGGATCAGCGACACAATGTAAGGATGCTGCCGCTTGCTCCCCGTAGGGTCCGCCACCGAGAGGGGGCCGGAATTCGGACCTGTCCCTTGACCCTTACCTGAGGCAACGAGCAACTCGCCTCCGCGTACCGCCACGGCGGTGGGGTACCATTCCGTAGGAATGAATCCCTTCGCGTAGTAAGGAGGGGTGAACTTCTCCGTATCGACATCGAAGACAGCGACCGCGTCTGCCGAGGCATTCGCCACAAACAATAGTTTCCCATCAGACGTCAGCGCCAGCGCGTTGGGATAAGTGCCCCCATTTTCCTGTCCGGGCAACAGGGTGGAAAGATAGACGGGCGGCTTGTCGATGGCGGCCGTATCCACAACCGCCACGGCGTCAGCATTGGAAAGCGCAACGTAAAGCCGCTTTTCATCAGGGCTCAGCAGCAGAGCGGTCGGGTGCGATCCCGGCGCCGTGGACGAGTTCGGAGCGAGCAGGGAAATCCAGCGTGTCACTCTGCCCTGCGGTAGATCCAACTCCGCCACCTGCGAGGTATTCCACAAGCTGCAATAGGCGCGCTTGCCATCCCGGCTTGCCGCTACCGCGTAAGGATAAGAAGCCGGAACATAATCGCGCGTGCTCAGATCGAAGCGCCGCAGGATTTTGCCACTCGTGGCATCGAGTAGCAGGGCGTCGTCTGAAAGGTTGTCGGCCACCAGAATCTTTTCCTGCCCACCCTGGTCGATGACGGCCAGCCCCGCAGGGTAAGGTACGGCTTTGCCCGGCGGCACGCGTGGAGCCTCATGGATGGGCAGCTTGCCTGGGCCGAGGGGTTGCAAGGGGATCTTGAGGAACCGCTGCGGTGTTACGCGGCCATCCGTGAACGCATACACGGCAATGCCGTTTCCTGTATCTCCCACGAGCCTGCCCTCAGGATCGGTTAGGGAGGCGAAGGAAGCATAGAGCCGCTTGCCATCACCGCTAAAGGCGAGCCCCAGGAAAAAAGTCTGTCGCGCGTCTACACGGAGGCGGGGATCAGGATGGTCGGAAAGTTGATTAGTCTGTAGGTCCAGGATGGCGATGGATTGTTGATAACCCGACTCCTCCGTCCCCCGGCCATTGTTGAGCAGCGCAAGATAACGACCATTCGGGCTGAGCGCCATGGCGGTGGGAAAACTGTTGGTTTGTTGCGGGCGGCCCGGAACGGGATTGAGAAGGACTTTGCTCGACGGAAGGTGAATGGTCCTGCTCTGCGGCGTTTCCTGCCCGCTGTCAAATTGCACAGCGCCCACCAAGGCTAGACCAAAGAGGGCTGAACAGAGCACAACGGAGCGTGCCCAGAACGCTCTCACGTTTCGCGTTGATTCGCCAGTACCTCGTCGCATAATTCCTCCTCACGCCGCATTGTACCCGCTTGAAGCTCCCTGCGCATTGATATCATTCCCAGTGAAGCTTGTAGAGGTTTGCGAAGCCCTAAACTACCTTCTTTACATCCGACGATTCAAGCCACTTTGCGCTCCAATACCTCTCAGGCGACTGAAATCCCCTACCCGAGCCATTCGCCTGACCCACTCAGTGGTAGCGCCACAGACCGTAATAGATTTTCGATGACAAGAGAGGCACGAGACGGAGAGGCGTCGATGGAAGCGCTCGGAAAAGCGCCCGTTTAAGAAAAGGGGGACCACTACGGTGGTCCCCCGCTTTTCGCGTGAAATTATAGTAGGTCTTCCGCACCGTTCCCCAGCGCATTTCGTGAGAAAGGGACGAAAGTACGCGCTCTGGTTAGGAGCGCGGCGCTCAGAAATCCAGGCGCAACGAGAACTGCACCACCCGCGCGCCGCGGTCTGCCTGCATCGTGCCGAACACCGAGTTCAGCTTCGCAGCATCTGACACATTTAACAGATAGAGGCTGGAAGGGCTCGTGGAACCGGGGGCAAAGGACGGGAGGAAAGACGGAGTGTTCGTGAGGTTGTAAAACTCCGTCCGAAACTTTAGTCGTACCGATTCCCTGATCGGGAAGTCCTTGGAGATCGCACCGTTGAGGTTGAAAAGGCCATCCCCCAGCATCGTGTTGCGTCCCTCGTTTCCTTCAAGCCCGGGGCCAGCCGGCTGGAACGCACTGATGTTCCACCACTTCACCGTGTTGTCGGTCGGGCTTACCTTGCGCGGCCCGCTGTTCGGATTTTGTCCGGCGACAAAGTCCGGCCGCTGCCGGCAATTGCCGCAGAAGGTCCGGCCGTTAATGTTCTGAGTGTCGAAGTTCTCATTGACCGTGAACCACTGCCCACTCTCGAACGTTAGGATCCCGGAGACTTGCCAACCGGCAATCACCTGGTTGACCACCCTGTTGACGTTCGATCCCCAGCGTTGTCCGCGCCCAAATGGCGCATTAAGCACAAATGCGGAGACCCAACGGTGTCGGACATCTAGGTCGCCGTTTGCCTTGTTCAAGTAGTTGTGTATGACGTAAGGCTTGAACGGAACAAACGGCCGGCCGTTGTTCCCGTAACTATTTCCCGAGGCACACCAGTTGTCGATTTCGTGACTCCAAGTGTACGAAGTCAGGAAGTTCACATTGCCAGCCCGCTTCTGGATCTGGATTCCCATGCCGTGGTAGTGGCTCATCAGGCCGGCCATCTGCATTTGGACTTGCCCCCCCGGAATCAGATTGCCGCTGGTATCGACCGCTGGGAAGAGTTGGCGCGCCGCGTAATTTGTGACTGGGTTGGGTGACGGCGTGGGGGCGTTATAGTCCATCTGCCCATAAATATTCGTTCCGGTGCTCCCTACATAGGAGAGTTCCGCGGAAACGTTGTGCGGCAACTGGCGTTGGATCGTCGCGTTCCAGTTGTTATAGTAAGGAACAGGCATCACCGGGTCCAGCGCGAAGATCGTCGAAGCCGTGGCATTGTCTAACGACAACGCCCCCGACGGCATACCGGTTGCGAAGGTTACCGGGTTGATCGAGGTCGGCAGGCTGTTCACCGGAGAGTAGTTCGATTCGATCTGGCTCGGCACCGAAAAGCCCACGCTGGGCTGCGCCCATAGCCCGATGTCCTCGGCGCCGAAGAAGAGGGCGTAGCCGGCGCGCAGCACCGTGCGATCCCCCAGTTTGTAAGCCAAACCAATGCGCGGTCCGAAGTTCCACGGGTGGACCGGTTGGTTGTAGTACTTGTCCGCATTGCGGTTGAGCGAAAAGATCCCGGCAGCCACTTGCCGGTTTATTGACGCCGGGAGCGGCCCCTGGTAGTTGGGCAATTGCAGCACCCTAGTGAAAACATTCAGCGCCG
>Ga0315282_10007809_pt1 | contig 17469 bp, 18 predicted proteins | sample YL17G07_20_MG_FD_203693 | JGI IMG/M metagenome (GOLD analysis project Ga0315282, IMG submission 203693) | Sediment microbial communities from Yellowstone Lake, YNP, Wyoming, USA - YL17G07_20 | ecosystem: Environmental > Aquatic > Freshwater > Lake > Sediment | place: USA: Wyoming | collected... | reverse complement strand
TAACGTGCCATTCGGGTTGAATATCTAGGGCTGTGACAAAAATCTTCTTAACATCTTCTGGTACTGCCTCAATTTTCTGAGCTGAACCCGTTTTTGCAATTTCTTCTAAAAGCCTGGCGCTGTAGAACCCTCTCTCTTTTGCCATTGTTTCGAACAAGGGATTGGTTTCAAAAAGCCTTGTTCCGCCTAGCACGTTTCTTATGAAGGATATTGCGAATATGGGTTCAATTCCCGAAGAGCATCCAGCTATTATGCTTATGCTTCCTGTTGGCGCTATGGTTGTTACCGTAGCATTTCTCATGGCACTATACTTGTCTTTCCAAATGCTTTTTTCAAAGTTCGGGAAAGACCCTCTTTCTTCGCCAATCTCCACAGATTTCTTGTGAGATTCTGCTTCAATAAATTTCATTAGATTTTCAGCAAGCTGCAAGGCTTCTTCCGAGTTGTAGGGAATTCCAAGTTTTATGAGCATGTCTGCAAATCCCATAACGCCTAAGCCTATTTTTCTGTTGGCTCTTGTTATTGCCTCTATTTCCTTCAGAGGATAATTATTTGCGTCTATGATATTGTCAAGAAAGTGAACGGCATTTCTCACGGTTTCTCTTAGTTTTTCCCAGTTTATCTTTCCATCTTCAACCATTCTTGAGAGATTTATTGAGCCTAAGTTGCAGGATTCGTAGGGAAGTAAGGGCTGTTCGCCGCAGGGGTTTGTTGCCTCTATCCTTCCAATTTCTGGAGTTGGATTATGCCTGTTGATTTCATCGATAAAAATAACCCCGGGGTCTCCGCTCTCCCAAGCGGACTTTGTCATCAAATTCCAAACATCTTTGGCTTTAAGCTTTCTTACTTTTTCTTTGTTCCTCAGGTTGATTAGCCAATATTCTCCGTCTTCTTCAAGAGTTTTCATAAAATTGTCAGTAACGGCAACCGAAATGTTGAAGTTTGAAAGAAATTCCAATTTTTGTTTAGAAGTTATGAACTCAATAATGTCTGGATGGTCAACTCTTAAAATTCCCATCATGGCGCCTCTTCTCTTTCCGCCAGCCTTTATGACTTCCGTGGATGTGTCGAAAACGCGCATGAAACTCACAGGTCCAGATGCAACCCCCTTAGTTGATTTGACAATGTCTCCGTTTGGTCTTAGCTTTGAAAAATCGAAGCCAACTCCTCCTCCACTCTTTTCAATCAAAGCCATACTTTTCACTGCATCGAAAATGCTTTCCAAAGAATCTCCGACAGGCAAAACGAAACACGCAGATAACTGACCGATCTCGGTTCCCGCATTGAAAAGTGTTGGAGAGTTAGGAATAAATTCCAGCCTCGTCATCATATCATAGAAAATCTTTTCGCTTTCCTTCGGTTCTTCCCCGTATTTTTCGTCGATTTTCGCCGTTGCTTCGGCAACTCTCATAAAAAGTTGAGCAGGAGTTTCTATGATTCTTTCCATCTCATCTTTCAAAAGGTATCTTCTGTTTAAGACTTCAAGAGCGTTGACCGTTAATTTTGGATCTACTATGCCAAGTTTCCCTCTTAATTCCCTTATTTCATCTTTCTTACTTCTGTAATTTTGATATTCCGCTGCAACTTTTTCGTAGCCATTTTTCTTTAGAACTTCTATGACGAGGTCTTGGGCATCTTCAACTGAAGGAATTCTATCCAGAAACTTTTCCTCTAAAAGCCTAACCACTTCTCTAGTTATGCTTCCAGCCCGTTCTCCATCTTCGAGTTCAACAGCGATGAAAGCCTTGTGGATTGCATCCTTGATTCTGCTAGAATCAAAATCGACTATTCTTCCATCTCTCTTCTTAATTTTCGTGATAGACATAGCCAATCATTTAAAATTAGTTAAATTATGGTATAAAAGGTTTAAAATTTTAGACTTTAGCCAAGCAACAATCTTTAACGTTCTAACCATTAAACTGGCCCATTTATTCTTTTCTAACAAACTGGTCTTTAGGGACGCCGCAAACGGGGCAAACCCAATCTTCAGGTAATTTTTCGAAAGGCGTTCCTGGCTCTATTCCGTGTTCCGGGTCTCCTATCTCTGGATCGTATATGTAACCGCAAACAGTGCATTCCCACTTTTCCAACTTATTCACCATTCTAGGGACAAAATTCTGTTATTTCAGCATATTTAAGCTCTACCATAAAACATTCAAAATGGCAAAGTATAAAACAATTTGCATCTAGAATAAGTAATAGTTTGAGGTGACAAAATTTGGAAGAAGCCAAGTTTTATGTTTTGCCAAAACTGCCTTACGACTACAAGGACTTAGCGCCATACATGTCTGAGGAACAATTGAGGATACACCATAGCAAGCATCATCAAGCATACGTTAACGGCGCCAATGCAACACTTCAAAAGTTGGACAAGGCAAGAAAAGAGGGCACCGAGCTAGACATTAAATCCACCTTGAAGGAACTTTCATGGAACATAGGCGGACATCTTCTACACTCGCTGTTTTGGGGCAATCTAGCGCCAGCTGGCAAGGGCGGTGGAAAGCCAGGCGGATTTTTGGGCGATGCCATAGAAAGAGAGTTTTGGGGTTTTGAAAGGTTCAAGAAGGAGTTCACACAAGCTGCTGTTAGTGTAGAAGGTTCCGGATGGGCAGCGTTGACTTTCTGTAGGCAAACTAATCGGCCGATAATAATGCAGATAGAAAAGCATAACACCAACGTTTACCCCATGTTCCGAATTCTGATGGTTCTGGATGTCTTTGAGCACGCATACTACATTGATTACAAGAATGAAAGAGCCAAATTTGTCGATGCCTTCTGGAACATTGTCAATTGGGACGGAGTGAATAAAAGGCTAGAAGAAGCAATGAAGTAATGTAGTCAAGAATAAAAAGAGTTTGTTATCATAAAGAACTACATAAGCGAAAAAATAGAAGATTGTTTAAAGGAAGAATGAAAAACGCTAGAGAGATAGGTGAGAACAACCAATGAAAGTAGTGAAAGTTTCTGGCAAAAACAATAGGCATAGGGTCCTCGTGTATGCGCTAAGCACATGTGCGTGGTGCAAACTAGCAAAGAAATTCTTAAAAGAAAATGAAATCGAATACGAGTATGTTGACGTTGACCAGTGTGAAGATGAGGATAAAGAAAAAATCAAGGAAGACATTCTAAACAAGGGCGGCGACCTTAGTTATCCCACAATAATCATAGACAATAAGAATTTGATCACAGGTTTTCGCAAGGATAAACTCAAGGGGGTGCTGGAGATTTGATAACTTTGGAGCATGTTCGACAGAGGGCAGAAAGTGACGCGAAAACCTATGGCTACTACCTAAACCCCGCCCCCGATTTTCTTAAAGACCTTCTTGAAGGGCTCAAGCAGAATGAAGAGCGATACGGTTATCCCTCATGTCCATGCAGACTTGCTTCTGGAAAATTTGAGTTTGACAGAGACATAATATGTCCATGCGATTATAGAGACCCAGATGTTGCAGAATATGGAACCTGCTATTGCGCTCTCTACGTTAGAAAGGACTTGTTTGAGGGTAAAACTCCCATTCTACCAGTTCCAGAGCGTAGATCGCTGGAAAAGCAAGCTAGAGCTTATGGAATGGTTGCAGAAACGCCTACTGCCGAAAAAGAAAAACCCTTAGAAACAACTATCGTGAGTGCTAAAGCACCTTCTGAGATTAAACTGAAATTGTGGTACTGCAAGCAATGTGGCTACGTGGTTTTCCGTGAAGATCCTCCATACATTTGTCCTATATGCAAAGCAAAAAGGGAATTATTTGCTGAAATAACAATATGCGCAGGTACATTAGGATAGTTAGAGCCCGCTCTATCTTGTTACTTTTATTTCAATTTTTTTCCAGTCCTTCTTTATTCCCCTTAAGGAAGTCACGGCTCCTACAACGGTTCCGCTCAAAATCTTCGTAACAAACTCGTTAAGGTCTATTTCTTCGCCGTCAACAAGAAGTTTAACATCCAAAGGGCATCACCTCAAAACAAAACATCTTGTTATCTAGAAAAGTAAAAGCTTTCTATAAAACTAATTAGTAAACTGGCGCTCCTATAAATAAGGGGGGTTATTCTCTTGGAAAAGAGGCATTCAGATAATATGCATCTTGACAACAAGACCAAAGTGCTAAAGATCGTTGAGTTGCTTGAAAAGGAGCATCCAGACGCAAAAATAGCCCTACATTATACCAATCCTCTGGAGCTTTTAGTAGCCACAATCCTTTCAGCTCAATGCACCGATGAAAGAGTGAATATTGTCACGAAGACATTGTTTGAGAAGTACAAAACTGCAGAAAATTATGCTAATGCGGATCTAAAAGAACTTGAAAAAGATATAAAAAGCACCGGGGTTTACAGGAACAAAGCCAGAAATATCAAAAAATGTTGCCAAATGCTAATTGAAAAGTTTAACTCGCAAGTTCCTAAAACAATGGAAGAAATGCTTGAGCTGCCAGGCGTTGCAAGAAAGACGGCAAACATTGTTTTGTCAAATGCGTTTGGGGTCATTGAAGGAGTAGCGGTGGATACACATGTTCGCAGGCTTGCCAAAAGGCTTGGGCTTACAGAACACGAAGATCCCAACAAAATAGAAGAGAGCTTGAAGAAAATTGTTCCAAAAGACTATTGGATGAAGATTACGGATCTGCTGATATTTCACGGTAGAAGAGTATGCGAGGCAAGGAAACCTAAGTGTGTAATATGCATTTTGAATAGGATTTGCCCCTCAGCCTTCAAGTTTGACTAAGAGTGTTCGCTGGCTGCCTTTGGATAGCCTTCATCTTCTAGTTGAATGGTTGTGTGGTCTATTCCAAATTCTTCTTTTAACATGCTGATCAAATCTGAGAGAAGCTTCTTTTTATTTGTCCCTTTTTTCACCACTACATGAGCGCTCATGATGCACATTCTAGTTGGAGTAATACACCATACGTGGAGGTCATGGACTCCTTTAACGCCTTTTAATTCAATTATTCTCTGCTCCACTGCATTCACGTCGATGCCGTAGGGGACTCCTTCGAGGAGTACATTTATAGATTCTTGAGTAAGTTTTAATGAACTGTAAAAAATTAGCAAGCCTATTAGCATGCTGATTAAGGGGTCTGCTTGGTACCACCGAGTGTAGTACATGATTAATCCGGCAGAAATAGCTCCTACCGAACCTAAGGTGTCGGATAAAACATGTAGGAATGCTCCTTTGATGTTTAAGCTTTCGCTCTTCGACTTTGAAAGGACGACGGCGCATAGACCGTTGGCTATAAGACCCGTGGTGGCAATAATGAGCATTTCTAAACTTTCCACCGTAGCTGGGTGTTGAAATCGTTGAATTGCCTCATAAAAGATGAAAACCGCCACAATCCATAGAAAAATGCCATTCAAAAAGGCTGCCAGAATCTCTGTTCTATGATAACCATAAGTTTTTTTCACATCAATAGGACGTTCTGCAAGCCATGCCGCTACGAGGGCGAAGGCTAAGGCGGAAGCATCGTTTAGCATGTGCCAAGCATCTGCTGTAAGGGCAAGACTATTCGTTATGATTCCACCAACCAACTCGATGAAAAAGAAAACTATAGTAATGCCTAAGGCGATTCCAAGATTTCTTTTGCCACTTTGCGGATAGGATCGTTCATGCATCGGAACAGTGCTCATTAGACGGTATTTTACCTTCGTTACTATTAAACATGAATTCTTAAATCCCTAGGAATGTCAAATAATAGATTGTTTGATAGAGAAATCGATATAAATCCATGGATGATGATAACATTAATCATGAGCAAGCCTATAATTATTCTTGGTTTTGCTGGCAGCCTGCGAAAGGTTTCCTACAACAAAGCATTATTGCATGCGGCTTCGGAATTAGTGCCAAAAGACGCAAAACTTGAAATCTTTGACCTTGAAGGGATTCCTCTGTTTAACCAAGATTTAGAAGATCGCATACCACAAAAAGTTAAAGAGTTCAAAGCAAAAATTAGGGCTGCGGATGCATTATTGATTGCGACGCCTGAGCATAACTATTCGGTGCCTGGGGTTCTTAAAAATGCGATTGATTGGGCTTCTAGACCTTATGATGATAACTCTTTTGAGGGTAAACCTGTTGCAGTAATGAGTGCGTCTCCGGGAATGTTGGGAGGCGCAAGAGCGCAGTATCATCTTCGGCAGGTTCTTGTTTCTCTTAATATGCATGCAATCAATAGACCCGAAGTTATTGTGGCGTCTGTTGATGAGAAGATTGATGAGAATGGTAATTTGACTGATGAAAAGACAAGGAAGAAGATAGGGCAATTGTTAGAGAGCCTAGTCGACTGGACTGAAAGGTTAAAAAAGGAATGAACGAAACCCTTACACAATGTAGTTCCTTAAGCCTTTTTAGAATTTAGAGGGTTTTGCTTTTAGCGTGTTGTTCGGATTCGTTGAATAAAGTATGCTAGAATGATTATGCAGGCGATTGTTGCGAAAGCGCTTGAAACGGTGATTATTGTTGTGTTGTCGGTTTCTAAGATGAATGCTATTGAGACCGCTGCGATGAAAACGCTGATGTATAGGCTTGCATTGCTGCGCAGGAATTCGGTGAATTCTGTTCGGATGACTTTATGATATCTGTTTGCTAAAATTATCATTGATGCGAATGTTAGGACTATAATTATGAATGTGTAGGTGATTTCTGCCCAATACGCATGCACGCTAAGGGTAAGCAAAAGCCCGACTTCGTCTCCTACGAGTCCGCCTCCTGCGCCGAATAGGATTGCTGCTAGGCGGTCTGTTCGTTCGCTTGTGTAGCTGATGCCTAGCCAGCCGCCTATGGCGAGCAGAGCTATGCCGAACCAGAAATGATGAATGTGAAGGCCACTGATTTCCCAAAATATTGTTGGATATAGACTTGTGAAGGTTCTGGCAACTGTGAAAGAAGCTATGAATGAGATCATGGCTAATATTGATAGGTTAGGTTTCTCCTGTATCTTGCCCTTCTCAGCCATTTTTTGTGGTGTCCTCCTATAACCTCAATGTATTTTGCAAATCACGTAAACCTTGTTTATGAGTAAAAGAGAAAATTGGGTCTTCCTGTAGATATCACTTTAGAATTTTATTTAGGGCATTTGGCTCAATGTGGCTTCGAATGTTTGTTCCCTTCCCCTGCGATAAACTGTAATCATCACTTTGTCTCCGATTTTTCTGTTATGAATTTCACTAAGCAAATCCTCAATACTATAAATAGCTCCCCTGTCCAACCTCAAAATCATGTCTCCAGCAACAATTCCAGCACGCTCCGCAGGACTATCATCAGCGACCTTGGTCACGAGAACTCCCTGATCAAGAGGCAAATCATAATAGCGAGCCAACTCCTCCGTGAGGCTTAAGCCAACTATTCCAAGCCATGGCCTAGCAAAAATCCCAGTCTTAATCATCTCACCAGTGCACTTCTTTGCAGAATTAATCGGAATCGCAAACCCAATTCCCTGCGCAAACGGGATAATTGCAGTGTTAATTGCAACAACCTTCCCCTCCAAATCCACAAGTGGACCACCGCTGTTCCCAGGATTGATAGCCGCGTCAGTCTGAACAAGATTCTCAACAAGCCCTCTCCGCGACTCGATCGTCCTATTTACAGCGCTAATCACGCCCGAAGTCACCGTTGGACCGCCCGCCAACCCGAAAGGATTTCCAATTGCGTAAACTCTCTGTCCAACCCGCAACTTATCCGAATCACCAAGCTCCGCGGCAGACAATCCTTTCTTATCAACCTTTACAACTGCCGTGTCATGAACAGCACACGAACCCATCAATGTTCCTTCCAAAACCTCGCCGTTCCACAACGTCACACCTATCTTCTCCGCCCCACCAACCACATGATTATTCGTTAAAACGTGCCCCTTCGGGTCAATTATTGTTCCAGAGCCCATTCCCTCCACAGGAATCGCCTGATAGAACATGTGATGAACAAGCTTAATCGTGCTTATGTTAACAACGCTTTTACTCACTTTTTCCAGAATATCAAGAACGACCTTCTCATCAAACGAAGACAATCTTCCCACACCTCTAAACTTTCTTTAACTTTGATTTTAATAAGGTTTGTTTGCCACTTTGGACACTGCACACATTCACCAAGTTTTTAAATGTTTGCGGAAAAAATAATCAGAAATGCCAGATTAACACTTCATAAACTAATCTGTCCACTCCTTTAGATTGAGGTTCTAGGTTAGGCAGAAACTGCATTCTTCTACTTTTATCTTTGGATCTGTTTTCTGGCAGAATTGACACATGAGCCCTGTTTTTCTTATGGTTATGCATGTTTGGCAAAAAAATCTTAGAAACTCTCCTCTTTGAGACGTTCCGCTAACAAGCACGCCAATCATCTTGTCTATTAAAGGTTCTATTTCTTCTATGTTGTTGACCTTTATCACGTAGCCCCTAACTTTTCGGGTGTATTTGCTTACTGCAGATTGCGATATTCCCAAGATTTCAGCAACCTCGTCTTGTTTTAGACCACGTTTTTCCACAAGTTCTTTCGCTAGTAATGCTTTTACTGCGGGTATAACAGATTTTACAGCGATTTCGCAGGGAACTATCAAAACTGCTTCACCGTTCATTCTATTTTAGGAGGAAAAGTATATAAGGATGACGTATGTCATACGTTTTATGACGTATGTCATGATGGGTAAGATTAACCTAGCTTCCGAATTACCTTCTCCTTTCTCCTGAAAGCATCATGACATACGTCAAAAGTGACTGGACATGAAAACCGAAAACTATCCAGCTCTGCTCCAAGAGGCAGAGAAAAAAACAAGCTTAACAGATATGGTAAAAGATTGGGAGGAAACCTGCAACAACTGCCGACCATTAACCCCTATCATGTGCGTGACGGATTGTAAGATTTGGAAACAAAAAAACGAATTTAGAACACTATGCCAAAAAATGAAAAACAAGCGTTTTATGACAAACTTACTAAACACGTTAAAGAACAAGAGACGCCTACAAATATTGGAAATAATATCGAAAGGTCAGCACTCCCCATCGAGACTCCAACAAGAGTTGAAAAAACTAGGGTATTATCATAGCCAACAGACAATAGCAAGAGAATATCTTACGCCCTTAATAAAAGTTGGATTGGCTGAAGAAAATCAAAACCAGTATCACGCAACAGTATTCGGCTGTCAGCTCAGCAAGTCAATGAAAAATTTCAATGATGTCGAAGATGTTTTACCGCCCCACTCTGAATGCTATGAAGAAACAGCTTTAGGTATGCTGCTAGACAAGCCGAAAACGTATGAAGATTTTGAAGGCGTGATTCGAGCAAAAAGTGTTGCCCGCGTCCTAAGCCGATTGCAAAAAGCGAAATTGATTGAAACGGCTAAGGAGAATGACTACATATTCTACTTCCGAACCAAAAGAGATTCAAACAGCATCAATTTTTCACCCACTGAGAGAATGTTTTATGACAATATCCCCATAGACGGAATCTCTGCCCGTAAACTTGCTGAAAAAACCAGTATCTCGCTGAGGAGAACGTATAAGTATTTAAGAAGGCTGAAAGGGAAGAAAATGGTTTTTGCAAAGAAGAAGCCAAAATCTTATGCATTGACAGTTAAAGGGCTTCAAGTAGCTGAAATGTTGAAGGGAATACGCAACTTGACCCTAGAAACCTTAGCAACGGCATCACACATTACAAATAACAACGGACCCCGCGAGTTGCTGACGCGGTCACCTCTCAACCTAAACGTAAGGCGAGAATAAAAAAAATTTTCGATTGTTCTCCGCTCTTCTTAGTGCTACTTTGCTCTTGCCTAGTTTGTTATTCAATATGTTTTCTCAATGATAAATCATCTTTAATTGGCTGTCGAAAAATTTAAGGAAACCACGAGACACATTCTTATACGCATCTTGAACATTCTAAAGAATTGAGAGTGAATCTCTGTGAAGGTTAGCATAGTTTCTTTAACTTGCTGCGCTGGATGTGTATCTTCATTTCTAAACGCTGGTGACGCTTTGCTGGAAATTCTTTCAGGAGATTTTGAAATAGTTTATTCGCCTACATTTGTTGATTTGAAGGAGATTCCCGAAGTGGACTTAGCGATAGTTGAGGGCGGAGTTAGAACGGTCAGTGATGAGGAATTAATTAAGGAAGTGCGAGCCAAATCCCGAATCCTTGTTGCTCTGGGGATATGTGCAACCCACGGTGGAATAACAAGCCTAGGCAATGTAAAATCTGTTAAGAAACTTTTAGAAAAGGAATACTCCCTTCCCGTTTCGGGAAAACTTCCAGAACTTGAAGATTTGATGTATCCAATATGCAACTTTGTTGACGTTGACTATTACATTCCAGGTTGCCCGCCCATGCCCTTCCTAATAGTTCACAGTTTAAAAAGCATAGTAAGCGGAAAAACACCCATCCGCCATCAAAGCGTAGTCTGCACAGAATGCCACAGAAAAATAGCACCTGCAAAACTTAACCGTCTTTATGGAATATACGAGAAAGAAGCTGACCCAGAATTATGCTTAGTAAGCCAAGGCTTCATATGTTTGGGGTCTCTCACACGTGAAGGCTGCGGAGCACCATGTCCAAGAGCCGGGTTCACATGCTTCGGATGCAGGGGACCAGCCGACTCGCTATTGTACAGGTCGCGAGACATCTATACGTTCCTTGTTAAAGTGATATCAAAAAGAACTAGCATTCCAGAGGAAAAGGTGAAGGAGGAGCTTTACCGCAACCCCTTCATATTTCACACTTTTATTTTCTCCAAATTTGAACGTTTTAAGGCGAGGGAGAGGGTCATTTGAGCCAAAAAAAGGAAATAACCATCTCACCAACAACGAGGATTGAGGGACATGGAAAAGTAACAATTGTACTTGACGAGTTTGGAGATGTTTCAGACGCCCATTTTTATGCCACAGAAATTCGTGGCTTCGACTACTTTCTGAGAAAAATGGATGCAGAGAGGCTTCCCTTCATAATTTCAAGAATATGTGGCGTATGCTCAACTGCGCATGTGATTGCCTCTGTTAAAGCTATAGAAAACATATATGGAACAGAAATAACAGAAACGGCGAGAAAACTTCGCGAACTCTTGCTCATGGGGCAAATTATCAGCAATCACTCTCTAGTCTTCTTTTTCCTAACACTCCCCGATTTCTGGTTTTCTCCAGAAGAAAATCCATCAAAAAGAAACGTCTTCCAAATCATGCGAGAAAAACCCGAAATAGGCAAAAAAGCAATTGCCTTGAGAAGCTTCGGAACCCAAATCTTAGATGTTATCGGAAAGCGTGAAGTCCATATCGTTTCCGTAACACCAGGAGGCCTAATTAACACACTTAAGGAGAGAGAGCGGGAAGAACTACTTAAAACGGCAAAAAATGCCTGTGCAATCACAAAAGAGGCTCTCGCCCTTGGAAAGGAACTTTTCGAGAAGAATTGGCCGGATTTTAGAAAGGCTGGAGACTACAAAACCTATTACATGGCTCTGACAAAGGACGATGCCATAGAATTCTATGACGGAAAAATTCGTGTCATAAATTCTGAAGGCGAAACTCTATCTGAATTTACTGCGCAAGAATATATGGAGCATGTTGAAGAAAAACGCTATGAATGGACCTATGCAAAATTTGCTTATCTAAAAGCCTTAGGATGGCCGAAGGGCATAGTTCAAGTCGGACCAACAGCTAGAATGAACGTAACCAAGAGAGTGGCGACAGAGCTTGCCAACAAGGAATTGGAAGAGTTCAAGAGGAAATTTGGAAGCCCAGCTTGTGCCACTCTGCTTTTTGATTATGCCCGCCTAATAGATCTCATCTATGCATGTGAAAGGGCTGAAGAGCTTTTGGAGGACGAGAGCTTAACGCGGACTGACACTAGAGTTAAGGTTGAACCAAAAGGTGGTGCTGGAATAGGGGTTGTTGAGGCTCCTAGGGGCACACTTGCTCATGAGTACGTTTTAACTAAAAACGGACGATTAAAAAACATGAAGCTGATAATACCGACTCAAGTGAACAACGCGGCTATAAACCTTAACGTTAAAGATGCAGCCGTTGAATTCATACATCACGGTGAAATTAAGCCGGGGCTCTTGAATAGGATTGAGATGGTTATACGGGCTTATGACCCATGCATAAAATGTGCTACAAGGCAAGCTAATGAAAATTTGAGAATTGAAATAATGAACAGCAATGGCAAATTGCTAAAAACTTTGGGGGCTTAGGTTAAAATTTTTATTGCTTGACCTGGACAGTTAACTTCACATGTCCTGCACATGATACAATTTTCTTCGTTCACGATTTTTGGCTTTTCCAACTTGCCATTGCGGAAAACTGAGACGGGACATATTTCCACACAGATTCTATCAGCATCTCCAACGCATTTGGCGTAGTCAATTACTATTTTAACCATATCCTCGCCTGTTTGTGGATAAACTTTCAGAGGCAATTAAACTTTTCTTAATGAGGGTGTTCGTGCTCTGCAGATTCCTGGCGCCATGCATCCTTGCACGATTGTTAGAGCGCATACTTAATAATCTTGAATTTTTCAATTAACGGTTGAGAGGGAGATTTATGGCAAAGGATCCCATATGTGGAATGTACGTTGACGAGAAAACTGCTCAATACAAAGTCACTCTTAGGGGCACTACGTACTACTTTTGCAGTCAGACTTGTATGAAAGAGTTTATGGCGCCTGAAGTAGAAATTAGACGGCTAAAATTGTCCGTGATTCTGGGAGTAATAGCTAGTGTTCCTATAGTTTTTTTAACTTATGTAAGCCTCCCTCTTCTCCCAATGACTGTTAACAATTATATTCTTCTGATCCTAGATACACCCATTCAATTTGTTTTTGGATGGCGATTTTATAGAGGCACATATGATGCCATTCGGAACAGGATGGGAAATATGGACACCTTAATAGCTTTAGGTACAAGTGCAGCCTGGGCGTACAGCACTGCTGTTACGTTTTTTCCGTCGTTCTTTCCTTTCAGTGGAGTATACTTTGACACAGCGGCAGTCATAGTTACCCTAGTACTTACTGGCAGATTTCTTGAGCACATAAGCAAGGGTAGAGCTTCTGAAGCTGTAAGAAAACTCATGGATCTTCAACCCAGACTTGCACATGTAATAAGAGGTGAAAAAGAAATCGAAATACCTGTCGAACAGATAGAGGTGGGCGACATGTTCATAGTGCGTCCTGGAGAGAAGGTTCCCGTCGATGGCATGGTTATCGAGGGATACTCTTCAGTGGATCAATCTATGATCACGGGAGAAAGCATCCCTGTCGAGAAGAACCCAAATGATGAGGTTATAGGCGGCACGATGAACAAAACCGGCATGCTTAAGGCTAGGGCTACAAAAGTAGGGCAAGACACTACATTAGCACAGATATTGAAACTAGTAGAAGAGGCTCAGATTGGAAGAGCACCAATACAAAAGCTTGCAGACCGCATAGCAACCTACTTTGTTCCAGCCGTGATCATTATTGCCCTAAGCTCAGCCCTAGCTTGGTATTTCATTGGAAATATCGGACTACAACTCTCACTCCTCGCATTTGTATCAGTAACGGTAATAGCTTGTCCATGTGCCCTCGGAATAGCCACTCCCGCAGCCCTATTGGTAGGCACGAGTAAGGGTGCCCAAAATGGCATCTTGATTAAAGGTGGAGATCACCTAGAAATCGCCCACAAGACAACAACCATGGTGTTCGACAAGACTGGCACACTAACTGTGGGTGAGCCTTCAGTTACAGACGTAATACCCTATGGCAAATATAGTGCTGATACCGTTCTAATGCTTGCAGCGTCAGTTGAAAAAGGCTCTGAACACCCATTGGCTGAAGCGATCGAAAAGGAAGCCGCCTCACGTTCTCTCCAATTGGTGAACCCATCTGAATTTGAAGCGATTCCTGGTAAAGGTGTGAAAGCGATGATTCAAGGTAAAGAAATCCTTCTTGGCAACAGAAAGCTCATGACTGAAATTGGGGTGAGCCTTTCGAAAATTGAAGAAAAGACGAAGGGACTCGAGGAAGACGGCAAAACGGTCATGTTCACAGTGGTCGATGGAGCACTTGCTGGTGTGATTGGAGCAGCCGACACCCTGAAAGAATACGCTGCAAATGCAGTGGCGGAGTTGAAGAAGATGGGCATCGAGGTCATAATGCTTACTGGCGACAATGAGACCACCGCCAAGGCGATCGCAAAAAAGCTTGGCATAGAAAAAATCTTCGCAGAGGTCTTGCCTCAGCAGAAAGAGGCCGTCATAGAATGCCTTCGAAATGAGGGAAAAGTTGTAGCAATGGTTGGGGACGGGATTAATGACGCTCCAGCCTTAGCCAAGGCTGATGTAGGAATCGCTATAGGCAGCGGAACCGACGTTGCTAAGGAAACAGGCGGAATTGTACTTGTCAAAGAGGACTTAAGGGACGTTGTTACTGCTATAAAACTCAGTAAAAGCACTGTTAGAAAAATCAAGCAAAACCTCTTCTGGGCTTTTGCTTACAATGCGGCTCTTATTCCCATCGCAGCTGGAGCGTTAGTTCCGTTCTTTGGGGCACAGGTATACAATGTGCTTCCCTTCCTAGCAGCAGGGGCAATGGCTTTCAGTTCAGTAACCGTAGTGAGTAATTCACTTCTGCTTGAAAGGTTTAAACCCCCTTTTGAAAAATAGGAATTTTGGCGAAAATATGAGCGCTAGCAAAAAAGAGAACGAGCATATATCTGCCGAAAAGAAAGTGGAAGACGAGAAAAGAACTGAGAAATCCCGCCTGATTGTCTCGGTGACTGGAATGGACTGTGCCATATGTGCCTTCGCAATTGAGAAGCAGGTTAAGAAAATGAAAGGGATAGATGATGTCAAGGCCGCAATCATGCTGAACAAGATCTTTATAGACTATAATCCTAACCTCGTTAACTCAGCTACGATCAGAAGAGCAATAGACAAAACGGGCTATAAGAGCTATATGACCATAGAGGAAAAGCGCCCCAGCAATTAAGTTCTCATTATGCCTGCGCTTAAGTGAAAGACTAGTAATCGCAGATGATAAAGGAGAATGGGCAGTGTCTATTTTGCGCATCTATTTACTGGCAAACTTGGAAGGGTCTTTGTCGAATGTTGTCTTGCAGTACTGACTGCAGAAATAGTAAGTCTTGCCTTTGAAATCTGATTTATACTTTGCAGCTTTCTCGTCCACCGCCATATCACAGATCGGGTCCTTTTCCATACTTCCCTTCACCTCCTTCATCTCAAGTGAATGTCGCGCTCTTTGATTCTATTACGCCTTAACCTTTTTGTACGCTCGCGCAAGAAAAATAAACGAGGATGAAGATTATGATGGTTGTGGTGATTCGATATGATTCGACGGGCGCTAATTAGTGCAGTTTTATCCTCCAGGAGCGCCGTGGAATGGAACGTTTTTCCAGAGAAGGTCCCACCAGTCAGCTTCTGTTATGGTTTCTCCTCGAACAAGAATTTCCAACACCATTTTTAAGAGTTCATGATGCCTTTTCTCATCCGCTAAGATGGCATTTAATAAGAGCTTGACTTTCTCGTTTTCAACGGCAGGCAGTACTTTGCCAATCTTTTTGATTAGTTCTGCTTCCAAGCATATGTGCTTTTCCACAAGCGCCTTTTGCTTGTCAAGATGCTCTTGCGTAAGGGCTTGAGACACACTTGTTAACAGCTCAGTAGCTGCGGCGTACATTTCCGCATGCTTCACTGAGTCTAGGGATATGCCCTTCAAAACTCCCCTGACGGGCGGATTTTTCACATCAACCAAAGCATTGTTTAGCGAGTCCACAATCTCGTTTTCAACTTTTATTTGCTCCTTCATAAAATTAACCAATTCACTTTTTGTTTTCAAAACTTTTGCCTCCTCCATTAGAACATGTCAAATTATATGCATAAGTCTTTCGCAATTTTCGTTTCGAAAAAACAAAAGAGTACTAGATAATAACCAAAAAAAGAAAAAGGAAGTTAAGTTTTCCGTGTTTTAGGCTTTCTAGGTTCCTGCAGGAGTTGGAGTTAACCCTGATGGGCGTCTCCAAAGCAGCATTGCAATTGCTATCAGAGCAATAAGTGCCATGACCCCTACTCCCAGTCCTATTTCTTTGACTGGTATAACCGTAGGTGCAGGAATTACTTCGAAGGATCCAATATTCGCCGTTGTTTCTGCGCCTTCACTGTCCTTTGCCGTGACGTATATGTTGTAGATTCCTTTCATCATGTCTGTTGTGTCAAATATTACGTTTGCAAATCTTGCGTTAGTGAATATGTAGTTGTAGTTTGTTCCGTTAGGCGATGTAATCGTCACGTTGATTTGTGTTGGAGTGCCATCTTCAAGATCTTCGCTGCCTACTGTGATGAAGACTTTATCGCCTTGAATAACCGTGCGCGGGGAGATGAATATCGAGCTTATTGCTGGTGGATTGTTGATTACGTTAACCGTTCCTATAGGCATCATGGTTGAAGCTCCATACTCGTCGGTTGCTACTGCATAGACTTTATGCGTGCCTACTTGGTCTGTTGTGAACTCTCTGAGCCAGTGGCCGCCAAGTGGAGAAATAGTTGCATTGTCCCAGGTGCCATCCGGGTTTTTCACTGCGATTGTTACGGTGAAGTCGTCGTTTTCTGCGTCAGAAGCTACAAGGTCGACGCTTGCTGTTTCCCCAGGTTTGAGGGAGTTCGGTGTAACTGCAGCATAGTCGATTTTTGGTGCAGTATTAATGAATTGTGGAGTTAGCCATTCAAGCATGTTAACAGCAAATTTGGCGGTGTCAACTCTTGAAACGATTGTGTTGTTGCCATAATCCATAAACATGTTTATCCAAATCAGCAAGTCTTCGTATTCCAATGATTCGAACATGTTGCTGTCGGAGACGACTACCATTCTCGATGTTATGTGCGGTGTTGCTTGCAACTCGTTAACTGCTACGACGAATCCGCTTGTGTCCATAAGGTTGAAGTCGCTTGTTCCTGTTGCGATTCCAGTTGCGTTTCCTTTGCATTGAAGGAAGTCTTTGCCAAATATGAAGGGACCGACTTTCAGGAGGTATGCGCCTTCGTAGGGATACAGTGAAAGTGTGAAGTTTTCGACGTCCTTGAATATCGGGTGAGTCTTGTCAACGCCTGTGATGAGCATGTCCAGGATTGGAGGCGCAGGATACGAGGATCCCATGTAGGTCATTGTGTAGCTGATGCCGTAGTTTGTTGTAAACATGTCAATGGCTTCGGTGCCCGTATTGAACAGCACAACGAAATTCATTTTTCCAGTTTCGTATAGTTGTTGGAAAACAGAGACCTCTTGGTAGGAGAATGGGTAGTCAACGTCATGCATGTACATGGTGTTGTAGCCTCCGTAGGCGATTATTTGCATCGGGTCTTTTGTATCGAGTCCCATGTACCCTATATGCTCATTGAAGTGTAGTTGCTGATGCAAAGAGTCTACGTCGAAACCTGCGTTTGCAACTAGTTTCCACCACTCAAAAACTCCCACGCAGCGGCCTACGTAGCGGTTCCATGCTCCGCCCCAAAGTC
>Ga0315282_10007808_pt1 | contig 17470 bp, 4 predicted proteins | sample YL17G07_20_MG_FD_203693 | JGI IMG/M metagenome (GOLD analysis project Ga0315282, IMG submission 203693) | Sediment microbial communities from Yellowstone Lake, YNP, Wyoming, USA - YL17G07_20 | ecosystem: Environmental > Aquatic > Freshwater > Lake > Sediment | place: USA: Wyoming | collected... | reverse complement strand
CCCCGCAAATCGAGAAGACCTTCGCCATCAGCCCCACTGCGCTGGGTCTGGCGCACCCGCTGATGCAACTCGAGGCCGACCCGGCCGCGAACCGCGATGCCTGGCTCGAACTGCCGGCGCTGGACGGCTGCAATCGCGTTGGAGCAGTCAAGCCGGGCGCGACGTTACTGGCCGTGCGTGCAATCGAGGGCGGCGCGGTGCCCGTGATGGCGCTGCAGGAACTCGGCAAGGGTAAGCTCCTGGCGCTATCCGTTGATACGACTTGGCGCTGGGAGATGATGCGCGACAGTGAGGCGCCCGACTGCTTCCGGCGCTTCTGGGGCAACGCCGTGCGGCACCTCGCCCCCGACCCGCGCCTTGAGCCGGGCAAACCGCAGGTGCAGCGCTCGCGCGAGCACCCCGCCGTGGGTGACAGCGTGACGTTGACCACACGGTTGGTGGATGCGGTGTACAAGCCCATCCGCGGCGCGGACCTGACCGTCCAGGTGCGCAGCCCCTCGGGGCGTTCCTTTGCGATCTACCCGCGCGACGGCCGCGGGATGCCCGGCGTCTACGCCTACGACGTGGCGCTCGACGAGCCCGGTGCGTGGTCGGTGCAGGCAACGTACAAGAACAACACCGCGGAGGAGCTTGTCCGTGCGGGCGAGAGCGACGAGGAACTTGACGATCCCCGCGCGCGGCCGGATCGCATGGCAGAACTCGCCAAGGCAACCGGCGGCATTATGTACCGCCCGGACCGTGCCACTGGCGGCTCGTCCGCCAGTGCCGCCGAGTTGCTGAACCACCTTTCCCTGACGACGAGGCGCGTCCGGCAGTCGTACATGGTGGCGCTCTGGAACCTGCCGCTGACGATGGGCCTGTTCGTGGCGCTGGTCTGCGTGGACTGTCTGATCCGCAAACGGAGGGGGATGGCATGAACGCGCGCGCTTTTGCCCCCGCGGGTTACGACACGATCCGCTCGACCGTCCTCCGCTTCGGGCGGTTCCGCTGGCGCTGGCTCGTGCTGGAGGGGCTCGGGACCTTCGTCCTCGCCGGCCCGGGCCTCCTCTTGCTCTGGTTCCTGCTGGACTGGGTCGTCGGGCTGCCGGCCTGGCCGCTGCTCGTCTCTTTCGCGGTTCTCAGCGCGGTATGCCTGTGGGCGGCGGTGCGGTGGCTGGTGCGGCCACTGCTGCGGCGCGTGCGACTCGAGCGCGAGGCGCTCCTCATTGAGGGACTGCATGGCGGCCTGAACAACCAGATCATTGGCTCGCTTCAACTCGGCCGCGACATTGCGCGTGCCACTGGTGGCTCGTCCACCAGTGCCGCTGGTCCCCCGCTGGGCTATTCGGCGCGGCTGGTGGAGATCCTTGTCGAGCGCACGGCCAGGCGCCTGGCGGAGAGCAATTTCCGTAAGCTCGTGGACTTGCGCCGCGCGCGGAAGATGCTCGCCGCCGGCGGCGCCGTCGCAACCATTTCCCTCTGCTGCCTGCTCTTTGCCAACGCCGCTGTGTGGCAGCGGGTTGAACGGCTGCGGCGCGCTTATGCCGTGGTCCTGGATTCGCTCTTCCCCGTGGAAATGCGCGTCAGCCCAGGGGACCTCGCCATTGTGCGGGGCACGCCGGTGACGTTGAGCGTCGAGGTCATCGGCGCGCGGCAGGACAGGGTCTCGCTGCTGCAGACCGACCTGGAAACGAACCAGCCCTCCTCGACGGACCTGGCGCTGGCCGGCGCGCGTGGGGAATACAATATCCAGGCGGCCGACCGCTCGTTCTCCTACCAATTCGAGTATGCGGGGAGGCGAAGCGCGCGACACCAGATCCTCGTGGGCGAGCGCCCGGAGCTGAGCACGATCAGCTACGAGCTGGTCTACCCGGCGTACACCGGCCAGCCTTCGCGCACGCTGACCGGCCGGATGCCGAAGCTGCAGGCGCTGAGTGGGACGAACGCATTGGTCAGCTTCGCGGCGACGACGGAATTGCATCCTGACATGAGCTACGTGGAGTGGCAGGACGGCACGCGCCAGACGGTCGCGGTCAGCGGCCGCTTCGGGCATTTCGCCTTCATGATCGCCCGGCCCGACCGCGCCTGGATACACCTGACGGGCAAATACGGCCGCGGGTTCGAGATGCCCGACCCAATCTCGCTGGAGGTCGCGGCCGACCGCGACAACCCTCCGACCGTCGAGATCCTGCTGCGCAAGGACAAGTTCACGATGCTGGCCGAGGAGGCGGCGGCACTGGAGGTCCCATGCCTCGCGGAGGATGACTTCGGCGTCGCCGAGGTAACGCTGAACTACCGCGTTGACGGCGTTGATGAGCTGCTGGCGCGCGAGGTCCGGCAGAACTCGGTGACCCGCGCCATCGAGCCGCCGCGCGACCGTGCCAAGGATGCCTTCGCCGAGATGTTCAAGGGCTTGAGCCCGCCGCTGGCGGCGGGGGACCGCATCCGCATTCACCTGACGGCCAAAGACAACAACACGGAGACCGGGCCCGGCGTCGGCCGTTCGAAGTCAATCGAGATTATCGTCGTCCGTCCGGACCTGGGGCAGTTCTCCGAGAAACAGTTCGGGTTTGAAGCCATGACACTGCTCGGCGGGCTGTCCAAGATCAAGCGCGCGACAAACCTGCTGCTCGAACCGCCGCGGACAGTGTTGACGGAAAAAGCGCAGCCGGTCGGGAAACTGGCCCTCCAGTCGCGCACCGCGCCGGAGATCTGGCCGAGCGGTTCGGAGGACGCCGTGGGCGACTACTTCAGGCTGTTGTCGGGAGGGAAGTGAACGTGAAAAAGGCCGGGTTTCGGGTTTCGGGTTTCGGGTCTCGGCGGAGCCGCGCGCGCCCCCGCGCGCGGGCGAGGCGCCCGCCGCTCCTGCTGTGTGTCGGATTCGTTCTGGCCGGGCCGGTCTTGGCGGCATCCTGGGCCGATCAGGCTGGCACGATGAACCGCCGGGAGATTTCGGCGGGTGAGGCTCAGCAGCGCGGGGGCGAGAAGGACAAGGACCGGCGGGACAAGATCAGCATGCGCCGCATCCGGCCGGCGACGAAGACCTGTGACTGGGACGCCGACCCGACGGGCCTCCCTTCGGGAATGTACCAGTTCAACAAGCGCACGGACCTGCCCGTCTACATCAACAACGACGGGATAGATGTCGCCACCAACGAGATCCTCGAGTACACCGTGCTCTACTTCACGGCCCACAGCGGCTTCTCGTTCAATGAGAAGGAAGTTGCGAACCTCGCGCTGTGGCTCAAGCGCGGCGGCTCGCTGTGCCTCGACGACTGCTACCTCCGCGGCAGCACCTTCGGCGAGAGTGTCAGGCCCGAAGTCGCGAGGGTCATTCCCGGCTCTGAGCCCGCCATGCTGTTCAAGGAGGACCCGCGCGTCGCCGATGCCTTCCGCATGCTATACCCGACCGCTTGGCCGGGAGACGAGCCGAGTTTCGAGAACCGGCCCTGGCAGTACTACATGCTCGACGAGCGCCCCGCGGTGCTCTTCTCGCCGAACGACGACGGCTGCGCCTGGGAGTATTCGACGCCGCCGACGGCATCGAACCCGCTGGGCGAGCCCATCGGGCATGGCGGCGACAACCGGCAACGCGAGGTCGTGTTCCAGTGGCTGACCAACGTGCTGCTGTTCATGTACACACATTGACGGACGGACAGATGCTCGACCGGGAGACGAACGCGTGATGTGTGCAAGGTCCAGTAAGCAGCCGTGGATGGTTCTCGCCCTCCTGGGGTTCCTGGGAGGGACTGTGCTGCCCTGCCTGGCGGCAGCGCCTCCGGCCAAGCCGGCGGAGATCGAATTCCGGCTGGTGCCCCACGACCGTCCTGACGTGACGGTTGACACGTTGGAGCGCGAGAAGCCGGTCACCAGGCCGGTGACGACCGCGCGGGGCACGGAGTTCCAACAGATTGGCCTGGACCTCGTCTGCTGGGCGCGCAATGTCCTTCTGGACGGCCAGCCGCTCTTCGAGCGCTTCCACGACGGCAAGTACATTGATCGCCTGCCAAAGGCCAAGCGCGCCCTGAACGCCGGCAGACATGTACTCTGGCCTGGCGAGCACGCGTTCAGCGTGGCCGCAGACGGAAGCGTGACGAGCGAGAGCGCCGAGCTGATCGTCGAGAAGGGCCTGGTGCGCATCAGAGCTTACCCCGTAACCGTGCGCGCATACGACGCCGACGCCGGAACGCGCGAGACGGCAGCGGTGGCGGAGGCGGTGCCGCTGCCGAACATGACGGTGCGCGACGCCACCGAAAACGAGCCGGAAGATCCGAAGAAGGAAATCAAGCCGCACGAGCTGCTGCCCGTCTACGAGCGTTTTGCGCCGCTCACCGTGTGGCTGCCGGCCAGCAAGACTGGCAAGGGCTACGCGCTGCACCCCATGGGGCTCACGTTCCGCCTGGGCGCGGAGGGTATCGCGGCGAGCGGCGCAGGCGGGGCGATGCCCGGAGTGACAATCAAGGACTGGACCATCGAGATCCCGCTCTTCTCCTACCCCGTTGTCGGCGACGGCGGCTGCAGCATGGTTGTCCAGGGCATTGATAAAATCTCCTGGTCGCCGCAAGAGGCGGGGCGCGCGAAGCGCACGAGTTGGTACCCGCGCCGCGGCCAATACGAGCTGCGCGTATCGGACGCGGGGCCGGCGATCCTGACGGACGGCGGGCTGCTCGCCATGCCCGTCAAGGCAATGCGCGTGGATATGCCCGACCCGGCGAAGGGCCTCCAGCGCGCACTCCTCGTGGAGCTGGCGGCGAGTCACTACCGTCCGGGCGACAAGGTACGCGCGCGCATCCAGGCCATCGGCGGTACCACGGCCGTCCCGGCCGTGGACGCCGTTCCTTTCGGCCGCGTTCAGGCCTTCGACGGCGGCCCGTGGACCGAGCTGGCGCTCTCCGCCGGCGAGAATGGCGAGACAGCCTTTGCCGTGCCCGACCTGCCGGACGACGTCTGCCGCCTGCGGCTGGGCGTTCGTCCGAAGGGTAGCGCCGGCGTCCCGCCGGCATTGAGCAGCGGACTTTCGGCCGACACGCTCATTACCGTGGCCCGCGAGAGGACCGCCGCCATCGGTCTGTTCACGCAGCGCGGCCGCACGGCGTTTTTCCGAGGAGAGACATTCTGGATCGGCCTGGGCGCCATCGCCAAGAACAGCCCGATCCCGAAAGGCGCAACGTTGGAGGTGGACCTCACAGGGCCGGACGGCCGGCGCCTGACCATCCTGCGCGAGAATCTCGCCAAGCGCGTTGACGGCCGCGAGACGTTCATCGTGCGCATCGAGGGCCAAAGCTCAATGGCCCTGTGCGCGGGCGACTACAGCATCGTCGCGACGCTGGGCGAACTGAAGAGCCGGCCGAAGCGCATAACGATCGTTGAGCCCGAGCCGCGCACGCATTTCACGAACCTGCTCAGCGGCAAGTACAACGTCCTCGGCGACGAGTACTCGCGCGTTATCCACAGCGGCGAGGGCGCGGAAGAGTTCGCACGGACGCTCGTCTCCATGGGCTACAACGGCTTCATGGGCATGTCGTACGACATGAACCGCGTCCTGCGCCCCGACTCCGAGGTCGAGCGCCTTGTCCGGCAGCGCCCGGAGCTTGGGCCTTGGGAGTCGTACCTGCAGCCGAGCGGCCGCGACCGTTTCGCCGATGCGGCCGTGCGGAACAACCTGCCGTTCTGGGAGAACATGCTGACGTACAACGACACCTCTCTCCCGCGGGAGGAGAAGATCATCGCCGCCTGCGACAGATTCACGGGACTCGAAGTCAGTTCCATGCAGCACAGCCCCGCCTTCCGGGGCGTCTGCCTGTACGACGAGATCTACTCCCGCTCGCTGATTGACAACTCCGTGGTCGTCGCCGCCTTCGAACAGGCGCATGAGCGGAGCTACCGCGAGGTCAACCAGGGGCTGACAAGCGCCAAGGCCATGAAGGCGCTCGACCGCTTCGTCGGCCGCCCCGCAGGCCAGCGTCCATATCCGGACCTGGCCGCATTCCGCACCTGGCCGGCGCACGAGGACCGCGACTGGCGCGTGCTGTCCGCGCGCCTGGCCGGGGCGGCGAAAGAGGCGATGCCCGGATCGTTCAACTTCGTCCTCAACCGCTATTGGGGCGGCAACGGCGGGAACCTGGGTTTGTTCGGGAAGGAGGAAGAGCTGTACGCGCCGCTCGATGCCGCCGCCTGCGTCATGTACAAGGACGGCGGGGTCGGCGACCGCCCGGTCTTTGCGCCCATGCAGGCCGACGTCATGCGGGTCCGCGACGGCCTGCCGGTCTGGACGCAACTGCACAACTTCTCCGGTTCGGGACTGTACGGCGCGCACCTCCTGCGCCAGGCCTTCTTCGCGCTGTCGCACAAAGTCGAAGGCTTCACGTACTTCACGATTCAGCACGACCCCAAAGCCCCGCAGTATGCCGATAACCGGGAGACCATCCGCGCCATCGGCGGCACGCTCTGCACGCGCTACGGCGACTTCTTCCTGTCGCTGCAGAAGGGGTACAAGCAGGTCGCAATCTACTACTCGCGCGACGCAGACTACCTGACACTTAAGAAGACGAACAACGTGCGCTATCAGTGCGAGGGTCTGTGGGTCGCGTGCGTGCGCGCGGGCTTCCCGGCCGATTTCCTGCGTGACGCAGACATCCGCGCCGGGCGCGGCATGGCGTACAACGTGATCTTTGTGCCGGGCTTCCAGTTCGAGGAGGAGTGCCCGCCGGAGACGCTTGAGGCGCTCAAGCGTCTGGTCGGCGCGGGGAAAGTCCTGGCGGTCGAGCGGTCGAGCAAGCTGCCGATCGAGGGTGTCACGCGGCTGGAGTCGGAACTCGACGAGTACGACGACAAGTGCGGCGGCGCATTCCCGAAGTTCATTGATTTCGAGTCCGAGATGGTCTGGGACCAGACTGAGGAGACCACGAAGCTTGTGCGCGAGTTCCTGGCCACGCGCGTCCCGCCGGCCGCGCGCCACAACGCGCTCGTCGGGCCAGGCTGGCTGCGCCGCGGCGGGGGCGAGTACATGGTGCTCCCGAACTTCGCCTACACCGGTTTCACGGGGCTGTATAAGACGCTGTACCAGGCGCCCGGTTGCGTGAATCTGACGTTCCCGAAGCGCCCGCCGGTCTGCTACGACCTGCTCGAAATGCGGCGCGTCCCTGTGCCACTGGTGGCTAGTCCACCAGTGCCCGGCGACTGGATGACGCTTGAGGCCGACATGCGTCACTATCCCGGCAAAGTCTATGCCTTCCTGCCGGCGGCCGTGGCGTCGGTTGGACTCAAGAGCAGCGCGGCCGTCCGCGCCGGCGGGACGCTGCGCTACGAGGCCAGCGTCCTCGACGAGCAGGGCAAGGCCATTGACGCCAGTTTCCCGCTCGAGGTGCGGCTCCTTGACCCTGGCGGCGCGACGGCGCTCGAAATCTACCGCGCTGCGGCGCCGGCCTTGACAGGCGCGTACGTCATCCCCGCCAACGCGCCAGAGGGGAACTGGACGCTGCGCGTCCGCGAACTCGTCAGCGGCGCGGCGGCCGAGGCGCGGGTGGCGGTCCAGGCCGGCGAGGGCGCCCGCCACTCCGTGGTTGCGGCAACACTCGATGCGCGCAAGGTCCTCACGTACGAACCGGAGCGCATCCGCTCGTTTTTCGGAAAGAAGGGGCCGGCCATAGCGATCCCGCTCGGGCCTGCCCAAGCCTGGGTCCGGCCTGTTGCCGAAAGGTGCGCGACTTTCCTGGCGCGCCGCGGACAGGAAACAAGGATCGTGCCGGCAGAGCAGGTCTTGCGGACACCCGGCCCCTGGGACGCGGAGAAGCCGGTCATTGACGGCTCGAGACTCTGGCGCGGCGACGTGGTTGCGCCGGGCGTTCTCGCGGATGCGCCGCTGATCCTGCTGGGCAGGCGTGGCGAGAACGTCTTCATTGACGCACTCATCGGCCGCGATGCGCTCGTCGCGCCCGTCAGCGACTCGTTCCCCGGACCGAAGCGGGCGCTGCTGTCCTGGACGCGCCGGGCATTCTCCAACGAACACGATACGGTCTGCGTGCTGGCCTGCGACGAGGAGGGCTTGGCGGCGGGCGTTGACGAACTGGCGGCGATTCTCGAGGGCAAGGGCGATGGCGAACCGTCACACCCGGAGGTCCGCGCGGCGTTTCCCCCTCTTGATAGGAAGGGGCCAGGGGAAGTCGGCGGTGGTGAAGGTGGAGCGCTTGCGGACGGAACCCCGGCGAAGCGCGAGGTCTCGTCCTTCGGCGACGCGATCTTTGGCGAGGATATGGTGCGCTGCCTGGACGTGGAGCCGAAGACCGGCCGGACGCTGGTCGGAACTTTCGGCTACGGCCACAATCTGTTCTGTCTTGGCCCCGACGGCAAAGCGCTCTGGAAGGTCTTCCTCCCGGAACACAACGTCTATCTCGCGCGCTGGTACGACGAGGGCCGGCGGGTCGTGGCGGCAACCGGGCGCGGATATCTCGTCTCTCTCCTCGACGGACAGGACGGCAAGGTCCTGTGCCGATTCGCCTCGACCGAATGGCCGCAGAAGCACTGGAACGAAGGCGCGGTCGAGACCGAAGTGCAGATCGAGATCAACGCTGCCTTGCGTCAAATCCTGATCGGCGGCCTGACTGGCCTGATGGCCGTTGATTTCGATGGCAAGCGCCAGTGGTTCTACGACAGGGCCGAGGCCGCCGCGGCGATCCCCAAGGAGGCCGATCCTGGCGCGGCGGCAGCGGAGTTCGGCAATTCCGTCTTCCCGGGCAACTTTGCGCTGAGCCCGGATGGCTCCAAGATCGCCTACGGCGAGTATGAGATCTGCGGTTCGACCGTGGTCATGCTGAGAGTCACCAACGTCTGGGCGTTCCGGCCGAAGGTGCTGGACGCGCGCACGGGCAAGGTGCTCTCGCTCTCCCTGGACGACCCAGGGAACAAGACTGAGCCCTACGGATGGTCTGTGAGCTGGCCGCCGCGGTCTGAGGTCCCCTTTGTCCAAACGGGCAGCATCACCGCGCCACTGTTGGCTGACGGAAAGCTCGGCGAGCGCACCACGCTGCCGGGGCGCAGGCTGGGCGACGGAAGCATCCTCGTCAGCGGGACCACGAACGTCGAGCGGCGCGAGGCGGACGGGAAGGTCATCTGGCGCGCGGAAGGCCTGCCTCTCTGCATCCCGGCGCTCGATCTGGTCCAGGAGCCTGCCGGGCGTCTGTACCGCTGCGACCAGGACGGCGGCATCCACTGCATCGAGCTCAAGGCCGGCAGGCAGCTTTGGACCGCGCGCCTGCCCTTCAGTGCGGTCCTGGCGCCGCGCGGCGACGGCCTGATCGCCGGCGCTCTGGATGGCACCATTGCCTCGCTTGGCGCGGATGGCGGGCGCGCTTTCTCGGTGCGGCTCCGCGACCTGCACGAAATGCCGAAGTCCGATTATGCGGGTTACATCGAGGCTGCGCGGCAAGCGGTTCCGGATTCCACCGCCGCGCTTTACCCCGCCGGCGAGGACCGTCCGGGCGAGTACGACGGGATTCTGCGCCTGGGGATCGAGCAACTCGAGGACCCCGGCTTTGAGGGCACTTCTGCGGCCGGATCGCCGGCCTGGACGACGGAGAAGGAGGACGTCCAGTTCAGCGACCAGGCGCACGGCGGCAAGCGTGCGCTGCGCCTGGCAGCAGGGAAACTGGCGACGCAAACGCCGGCGCGGCGCGTCGTTCCCTCGGCGACGTACCTGCTGGAGTTCTTCTACCGGCTGAACAGCCCCGAGGCGAAGCTTGTCGCCGGCGCGCAGCTCAGGGGCGAGGGCGAGACGCTGACCGCGACGATGTTCCGCGGCAGGCCCGGCGAGTGGACATTCGGGCGTCTGGCGGTCAAGTCGCTGGCGACGACGAAGCAGATGGTGATTGGCTTCGAGGCCGCCGGCGGCGAGGTGCTGGTTGATGACGCCACCCTGCGGCCGGTGCGCTTCCCTTCGGCGAACCTGCTCGCCTGCGACGAACTCCATTCCGTCGAGCCGACTTTCGTTCGGGACATTCGCGTCTGGTACAAGAAAATCCCGCCGGCGCTCGAGACCAAGCTCATGGGCCGGAATCGTGTTGCGGCGTACAAGCAGGGCGGCACGGAGACGGCCACGCGTTACACCGAGGAGCAGGCCTTCCTCCACAACGGCCGCCTCGACGACGTGGGCCCTGTCTGGACGTACAATCCTGACGCCATGGGCTTCAGCGTGGTCCTGACACAGCCGGCATGGGTCTCGCACCTGGTCCTGTACCTGAACAACAGCACGCCGCAGAACGTGTACCAGACCATCAGCATCGTCGCGAACGACCTCGAGACCAGGATACCCAAGGCCGTGGCGCTGGTGCGGAACAACCACCGCAGGTTCATTGTCGTTCACTTCGACAAGCCCCTGCATACGGATGCGCTCAGAATCCTGCCCGGCCACCAGGCGCGCACGCACCGCGATTGCCTCACAGAAGTCGAGGTGTACGGCCCGCTCGGCGGGCCCGAGCAGGGCGGAGCTGCGCGGCGCTTCCCGGACGATCCATTGGGCTGGCCAATGTTCATGGGCTGCCCCTCTCATGTGCCCGAGCGGCGGCCGGCGGACTTGACGGGAACTTACCGTGAACGCGGGCGCGTGCAGTCAGGCAGCCCCGCGTTCTTCGTCGGCGCAACGGCGGCGCAGGATTTGTGCACTTTGGGCGACGCGAGCGGTTCGATTCGCTCGATGAAGCTCCTGTTGCCGGCGGACCCCAAGGCGCAGGTTCAGTGGGGGCCAAGTTGGGTGCTCGGGACGATCACGCCGACCACCACGCCCGCGCGTTACTCGGGCCGCCTGCTCGCGGGTTGCGCAGATGAGAAACTCCACGCCGTCGCCGACAGCGGCGCGCATCTGTGGGCGTTCCAGAGCGAGGGACGAATCTACTCTTCCCCCGTTCCCGCCGGTGACGACGTCTACGTCGGCTCGGACGACGGGAAGCTCTACAAGGTGGACGTGGACTCGGGAATCCTTATCTGGGAGTTCAAGACAGGGGGCCGCATCCGCGGCGCGCCGGCGCTGGCCGACGGCCGGGTCCTCGTCCCCTCGTGGGACGGGTTCCTGTACGCGGTCGAGGCTGACGCCGGCCGCGAAGTGTGGAGGGCGCCGATTGCGAAGTATACGCGCTCAAGCCCCGCGGTCGCCGGCGGCCGGGTGTATCTGGGCGGCGAGGACGGGAAGATACGTTGCTTCGAGGCCGCCTCTGGCAAGCTGCTGTGGCAAGGTGACCTGGGCGGACGGATCAGCACCTGCCCGCTCGTGACGGAACTGGGCGCGGTCTTTGCGAACGAAGAGGGCCGCGTCGCGCTTGCGGGCGACGGTGGGGCCATCAAGTGGTCGCGGCAACTCGACGCCGTGATCAAGGGCCAGCCAGTCGCCACGCAGTCGCAGATTCTCGTGCCGGCCTCGCGCGGAGTGGAAATCCTGCGGCTGGCGGACGGAGCGCCCGATGAGCGCATCACCCTTCCGGCACAACCGCGGGATGTGATCGCCGCAATCCCGTACGGCGACCGCATCTGCGTCGTGACGGCGACGGCGAAGTCTCACGAGACTTCGGGCCGAAGTTACGCCACCCTGGAAGGGCTGGCGATGCTCTGGGTCCCCGAAGGGAAGATGGCGCCCCCCGGAGGTGCCAAATGAACAGCCAAACTCGAAATCCGAAACTCGAAACTCGAAGGAAGGGAACAAACAGCAAAAGGAAAACCCGAATTATGCACCGCAGAGCGCACGGAGATCACAGAGTGTGAGGTGCACCAGACACCAACTTTTCGTCGTGGCCATACTGGCACTGCCGCTCTGCTCTGCGGCCGTCGGCGAAGAAAAGCCGCGCCAGCCCTACGCGCTGGTGGAGAACTTCTCCGCCGAGCTGCCCTCAAGCGAGGAGGTCCGCTGCGAGGCCGAGTTCAAGGAGCCCAAGGTGGGCCTGGCCGCCGCACGCGTCGCCTACCGCCTGCCCAATGCCCGCGCGCAGGCACGCCTGTGGCTTGAAGCTGAGGCACGGCGCCTGGCCGGCCCTGGCACTCTCAAGCTCTGGATCAAAGGCGACAAGTCCGGGAACCTGCTGCAGCTCTGTATCCGCCACGCCAAGGCGAGCACCGACTCGCAGGGGCACCGGCGTCACGATGAGGCGCGCGACGAATGGCTCGAAGCGGTCAAGCTGGACTTCGACGAGTGGCGCGAAGTCTCGTTCGACCTGCGCAAGCTTCCCGACGACCGGGCAGTCTGGTGGCACGGGCTGCTTTTCTCGCCGGGTCCCGGGATCAAGGAACCGAAGCTCGAGGGCACGGTGCTTCTCGACGACATACGCTTGTACCCCGTCGCGCCCAAGGGGACCGCCGTCCTCGCGGCCGGGCTGCTGGGTACCAGGGCGCGCGTAGCCGCGACGGAAATGCGCGTCTTCCTCGACGTGCGCAACTTCACCCCACGGCCCGCTGCGTTCCGCGCCCGCCTGAGTGTCACGGACCGGGACGAGAACGCCGTGACCGAGCGGAACTTCGAGGTCAAGGTCGCGGGCGGAGAGGAGAAGGAGTTCGCGCTGGATCTCGCGCCTGACAATCCGTGGCTGATCCTTCCCCCTTTCCGCATCACGGGCGACGTGCTCTCGCCGGACCTGCCCGAGGTCTCCGCGCGCGTCGAAGAGGTGCTGGTTTTCGCCAACAGCCGTTTCCTCTTCGAGACGTTCTCGGACGTCCGTGGCGAATGGATGACGCGCGGCTATGTGGTGCGAAGCGGCAACCAGCGTTTTGAAGCCGACTGGTCACGGCTGCGCAACTTCACCGTCGGCGAGACGTACCGCTTCTCGCCATTCGCGCAGACGGCGCTCAAGCTTTCGCGCGTGGACCTGGAGCAGGTGCCTCTGGACCCGAGGGACGTTCCCGGTCCGTGCCCGCCCGGGCCTTACGCCCTGCGCGTGGACTTCGACGGCGACAGCGCCGTCTTCAACGGCCGCCACGAGCATGACCGCTACCTGCCGGGCAACCCTTTCCGCGCGGGGTTCTGGGTGAAAGGCGACAAGAGCGGCGCGGCCCTGAGCGTCATTACGCACGACCTCAGTGACATGGCCGATTTCTGGCCCGGCGGCTGGAAGCGTGTGGAGGACGAGAAGACCCTGTGCGTCCTTGATTTCGATACGTGGCGTTACATCGAGCTTGACCTGCCAGGCGGCGGCGTCGGCAATAACACCCGGCGCGGCTCGAGCGACGGGATTGACTTCCCGCTTGAGATCGCCGCGTTCCGCATTGACGCGCGGCCGGCGCAAGGCAGCAAGACACCGCGCCGCGGCACATTTTACCTCGGCCCGATCCACGTCTTCACGCAACAGCGCCTCGCCGAAACACTCTCCATCGCCATCGGCTGCGACGATCCGAACCGCATCTACGCGCCGGCGGCCGGCGCGAACGTCACCGTCCAGAACGCTGCCGTCAGAGGCGAGAGGACCGTGAAGGCCGACTGGGCACTCCTCGACCGCAAGCAGGAGGCCGTCGCCAGGGGCCAGCAGACGCTTGTGCTGCCTCCCACCGAAGCGCGTTCCTTCCGGATCAACTTCGAGCCGCACGCGGCGGCCATCGCCAAGGCCGATGGTCCGCTCGCGCTCGCAGTGACCGCCGCAGATGCCAAGGATGCGTCGGTGACGGCCGAAAAGCGCATTGTGCTCTCCAAGCCCGACTGCCACGTGAAGCTGGCGACGTTCGAGACGGACCGCGGCTACCTCGGCACCAAGGGCTACGGCATCATCAACGCTCCGCCGGCAGGGACCGCCGCGGCGCATACGACGATGGAGCAGGCGCATGGGGGTGCCCGCTCGCTGGCGATCCCGTGGGACAAGGAGAAGAACGCCGAGCGCTTCGTCGCGGTTGATCCGCCCATCCCCGGCGTGCCTGTGAGCGTGACGATGTGGGTCCATGGCGACGGTTCGGGCGTCCTCCTGTACCCGCTGATCGGCGACCGCCGCGGCGTGAACAAAGGCGCCCCGCAGGGCCAGTGGGACTTCTTCCTGCCGCGGGCAACCGCGGGCAGCCTGCAGGACGCCGTGCGCGTGGACTGGACCGGCTGGCGCGAACTGTCGTTCCTGCTGCCGGTGATCCCGCCGACATGGAAGGACGAGTTACCGGTGCTGAGCTTCGTGCCGAGCTACCCGCTGGGCTTGCATATCGCCGTGCTTGCCGGTCAAGCCAGCGGCAGCGCGGGGACGATCTTCATTGACGATATCGAGGTCGAGACCCATCTGCCGAAGGACCGTCGCCTCGACCTGGCGCTCGAGGACGCAGGCGATTCCAACGTGCTGGCCCCCGGTGCCGACGCGGTGGCCTGGATCTCCAACTGCGACCGGGCAGCGGCGAAGGCGGTGCGGGTTCGCGGCGGGGTCTTTGACTGGCGCGGCGTGCGCGTCGGAGGCCCCGGCCCTGAAGGCGACATCAAGATCGCCCCCGGTGGCAGCGTTCGCGTGGTCCTCGCTCATGCGCTGCCCGCGGGCGTCTACTCGCTTAGCGCCGAAGCACTCGAAGGCGATGTGGTCAGCGCATCAGTTGACCAGGACCTGCTCGTTGCGGACCTCAAACCGCTGCTTGGGGATGACTGGAAGGCGGCGCTCGCAGACCCCTGGAAGCTTCGCGGGCCGATTGATGACCTGGCTGCATTCATAGATGAGGACTGGGACTGGATCGAGCAATATCCGGGCAATGCCCAGACCGACTCGCTCCTCCAGCGCGCGCGGGCAGTCCGCAAGTGCGGTGGTGAGCCGCTGTCGCTGCTCGGCTACAGCGCCTATTGGGCTGCCGGCCCCGGTTACGAGCAGCGCAAGGCCAACGCTTTCGCGCGCCGCCCGCGGGACGAGGGCCACGCGGTGGACGTCTTCCTGATCCCGGAGCGGCTCGAGGACTGGGACAACTACGTCTGCGAGATGATGCGCGGCTCCGGTTCCGAGGTCGCCGGCTGGATCGTATGGGACAATCCTGACGGTTCCGGTCCGCTGGGGATGAAAGCGGAGCGTTTCGGTTCGCTGCTCGAAGCGGCGGACCGCTGGCGGCGGGTTTACTGTCCCAAGACGCCCTTGCTGATCGGCGGCATGAACCGCGAGACAGCCATGCCGTACATCGAGCGGCTTGCGTCTGCCGGGGCGCTCGAACACTTCACGGGCGTCAACGTGCGCCTCGATGTCGGACGCCTGTCGCCGGAGGACGCGCAGATCATCCGCTACACGCGGCGCTTGCAGGCGGCGCTCAGTGGCGCAAGTTTCAAACTTGCGCTACAGGGGATCCCGCAGGACCCCAAGTCCATCTACTACACGGATCTGGACTGGGCGGTGGAAAAGGACCCGAAGGGGTTGAGCGGCTTCGACCAGGCGGCCTACCTGGTCCGTTCGGCGCTCCTGCTGGCGGGCCAGGGCCTGAAGCCGGGCCTAAGCATCGCGAACGAGGACACGGAGCGTCTGGGCCTGGGCTTGACTTGGCGCCGCTCGCGGTCCTGTCCGCCGCTGGTCGAGAAGCCGGGAGCGTATCTTTTCAAGCCGGGTTGGTGGGGCCTGGTGAACGCGCGCCGCTGGCTGCGTGACGCGAAGTTCGTCGCCGAGATCGAAATCTCCGACGTTGTTCCAGGCCGAACGCGGTGCTGCCTCTTCCAGAGTGTGGCGCAAGTTTCAAACTTGCGCTACGAGAAAGGCGCGCTGGTGGCCGCGGTCTGGCGGAACGACGATCCGGGCGCGGTCTCCTTCGCACGGACGGGGCTGGAGGTCGCAAGCGCCGAGGACCTGCTCGGATCGCCTGTGGCTGCCGCGGACGGCTGGTACGTGGCCGGCAAGGTCCCGGTCATGTTCGTGCTCAAGGAGAAGGGAGAACCGGCCGCTGAGGCGCTCACACGCCTCTGGGTCCGCGACGGGAAGGACAGCACCTGGCCGCAGCGCGTCCTCGCCGCCTTTCCTTCGGGCGCCGCGCCGCGCGTGGGTTACCGTCAGTCCGGCGGCACGCCGCTACAGTTCGCGGGGCGCGCGGCGGACGGCGAGGACCGGCAGTGTGCGGGCTTGCGCTTCACCGCTGCCGGGACGGAGAGCTTCGAGGTCGCCGTGCCGAAAGGCTCGGGCCTGGTTCTTCGCAAGGGCTACTTCCTTGATGAGACGGGTCACCTGGCCGAGGTCAGCGTGGACGGCAAACCGGCCGGCACATGGGACCTGCGCCGCTCAGAGAAGGAGCTCGCAGGCGGCATGCGCGAGGGCGTCTTCGTGATTCCCAAGGCAATGGAGAAACTCGCCAACGAGAAGACGGCCATCGTGGTCCGTTATCCGCAGGGCGGCAACACGACGCACTGGCGGGTCCTCGAATACAGGGGCGGGACTTTCCCGCTGACGGCGCTGGGACCGATCCATGCCGACCAGAACGTCGGCAATCCTCGGCCCGCGCGGAACATCGTCGGGGCGAAGCTGAAGATCGGCGAGGAATCGTACGCCCTTGGCATCGGGTGCTTCGCGCAAAGCCTGCTCGAATACCCGCTCGACGGCCGCTTCAAACGGTTCACCGCGACCGTGGGCGTGGATACGGCGGCTGAGGGCCGCGGATCGGTAGTCTTCGAGGTCCACGGCGACGGCAAGAAGCTCTGGAGTTCGCCGCTCATGTCGGGCCTCGATGCGCCGAAGAAAGTTGACGTGCCTGTGGCCGGCATCAGGCGCCTGCGTCTGATCGTCACCGACGGCGGCGATGGCAACCGTTACGACGCGGCCGACTGGTGCGAACCGGTGTTGTACGCGGAGGAATAGGGAGGCGAACAACAGCATGCGACGGACGATATGCGTTCTGGCGGCGCTCCCCGGCCTCTTCCTGGCCGCGGCACGTGCAGGCGAGGCGGCGAAGCCCGAGCCCGCGAAACCCACGCCTGTCTTCAGGCTGCCCGAAGCCATCACGATTGACGGCAAGCTCGACAAGCCCTGCTGGAGTCATGCGGCGCCGGTGCGCGTGGATTACGTCTTCGGCAAGGTGGCTGTCCTGAGTGCCGAACCCCGGGCGGTTGCGAAGTACGCGTGGGACGAGCACTACCTGTACATCGGGTACGAGACGTTCGACCGGAACCTGGTCGCAATCGGGACGGGCGAGAAGCAGGGACCGCCCGGCAACCGGCGCGAGGGCTGCGAGATCTCGGTCGAGGGCAAGAACGTTGATGTGGTGGAGTCCTTCATCTCGTTGGGAGACGAATCGTTCTTCTGGGAGATTCACCACAACGCGGCCAACCAGTTCAACGACGTCTGGTGTACCATCCTGCCGCGGGACCATCCGGTGTACAGCTCGACGATGAGCACCTGGGGCATCCATTTCGCATACCAGGAGTACCTCCAGGACGAGGGGGCGTACACGTTGGGCATGGCGGTGCAGCTCAAGCCCAACGCCGACGGCAAGCCCTCGACCGTGAACGACGACAGCGACGTGGACACCGGGTACACGGCGGAGATACGCATCCCCTGGGCCGCACTGGGCGCGCCGCGCGAGCGGCAGACGTGGCTGGACGCGGACA
>Ga0315282_10007806_pt1 | contig 17472 bp, 20 predicted proteins | sample YL17G07_20_MG_FD_203693 | JGI IMG/M metagenome (GOLD analysis project Ga0315282, IMG submission 203693) | Sediment microbial communities from Yellowstone Lake, YNP, Wyoming, USA - YL17G07_20 | ecosystem: Environmental > Aquatic > Freshwater > Lake > Sediment | place: USA: Wyoming | collected... | reverse complement strand
TATTGTGCTGAAGAGGGCTGGCAAAACTAATGAGGAAGCGAGCAGGGACCTCTTCCGAATAATGCTAGACGTTCTCCTCATGCCTAGGGAGGAGAGAATCAATCTGAAGACAGATGCAAAAAAGCTGGCTGCTTTTGCCGATTGGAAAGTGCTCGTAGAGAATTATGTGGAAGCCCATAATAGGGCGGTAAAATGAGCATATTCGGGGCCTACGACACAGGAGAATTAGGGCTAAAAGATAAAACTATCTTTAGATACACCTTTTTGAGAAAAATCCAGAAAAAATAAGTAGATTTTTAAAGGGACTTGTCACTTTTTCGGGACGACTTTGAGCAGCTCGCTTCTCAATTTCTCGCCGTTCAGGTTCTTCTTCTTAATGTCCGTCATCCTCTTTGAGAGTCTCTTATTCCTCACCACGTGGTAAAACCATGCCGCGAAATCATTCTTGTCCCCTCTAAGGTGGAACTCTAAAGAGTTAGCGGGAGCTCTCTTGACTGCGCTTACGAATTCTGGCATGCTCTTTGCTCTTATTCCTACATACCCTCCACCGTTACAAAAGTAAAATGCTTTGTCATCCGGTACAGCCATCGCCATTCGACTACCTCCATCCTCTATATAAACCAAATAACTTTATAAGCCTTTTGTTAAAATGTTTGAAAATCGGGACCGAGTAATATTAACATTAAGAGTGGGGGGGACCTTTCAATCTTGAGGATAGTTTGGAACGCGGGCAGACATTCAGAAAAGAGGGCGCAGTTCATATTTCATAAGTATGTTAAATCTGAAATAGTTTTTGTTGATGTTTAATCTCTATCGGATTTTGCCTCGCAGGTATTTCGCCGCATCTTCTGGAGGCATGGTGTTTATGACTATTCCGGACCCTAGCTCAAAGCCCGCGTATATGGTGGGTCTCGGCCTTATCTCTAGGTGGAAGTGGTGGTAAGGCTCTCTCGAGGTGTGGAGATAGAAATTGTAGCCATACCCTAACGTGTGTATTGCGGTTTGAACCTTCTTGAGAATATCCGCAAAATCTAATATCTGATCCTCATCCATCGCGGTAAAGTCTGCCATATGTTTCGTGGGCAATATCAGAACGCTATAAGGGAACATGGAAACGTAGGGCGCTATCGCGATGAAGTGGTCGTTCTCGTATATGAACCTCTTCGACCTCCTCTCCTCCTTGATGTAGTCGCAGTGGATGCATCTCTTGTGCTTCTTGAAATACGCCTCGCTCTCTTCCAGCTCTTGCTCAAGGTGCGGGAACATCTGCTTGGTCGCTATGAGCTGTGAGTGCAGATGGGTTGAAGACATTCCCGCTTCTTTTCCCTCGTTCTTAAACAGCAGGGCGCACGTTACTCCCTTGACTTTGAGCGCTTTTTTTATCATGTTAACATACACTTCTATGACCTTGACCATGTGGTGCATGCCGAGTTCATAGAATCTTTGGTTGTGGTTTGGACTCTCGACAATCACCCAGTGGACGCCATAGGCTTTTGGGTATTTGACGCTAAAGGCGGGGAATTTGTTCGGGAAGCACCTTATAATCCATTTTCCGCTCTCTTCGACCCTGCATATTTCGGGCGGCGTCATCTTCTCGTTGCCTGGACAGAAAAAGCACTTCTTGCCTTTCCACACGTGGCTCGTCGGTCTTTTCGCTCTCTTAGGCGCTATGACAACCCATCTGTTTGAATGGATTTTCCCTTGCCGAAGCTCATTCATGAACATATTAATATAAAATGAGTATTTATTACTATATGGGGGTCTGAATGAGCATATTTAGGGCCTATGACATCAGGGGCGTCTATAACGAAGACTTGACGAATGACATCGCTAAGAAAATCGGTAAAGCCTATACCACTTTTATGAATGTCGATGAGGTGATAGTTGGAAGGGACTGCAGGAACTCTTCACCTTTCCTCTCACAGTCCCTAATCGAAGGAATCAACAGCGCCGGGGCGGATGTCTACGAGGTCGGGATGGTGCCTGGCCCTGTTGTCGAATTCTATCTGGCCATGAACAAGAAGACCGGGGGGATCTATGTGACTGCCTCCCACAACCCGCCCGAATATAACGGCTTCAAGGTCATGAACGGCCTCCAATCGCTCAGTCCAGAAGAAATCCAGACTCTGAAGAAGATAATCGATGGAAAAAACTATAGAATAGGCACAGGCATGGTCTATCACCGGGAGATACTTGACAAATACACGGAGTTTATCGAGAAAAACATCGAGGCAGAGAGACTGAAAATAGTGATAGACTCGGCTAATGGGACTTGCGGCCCTGTCGCACCCCAGATATTCAACGACTTGGGGTGCTATGTCACCTCGTTATATGCTGAGCCCAACGGCAAATTTCCGAACCATTATCCCGATCCTACGAGAGCCGAAAATCTTGTCGAGATAAAAAGAAGGGTGATTGAGGAGCAGGCGCACTTCGGGATAGCGTTCGATGGCGACGGAGATAGGGTTGTCTTTATCGACGAGCAGGGCAATGCTCTGCACGGCGACCAGGCGCTTATGCTGTTTGCCAGACAAATACTTGAAAAGACGAAGGGTAAGATAGTATACACAATAAACTGCTCTAGGGCGGTTGAGGAGGATATCAGAGCGCATGGGGGAACTCCTATCGTCAGTAACATCGGACACTCGTTCATAAAGAAAAAGCTGGCAGACGAGGACGGGCTGTTTGCCGGAGAGATGAGCGGGCACTTCTTCTTCAAGGACGACTACTTTGGCTATGACGATGGAATCTACGCCGCCCTTAGGATGGCCGAGATAGTGAGCAAGGGCGGAAAACTCTCGAGGCTGGTTGCTGATTTGCCCAGGTACTATGCCAGCGCGGAGGAGAGGATTCCTTGCCCAGAAAATAAAAAATTCGGGGTCGTTGAGGCACTGAAGCAGGAATTCTCAAACTACAAACTAATCACGATAGACGGCGTCAGGATAGAGTTTGAGCACGGCTGGGGTCTGATTAGGGCGTCAAACACAGAACCAATGCTATCGCTGAGGTTTGAGGCTGACACTGAGCAAGAGAGGGAGAAAATAAAGGACACGCTCATGACTGCTCTTAAAAAGTTTGGTGTAAAATGATACTCAAAAGATGCAACGTCGCTATAAGGCTCGATGAAAAGAAATTCAGGCTAAACCTAGCAATAAAACCAGTGCCCAGAAAGAAAAAGGACATGCGCAGCTTCGTATTCGATCCTGTCTATCTATCGAAGCTGAAAGACCCCGTGTATCTGATGTACCGCGACGCGGGCTCGCTGAATCCCACCTTCAAGAAACTCGGAAGTAAGTTTGGAGTCAGGTACGACTTGACGCTGATAAGAAACGGTCTGATGGGGCCGGAGTATGTAAGAACTGCTGGCCATCATCATCCGAAAAACTATTCTGAGATATATGAGGTTGTCTGTGGCAAAGCGGCGTTCATTCTGCAGAGCAAAGACCTGAAGAAGATGGCGGTTGTGATAGCAAAGGAAGGCGAGACGGTAGTAATCCCGCCAAAATTCGGACACCAGACGGTCAATATTGGCGATAGACCGCTTCTGACGGGGAATCTAGTCTATAACGACTTCAAATCCGACTATTCCGTCTACAAGAAGAAGCATGGAGGCGCTTTCTACCTCAACCAGTATGCCGGACCTTGGATAATGATAAACGCAAACTATGGCATTCCTCGGGCCAGATTCCCAAAAATCAAGAAAATGAACGGAAGAAGGATGGGGCCCCTCGACGAGCTATTCTTGAAAAACCCGCAGAAAATAGCTAGATTTTTGAAAGGAAAGTCTAAAACTATTTGAGCACTTTATTCGTCTTCAGGAACCACATATAGAGATCTAGCTCCGCCTGCGAAATCTTCAGCTTACGCGCGAACCTCTCCAGCTTTTTCTCAATCGCCAGATAATTCTTTTCGCTCAGTGAGTTGGGCCTTTTCCTAATCAGCTTGTTTTCCAGCATCAGATTCAGGACATGACGGTCCAGAATGGCGTAATCGGTATAGCCCACGTTCCTGAGGAAATGGCTGCTCTCCTTCCAGCCTACCCCTTTTATGTTAGCCACGAGCCATCTCCTGGGGTCTCTCTCCTTTTTCAGGATATCCTTTATGTTCTTAGAGCGCCTGGCATCGACTATAAACCCGGCTTTGATGTTATGGAAACGGTGCTTGTTCTCCTTGATAGCCTTGGCCAGCTGCCTCTTGTTCAAGCTCAGGAATCCGACACATCCTAATTTGTGCTGGATTGCCAGGGCTGTATGCGCTTTGGAGTTGGCGGTCAAGATACAGAAACAGAGCTCAGAGAACCATTCCTTATTGCCTTTCCTGCCCATCTTCTGGAACTCTCTCAGCCTTTTTCTCACTAACCTAGAAATTTCCGACTTCCGCAACTTTTTGATATCAGAATAAAGGTTCATCTAGCTACCACTTGAAATATGGGCAGAGTTTGCAGTTTCTTGGGACCTCTTCTTCCTTGAAACTGCTGGCCTCTCGTCCGCCTACCTCTGGGGGGCAATCAGGGTATTTTCCGAAGCATGCCGGGAACTTGTCCGCTCCCATTATTCTTTTGAAGATTCGGTCGCTCTCGCTTACCTTCTTGACCTTCTGTTTATGCCTTTTTCCTCCACCCATGCTTGCCCCTCTGTCTCGATTTTACGAACGAGTTCACTCCCATTATTATTAGGAATAGCCCTATTATTATACCTATATACTCGGGCCTAAAAATGAAAATAGCCCCCACAATTACCAGTATCACTGCCGTTATTATTTCTGAATCTATCTCGTACTGCATGCTACCACAGTTAGATTAAGAACTTGAATTATTTATTTGTTTAGTTCAGTGCCACCTTTCCAACGCCTTGGCAAGCTCGACATGGTCTTGGGCATAGTCGTGCAGGGGGATGCCTTTCATGGTTGCGTCAACCGCCTGGCGCATTGCTTTTGCCCCGGCCCTTGTCCCAAAGGGATGGCCATGGATTCCTCCACCGGCCTGTATCACTATGTCCTTCCCAAGAAGTTTCATCAGCTCAGGCACCATTCTTGGATGAACGCCTCCAGAACACACAGCGAAAACTGGCTTTATACCGTGCCAGTTGTCGCCCAACATACCGACGTGCCTCTTTATTACCGACTGCCCGATGGCCCGTTCAATAGCTAAAACGTCCTCCTTATCCCCTTCCATCTTCCCTACGACAGATCCTATATGGAGCTGGTCCCCGCCAGCTAGTCGGACCAGTTTCGCGAGCACTAGAAAATCTATACCAAAGTCTTTAGACCGGTCTATCGCAGCGTGCATGGTCCTGTGAACGTGGATAGGAACTTTCTTGAATTTCTCCGAGAGCGTCTGCAATGAGCCGAAACCGCATGTCAGGGCGTCAATCATGAAACAGTTAGCCCCGGCCTTTAGAGCTCTTTCGGCTGTTTTGACTATATTGGTGGAGGTTATATTGCAGGCATAAAGAACAGTCCGTCCGGTCTCATCCTTGACCTCGTCCAGTTTCTCTATGACTGCTCTTACTCTCTTCTCCATCGCGCAAAAGCTCTGGTCGACAAGGGTCTCATCGTCCTTAATGAAGTCTATGCCGCCCATAGCCGCTTCGAAAGCCACTTCAGCGGTCTGTTTCGGCGAGAGCCCTATCTTCGGCTTGATTATAGTGCCTATATGCGGCCGCTTGTCTTTTGTAGTCCCGATTATCTTCCTTATCCCGTCTATCCCGAAGTTGGGGCCGTCGAACTGCTGGACGAAATCTTTTGGGAACGCTACATCCAACAGCCTGACCCCCTCGAGTGTCCCTAATCCAAAGAGATTGCCCGCGATTATGGACAGTACTTGTGGTATCCCTCCGGTCTTCAGGTCAAAATCAGCATAAGGATAAGCTATTTCCACTATGTGCCTGTCGCGGTCTATATCGCCTACTCTCGCAGAATACTTCTTCTCTATGCTCTTGGTAGTAGTAGAAACGTGCGTCCAGGTTCCCGTGCTCTCCTCTTCGGCTATCCTCTTGGCAGCCTCTTCTAACGGCAGACCAGAGTGTACTAGATACTTGGCGATTACTTCTTCCATAAATCACTAAGGCATTAACTATTTATAAATCTATTGTGTTGATAAGAACATGGTCAACGCCACAGCCAAGAAAGCCTGCTCCGACATCAAAAGCCTGAAAGTGCAGGGCGCGACTAACATAGCTGTCTGTGCTCTAGAGGCTTTGAAGAGCGCGAAAGACCGAAAAGAACTATCGGAGATGGTACTCCTTCTCAACGATGTAAGACCGACAGAGCCCCTTATGAGGAACGGGCTGAGGTTTGTTGCCTACAACGTCCAACAGACACCAGAGTTCAGGAAATCACTAAACTTCTGGACAGATAGATACATAAAATTGTGCAAGGGCGCTCTGGAAAGGATAGCTGAAATAGGCTCTAAGCGGGTAATCAACCACTCGAAGATAATGACTCACTGCCATTCAACAGCAGTCACCTCAATCCTCAAAAAAGCCAAGGACCAGTACAAGGATTTCGAGGTGTATGTCTGCGAAGCCAGGCCTAAGTTCCAGGGCAGGATAACCGCCAAGGAGCTGGCCTCCCACGGGATTAAGGTTAGCTATATCGTGGATTCGGCCAAAATGAGCTTTATCAACGAGATGGATTTAGCTATCGTTGGTGCGGATGCCTTGACTGCTGAAGGAAATGTGATTAACAAGATAGGAACGTCAGAATTGGCTCTTATCGCGAGGGAGGCCGATGTGGAGTTTGGGATAGCCGCTGAGCTGCTGAAATTTGACCCGATTACCGTCAGAGGATATCCCGAACCTATAGAGGAACGGGGGGCTAAGGAGATATGGGACAAGCCGCCTAAGGGAGTGAAAGTCAGGAACCCGGCATTCGATTTGACCAAACGAGAGTTAATAGATTTCATAGTCACAGAGGAAGGTATTTTATCTCCTGATAACATTTTAAGTATGGCCACCGGTAAATATCCTTGGCTGAAGAGATGATTGGATGATAGCGGAGACGGAACTTATAGAGGCGAAAAGAGGGGCTGCTTTCGGAGTGAAGGTAAAACTTGGGGGCGTTCCTCTGCTGATCATCAAGGGAGAGAAAGGCTATCTGGTGTGCGGCTATTTTGACAGCAAGGTGGTCGAGAAAGCGAAGGACTGCTGTGCGATCATACCTGGCGTGAAGTCTTTCGATGACATGATGAGGAAGAGAATAGACTATGTTAGCAAGAAAGCGCAGAAGCTGGGGATAAAACGGGGGATGCCCGGCTTTAGGGCGCTGGACAAGCTGATTTAGATGAATTACGAGCTTAAGGCAAAATGTGTTGATTTGGCGGCAGGCGGGAAGTTTGTTGTAGTCTTGAACAACAGCGACGCCCAGGCGATGGATGTCAAGCACCTGGACAGGGTAAGGCTGACGAAAGACGGGGGAAAAGCTATATCAGCTGTGATAAACATCTCCGAACACTATGTCAAGCAGGGCAATATAGGGGTTTTCAAGGACGCCACTGATGCGCTAAAGATTAAAAACGGGCAGAGGCTGGTCGTGGAGCCTATCGATAAACCATTCTCAGTAAGCCTGATCAAGAAGAAGATGGAGGGGATTCCTCTTTCTGCCAGCGAGATAGACAATATCATAGTCGATATAATGAACGGGAACCTTTCCGATATAGAAACAACCGCTTTCCTGACAACGCTCTGCATTAGAGATCTTAACCGCGATGAGACTCTCGCGCTCACTAACTCGATAGTCAACTCAGGCACAACGCTCAACTTCAAGAGAAGGCCAATCGTGGATAAGCACTGCGCGGGAGGAGTACCAGGCAACAGAACATCGATGATTATAGTTCCTATAATCGCGGCAGCTGGCCTGACTATCCCGAAGACATCATCTAGGGCCATAACCTCGCCCGCAGGAACAGCCGATTCTATGGAGGTTCTAGCGCCAGTCTGTCTGTCTGAAAAAGAAATAACTGAGGTGGTGAACAAGACCAACGGCTGTCTTGTCTGGGGAGGAGCAGTCAATCTGGCTGCTGCTGACGACAAGCTGATAAAGATAAGGCATCCCCTGGATCTTGACCCGAAGGGCGTCTTGCTCGCTTCTATATTGGCCAAGAAGAAGGCGGTTGGAGCCACTCATGTGCTTATAGACATACCGATGGGAAAAGGCTCAAAAGTCCAGACAAAGTCAGAGGCGGATGAGCTCGCCAGTGAGTTCATGGACCTGGGTTCTAGACTGGGGATGGAGATAGAATGCATTATAACGCCAGGCTACGACCCTGTTGGCTCGGCGATAGGACCAGCGCTGGAGGCGCGAGAGGTTATGAGGATACTCCAGGGGGAGAAAGTCAGCTCAGAGCTGCGAGAGAAGTCATTGGTCATGGCCGGCATCCTACTGGAGATGGTCGGAAGGGCCCCCAGAGGCAGCGGAAGGACTATGGCAAACAAGATACTGGGCTCTGGAGACGCGCTCAAGAAGATGCGCGAGATAGTAGGAGCCCAGGGCGGAGACCCAAAAATCAGCGCGAGCGACATCTCTATCGGCAGCTATTTCATCGATGTATTCGCCAAGGAAGAGGGCAGGATACACTTCATGAACAACAAGAGCATATCAGCTATCGCCAGGGCGGCTGGAGCGCCCGCTGACAAAGGCGCTGGTATCTATCTCCATGTGGACAAGGGAGACAAGATAAAGAAAGGCCAGAAGCTATTTACTATCTATGCCGAGTCTGAACGAAAACTCACTCTCGCCCAGGAGATGGCCGAGGCGTTCTATCCGCTGGAGATGGACAGGATAATACTGAAGGAGTACGGGGTAGAGGAAAAATCTTCTATGGGAACGGAATACTAGTCGATTAAGTGATAGTAGTCGTCCCTTCTTTTGGGCATCGCTGGATTCTCTTTGGTATAGCCGACGGTTATCATAGCCACGGGCATTAGCTTTGCCGGGAGCTGCAGAATATCCTTCAAGTCATCCTCATTAAAGGCGCCTATCCAGCATGAACCTAACCCTAATTCATATGCTTTCAGGCATATCATATAGGCGGCCATGGAAGCTGATTCTATGGAGTAAAGATAGCCTTTTTTAGTGCCTTCTTTCTCAGTATCTGCGCAGACGACGAAGACTACAGGCGCCTGCTCGACGAAATCTTGCCCGAGCGCTGCGAATACGAGACTCTTGCGCTTCGCCTGGCCTTTAATCACGAATACCTCGTAATCCTGGAGGTTGTGGGCGGAGGGGACATAGCTAATCGCCTCGAGTATCTCCTTTACCTTTTCATCCTCTACATCCACCGGCTCGAAGGATCGGATGCTCCTTCTGCCCTCTATGACTCTGTTGAATTCCATAAATAGACTAACACAGAACTGATTAATAACTTTTCCGATTAGGCGGCAGTCACATTCGTAGTGAATCTCTGCAGGATAGTGCTTAGCGTATCGGGGGTTATTGTAAGCGAGGAAACAGCCGTCTGGAAATGATTTATCCCTGAAGTCAACGCGTTAAGTTCCACTAGGTAAGAGGTGGAGTCCTTAGATATCTCAAAAATAGCGTTTCTTTTCGCTTCGGGAATGGCGAAGTATGCTGTGCCTTTGGTTGATCCATCAATCATTGTGCTGAACGGCGTCATATCGTATAGGTTGTTCTCATATAAGGTTGCGGATGCTGATTGATCGACCCATGTAAGCTTGCCTGTTGTATCATAGGATATCCCATCGCTACCCATGGTTCCCACCAAATCTTTATACACTTTTAGACCTGTCAATCCATCGCTTGCGTTTGAATCATAGATAACTGTTGCGCGTCCTCCCCCTGGTTCTATTAATGATAAAACCGGCAGACTCAGCCATCCGTTGCTAAATAAAACATTTGCTTTATTTGGAGTTGAAGCTCTTCCTTGAATGGACAATAGGATCATATATGGCGTACCAGTTCCGCTTGCCATCTGAGTACTTAAGCCAAAGGGCACTGAATCGGGATATATATCGCACATCGGTGTTGTGGTATCGGTGGTTGAAGTCGTTCCAGACGCAGTCAAGGTTACATTCGTCAGATCGATTCCCTCCGGGTGGCCCAGTGTCACTGTACACTGTATCGGGTCCACATTTGAAGCGTAGGTGAACGTTGATGTGGCGCCGTTTGCGTTAGCGAATGGCCCAACAACGACTTCTTGTCCAGTAGACCCTCCGACTGCAAGCCTTATTTGGTACTGTGTTCCGGTTCCTGTGGGCTCTATAGATTTCAGATAGATTACTTTATCGTTGACTATCATCCATCTCGCATTGGTGTTTGTGTTGAAAGACGCAGTTGTTGCCGTTGATGTCGGGATGACAACATAGGTCGGCAGTGCTGCATCAAGCGTCTGAGTGCTTCCATCTCTCGCAGGCCATGATAGCTTTAAGATGTGATTGGAGGGGTCTGAGCCTGCTCCATTTACCATCAACCCAGTGCTATCAATCACGCGGCTAGTTGAGCCGGGAAATATGCCAAGTCTCATCTGGTATTTTGGTGTGCCGTCAGCCATATCTGGTCCGTTAATATAAGTGCCCGCTGCTAGCCCAGTTTGAACTGATCCTAAGAACATCGGTGGGTTCGATACGTCTCCGTATTTCAACGCGATGTAATTTAAATATCCATTCGTAGTTCCGCCACTTACATCAACGTGCTTCACCGTCCAACCACTGTCTAGCGGGAACGCTGCGCCATCAGTCAGAATCTGTTTACTGGAGGTCACTGTCGTTATTGCTGTACTTGAGGATACATACTCAACACGTACGCTCACTTTGTTTGCAAAGAAAGAGTAGTCACTCCCGCTCGGCAAGAAACTTGAAGTCTGTGTTATACCATTTGAATCTGTAGCAGTATAGACCGCATAATAGATATTTCCACTGCTTTGAGTTATTGAATCGAGGTGCACTTTATAACCATCTGCAGTCGTTACCTGGTCCCCGATAAGCATCGTGGTTGGTGTGCCGACATAGATATACAAAGACTGGTTTACCGCCGACTTATAATCTATCCGTACAGTTTTGCCCAACAGATTGATTGCTGGGTCCGTGGCATAGCTCCTTCCGCTTCCAACTGGCAATGGATCGGTAAACTGTAATCTAAATTCAAGCGCCCCTTTACCGTATGAAGCATTCAGATATAATCCATGACCAGTAAATGCGGCGGAGGTGGACTCATCGTATATCGCGCTTATCCCATTTAGCAGTATCCTTTCTTCATATCTGTATGACTGCTGGTTTGCTTGCGGGTAGTAACAACCGTAGTTTGATTGATTGCATGTTAAGCCTGTCGGGCATCCACAGGTTGAGCAGGAATCTATAGTCACCCCATTGTTGCAGTATCTTGGTTTGTTCACAGAGCATTGACTATATAATGTTCCATCCGAGCATGTTGTTGGGTTGGACACTGGTACGTAGCAAGCGTTACTAGTCTGGTTGCAGCTTTGGCCAGAAAGACAGCCACAGGCCGAGCATGAATCTGTCAGAACGCCGTTATTGCAGTATTTTGGTTTGGTGACCGAACACTGACCGTATATAGTGCCATCTGAGCAGGTTTGCGGGTTGACTGGGACGTAGCAGGCGTTAGTTGTCTGATTACAGCTCTGGCTTGTCGGGCAGCCGCACGTTAAGCATGAATCTGTCAGAACGCCGTTGGAGCAATACTTTGGTTCGGTAGCAGAGCACTGTCCATAAGTGGTTCCATCTGAACATGTCTGGGGGGTCACCGGGACATAACAAGTGTTGCTGGTCTGGTTGCAGCTCTGGCCAGAAGCACAGCCACAGGAAGTGCACTTGTTTATCAAGACGCCGCCGTCACAGTATTGCGGCTTTGTCGAAGAGCATACGCCATATGCAGTTCCGTCAGAACAAGCCGTTGGCTGGTTATGATATAGATAATTCTTCAGTTCATCGGCCAGTGTGCCCCTGCAGGTCCCCAGATAGTCTTCAGAGAACGTCAGGTTCGCCCAGTTTGAAGGTATCGCGCATAGCATCTCCGTGTTTATGAAACCAGAAGCACTCGCCGGTCCGGATAACACTTTGACGAACAGCTCGCATTGATCTGTCGCCTGTCTTGTCTCTAGATAAAGGCTAAGGTCTTCGTACGGCGCTATTATCTTGGCTGGCTCACAGACGCTCACAGCGGCATAGAAGCAGGACATGTCGACTCCGCAGTCCTTGACCTGTGCGCCGCCACCGCCTCCAACGCAATCAGCCAAGATAATGGTGAGCACTACGGGAAACAGAACAAATGCGCCTTTGAAGTTCATAATATTCTAAGAAAAGAACTCGCGTAGCCTTTATAAATGTTTCTATTTGCGTTCAGAGGGTGGTGTTTTTAACTCGCCATTCTTAAATACATTATGCGAAAGAAAATAGACAGAAAAAAATTAAATTTCGCTCTGCCTTCCAAAATAATAGAAAAAGAGGGGATTCCGCTAGAAAAGGCGGAGAAAGCTCTTTTTGACTACGTCTATCACAGGCAGGGGTTTAGACCTGTTCGGGAACAACTGATACTTTCCGACTATATCAAAGGCAGACCTCCTGGCCAGATAGCCGTTAAATACGGAATAGATAGGGCGCAGCTCGGCAAAATTCTGTATGGAAAAAGTTCTATGAGGGGAGGACAACAAAAAAGCGAATTTTCATCGGCAATGCGCAGAGCCTGGACTGCCAGGTCGCCCAAAGAAAAGGAAAAAGTTATAAAACTCTTATACAAAACCAACGATGCAAAAAAGAGGATGGCGCCGGAAGAAAGGAAAGCGCTTACTAAAGGGGCGTTAGCGGGCTATGAAAAATGGCTGGAGAAAGAGGGCAGAACGTTCTATAGTGAAAGCAAGCAGAGTTGGTTCAAGAATCTGCCAATCAAAAAGCAGAACCATTTGCGCCAGGTTTATGTGACGATGGCTAGGATATCAAAGACCAGCAAGAAAATGGCCAGTGAGTATGGGAAAGAAGCGATGGAAGAGTTTTGGGCGTCCCTATCCGCCGAACAAAGGAAATATAAAAAATAGTAATATCATTTCGCACCCACAGTGATTATCTTCTCGAATTTCTCCGCGTCGATAAATCTTATTCCCCATATCTTCGCCCAGTTGGAGATCCCTTCGTCCTTGGCTATGATGTCGGCGTTGATTTCTTTGGCTAATAGTATGACATCCAAATCCTCCTTAGAGTCGAGCATGCCTTTCCTCATAGCCTCACGATAGCCATCGCGGAGCTCGCTAATGACCCTGGCATGGCTCTCTGGATGATGTTTTGCCTTTAATACTGCCTTTTCCGCCTCACGAAGACCGCGGTTCAGCCTCTCTCTTATCTGTATTATATACTGATATAGGAACTCTGACGGCATCTGGAGCTCCATTCGCGAGGGCGCTTTCTGTATAGTCCAGGCATCTAAGCGACTGATAATGTCTCCAGATATGCTCTTTCGCTCCAATAAGCCGACCAGTTCCTCCCAGGCGGATGGCGGCATGTAGAAAGATATGGCGTACTTCTTTGACTTAGAGACAATGTCTGTTAGTCTTTTGATGTGCCTCTCTATGGCGGCTTTCGATTCGCCAAGACCTGTAAAGGCTGACGTGTCTAGAACATACCGCTTGTATTTCATGAAAGAAAGAATCCATTTAGAGTTTAAAAAGTTATCACAAGAAATATAAACTTCGGTTGAGTTAGAAAGAGCATGAAGGTTTCGGAGATAAAAAGGGAAGTGAAGAAGCATGAAGACGACCACTTTTCCTGCATGAGCGGATTCAACTCCGAGAGGCAGCTAGGCCTGACTTACCACTTTTTGAGGGGCAAGAAGCCTATCGACCTGACCATTGTCTTTGACGAGGACGAGATAGTACCAAGCATAGCGGATATCTTCCCTTCCGCCTCTATGTACGAAGTGGAGGCTCACGAGATGTTCGGAATAAAGTTCGACAGATTAGAGAAGACGAAGATGTTCCTGCCCGATGACTGGAAGAAGAAGCCTCCGCTAAGAGAGTAAGTCTATAACCATATCCCCCGCTTGCTTAACCTCTTGTGACATCTTTTCTCCGAATTCTAGACTCTTGGCCTGGATGAGGACGATAGTGATGTGCTTTATACCAATCGATTTTTTAATATAATCAACCATTTTTGAAATGCTTGTGGAATGGGTCGATAGCCTCACAGTTTCCTTGAAGTCACTCACGATCCTTATCTCGCCAGGCTTTCCGGAAAAATCAGCAGCATCGACGATAGTCAACTCGCCTATCTCCTTCTTCCTGAGCGCCGTGAATGCGTTCTCGGGAACATTCGAATAGAGCAGGAGGTGCTTGATTTTCCTCTTCTTTAACTCGCTTATAACGTACTTGCCCACGCCATCATCGGCTTTGAGCTCTTCGCCAAGACCCAATATAGCCTTTTTCATGCAAATATTTAAAGAACTTCTGATTATTATAGGATATGCTCGAGCTCATTGCAATACCTTTAATTTTCGCGCTGTTGGCAATAATAGTCAAGGAAGACAAAATCAATTATCTGGTCTATCTCGCTGCAATAGGCATATTGGCGTTGGGCATCTGGGCCATGTTCCTGCCTGACTCGACAACAGACATAATACTCTTCGACGGCCTATCGCGCCTGTTCGTCTTCGTTTTGTCTATCGTCTCCTCGATGGCCCTGCTATACTCAACGGCTTACATCAAGAGCTCGCAGAACAGGTTCTATTTCCTGATGCTGTTGTTTATCGCAGCTATGTTCGGCTTTATCACGGCCAATCACGTCCTCATGTTCTTCATATGCTGGGAGATAATAAGCATCTGTTCGTTCCTGCTAATCTCTTTTGACTATAAGGAAGAAAAAGCTGTAAAGGCCGGGAACAAGTGCTTCATGCTAACCCAGATAGGGGGATTGCTAGTACTGACGGCCTTAATCTTCCTGTCGAAGAACCTTAGTTTTTCCATCTCAAATATACTCGCCAATTATAGTCTATTGTCGCCAACCATACTGCTCGTCTCCTCAATACTTTTAATCTTCGGGGCGCTCAGCAAATCCTCCATCTTCCCGTTCAACTGGCTCAGCGACGCGATGGAAGCCCCTATACCCGTGTCGGCTCTATTGCACTCCGCGACCATGGTCAATGCCGGCGTCTTCATCATGATCAGGTTCCTGCCTATAATAAAGGAGTTCCAATACCTATCGTACATGATCATGGCTTTCGCCTTCATCAGCATGTTCTACGCCACATTCTCAGCCCTGATAGAGGATAATATCAAGAGGATTCTGGCTTTTTCAACCATCACCAACCTAAGCTTCATCTTCGCTACGCTGGCTCTGTTCTCGGCGACAGCCACGTCAGCTGCGACTTACCATCTCCTGAACCACGCCTTCTTCAAATCGGCCCTCTTCCTCTCGATAGGCATAGTGATACACCACGTCGGCAAGATGGACCTCAGGCATATGGAGGGATTAGCCAACTATATGGGCCGGCTGAAGTTCGTCTTTGTCTTTCTCGTCATGGCCACGGTGGGGATGCCTTTCACCAACCTCAGCAAGTGGGCCATCTATAGCACGTGGTTCCATGCTTTGCCTATCGGCCTGATTCTGCTGGCATGCGGCACTGTCCTAGCTATCGTCTATTATTCAAAGATTGTCGGCGTGCTGTTCGGAAAAGAGGCTAGGACGCTCCATCCGCCAGTGAGATTCTGGGCACCAGTGGCTGTTCTGGCGCTCATAACTCTGCTGTTCGGCGTCTCTGTGACGGGCTATGACATCTTCGTATTGCCGATAACAGGCACTGCTATCTATCTGCCAGTCGACTTCTCACTGATAACCCTTCTCTTCGTGTTCGCTTTCGGGATCGCTCTATCGCCGGCAAAGATAGTGCTCGACAAGACAGGGCCCTTCACTGGCGGAGAAAATGTGCTCCCCGACTTCTATGTCCGGGACTTTTTCGGAAACTATCTGGACAAGCTCCGCAAAATAGCCTCTGTCCTCAACATCGAGCATCTCTATAAAAAGATTGCCGGCGTAAATCTCGCATTCCTGGGATTGGCCAAGTTCGAGGACTTCATAGACAGGGATTTCGTCTTCCTGACGCTGATAATGATTTTGATAACGTTCATGATACTGTTGGGGTGAAACAATGCACGAGACCATGTTGCCTATAGGGCCTTACCATCCGGCGTTGAAAGAACCAGAATATTTCCGCCTGTTCATCGAGGGAGAGATCATCAAGGACGCGCAGTTCCGATTAGGCTATAACCATCGCGGGATAGAGAGGCTGCTCCAGGACAAAACCTATATCCAGGCCGTTCCTACGGTCGAGAAGATATGCGGGCTCTGCAACCACGCCCATACGACCTGCTTCTGCGAGGGGATAGAGAAATTCAACCATACCGACGTTCCGATGCGCGCCGAATATATCAGGACAATAACCTCCGAACTTGAGAGGTTACAGTCGCATTACCTGGTTTTAGGCACGTTCGCTGACGCTATCGGTTTCGAGACGCTCTTCATGCACATCTGGAGGGAGAGAGAGCTGGTGATGGAGATGTTCGAAGCGTTCTGCGGAAATAGAGTCTCTAAAATGCTGAACGTCCTGGGCGGAGTCAGATGGGACGTGGACGAGCATATAGAAGGGCATATCCGCGAGAACATCAGGAAAATCGAGAAATACTCAACGGAGCTTGAGAACACCTTTGCCAAGGACAGCCTGATCAAAGCCAGGATAACTGACCATGGCGTTGTCGATAACGAGACTGCAAGAAGACTGCAGGTTGTAGGACCGGTCGCCAGAGCAAGCGGGGTGGACTTTGACATAAGGAAGATAGCCCCGTATTGCGCCTATTCCGAGATAGATTTTGACACGCAGTTAGAGGACGCGGGCGACTGCATGGCCCGTACTATAGTCAGGATAAGAGAGCTGAGCGAGTCATGCAAGATAATCAAGGATTGTCTAGATAGGATGCCGAAGGGAAAGCTGAATGTCCCTTTCACCAAGTCAGCGCCAGGAGAGATAACGCAGAGGGTCGAGGCACCCAGGGGCGAGAACCTCCATTATATTATCACCGACCGCGAGAGACCGAAGCGGGTCAGGATAAGACCGCCCACATACCCTAATATGTTCGCGCTCAGGGAGATGCTCATAGATGAGAAGATAGCAGACGCTCCGGCGATTATACTCAGTCTGGACCCCTGCTTCACATGTACGGATAGAGTGGTGGTCATAGACGAGAAAGGGGGCAAGATGGTGATATGAACCTGTTATATCCAATCCTGCTGTTGCTGAGCATCATGATTTTCCTGGACTACAAGTTCTTCAGAGTGCTGGCTTACGCTATAGCCTTCAACTTCATCGTGGCAATGGTCAGCTTGCAGATGGAGATGGTCAGCGGGACGGTCCTCTTCGTGTTCGGCTGCATATTCTTCCCGCTGCTGATGTGGTTTGCGATAGAGAAGTGCGAGAAAGTAGAGAGGGAATGGTTCAAGGAGATGGTCGCGATAACGATAGTCT
>Ga0315282_10007805_pt1 | contig 17472 bp, 18 predicted proteins | sample YL17G07_20_MG_FD_203693 | JGI IMG/M metagenome (GOLD analysis project Ga0315282, IMG submission 203693) | Sediment microbial communities from Yellowstone Lake, YNP, Wyoming, USA - YL17G07_20 | ecosystem: Environmental > Aquatic > Freshwater > Lake > Sediment | place: USA: Wyoming | collected... | reverse complement strand
AGCGAGATAAGAACGTTCAGGTAGGCGTTTGCAATATGAAAGACGAGTTATGGACGATTGTAAAATTGCTTGGATCATCCTGCGAAAATTATTATCTATGAAATGAGGACCTGCGGAATATGAGATGTAAAGGTAACTATTTTTATTTAATATTAGTTTATAAGTTATTTTTGTTGTAAAACAAAATAATTTCACTAAGTAAAATGTTGTTTAAGAACAATCCTGTAACATATACCATAAAATAGATACTAATTTATTTTAATATGCTAGCTTTGGGCTATTATTCGAAAACGCTCGTAATTTTCGATGTTTCATTAAAACGTGCAAATATATTTCCAAATTTAACATATAACCTAAAAATCTGGGTTGCTAATGAAAGGGTATATATAGAAGCTTTTCGTAAATTAGATGTTAGAGTGCGGTATGGTATCGCTTAGAGTCCTATCATGGGGGCGGGGATTCTCCCTCAACAAGATAGAGGCCAAAAGCCTCGATGTCATATCGCCTAATAGGTGGAGGAATAATTTACTATGAAGGCAAACAAATTTGCAAAGAATGATGAGGGTGTCTCCGCCGTTATCGGTGTCATCCTCATGGTCGCTATAACTGTTATACTTGCGGCGGTTATCGCGGCGTTCGTGTTCGGAATGGTTGGTGGAGTACAAAAGAAGAATGTACCATTGTTTACTATTAAGAAACAAGGTGATGATTCAATACAAGTAACCTTACAAGATGCAAATGGTGCTTCAGAGATTAAAGATTTCGCGATTACATCTCCTGAAGGTTCTACTTATACGTATAGTGCTGCTGGCGCAACTTCTACTACACCAATTAAAGTTGGTGATGTAATCACTGCAACAAATACGGGCAATTTTAAGTCACCCTGCCATGTAACAGCTACGGCATTAGTTGATGGCACCACGATGGTAGTATTGGATGTTAATGTTTAAATCAGATCCAAATTTTTATTTTTATTTATAAATTATTTATTTTTATAAAAAAAAGTATATTATCTATAATTTTATAATATAATTATTATTTATTTTTACATAATGCCTCACAAGCCTACTCTTTAATATAGATCTATCCGGATTAACTTTACGAACAATGGATGCCAACCTTTTAAAACATCCTTATATGATACGGTCGAGTTGCATCTTCTCTTCGCTTACTTTGATCTTATCATTCTCTTTCATATTGTCCTATTTTTTCTTCTAGTAGCCGGGACAATTTTTTTGCCGCTTCCCTCGTCAATATCACCATCTCTTCAGACTGGTAAACCCAGCCATTCTTTGTCTTAAACTTCTCGTTGAACAGCTCAACACGGAAATCTATCTCCTAACAATCCATTTGCACATCATCAGTTTATATCAGCCCTATACTCCGCCAAAATGGTAATATCCTTAACAGAAACATCAAAATAGCATTCGATCGCTTCGATAATATTATGCATTAGCTCATCCAGATTCTTGCCCTGGGTATAAGGGGATATATCCGTAGAATAACTTTACTCTAAATCCACATCATTAGCTAAACACGCCTTTGACGCTTTTTCAGTAACTTGCTGCGCATGAAAGATGGCTGGAGGAAAGATTTTTTCCTTGAATACGCAATCCATTGCGGCCTCATCTATTGTCGCATCGAGCAGGCACATTAAAGCCTTAGCTTCATTCGCTTTAGACATAATACCACACAGGCCCGTTCTTTAATATAGGCCTATCCGGCTTAACCTTACGAACAATGGGTGCCACTCTTTTTAAAATATCCCGCCCATAGAGCCTGATATGGCTATTAAATAGCTCGTAAAGGAACAAAGAAGGCTGCCCCAAATCCTTCTCTTCTAAAATCACTATATCTATATGCCTCTTAATTTTATCAAACAAGTCGCATTTAATATTAGCGATTATCGTTAGATCGTTCCTTGGATATTTTTTTACGATAACTGCGATATCATAATCACTTTTTGGGTTTTCATTACCTCTCGCCATACTCCCAAATAAGTATATGGCTTCGACTCCTTTCACTTCTTTTACGATTACGTCCACGACTTTTGCTAGCTCCATCTTTGTGGCAGTATCCATTATTAATAAAAAAGTGCCCGTATAGCTATTAATCTTATTGGATATAATAGAGACCATTAAGAGAGCCACATACAAATATCGACATCCCCAGGAGAAAATCCCGACTTCCATTATCGAAAATCACTCGACGACAACTGTACATATAATGCTATATTAATAAGCCGCATTAAATCCGTCTAACTCAAATATCAGAAGGTATTAATACAGGATTGTTATATAAGCCTAAATAATAAACCGGGTATAGGGCATGTTAGAGATTCCTGGTATAACTCCTAGTGGTTCACATAATAGCTTATTCGCCTTGCTCGAGCGATTTATAGAAAAGCATAGTGGAGAGTACACTTCAAAATAGATATATGAGAATTTTTCTAAAAAGACTAATTTTGGGTCAATCGTAGCTAAGTCAAAGCCTGCAAAGCCGGTTTTAAAGAGAGAACCAGTGTGGTATTATGCCTAAAGAACAAGAAGCAAAAGCTTTGATAGATCTATTGGATGCCATTAGTTATCGATACATTACTTTCACGACCGATAATCAATACGTATAAATACTAATCAATTGAAATAATTAGTTACAAATTTGAGAGTATCGAGGGATGAAAATGGCTAAGAAGCCAATAGAGCTATGTTTAGAGCTTAAGGGAAAAGACGCGGTCGAGTTCTATGAGTACCTGGCCGATCCTGATGCTATAACCCCTGAAGGCAAGGAATTATTAAAAGAAGGTAAAGCCAAAGCCAAGCAAATACTATCGAAATTAGACTAAATCTCTCTTTTGATTTTCTATTAAGGAATGGTTTATCTGCATGATACTTAATTGCAACAATACGAATATTAGTATTATTAAGGAGGCCACTAATCTGGATGATTTTAAATGTGGGGATTATGATCTAGAAAAATATCTCAAGAAGGATGCCTTTTATGATGTGAAAAACAAGTTATCGGTAACCTGGCTTGTTCACATGGATGACGTTATTATAGGCTTTTTCACATTAGCCAATGCCTCAATAAATACTAGCCTTATAAATGTAGGTGATGGTGAATGTGAATATCCATACCAATCTTATCCTGCTTTAAAAATCGCTCGTATGGCGACTCACACCGATTATAAAAATCGTGGTGTTGGCCGTGCTATGCTTATCGAGACTGTGGCTAAAGCCGAAATTATTTCTCACTATTCGGGCTGCCGATTTATTGTTGTAGATTCTAAAAAGAAATCCGTAGGGTTTTACCAGAAATATGGGTTTAGGATTCCCAGGTGGATGGCAAATAAAATCGAAGCAAGGAGTACAATTCCTCTTTATATTGATTTAAATAAGGTATCTATAGGAAATATCAAGTAAAATATATTAGTCTTTTAGCGTTAATCTGAAAAGCTTTATTTCTTAAGCGCGTAACAGGTTTAGCTGATATTTCATGGTGGAAATTCTCGCTGACGTCGGAGGAAGCCCGGGTAAGGACTGTAAAGGCTTTTGTAAGTATTGTTACTTCAAGCTGGTCAAAGACGTTCCCGCCTTTGGCTGCAAGCATTGTCTCCCGTTCCAAAAAGGCTGTGACTATTGCACCCGTGGCATAAAAGAGCAGTACCCCGGTTTTAAGCCTCTCCCCATGGTCACCTCCAGTGTCATGTCCGCGCTAATGTTCAACAAAAACGTCGACAAGATCACCATCAGCGGGGGCGGCGACGTAAGCTGCTACCCGGAGCTCAAGGAACTGGTCGCCTTCCTGGGCCAGTATGGAATTCCCATTCACCTGGGATACACCAGCGGCAAGGGCTTTGACAGCGCCGACGACGCCGACTTCTACATCGAGAATGGCGTCACCGAGGTCACCTTCACGGTCTTCTCCGCCGACCCCAAAAAACGCAGGGAATACATGAACGACAAGCACCCCGAAGAATCTCTAGAGGCCCTCAAGAGGTTCTGCAAGTCCTGCGACGTCTACGCCGCCTCTGTCCTGATACCGGGCGTGAACGACGGCGAAGACCTCATCAAGACCTGCGACCTCCTCCAGAAGTGGGGCGCAAAGGGCGTCATTTTAATGAGATTCGCCAACTCCGAGGAACAGGGGCTCATCCTCAACAACGCGCCGCTGATAAAGGGCGTAAAGCCCCACAGCATAGAGGAGTTCGAGAACATCGTCAAGGACATCGCCTCCCGATACAAGTTCAGGGTCACGGGCACCCCGCTCGGAGACCCGAAGCTGGGCTCGCCCTTCGCCATACGCCACGACCCCAAAAAATTCCTAAAACTACCAAAAGTCACAAAAGAAGCGACGCTCATCTCCGGCACAGTGGCTACTCCGCTCCTGCAAGAGATCTTCAAGAAACTGGGCAGCAACGTCAACGTAGTACCGGTCAAAAAGGACATCGCCTGCCTCATCACAATCAAAGACTTCCAGGACATCGACCTCAAAAACATCAAAGAAACAGTCATCATACCGGGCAGGGCACTCGTCCACGACAAAGAGCTCGAAGAGCTACTCACGAAAGACGGCGTCGACAGGCTCATACGCAGAGGACCGGACAGGCTAACGGCAGATGGCGAAATGACCATCGGAATGACAAAAGAACAGATTATAGACTTCGAGGTAGGGGCGTTCACCGAACTAATAGAAATGATAAACGCCCTAGGTCTGCCACCTAAAAAAGCAACCGATAAAAAAATAAAGCTTAAACAGGTAAAAACTCCAAAATAAACATATAGATTCCTTATGACCACCATCAATAGGCGGTCTTATTAATTAAACTAGCTTTAAATTCAGCCAGAATGACAATATCCTCCACGGGATCATCAAAATAGCAACTAACTGCTTCTATAATGTTAAGTATTAATTCATCCCAATTTTTACCCTGAGTGAATATATCATGATCGATGCCCTCGGCGCAAAGGTATTTATCACCTCTGTTTATCCTGATTCTGACTTCCATTCCGAAATACCTCTTAACAATGTCATCCATATCCTTTTCCCAATATACTAATCTATTAATTAAGAAATGCTTTCCCCATATTTAGATATGAACAAAAGCCTTAATAGTTAATATATTATAGTAATTACACTTAATGTATAAATAAAAGGTTATGTAACTTATGACTCAAAAAGCATTATCCACTCGGAATTATTACGTCAAGTCAAATAAACAAGTTTATTATCGTAAAAACATAAACATGCTATCTGTGAAAATCGTTAAATTTGTCGTTTATGAAGATGACGGCTGGATATGTGCAGCCGGCGAAAAAGATACGATTTTTACACAGGCTAAAACTCTAAAAAAGCTTATTAAAAACATTGATGAAGCTGTTAGATGTCACTTCGGTATAAAAGAGGGCGATTTTAAAGTTTTACTCGAGTTTGAGCCTGAAATATTAATTTTATTATCAAAAGGTAGCAAACGTGCCCAGAGTTCCTGTTGTTAGCTGGAAAAAGGTCGCCAAACTTTTAGAAAGCCTGGGTTATGAATTTTCCAGACAAGAAGGCAGCCATAAAAGGTATCGAATAAAGATTTCAAATGACCCACAAATGGATGGAGTGACATTACCTGCCCATAACACCATCCATGTAAAAACCTTAAATCGAATTCTTAGGACCATAGAGCGTCAAACAGGTATACCTAAAAAGAAATTGATTGAACTGTTAGGCAAAATATAACCTTTGAAGATCAATTAAATCATAGGTCTTGAAACTCGCCGTCCTTCATGAGCACTTTACCCGTATCGGTAATAATACTCGGCGATTTAAAGAGGAAATCCCGGTGCGTCTTACTCATATTCTGACCGCCCGGCATGTCCTCGTTCGCGCCGAAGGCGATATGCAGCGTGCCGGCGACCTTCTCATCTTCAAGCAAGTTACCGGTAAGACGGGCCTTCGGGTTTAGCCCGATGCCGAACTCCCCGGCGAGGCTGGCCTCCCTGTCCACGCTGATCAACTCCTTAACGCGCTTCACAAGCGCCTTATCCTTAGACTCCAGGCCCGCGATAAATCCATTACTAACAGTAATAGTCAAGGGCTCCTTGACCTGCCCCAAATCTCCAATACTCCCATCCACCACGATAGCGCCATTCATGCTGTGCTCCACCGGGGCGCACCACATCTCGCCGGCCGGCAAATTACCCATATGGCCCGGCATAATGGTAATATCATTGGCAAAGTCCCGCCCCTCAATACTAAAACTAATATCCGTCCCGGCTTTCGTCGTCAAGCGCACGCTCTTGACGCCCTCGAACTTCTTATTCAAGGCCTCGGCCTTAGCCTTCATCGCCTTAAAATCGGCGGTCATAGGGTGCTCGAACATGCCCATCTCGACGCCGGGCGAGTGCCCGACCTTCGCGCCGAACTGGGACTCCTCATGGTGCAGGGCAATACGAAAAGGAGTCTCCTCCGCTATGCCCTTCAACTGGTTAAAAAACAGGTCTGGCTTCAGCCTATCGATCAAAGCCCGCAAATCCCCCGGCGTATCCTTCAAGGGCCTCTTATCCTCGGGCAGCTTATAACTAAAGACCTTGACGCCCTCAAGCTCCAGGGCCTTCTTAGTAAGCAAGCTAACATCCCTGGCATGATCATCATGAATGATCAAAGCTTTCTGGCCGGCATGAATATCCATGATATCCTTTAGAGAGTCATGCAACTTAGAGGCGACGTCCACCATGTCAATACCTCAGGTTCCTCTCCAGTTCCTTAACCAGCGGGTACTCGTCGATGCCATAATAGCCAAGGCCTTTCGCGTGCTGGTCGGCCGTATATTTCTGGCCGGTACTCCACATCTCCTTTAAGAACCCGCCGCACTCTTTCTCCTTCCACCACGTGCTCCCGAACTTATCGTCAAGCACAGTCCTGAGCTGGACCTCGAACATCCACGCCCTGAGATAGTTAGCCGAATAGAAGCCCGGGTCCACGTCGTAGAGGTAGTGGATCTCGGGATGCTTGAACTTCAACGCGCTCTCGAGGATGGAGGTGTACAATTTCTCGGGGTTTTCAACGCCGGCATGCAGCTCGAGCTCGTAAATTAGCTTAGCCGCGTAGCGCCTCACCATGTACAGCTTCTCGAAGCTCATGAACTGGGCGATGTCCGTCACGTCCGTCTCGCCCATGCCCATGGACGCCGTGAGCCACGCCTTATCGGAGACCAGGTACTCGAATAAAAAGGCGTACGACTCGGTCACCGAATTATCGCCGAGGTACTTGAACTCGAACGGCATCCCGGCGCTGACGTGGCTGAAGTGCAGGGAATGGCCCATCTCGTGGAAGAGAGCGCGGTAATCGCTCCGGCCGCCCTGAGGCATGATACACAGAACCACCTGCTCGGGCACCTTGATGGCGCTGCAAAAGGCCCTGGGGCTCTTCTTCTCCCTCGCATCAGTATCAAGGCGTATATTCGGGTTTTCGCTCAAGGGCAGCCCGATGCCATCCAGCGTGCCGTTGAGGACCTTGATCATGTTCTCCTGAGCGAAAAGGCGGTCCAGGTCCTTTGCCCGGAACAGGGACCCGATGTCATGCTTACGCACGTCGGAGGGGTTAAGCTTGAGAATATTGCTACAGGCGAGCTTGAAGTAGCGGGAATAAAGCCGATCCGTGCGGTTAAGCACGTTCTGCATCTGCTTGCGAAGCCCATAGAGGTCGATGCCGCTGGCGTCCCGGCACATCTCCACATAATCCTTATACCCCAGCTTAACGGCAAGCTCATGCTCTTTATTCAACACTTCAAGCCGTAAAGGGTTGATCTCGTTAAAAACCGGCTCCCTGGCCCTGTCGATGGCCTCACGCTTGTTGTGGTCGGGCTCGTTGGCCAGGGCCACGGCGGAGTACCTGAAGGGTACCTTCTTATCCTCCACATCGACCTCCAGCCCGGTCTCCATCGTGCTGATCCTGTCCGCAAGCCCGGTCGTCATCCGGCCAATATAGGTGGACAAAAGCATCGAGTAAAGATAATTCATGCGCATGCGGTCCGGCCCGCGCTGGTACACCCGGCGGCGCTTCACTTCTTCGACGAGCGTCTCGTCCGTAAATATGCCGTTATACTTATCGTAAATGGCCGTGGTATTCAAGTCTTCCTTCTGGCCTGAAAGGTTATCGTAATGCTCTTTCTCTATTTCCTGCGTGAACTTCTCAAGCTCTGCCCTGATCGGCTCGATGTCCCTCATAAAAATGACCTGTCCATTTTAAAATTTTAAAATTTTAAGCGTCGCTAGTAACTCTTTTGTAGTTATACCTTGGCGGCTATAAGTCTTTCGTCTTCGGAAGGACTTTATTTACCGTAGGTGAGGCGTTCTGCCATGAGCTCGGGGAGCCCCTCGGCGAGTATCTTCGCCTGTACCCGCTTAAGGTCGTACTCGACCCGATAAATGTCAAAAGTATGCTTCTCGGTATCCCATATGGCGTAGCTGGCCTGGTTATTGCCATCCCTCGGCTGCCCCACGCTCCCGGGGTTCAAAACAGTCTTATCCCCGCATTCCTTGACGACAGGTATATGCGTATGCCCAAAAGCAAAAACCCGGTGCTCCACGGTGTCGAAGATGCCGCACATCTTTTCCGGCTCGTACTCGAGAACGATGTCCTTCATGCTGCCCGGATTGCCATGGTATACGGTCATGCCGTCGCAGTCGATGTGGTCCGGCAAGCTCTTCAGGAACGCGAGGCTCTCCTTATTCAGGTGCTTCACGGTCCACTTGAGGGTCTCGGCCGTCACGCCGTTGAACCACTCGGTATCGCCCGTGACGACGGCCTTATCATGCTCGCCCATAATGCATTTCACATTATACTTTTTTAACAGCTCGACAGTCTCGTTGGGGTAAGGATTGTAACCGACTATGTCGCCGGCGCAGATGATGGCATCTACGGCTCCCATCTTTTTTAAAACCGCCTCCAGGGCGACGGCGTTAGCGTGGACATCGGCGATGAGCCCTATCTTCATTTATTTCCAGACCTTCCAGTGTATCCAAACTGTCTTTTTCTCATAAATACTTTATATGTATGCCGTCCGGAAAACGCAGGCGAAAGGGGGTTTTACCGTTTGATACTACTTTATCTTGACCCTCTCTCCCGTGACCCGGTAGATTGTCCATGAGGCGATGACGCAGGCGTGGTCCGCGGACCTTTCGAGGTACATGGCCACGAAGCTTAGGTGCGAGGCCATGTCGATGGACGACGGGTGGCGCACCATCTCGTCGATGAGCGCCCGCCGGATCTGGTCATACTTAGCGTCGACGGCGTCATCCCGGGCACCCATGTTCCTGGCAAGATTAATATCGCTCGTCACGAACGACTTAAGGCTGTCCTTTACCATACCGTTCACGAGTTTATACAGGTCCATTATATCGTTGATCTGGGGCAGCAGGGGCTCTGAGTCGATGCGCAGCGTGATCTTGCCGATGTCCCAGGCGTACCTGGAGATGCGTTCGAAGTCCGTCAAAATGCGCAGCGTAGTGACTAAAAACCTGAGATCCGAGGCCATCGGCTGCTGGAGGGCCAGCAGCTCGATGCATTTGTCTTCCAGCTCCATTCCCTGTATGTCCACCTTCTTACTGCCGTCCAGCACGGTTTCCGCAAGCTCTTTATCCTTGTTGACGAGCGACTTGAGGGACAGCGAGAGCAGCCTCATGCACTCGTCACCCATTGAGACTAAGCCTTCCTCGAGCGCTTTTATCTGGCTTACATAATATTCCCTTGTCATGCTACCTCACCCGAACCTTCCGGTAATATAATCTTCAGTCCTTTTATCTGTGGGCGTCTCGAATATCTCCTTCGTCACTCCGTACTCGATGAGCTCTCCCATGAGGAAGAACGCAGTCCTTGCGGACACACGGGCGGCCTGCTGCATATTATGCGTAACTATAACTATAGTATATTTCTCCTTGAGCTTTTGCATTAGGTCCTCTATCTTAGACGTGGCGATGGGGTCCAGCGCCGAGCAGGGCTCGTCCATTAATAGTACTTCCGGCTCCACCGCCAGGCACCGGGCAATGCACAGCCTCTGCTGCTGCCCGCCCGATAAGCTCATGGCCGAGTCGTGGAGCCTGCCCGTCAGCTCATCCCACAGGGCGGCCTGCTTCAGGCTCTTCTCGACGATCTCATCCAGCTTCGCTTTGTTTTTTATTCCGTGTACCCTCGGGCCGTAGGCGACATTATCGTAGACGGACATGGGGAACGGGTTCGGCTTCTGGAAGACCATGCCGACGTTCTTCCTTAGCTCGACCACGTCCACGTCCTTATCATAAATATTCTTGCCCTTGAACAATACCTCGCCCTGGACTTTAGCTCCCAGGATCAGGTCGTTCATCCTGTCCAGGCACTTCAAGAACGTGGACTTACCGCATCCCGAGGGGCCGATGATGGCCGTGATGCTGTGGGCGGGGATGCCGATGTTAATATTTTTAAGCGCTTGATTCTTCCCGTAGAAGAGGTTCAAATTTTTTACGTCGAATACGATACCGTCACTGCCCATCAGGTTTTACCCCCTAATTTTGCCAGGTATCTTCGGGTGATCATATTGCTGGCAATGGTGATCGCCAATATCATGATAATAAGAACGGCCGCCGTGCCATAGGCGTTCCTGACGGAAATATTCTCCATGGTGAGCAAATATATGTGCAGTGTCATGGTGCGCACGGAGGAAAAAATGTCCCAGGGCACCTTGGCCACAGTGCCGGCCGTGAACATGACCGCCGCGGTCTCCCCGACGGCCCTGCCCATGCCCAGGATGACGCCCGTTATGATGCCCGGCACCGCAGTCGGGAGCACGACCTTGTAGATGGTCTGCCACCTGCTCGCGCCGAGGGCCAGGCTGCCGAGCCGGTAGGACTCGGGCACGACCTTAATGGCTTCTTCGGATACTCGTAGTATTATGGGTAGCCCCATTAAGGCCAGCGTGAGGCCGCCAGCCAGAAGCGAGAAGCCCATATGCATGTAAAACACAAAAAAGAGGTACCCGAACATGCCAAACATGATGGACGGTATGCCGGCCAGGCTGTCGGCTCCGAAGCGCACGAGTTGCGTGAGCCTGTTCTCTCCGGCATACTCCGCCATGTAAATGGCCGCGCCCACGCTCAGCGGCGTGCTCACGATGACGGCAATGGCCGTCATATACAAAGTACCCAGTATCATCGGGTATATGCCGCCGGACTTACCCATGTTGGACGGGTTTTTCGTTAAAAAGTCCAGGCTTATGACGCCCAGGCCGTTCCACAGAACGTATCCTATTATGATCAGTAAAATGATGAGCGTTATCCCGCCGCATGCCCACAGGAGGGCGAGGCCGAGGTCATTGACCATGTATTTTCGCCGATAGCTCATCGGCAACATCGGCGGAGCACCTTGTTTTTCACTCGTTATGATCCTCTCGAACGCCATTTATGCTCTCACCAGCCTGCTTCTGCTATTCACGATATAAACTATCGCGTTGAGTAACATGATCATCATTAAAAGCACGATGCCTATGGCGTATAACGCCGTAAGGTGCTCCCCGGACGCATAGCCGAACTCAAGGGCGATTATGGCCGTCATTGGGGCTACGGGGCTCAGTATGGATTGCGGTATGGCGACGACGCTGCCGCCCACCATGAGCACCGCCATGGTCTCCCCGATAGAGCGCCCCATTGCAAGGATGACGGCCGCTACGATGCCCGAGCGCGCCGCAGGTACCACGATGCCCGTTATGGTCTGCCAGGGCGTGGAGCCTATGGCGATGGCCCCCTCGCGGTATTCACGGGGCACGGACCGCAGCGCATCCTCCGAGACGCTGATTATCGTCGGCAGTATCATGATGGCGAGGACGATGCCGCATGCGAGGACGCTCACGCCGGCGCCGCCGAACTGCGCCACAATCAAAGGGACGATGACGACGAGGCCAAAGAAGCCATAGACCACGGATGGTATGCCCGCCAGTGTTTCGATGGCCGGCTTTAAAATGTTCCTGGCCCACATGGGGGCTATCTCGGCCAGCAGGATAGCACAGCCCAGCCCCAGCGGCACGCCGATGACCAGTGAAAGCAGCGTCACGACGATGGTGCCCACGATCATGGGCAGTATCCCATAGATGTTATAGGCCACGTTCCACTCGCTGCCCGTAATAAAGTTAATAATGCCGACCTGGCTAATCACCGGGAGGCCTTCGTTGATAATAAAGAGTATGATAAGTAATATGATGAGTACCGACGAGAGCGCGCACACGAATAAGCTGGATTGTACTAGCTTTTCCTTATAATCCATATTGCCACCAGAAATTATAAAGATTAAGGGCAAGGCCCTGAAGAGGGACATGCCCCGGGTTTTTATGCATTTACTTACGATACTGTGACCAGGTTATGGCTGGCCAGCTTAGCCTGGCCTTCGGGGCTCAGTACATAGTCGATGAACGCTTTGGACAGCTCAGTCGCCTCCCCCTTAGTCACGAACAGGAACGGCCTCTGGATTAGGTAGGTCTTGTCCTTGATTGTAGCCACGGAGGGCGTAACGCCGTTAACGGCGATGGCATTCACCTGGCTGGTGTCCAGCGAGCCATAGGATATGTAGCCGATGGCGTACTTGTTGCCCGCCACGTAGGTCGAGACGCCGCCAGTGGAGCCCTGCTGGATGGCCTGCGAAGTGATATTAGCCTTCTTCTGCATCACCAGGGTCTCGAAGCCATCCCTGGTGCCCGAGCCTGCTTCCCTCGTCACTACGATGATATCTTTATCATCGCCGCCAAATTGCTTCCAGCCAGTCACGTTACGGGCGAAGATATCCCTGATCTGGTCAACGGTCAGGCTGTTTATGGGGTTTGCCTTGTTGACGATGACCGCGATGCCGTCGTCGCATATCTTATAGGTCACCAGGCCATTTGACTTTTCATCAGATGTCAAGTCTCTTGACGACATGCCAACGTCTGTCGTGCCGTCGCTGACCGCCTTGATGCCCGGCCCGGAGCCGACCTGGGATATGCCCACGCTGGTCCGGTTGTTATTTTTCGCATCGAATGCGGCCGCCAGCTCTTCCGCATACGGGCCGACCGACGTTGAGCCAATCACGTCTATGGACCCGGAAAGAGCGACCGGGGTCGTCGACCCTGCGGCCGGCGTAGTAGTCGGATTGGGGCTAGTGCACCCGAGCACAAGGGCACCGATACCCATGATAACGATGGTTAATAGAATAACCGTTAATTTCTTAATTCGCATTGGATTGTTCACCTTATGGGCTTAGTGCAGACTTTAGACGTTAAGCATAACCTCCGTATCATATATAGAGCTATATATAATATTTATAAAAACCCGACGTATGCCTATTTGTAACGAATGTTCATTATGTTTAAGAAATATTCATAAAAACATTATAAAAATAGTTGTTAGGGCTATGCCCTACCAAATTTTATTGTATTATTTTTGTTTTACGTGGCAATCTACTTTGCCCCGGCGGCACTGGTACCAGAATATGCAGTCGCTGCATGTGCCGTTCTGGAATGATTTTGCCACTCTGGCCTGGCCGGATCCATAGTTTTTCAATTCTTTCACCGGTAATATCTAACGAACGTAAAGTTATATATGTTTTTGATATAAACTATATATTACTATATAAAAATATGTTTAAGCATCTGACTCAGATATAGCAGAGTTTATAGCGATCTCCGCTATGTTGGAGCCATAGTCGCACGTCCTGCTGATACTGTCCAGGATGATGCCCAGGGGCACCGATATATCCGAGCTTAGCTGTATGGCCGACTCCTCACTGTTCAGCAGCTTTTTATCCACAACGACGCGCTTGACGAACGTCTTATTCGCAAGGTCGATATTTTTCTTGAACAGGGCGTCGATGGAATCCTCCACGATCTCGATAGAGAGCGCATGGGCTTCCTCGATGGAGTCAAGGATCTCTATCGGGATCTCTTTGTCGCCTATGTGAATGACCGAGTTGCAGATCTTGGTCGCGTGGTCCGCGATCCTCTCGATGGGGTAGGACGCCAGCCGCATATCCAGGTGCTCTTCCATGCTCATGTTGAACTTATCGGCGACGGAGATGTCGCGCATGACCATGCGGAACTGCTTTGATACCAGAAGAAAGAGCTTGTCCACCTCATTGTCCCTTTCCATGACGTCCTTTGCCAGGTCGAAGTCCTTTTCCCTTAACGCCCTGATGGCGTTCTCCTGCATGGCGCGTGTGATCATGAACATCCGGCGTATGCTCTTCTTCACGGATAGCTCGGCAGGGTTCAGGATGTCCTGCAGGACGATCTTGTCCAGCGTCTCCTCGATGATCTCCGGGCCGATGAGCATGTTGACCGTTTTCCTGACCGTCTCCCGCTGCTTGGATAATATCTTATTTGCCTTCAGCTCGATGGAGGTGTACCCGGCTATGTACGCGGCGATGATCTCCCGGACCAGGTTGTCCCCGTCCTTTCCCTCTATGTAGATGGTTTTACCGTTGTGCACGTCGGGCGAGCCCCGCGTGCGTATCGATAGCGACCCATCGGATTGGGGCCTGAGGGACACCTCGTCGCCGGGGCTGAGGTTGACCTTATTCACCCACGACTTCGGGAGGGAAACGATGAGCGTCGTTCCGCCAGTGATCTGGACTTTACGGGTTTCCATGGACTATACCTGCTTGAATTTATATTCCTATAGACAAAGCCTATAATATATTCATCATATATAAACTATAGAGAGGGGTCAAGAAGCGGGCTGCCATCGAAGTTATTCGAAAGATACATAAGATATAATGCCCGTTCATGTCAATGTATCATGCCGAGGAAGAAGAGGGATTTTTACTATAACAAGGCCAAGCAGATGGGCTACCGCTCAAGGGCCGCCTTCAAGCTGAAGTTCATCGACGAGAAGTACCGCCTGATCAAGAAGGGGGACACGGTGGTAGACCTGGGGGCCGCTCCCGGGGGATGGCTGCAGGTGGCCAAAGAGCTTTCAAGCGGCCAGGTGATCGGCGTGGACCTGCAAAAGATCGAGCCCATCGAGGGAGTTGTCACCATCAAGGGCGACATGGCCTCGCCCGAGACGCAGCAGAAGATCTTCGAGAAAGTCGAGAAGATTAACGTTGTTATTTGCGACGCGGCGCCGAACCTATCCGGTAACTGGGCGCTCGACCACGCCCGCTCCATCGACCTCGCCAGGACGGCGCTCGACGTGGCCACGAAGCTCCTGGTGCCCGGCGGTAACTTTTTAGCCAAGGTCTTCCAGGGCGACCTTTACCAGGGTTACGTGGACGATGCAGGCAAGCGCTTTTCAAAGGTGTACACGTACAAGTCGCCTGCCTCGAGGCCGCAGAGCGCCGAGATCTACGTCATTGGCAAGGGGTTCCTGACGACAGGCATACGTAAAGGCGACGTCCTCGACGTGACGATAGACGGCGTCGGTAAGAGCGGCGACGGCATCGCCCACGTGGACGGCTTCGTCATCTTCGTCAAGGGCGGCAAGCCTGGCGCCAGGGTCAAGGTAAAAGTGACCGACGTAAAGCCCGAATTCGGCTTCGGTAAAATAGAAAAATGATCATAGCTTGATCTGGAGGATGGTCTCCAGGTTATCTTTTTTAACGAATATCTTATAGCCCATGTAGGCGACGACGGCGACGCAGGCTAACACCATGGCAATGTCGACGTATATCCAGTACTGTTCTAATAAACTCCAATTGTTGCCGAGCATCACGCCCACGTAGGCCAGCGCGAAGCACCAGGGCAGCGAGCCGACGAACGAATAGACGGCGAACTTCGCGAAGTTCATCCTGGCAATGCCCGCCGGCAGAGAGATGAAAGTGCGGATGATGGGGAGCAGCCTGGCGATGAAGACGGCTTTATTACCATAGCGGGCGAACCACCTATCCGCCAGCTCCATCTCGTGTTTTTTAATGAGCACGTACTTCCCGTACTTTTCGAGGATGGGCCGGCCACCATAGACTCCGATACCATACGACAGCACCGATCCGGCCAGGCATCCGAGGCTGCCCACGAGGCCTACCACTACGAAGTTCAGATCCCCCCTCTGGGCGGCGAAGCCGCTGAAGGGCATCACGATCTCGCTGGGCACGGGCATGCACGCGCTCTCCAGCGTCATCAATAGAAAAATCCCGGCATAACCAATGCTGCTGATAAAATCCGTGATGTAGATGCTGAGAAACTCGAACAGTACCAAATGTTTCACCACATTTTTTAAAGCGTGGACTTATGCTCCTCAAGTTGTTAAGCCCCACATGCCAGATATATTTTTTCCACCTTATCGGCGCCAATACATTTATGATGGATGCGGCTTAAGCAATTGCTTACCTGATTATTGCTCGTATCGGTGGTCGCCTGATGATTTCGGTCAACGAGAACGTGACGAAGTACGTGGATAAGCTGCTCGATAAGGAAGAGGAGCTGTCGGTCAAGTCATATTATCTTGAAAATAAGGCGACGATCATCGATTGCGGAGTGAAGGCCGTCGGCAGCATAGGTGCCGGCATCCTGTACGCCGGCATCAGCATGGGCGGCCTTGGGAAGGTCTCGCTCGTCCCGGGCATAATAGGCGACTATTACATTAATTTTGCCCAGGTGTACGTCGACCACCCGGCCATCGCCTGTCTTGGCTGCCAGAAGCCGGGGTGGAAGTTCAAGGCCGACGGTTTCGCGGGGACCGGCTATGGGCCCGCAAGGGCCATCTCCCAGAAGCCCAAAGCCATTTATACGGCCATCAACTACCTGGATGACGCCGAGACGGCCGTAATAAACATAGAGACGCAAGTAGTTCCAGGCATAAAGGAGCTTGATTATATCGCGAAGCAGTGCTCCACGGACCCGGAGTGCGTGGTCGCCCTGGTGGCCAGGCCCAACTCCATCGTGAGCACGATCGTGAACGGCACACGTGTCGTGGAATGGTCGTTGAACCGCTTATTACAGCTGGGCTATGACGTTAAGGACGTCTCCTCCGCCATCAGCGCCTGCCCTGTGGCGGCGATCAAGCCCGAGGAGTCCGACATGGTGGGCGCATCGTTCGATAGTATCGCTTATTATGGCATGGCTAACCTTTACGTTAAGGTACGTGACGATAAGTGTAAGAACTCCACCTCCATGTCGTCCAGGTCCTACGGTAAAAGCTTTAATTTGCTGCTTAAGGAGTCGCAGGGCGACTATTCTAAGGTTGACCCGACCATGTTCGCGCCCGCGAAGCTTATGGTGAACGGCATGCAGGACGGCACCCTCGAGACCTATGGTAAGCTCAACGCCCTCATGCTGCTCGAATCATACGGGCTCAAGCGGTGAACAACCACAGCGGACACAGGGGCACCACAAAGGGCACGGAGGACTTTTATTTTCACCACGGAGGTCCACTGTCAGTAGTTCCGATGTGGTGTTTGTCCTTTTTTTGTGTCGTTATCGGGTGGTCGTGTGGTGGTGGAAAGTGTTGGTTGTTTGGGTTTAAATGACTGTAAAAAAGGGTGTTTTTTCTGTGT
>Ga0315282_10007804_pt1 | contig 17472 bp, 7 predicted proteins | sample YL17G07_20_MG_FD_203693 | JGI IMG/M metagenome (GOLD analysis project Ga0315282, IMG submission 203693) | Sediment microbial communities from Yellowstone Lake, YNP, Wyoming, USA - YL17G07_20 | ecosystem: Environmental > Aquatic > Freshwater > Lake > Sediment | place: USA: Wyoming | collected... | reverse complement strand
CAAAGAGGCGATGGCAGAGCCTGCACACTTGGCGTGGAGTTGCACCTTGGACTGAACGTTTGGCTGAAACCAACATTAGAACGCAGCCGCGTATACGATTTTGTGTACGTCGCGTCGCACTCCCAAACGCCGCCTTCGTCCTCGACAAGGCTAAACTACACTGCCATCCCTACGAACGACCCGCGCCAAGAGGCTCTGTATACGCTTCCACTGAGCAAGACTCGCAGAGCGGTGCCCTCCCGGCGCAATCGTTTGTGAAAGCGATACCATAACCTAGATGGCGTGTCAAGCGCTTTTTCTGCTGCTATTTTCGTCTTCTAAAAACCAGTATTTCGCTTCATTTTTGTTGGTAGAACATGGACAGAGTATCCCCTGGAAATGACACGCGATTTGTCTGCTGAGAGCGGATTTCGGACGCACCTTTTCCTCCAACGCAGGGGAGATGGAACGATACCGAGGGACGCTTGGCATACTGACCCTTGAAGATGCGAGACACCTCATAGGTTGATGGACGAGAACCTTGAGCTTGGGCGGCCAGTTGGAGGAACGAGTAGACCCACGGGAGGATGTGGGCCCGCCGTAAACCGGACGGCGCGCAAACGCTTGGTTCGTGTGGCTGCGTTTCAACCGATTCCTAACGGAACCGGACCCAGATGGCTCACTTTGGGGCCACGCGCGGGAAGGGGCGCTCCACTATACCCTCGCCTTCTTTGATTGCAATGATCTGGTCGCCTTTGAGATCCGAAAGCTTCGTCACCATCCCGCTCGGCCAGAGGATCTCGACGGCATCCACATTCGCGTTTTGCCCCAAACCAAAATGTAGTCGCGGATCCTGTGCAGATTGGTAGCTCATTCCGCCCTTTCTCTGGTCATACACGACCACTTCTCCCGCCGAGACCTTGACACGCGCGCCCACGCCATCTCTGTTCGACCGCGTCCCGATGAGAAGAATTTCCAGCCAGTGATTGGCATTGCCTCCGTCATTGCGGAGCAGTTGCGGGGGCTCGCCGCAATGGGTCACGAGGATATCCAGGTCACCATCATTGTCGAAGTCACCGACGGCGGCGCCGCGGCTCACGCGCGGCAGTTTAAAGTCAGGTCCGAGCCTGTCGCTCACGTCTTCGAAGACGCCGCGTCCCGTATCGCGAAACATCAGCTTGGGTTCAGCGTAGTAAACCTCCGCGTTGTAGAGGTGGATGTTGTCGAGGACATGTCCGGTGGCCATGAAGAGGTCGCACGCCCCATCGTTGTCGTAATCCATGAACCGGACGCCGAACTCGCTCATGTGGAATGTGGTGTAACCAATCTTGGACCGAAGTGTCGCGTCTTCGAAGACCTGGCCTCCCATGTTTTGGTAAAGCCGTGCAAGCTGATTCTCCAGGTGGCCGACAACGAGGTCGAGCCGGCCGCTCCCCGTGACGTCTGCGGCATCCGTTCCCATGCCGGACTCCGGCTGACCGTCCATACTGACGGCGACGCCGGCCAGGTACCCAATCTCAGTGAAGGATCCGTCGCCGTTGTTGTGAAACAAGAAGTTTGGTATAGCATCGTTGGCGATAAAGATGTCCTGCCAACCGTCGTTGTCGTAGTCGAAGGTCACCACGCCCAGTCCGTTCCCTGGTTTTAGCCCCACTCCCGATGACTTGCTGACGTCCGTGAACGTGCCATCGCCATTATTGTGATAGAGCGTTGGCGGCACCCCGCTGTAATTGTTCGGATGACAGTAGGCGCGCATGCCAGGGCCGTGCTCGCCGCACCAGAAGTCGCTTTCGGGTGTCCAGTCAACGTAATTGGCGATCACGAGATCCAGCTTCCCGTCGTTGTCGCAGTCAAACCAGGCGCCGCTCGATGCCCATCGCCCCTTATTCTCCACTCCCGCCCGCGCGGTCACGTCCGTGAAGGTTCCATCGCCGTTATTGTGATAGAGAACGCACCGGCCATAACCAAGGACAAGGAGGTCGGGGAATCCATCGTTATCGTAATCACCCACCGCCATGCCCATGCCAAACAGCCCCTCGGCACCAACACCAGCCTGCATCGTGACGTCGGTAAATGTTCCATCGCCGTTGTTGTGGTAAAGAGCGCTGCGCAGAGCCTCTTTCGGTTTGTAGACGCGAGTCTCGGCGCCATTTACCAGGTACAAATCCAGCAGGCCATTCTGGTCGTAATCAATCCAGCCGCAGCCCGACCCCATGGTTTCAACCAAGTGTTTTTCTGGGGTTGCCGCATTCTCATGTTTGAAGGTGATCCCCGCGGAAGGCACTATGTCTACGAAGGTGACTGGGTTGCCCGTCGAGACAATTCCCCATGCGCACGGACCCGCCACACACGCTGCCCCCACAAACTTCAGCAGCTCTCGTCTAAGTATATTCGAGGGCCATCTCACGAGAAAAACTCGCGGCCAGAAGCCGAAACGTCCGCCACCCTTGTAGCGTACACCAGCGATGACAGCCTGCGTGAGGAATTTTCGCCTCTTCCGCGCCCAAACAGAGAGGCAAGATTCAAACTGACAGAAATGTGCGTGGGCTTGAACCCCGAGCCGCTTCTATTCTTGGCGGCTCCCAGACTGCGAGTGCCCGCAAGGCTGCTGCCGTTCACCCAGCAACCTGGTGCAAAGGCAGCGTCCCAGGCTATGCTGCGCACTCCACCGGAGACCAACGCGGTTGGCGTCACTCAGCACGCGGGCCCGACTGCCATGATAAAATAAAATGGGCAGGAGAGAGGTAGTGTGTGTTTGTAAGCAGCTGATGTTCTCTTCAGATTGAGAATGTTTACTTCTCGGAGCGCGCAAGGCAGGCCACGGTGCCGGCGCGACCCCGGGCGCACGATGCGAGGCAGCGGACAGACCTGGGTCGAGGTTTAGCTGATGTTCAAGACCCGAAGCCAGCGGGGGAATGCACTTTCCCGTCGCCGCTTCCTGCAGATGTTGGGCTGGGCAGGGGCGAGCGGCGTGCTGGCGCGCGCGGTTCCTCTCCCCGCCCAGGCTGCGGTGCCTTCTCCCGCCGATGCCTTGCCCGCCTTTGAGGCGATCCCTCCCTCCGCCAGCGGCATTTCGTGGGTTCACGTAGCCGGGCTTTCTCGCATGATGCATGAGCCTGAAACCATGGGCGCTGGTTGTGCTTTTGTCGACTACGACAATGACGGCTGGATGGACATCTACCTTGTGAACAGTGGCCCGTGCGACTTCTATACCCCGCCCCAGCCTCTGCGCAACGCGCTGTACCATAACAACCGGGACGGCACATTCACCGACGTGACGGAGAAGGCCGGTGTGCCGGGAAACGCTTACGGTATGGGCGTGGCCGTGGGCGATTACGACGCGGATGGGTTCCCGGATCTCTACGTCACTCAGTACCCCCATAGCATCCTCTATCACAACAATGGCGATGGCACCTTCACTGATGTCACCGCCAACGCCGGGGTCGCCGCGCCGGGTTGGAGCACGAGCGCGGCTTGGTTCGATTATGACAACGACGGGCGGCTGGACTTGTTTGTCTGCCAGTATGTGAAGCTGGACACAAGCATATGGTGCGGGAACAAGCTAACCGGCGAACGTTGGTATTGCCGACCGACCGTCTACAAACCGACGCCTTCCTGGCTTTTTCATAACAATGGTGACGGCACTTTCACGGACGTGAGCAAGGAAACCGGCATCGCCCAGTCGCTGGGAAAGGCGCTGGGTGTGGTGGCCGCCGACATCAACAACGACGGGTGGATGGACCTCTTCGTCGGGAATGACACCGACCCCAACTTCCTTTGGGTCAACCGTGGCAAAGGCCGTTTTGAAGAGATCGGAGCGTTCTCGGGCGTGGGTTACAACGCTTTCGGCCTCGCTCGTTCGGGCATGGGAGTGGACGCCGCCGATTACGATCAGGACGGCTGGATTGATCTATTTATTTCGGTCGTAGATCGCGAGATGTTCGCGCTGTATCGCAATCAAGGCAATGAGATTTTCACCGATGTTGCCCCGGCCTATGGCATCGCCTCGCTAACGTTCCTGCGGGCCGGAATGGCTGTGAAGTTCTTTGACTGCGACAACGACGGCAACCCCGACCTCCTCTTCAATAATGGCCACCCCGAATTGAACGTTGCGAAGATCGTACCCGGCATCACGTATGAACAACCCATGATGCTCCTGCGCAATACGGGCCAAGGGTTCCAGGATGTGAGCAAGCAGAGTGGTCCGATTTTTTCGAAGCTTATCGCGGGCCGCGGCTTGGCCGTCGGCGACTTCGACAACGACGGTTCAGTGGACGCGCTCGCCGCCGTCGGCGATGGCGCTCCCATCCTGCTGCGCAACAACGCGGACCGGCAAAACCATTGGGTGGGCCTCCGCCTCGTCGGCCGGAAATGCAATATCGACGCGGTCGGCGCCAAGGTCATCTACCGATCCGGCGACTTTCAGCGGGCTTGCTACAAATTCGGCGGTGGTAGCTATCTCTCCGCCCACGACCCGCGCCTGGTGCTAGGTCTGGGGCAGCGGACCAAGATCGACTGGCTCGAAGTGAAATGGCCGCAACCTAGTGGCGCCACAGAGCGGTTCACTGATCTCCCCATCGACCGGTACATTACGATCGTCGAAGGCGAGGGTAAATGGAAATAGACACAAGGCATCGCGACGGTGCCCACACCCGCCCCCTCAATCTCTGATTTCGTGCCACGTTCTGCGGTCTTGAGCAGTCGTTCGACCTTCCTGTTCCCTAATGTGGTTGGGATATTTCCTGAGGTGGCGGGACCACCAGTTGTGGCTTCTTTTTCTCGAGCTCGCGGTGGAGAGCCAGCAACCGGTCTGCCTCTTGCTTGTTTCCAGTCCGGGCGTGGGCGATAGCCAGTTGATAGTAGCCTGCCGTGTCTAAGGGAGCCATCTCAACGTACCTCTTGAGAGGTGTGATCGCCTCGGAATACCTTCCGGCAGTGTTGAGCGCTAAACCGAGCCCGAGGTATGGCTGCGGCAACCCCGCGTCGAATTGCGTCGCCCGAGAAAAATGCTCGATGGCCTCGTTCAGATTGTGAGCTCTCCACGCGAGGTCCCCGAGCATAAACTCTGCGGCGGGGGAGGTGGAATTGATCTTCAGCTCGGCCTCGAATTCTTTCTTGGCCTCTTCGGTTGTCTCTGGGCTTAACGGCTTTGAAAGAAGGATACGGCCGAGTTGGTAATGCACTCCGGGCTGATTCGGGTATTTCTCCAGGATCTTGCGATATTGAGCCGCGGCCTCGTCCCATCTCCCCTGCGCTTGAAACGCCTCGGCGATGAGCACCTGCGCCTCCGCCGAAGAAGGAGCCGTCTGGAGGAGTCTCTGCGCCGTACGATTGGCCAGTTCGGAGTAATAGCGGGTTGTAACGTAGAGCACCTTGGGGTTGCCCGGAAATTCGTGATTCAGCAAGAGGAGCGACTCGACGACCGCGTCAACCTGGTCGGCACTCATCCCGCATTGGGCACGTGCCATGGCAGCGTCATACCGAAGGTTCTTGTCTCGAATCTGCGGGATGGATTTCTTCAAAATCGGCAGCGCGTCCGCACAGCGGCCCCTTGTGGCGAGGTTGACGCCCCGCTCCGCAGCGGCGGCCGGGGAATCGGCTGCCGGTACTTTCCTGGGAACCTGGGCGGCAGACGAGCCCGTCAGAAACCCGCCGATGAGAGCCGCGAGGAAGAGTACAAGGACACGTTTAATCATCGAAGAACACCCCACCGCCGGCATACCGTCACAGAGGATTATATTCCGATTAAAGGGCCGATGACAGGGATTCAGTGTGAACAGAATGTTTCGCTCCCCCTCGGGAACTGGACGAAGGGCCTGGTTTGAGCGAACTAATCGAGGAGCATTTGGTGGATTCACGCACGGTACGCCGGCCCCAATGAGGCTGGATTCGACGCAGCAAACAGATCAAGAAGGTCGATGGAACGGACGAAAGGAGCCACGATGCCGCGCATGGTGATCTGCGCTTGAGTCGATAGGGCTGCTGGCGTATGCTCCGCGCGAAGCGGAGACCTAGATCGGAAATTCCAGTCAGGGTGCTTTTGTTGAAAAAACGCGATTCCGACTAAAAAGCTGGGTACCGCCCCCCCAACGGGGTCGCGCTCGGCTCTACGCCGGTCCCGAGGCGCGAGTATGGCGATTGGGTCCGCTTATCGCCACAAATGGAGTGAGGCATGAAAAAATGGACGCTCGTTCCCATCTGCATAGCTCTCATCGCGGCAATCGGTTGTTCCCGTCAGACTCTAAGGAAAGCCGACTATCCGGTTGCTGCCGTCCCCCTCAGAGATGTCCAAATCACGGATGCGTTCTGGCTGCCACGGATTGAAGCGAACCAGAATGTAACTGTTCCCGGCCTGTTCACCAGGTCTGAGAAGATGGGCCGCGCTCCCGATAGCAGAGTGATCGAAGCGGCTGCTTACATCCTCGCCAAAAACCCGAATCCGGCACTCAGAGATCGGGTAGACAGCACACTGGACAGGATGATTCAGCACATTCGGGCTCGCAAGCACAGGTGGTCGAACCAAGGAGACGGAGAACTTCCCGCGGCGGGGGGCTTCATGCAAGCGGCCATCGCTTATTACGAGGCCACCGGAAGCCGGAAGCTGCTGGACGTCGCCATCGAAATCGCAGATGACATTGACTCCGTTTTCGGTCCGGACAAGAGGCATGACATCTCAAATCACGAGGGTGTCAAGATGGGGCTAATCCAGCTCTATCACGCCACCGGAAACGACAGGTACCTGAAATTGGCTAAGTTCTTCCTCGATGAGCGCGGAAATCCAGGCAGCGGACGCACGCTGTACGGCCCCTATGCCCAGGATCACGTACCTGTCAAATCCCAGACCCGGGCCATCGGCCATTGCGTCCGGGCGACTTACCTCTATAATCCGCTGACCGACATCGTCGCACTCACTAGTGATGCCGAATACGCTCGGGCAAATGAACGAATCTGGGAAGACGCGGTTTCCAAAAGGACCTATCTTACGGGCGGCATTGGCAGCTACCGCGATGAAGAAGATTTCGGGGATGATTACGACCTTCCAAACCTCGCGTGCTGGAACGAGATCTGTGCTGCCTTCGGAAATGTGCTCTGGAACCAGCGGCTGTTTATGTTCAGGCGGGACGCCAAGTACGTCGATCTGATGGAACGCATCCTTTACAACGGGCTTCTGGTCGGGGTGTCGCTCAAGGGTGATACCTTCTTCTACCAGGCGCCTCTGAAAGCTGTGGAGGGTCTTGCGAGGCAGGCCGCGTTCGGGCCGAACTGCTGTCCTCCGCAGATCGCCCGGTTTCTACCCCAACTGGGAAGTCTGATCTATGCCCAGGGTGACGAGGGCCTTTACGTCAACCTCTTTGTCGCAAGCCGGGCCCAGGTCAGGCTCAAAGAGACGGCCGTTAATGTTGTGCAGGACACCAAGTATCCCTGGGAGGGAGTCATCAGGATCTCGGTCGATCCCCAAAAGGCTCAAAAGTTAGCCGTGTTCGTCCGCATCCCCGGTTGGGCCCGCAACCAGCCGGCGCCTGGCTCGCTGTACCGCTACGTTTCAACAAGCTCTCCGGCCTTCTCCCTCACGGTCAACGGCAAGGCCGCGCCCTACGTGCTTGAGAGAGGTTTTGCCAGGATCGAAAGAGAGTGGGCGAAGGGCGACGTTGTCGAACTGACTCTTCCGATGCCCGTTCAGAAGGTCGTTGCGGACGATCGCGTGGCCGATGACAGAGGAATGCTGGCCCTCGAGCGCGGCCCGCTAGTGTTCTGCGCCGAGGGAGTTGACAATGGCGGGTCGGTTTTCAATCTCCTTATTCCGAATAATGCCGAACTTCAGTTTGCCTACCGGCCGGACCTTCTTGGCGGGATCGGGACGATAAACGGAAAGGTCTTCGCCTTGAACCGGGGCAAGGACGGCGTCTCCATCCGAAAGCAGGCGCAGAGTGTTACGGCCATTCCCTACTATACCTTTGGCAACCGCGGGCCAACGGAAATGGCGGTCTGGCTGGCGCGGGAGGAATCGAAGAGCAAGATCGCTCCCCGGCCGACCATCGCATCCACAAGCCGGGCTACTTCCTCGTGCGGCGACGGTACGTTAGTTGACAACTACCCCGGCCACAAGCCTCCGACCATCGAGCAGAGATTCTATCCGAATACGCAGGACGGCAGCGGGGACATCAGCGCCATCTACGACCAGGTCGAGCCGGTGAATTCCGAGGACGGGTCATCCACCTGGCTGCGGCTGCGCCCGCAGTCCGGCGACAAAGCCTGGGTTCAATATGACTTTTCGCGCCCGGCAAAAGTCTCTTCCGTGGAAGTCTACTGGAAAGAGGACAAGCAATACTGCGTACTGCCGAAGGCTTGGCATCTGTTGCACAGAGACGGAAACGCGTGGAAGCCAGTTCAGTCAGCGGATTCCTACGGCGTGGAAAGAAACAAGTTCAACAAGGTGACGTTCACCCCGGTCACGACGTCGGGCTTGCGGATCGAAGTCCAGCTTCAAGGCAAGGTCTACAGGAAAGGGCAGCTTGGCCCGCCGGACGCGAATTATCTGAACGAGGACCTCACGTGGTACGAAGGCGGGCTGATTGAGTGGCGCGTGAATCCGTAGGGAAAATCCCTTCCTGCCATGCGCACCTGCATTTCTCAGGGTTATGCTGGCACAGCCTTGTCAGGCCTGAGCTCAGCAGTGACTTGCGGTCGGACACCAAGGGCCTTCCTCACCACCAGACATGCGGATGGCGGTTACATTGACTGCCCCTTCCGCCGGGTGTAGTCTCGGGGCCGACCAGAAAAGGGAAAATCATCACAAGGGTGAAAACCATGGTTCGACACACGCTGATAGCAGGAATCCTGAGTGCACTGTTTGCGACGGTCAGTTTCGCCGCGGATGTCAACGGACGCTGGGAAGGCACCGTCAGTGGCCCCAACGGCGACTTTCAGCTCGTATTCAGCTTCAAAGTTGATGGCACAAAGCTGACGGGTACGGTGGAAGGTCCCAACGGGAACATTCCCATCGACGATGGGGAAGTGGACGGCGACCATATTTGGTTCAAGACGCACTTTGACGACAGCGAAGTCAATCATGAAGGGACAGTCTCCGGCGACACGATCCAGTTGAAGGTCAAGGGACCCTGGGGCGAGTCGGAGCTGACATTGAAGCGCGCCAAGGAGCAGAAGACTTCCCTTAAGTGGGTGCCCTACGAGCGACCGGCCAGGGTTTCCTGACCTGAATTTGTCATGGGAAGCGCGATCAGTCGTTCTGTGCTCGGCCGTGAACTTTTCCCCAACCGAGGGCCCACCCGCGCAACCGCGTCCGACGGCTGACGCAGGCGGGAACCGGTCATCAGACAACGCCACACGCGCAGGCTCGGCGCCGACCGCGAGACCGGTAGGGGCACAGCGGTCGGCGCTCCAGACAAGCAGATGTCACCGCCTCCAGATGCTACTGGATTTTCGCGTGTGGGAGAGTGACAGCGCAATTCACATCCAAAGACATTTCCCATCTATCCGGAGAATCGCCATGAAAATCCTTGTCTGCGCCGCCCTCGTCGCTTCTACCGCCATCTCTATCGTCACTGCCGCCGCTGAGTCGGTCCCGAGCGTTATCCCTGATGCGGCCCGCCCCTTGCCCTTGTCGGCCGTGCGCCTCACTGGCGGACCGCTCAAGCACGCCCAGGACCTGGACAGGGAATATCTACTCAAGCTTGAACCCGACCGCATGTTGTCCTACTTCCGTCAGCGCGCGGGGTTGAAGCCCAAGGCCCAAGCTTATGGCGGCTGGGACGGAGACGGTAGGAACCTCACAGGTCACATCTTGGGCCACTACCTGTCGGCGGCGAGCCTGATGTGGGCTGCCACGGGCGACGTGCGCTTTAAGGAGCGAGTCGACTACATCGTCACCGAACTGAAGCAGGTTCAGGACGCCAACGGCGATGGTTATCTGGGAGCCCTGGCGGGAGGCAAGGAGCGCTTCGCCGAGGTGGCCCGGGGCGACATCCGCTCGGGCAGCTTCGACCTGAACGGCCTTTGGTCGCCCTTCTACGTCCTGCACAAGGTCTTCGCCGGGCTGCGGGATGCCTACCGCTACACCGGCAATCGCACCGCGCTGGATCTGGAAGTGAGGTTTGCCGGATGGGTCGAAGGGATCCTCTCCAAGCTCGACGACACTCAAGTTCAGAAGATGCTCAACACCGAGTTCGGGGGCATGAACGAGGTGTTGGCCGACCTCTACGCCGATACCGGCGACAAGCGCTGGCTCGCCCTCTCTTACCGTTTTGAGCACGCCGCTGTCCTGGACTCGTTGAAGCGCCATCAGGACACCCTCGCCGGCCTGCACGGTAATACCCAGGTGCCCAAGCTACTCGGCTCCCTGGTGCGCTTCGCCCTCGTCGGTGATCCGGGCGACGGTTTTGCCGCGGGCTTTTTCTGGGACCAGGTAGTGCAGCATCACAGCTACGCTACCGGCGGTCACGGCAAAGACGAGTACTTCGGCCCACCCGACAAGCTGAGTGACCGCGTGGACGGACGTACGGCTGAGACCTGCAACGTCTACAACATGCTCAAGATGACGCGGAAGCTCTTCGCCCTTCGTCCCGACGAGCACTACGTTGAATTCCTCGAACGGGCCCTGTTCAACCACATCTTGGGCTCCATGGATCCCCAAGACGGCCGCACCTGCTACATGGTCCCGGTCGGGCGGGGCGTGCAGCATGAGTATCAGGATATGTTCCGCGATTTGACCTGTTGCGTCGGGACAGGCATGGAGAGCCATGCGCTGCATGGCGCTGGGATCTACCACGAATCCGGCGACCGCCTTTGGGTGAACCTGTATGTACCCTCTACCGCTGAGTGGAAGGCGATGGGCCTGAACTTGGCTGTAGATACCGACTTTCCGGAAGGCCAGTCCGCATCGCTGAAGCTGACGCTCCAGTCGCCGCGGCTTTTCACCTTAGCCCTGCGCCTTCCCGCCTGGGCCGCAGAGGGCTTTGCTGTCAAGGTCAACGGTGAGGAGGTGAAAAACCTGCCTAAGCCCGGCGCTTACGTGGAACTGAAACGGACCTGGAAGAGTGGCGACGGAGTGGAACTCGCCTTGCCCAAGGCGTTGCGCTTGGAGCCCGTGCCCGACAATCCTCGCCGCACTGCCATCATGTGGGGTCCGCTGGTGTTGGCCGGAGACCTGGGGCCCGAGGACGACTTCCCTGCCTGGAAGCCCGGGGCAGTTCCCGTGCTTGTGGCAGCCGGCCGGCCCGTGGCGGAATGGCTGAAGCCCGTCCCTGGCAAGCCGGGAGACTTCCGCAGCGACGGCGTCGGTCGCGACAGGGACGTGGACTTCATTCCTTTCTACCGTCTACACCGGCGTACTTATGGGGTGTACTGGGACCTGCTCACGCCCGCCGAATGGGAGAAGAAGTCCGCGGAATATGCCGTCGAGCGGGAACGGGAGCGCAAGCTGGAGCTGGCCACGGTGGGATTTGTACAGCCGGGTGACAGGCAGTCGGAACGGGAATTCAATCAGCAGGGCGAGCAGACGTGGCCTGACCGGGTATTGGGCCGCCCCTGCCGGCGCGGAAGGAAATGGTTTTCCTTTGGTCTGCCCGTGGATCCGGCCCACCCTGTGGCGCTGGTAGTGACCTACTACAGCGATGAGTGGCGGAAGCGAACCTTCGAGATTCTGGTGGACGGTGAGCGCGTCGGCGAACAGGCGGTGGAGAAAGGCGGTCCCCCTCGCTTCTTTGACGTGGAGTATGCTGTTCCCGGAGCCCTGGTGCGAGACAAGAAGAGTGTGACTGTCCGTTTTCAGTCCACCGACGGAAGTGAAATCGCCGCCGTCTTCGGCATCCGCATGATCCGCGCCGACGCGGAGCGCTGAAGAGTTGACAGCGGAACCCGTAGGGGATACACGGGTGTTTTTCCCTTTATCAACTTAAGCAATAGTCAACCAAGAAGAGAGACCATACAACATGAGATACCGTCAGTTGTCACGTGCAAATGCCCTACTTGCATGTTTGCTGCTGAGCCTGATTCCAGTGCTGCAGAACAGTGCGGCGGCGCCGCAAGAAAAGCGCGAGGTTCCGGCGGCGCCGGGGCCCATGCTCAATCAGGGCATGATCAATCTTGACACGCCGGACTTTGAACTGAGTCTGGTGCGTTCGTCGCAGACGGTTGCCGGCCTCAAGCCCAAAGGTACTGACGGGTTCGATTTTACGCCGGGCGATCTCCTCGTCGAGCGCTCCCAGAACGGGTACTATCACCTCGGCGATCTCAATCTGCGCGTGCGTAAGTTGGGCTCAGGAGACTGGAAGAATTACTCCACGGCCCTTGCCCGCGCGCCAGTCACCGCACTGCCCACTTCGGCCGAGATTCTGGCCGCTGCCGACCTCACACCAACGCTGCCTGCGGATTGCCCCGTCGAGATCACACGCACTTGGGCGCTGGATAGTGGCAAGCTCGTCCTGCGCTTCGAGTTGAAAAACAAAACCGCGGAGCCCATCCAGGTCGGCGCGCTTGGCATCCCAATGATCTTCAACAACGTCCTCAATAATCGCTCGCTTGACCAAGCCCACGCCCTCTGCTCTTTCTACGACCCTTACATCGGCGAGGATGCCGGCTACCTGCAGGTGACCCGCCTCAGCGGGCATGGCCCGGCACTCATCGTCGTGCCCGACGGCAGGACCCCCTTCGAGGCCTACAACCCGATCCTGAACAAGCCCCGATTCGGCGGCCCCATGCCGATCTTCACTGACCCCACGCCGCGCGGCATGACGTTTGAGGGCTTCTTCGATTGGATGGTCCACAGCCAAGCCTATGCCGAGAATGAGTGGAAGAAGGCCCAGCCGTGGAACCCGCCGACCCTGCTGACGCTCGCCCCCGATGAGTCGAAGACCTACGGCGTCAAGTTCCTTGTCTCCGACGAAATCCGGAATATCGAAAAGACGCTGGCCGCCAATAACCGGCCCGTGGCCGTTGGCATCCCCGGCTACGTGCTGCCGATGGACGTTGTTGGGCGGCTCTTCCTCAAGTATTCCCAGGGCGTCAAATCCCTGGAAGTTGAACCCAAGGGCGCGATTGCGGTTACCGAAAGCAAGCCCACGGCAGGCGGCTGGAAGGCCTACACGCTGAAGGGTAAGACTTGGGGCCGCGCTCGTCTGGTCATTACTTACGAAGACGGCTTGGTGCAGGCGATCCACTATGACGTGATCAAACCCGCCGCGCAGGCGGTGGCCGACATGGGCCGCTTCCTGACCACCAAGCAGTGGTTCGTCGATCCGAACGATCCTTTCAAACGCAGCCCGTCCGTGATGAGTTACGACCGCGAAGCCAATCAGATTGTGAAGCAGGATAGCCGGGTCTGGATCGCTGGCCTGGGCGACGAGGGCGGCTCGGGAGCGTGGCTGGCTGCCATGTTGAAAGAGCTGGGCCAGCCTGACAAGGAAGAACTCGCTAAGCTTCAGCAGTTCGTCGTCGGCGTGCTTTGGGGCGGCCTGCAGTATAAGGACGGGCCGCGCCAATACGGCGTGCGGAAAAGTCTCTTCTACTATCAACCCGATCAGATGCCGGCCAACTATTACCGCAGCGGCCTCAACTGGAAGAGCTGGACAAGTTGGAATAAGCAGGCATCCGAACAAGTCGACCGCTCTTTCAATTATCCTCACGTCGCCGCAGCCTATTGGGTGCTTTATCGCCTGGCGCGCAACCACGAAGGCCTCATCACCAACCACCCTTGGGACTGGTATTTGACCCACGCCTATGAGACGGCCATGGCGATGGTCAAATATGCCCCTGATTATGCCCGGTTCGGCCAGATGGAGGGCGACGTGTTCGTCGAGATCCTGCTCGACCTCAAGCGTGAGGGCTGGACGATGCAGGCCGCCCAACTTGAATCCCAGATGAGGGCGCGCGCCGTCGTCTGGCGGCAACAGAATTATCCTTTCGGCAGTGAGATGCCCTGGGACTCCACCGGCCAGGAGGAAGTCTATGCCTGGACCAAGTACTTTGGTGACCTGAACAAGGCAAAGGTGACACTTGACGCGATCCTCGGTTACATGCCCACGGTGCCGCACTGGGGCTACAACGGCAGTGCCCGCCGCTACTGGGATTTCCTCTACGCCGGCAAGTACAGCCGGATCGAGCGACAACTCCACCACTACGGCTCAGGCATCAACGCCATCCCCGTGCTCGCCGCGTATCGGGAGCATCCGGAAGACTTCTACTTGCTGCGGATCGGTTACGGCGGCACCATGGGTGCGATCACCAACATCGATCAGGAAGGGTTCGCTTCCGCCGCATTCCATTCCTTTCCTGACATGCTCAAGTTCGACCCGCTCACAGGCGACTACGGGCCGAACTTCTTTGGCCACGCCTTCAACACGGCTACCTACATTGTCAATCACCCCGAGTTCGGGTGGCAGGCGTTCGGCGGCAACATTAAGGTTGACGGCGGCACGGTCAAGGTCACGCCGCTCGATTCCTTCCGCATGCGCATCTATGTGGCTTCTACCGGCCTATGGCTGACGCTTGATGCCGCCAAGTTCGAGCGTGTGGAAGTAAACCCCAAAACCGGCATGGTGCGCGTGGACCTTGCCGCCGCCACTGCCTTTACGCCGACGGCCCGCCTGCGCATAGAACAGCCGGCCGACCTGAGCGGGGTGGGGACGTATCAGCCCGCGACGCCGCTCAAGTTCGAGCGCGACACCTACGTGGTGCCGCTCAAGAAGGACACCACCTGGATTGAGTTGATCCCCTGCCCGGATTCAGGCGCCGCCTGCGAGGAGGCAGCCCCCGTCGCGACCAATAACCGAGGAGAAAAACTGGTCATCAAGAAAATCGATCCGCCCGAAAGCGGTTTCTACGCGAAGCTGCTCGATTACCAAGGCATCCCGATCAAGGCGCCAGACATTGTCTCCCCCACGGCGATGTATGAAGCCTGGCACCGCCTGCATCGTCAGCTCCGCTCCAATCCGATGATCGTTAAGAATCTGGTCCGCGCCGGCGCACAGTTGCACATCATCGGAAAGAACCAGGTGACTTCCGACCTGCCCGAGTTCCGCGATGAAAAAGGCAAGACCATCGACGACAAGGGCAACACCATCGACACTCGCACACGCGGCATGGGCGGACTTGTCTCAAGCTGCGGCGAGGAAAACCTGCTGCAGCTCGCCAGGGATCGCTATTACGGCCGCGACATCTGCAACCACGAGTTCGCCCACGCGATTTTCGGTGAAGGCCTGTCATCCAACGTGCGCCAGGAAATCGTAGACACTTATCAGAAAGCGATGGCGAAGGGCTTGTGGAAGCCTGCCTACGCTTCCACCAACTCCGACGAATACTTCGCCGAGTTGACGATGTGGTACTTTGGCAACCACGGCGACATGGTCATCCCGGGGACCGAAGTCAAGCCCGGAGCGGAGTGGCTGAAGAGCTACGATCCGGACGGCTTTGCGCTGCTAGACAAAATCTACCAAGGGAAGGCCGAGGTAAGGGAAATGACTGAGGCCGAGCGCGCTGCGCACGGTTGGCGCGGCGGGCGCATTACGCGGATCGATCCGCCCCAGCATGGCGTTCTGACCAAGCAGATCAGCTATCGCGACCTTCCGATCAAATCGGGGGAAGTGGTCTCCACCGAGGCCCTCTTCGAAGCCCGGCGGCGTGTGGCGCGGCTGCTCCGGGCCAATCCTGTCGTCCTGCAGAATCTCCTCCTTTCCGGCGCGGAGCTTCAGATTGTCGGCAAAGACCAAGTGACTTCGGACCTGCCCTACGACAGCTATTGGAAGGGGAAGCTTTATGACGGTAAGAACGACATCGACAAGCGCACGCGCGGGATGGGCGACCTATTTGCCAGCTGCGGCGAGGAAAACCTGCTGAAACTGCCCAACGATCGTTATTTCGGACGTGACATTTGCAGCCACGAATTTACCCACACCATTCATCGTTATGGGCTCTCCTCGAACGTCTGGGACGAAATCGAGCAGCAGTACCACAAGTCCATCGACAAGGGTTTGTGGAAAAGCTGCTATGCCGCTACAGATTCGGCCGAATACATCGCGGAAATGATCATGTGGTACGTCGGCGGCCACGGCGATTGGCGCCGCGCCAACGGCGAGATGAAGCCTGGACCGGAGTGGCTGAAAAGCTACGATCCCGAGGGGTATGCCTTGATCGATAATCTCGTCAACGGCAGATTGGCGGTGAAGCCCATCGTTTACCAGGAACTTGCGCCCTTGCCCGCTGAGAAGGCCGACGAGGTCTCGCACCTGCCGGGAGATGAGAAGAAGTATACCGCGATCGTCTTTGACAACCAGACCGACCAGGATTGGCTCTGTTGCTATTTCGACAAGGAGGGCAAGCGCATTGTCTCCAACATGGTGCTGGCTCACGACAAGCTGGGTGCCGATAGTCACCACGGTGCAGGTTGGGTCATCGTCAATCCTCAAGACGATAAGGTACTGCGCTGTTACATCGCCAAGGGCGATAACTGCAGGGTGGTTTTGAAGAAATAGCCGGACGGGCGCGCCTCAAAAGTCGAACTTCACATTCATCTTCGCGGGTTTCCTCCGGGCGGGAAGGCCGGGACCCGGAGAGCCACAAGCCTCAGTAGCGAGGCCCCCCTTGGACCAAGAGCTTTCAGCGGGCAATGAACTTGACCACTTTCAGTTTGCGGTCTTCGGTCGTCCCGAGGACCAGAAATTCATCGCGGGGGGTCATGCACGCCGGGATCCCATGCCTCCCCTCTGGCAACTTGTAGGTCGCCGTCACCTTGCCGGTGCCGAGGTCGAGCAGGGCGAGAACCATATGGAGCTTGCTGTCCTTGCGCGTTGCGGGGTGCCCAAATTCCAACAGCAGCCGGTTCTGCCCCGCAAGGCTCATTTCCATGGGTATTACGTCACCGCGGGGAGGCCTTACGCTCCATTCGTGTACGACCTCGCCGGTAGGCGAGAGGGCATAAATCCGAACCGGGTTTGACGCCCGCATGAGATAAACGTTTCCATCCGGCGCGCCGATCATCAGACTGTATGAGGGGACGAAGAAGCGCCGGGCCGACGACTTAGGGGGAACGCTCTGCCCTTTGTCTTGCTCAGCGCCTGCGTCGTCACTGATTTGCTCCCCCACCTTCGGCTGGCTCGCCTCCGCGACGGGTGCGGAAGCCGCAGGCCGTACGTCCCCGGACGGCTTGACCTCCTGCACCAGCACGCCACCGCGGTTGAAAATTCCAGTAAACCACTTCACGGCTTCGCCAAGGTCTGAAAGGAGCGACCCCGTCACCAGGAAATTCCCGTCCGGGAAAGCGGCAAAGTAGTATGGTTCGAACTTTTGGTCGGGAGGGTTTTGGAGCTTGATGAAGGAATCGATCGTGCCGTCATCTTTGAACTTCGCGATAAGGTAGTCAGGGATTTCCTGATGTTCCTTGTCGGGCCTTCGATGGTATGCCTCCAGTAGCGCATAGACGGTGCCCCTCGGATCCACAGCAAAGTCCTCTCGGCGCACCAACGGGTAGTCCGGGAGCGATTG
>Ga0315282_10007803_pt1 | contig 17474 bp, 19 predicted proteins | sample YL17G07_20_MG_FD_203693 | JGI IMG/M metagenome (GOLD analysis project Ga0315282, IMG submission 203693) | Sediment microbial communities from Yellowstone Lake, YNP, Wyoming, USA - YL17G07_20 | ecosystem: Environmental > Aquatic > Freshwater > Lake > Sediment | place: USA: Wyoming | collected... | reverse complement strand
AAGTGTTGAGCCGCACCACATCAAGGATATCCAAACCTTGATGACCATTGTTGGCGGCAAGATTGTCTACAACGCCAGACCGAAAGACTTCAAACCCCAGTAAGCGAGCCGTTCAGATGACCAGCATCGCGTCGCCAAAGCTGTAGAAGCGGTACCGCCGGGCGATGGCCTCCTGATAGGCCCTGCCGATAAGCCGCAATAGCTTCTACTCTCTCTAATGTCTAGCCATGTATCAAGGTAACGCATGGCTAAGGCTTATTTGGAACCTAATGAAATAGAACGGCTTGAGAGCGTAGCGATATATCTTCGAGACAAGCTCCTCATCAGGCTGCTATTTCACCTTGGCTGCCGGGTCTCGGAGGCCTTGGGTCTTGAGGTAAAGGATATAGATTTTACTCAAGGCATGGTTATCATCGAACACCTTAAATCACGTATCAAGCTTGCTTGCCCTAAATGTAGTGCGCATCTAGGGAAGAGCCACACCTACTGTCCAAAATGTGGCGTAAAAGTAGAAGAGGCGGTAGCCAAAGAGCAAGAACACCGCCGAATGAGAACTCTGCCTCTGGATGGGGATACCTTCGAAATGCTGAAAGATTATATCAAACGCGGCGGCCCGGTTACCCGGGGTGGAAAGAAACTCCTATTTGGCATCAACCGGCACAGAGCCTGGCAAATTGTTGGAGCATGTGCTGAGAGAGCTGGCCTGCCTAAACTGGTTAACACGGAGACTGGGAAGATGCACAATGTAAGCCCTCATCGATTGAGGGATGCCTTTGCCGTTCATGCGGTAAAACTCGACGACTCGGGGGATGGCCTCAGGCTTCTTCAGGAACACCTTGGACACCAGAGTTTCAACACCACAGCTAAGTACCGAAAGGTATCGGGCAAGGAACATCGTGATTGGTATCAGAGACTGTGGGATAGGGATAAGTCATGACCTTACCTCTCAAACCCAAACATGGCGGCTTCTTGCGTCCTTTCGGTTGCGGGTGGTTCATAAGCGACTTAACTCGATTTCAGCAGAATCCCTCACTACAGGTGGCAGACCAACCTTCACGGTCACCAGTTCTTTGCCATGTACGATGACGTGCAGTCTCAGAAATGCCAGTAGCATCTGCCACTGGTCTTTGGTTAGGTTATCCAGGTTCTTGGCTGCCAGACGGCAGAACCGTCTTATGCCCTCCTCATTGAGAATCCGCTGCCTCACAGTCGCCAAGCGCCTTTCCAACTCGACCTTCTCAGTCTGAAAGGCCTGTATCTTCCCCTCCGCTTGGTCTATTTGCTCCTGCACCTTATCTTGGGGGTAGTTCCGAATGTGCATACCCATCTCGAAAGCCCTATCTTTTGCATCTTTCCATTTGTGGATTTCCCTATCTTTGGCTTTGATGTCTTGTTCAAGGCGCTCGATGGTTCGGCTGCTATCAAACTGTGTCCTTATCGCCGGTATAAGTCGCTCCTCCCTCAGCAAATCCTCTCTAATTTTACTTTGTATGCTGCTCCATAGCCGCTGTGCGTTAATCCACTGCCTCTTACACTTTGGGCAGCGATAGTAGGTGACCCCCGATGCTGGTATGCCATACATCAAGTGTCCACAGCTACAGTAGACCATCTTCCGCAGGGGCGGATAGTCATACTTGGCAGCGTTGTAATACTTATTCGCCCGAATCTCAGCCAATCTCTTTTGTAAGGCTTCAAATCGCTCATCGCTTATGATTCGCAGGGACTCCTCTTTCAGGTAAACCTTGCCTTTCCAGGAAAACTCCCCCCGTAGTTGCCTGCTTCGCAGGATATCAGTTATGTTGCTTCGATGCCATTCTTTGGCGGCCCCTTTCCAGTGCCTGGTCTGTCTCGGAGTTGGAACGTGGGCTTGGTTCATGCGCCAGCATACGTTACTTATGCTGGCTCCCTCGTCCAATACCCATTCCACCCATTTCACGACCCAGGCTGCCCTTTCCGCATTTTTCGAAGGTTTCCCGGTCACCATCTTTCCGTAGATGCGCTTGGGCATGTAATCAAATGGCCAAATTACCATGCCTGCCGGCACCTCATGAGCTATTTCAGCAAGCTTGTCCTGCCCCCCATGCATACTATGCTTCATAATTCTGCCGTCTTGGTCGGCTTGGTAGGCATCAATAAGGAGCTGGAGAGCCTTCATCGGTGAGGTGTGGCCATCTATAATGTATTCTTCAAAGGCAAATGCAACCACCAACTCATTCTTGCGAAGTAGTCCGAAGTAGTAGCAGGCAGCCTCCAGATTCCGGGCAAATCGGTTTACCCGTGGAAACTCAATGCACGGTATGTCGTCCTTTTCTCGTATCGCCTCGGCGATAATATCGTCAAGTTCGTCCCGCTTCCATGTACTGGAACTTTCTACTGAGAGGTGCTCTTTTGCCACTTGGAGCCCATGCTTCTCCTCAAACTTTTGGCAGCACCCCCTTTGGTTCTCAGGTCCAAATGCCTCTTTTAGAGCCTCATTCGACTCCCGTAGTACCCGCCTAGCTTTCATCTTACCTCCCTTGATTAAGCTCGATAGACAATACTATCTGTTGAAATTCCAAATTATCGCGTTCTTCGCGGGAGGCCCGCGAACTTGCCCCTCAGTTGCGCCCCTGATTACCATGAATGTCTTCATTGCTGTCACCTTCCTCTAGTAACATTCGATAAATACTGCCATTACTTGGTAGCACTTCGACCTCCCAGACCAGTTCCATCGGCCGGTCTGTTTGCTTTGGTCGACGCTTGAGATGAACCATGATCTGCACTCTGGCTTCGGCGCCAAGGTCGAAGAGGGATCGAAGGAACCCTGCCAGATCTTTGTCGGTCATTTGTAACGTTACTGTCGCCATCTCACACCTAAGAGAATATCTGAGCGGCTAAGGGGTGATACCTTTGCCAAGTTGATTCCCCTCGTTTATCTTTAATCTTGTTACCACTACACATCTGTTAAATTGTGCTACCCCTAGTTCCAAGTCTACCACGTCGCGTATCGTATGTCAAGGGATTTATCAGTCGTAATTATAGCACTATAGAGCATATAATGCTTGACATATAACTGCAAGTGGTGGTAAAATTACTTTCAAGAAAGTGGGAAAAGAGAAGGGGGATGGAAATGAAAAAAATTTCCGCACTGATGCGCCGTAGGATGCTTCTTGATCTGGAAGAGAAGGGTTTGTCTGATAAGGAGCTCAAAGAGAGGTATCGCATAGCAGATAATAGAACACTGAGAAAACATTTAGGTTTAGCTGAGAAGGAGCGAGAAGCTAGGGAAGCCAGAGTCAGAATACTGGCTGATAATCAAGCTGAGCACTTAGCTGAAATCCGAACCATCATTGAGCAATGGAAGAATAGCTTGGTGATACCCTGGTTTGGTACCATCTCCTTCGAAACAGGGGCACGCCCGACAGAAGGTCTTGAACACAACCTTCTCTTTAGTTCCTTAAGAGAACATTTGCCATTTCCCACCCTATGGCGAGACTACTCCGCTTGGAAAGAGAAGATGGAAAACTACATAGATGGCTGCAAGAGGCTTCTTGAGGAAACTCAGGAAGAAGCAAAAAACTCCCCAGACCCGGAAATTAACAAAATTGCTGGCGACATAGGGAGCATTCAAACAGTCGAGGCGCTTGCCCTGACAAAGCCTTTGCATGAGATGATGGTAAAGTACAGGGCAAAAGCCGAATGCCAGTTCAAGCCTTCCTTGGATGAGATTAGGACCCTCGGAGAGAAACTGACAGAATCTTTGCAGGAAATCCTATTACGGCGCGACTATATCGTATATACCTGCAAGCTCTGCCCGGGGCAGCTAAGACCGTTGCGATGATAGTGCCGGTTGGAAACCATTGACTCTTGGCTAAAAGCTTTGGCGATATGCGTGAGGTCACATTACGATGAAAAGTGCAGGCAACCTCCCGTGCCCTTCAGCGGGGTATCTGTAATCTCCATCGGTCTACGTACATGGTTGCACTGGCAACTTGTGTTACCACGAGGGATGACCTATAATGCCAATGGGTAAATTCTGGACAGATAGCATGAAACTGAAGGCCGTCGTTATTCTGTTTATGCTGCTGATAGTGCTTGTTGCAGGCTGTACTCCGGCGTTGCCCAGCCCGGCATCAGTTCCTGCACCCTATCCGGTGCCGGCACCCACACCACCGCCCACTCCAACTCCAGCACTATCCCCTACGCCGTCGCCACCGCCATCGCCAGTGATATCACCACCTATCACGATTGCCTTGGACTACTTCGGTATCCGGAATACTCACTCCATACCTCAAGAGCTTTTGGGAGACCAGCACGCAAAGATTCAGCTGGCAGTGCTGGTACGGGACCAGCAACAAACTCTTGCTGCGTTCCCCATACCTCCTGAGTCGATTCCGCCTTTCGACATGGACTTCTTTCAGGTTAAGGCAATCAAGGATAACATGGCCCCTGAGATTTTCACTGGTTCGGCTACTGGTAGCCTGACTGTCCTGATTGCAGCCTACAACGTTAACAAGGGACCGGTCACAAAAGCTCAGATAGATATACTTAGCAAATGGCTTGGGCTTGACTTGAGCATACTCAAGGACGCAGTCCCAGACAAAGAGCTAATCGGGTACTATTGGCATACTTGGTCACCATCAGAGAAGTGGGGAGTGGGCGGACGTTACGATGGACCAAATGAAGGGGATTTGAGAGTGTGGCTAAGGATTGGGTCTGGCCAACTGCCTGATTCTGTACAACCAATGCCGAAGCTCATGCCGCCGAATGTGAAAATTGAAGGGAAGTTACCACCATCGGGTGCTAGGGTAAGAAGTCAATTCGACTATCTCTCCAGCGACTTTGCCGTTACCATATCAAACTATGAGTCGTTCAAGTTCCCTGTCTACTGGCATCTGGAGTCTTCTCCTATGCCTGGAACTACTATTAACTTCATTAACTATCCAACTGAGGGTATGGAATGGGTTTCCGGCGGAGGTACTGTAACAGTGAACGCGAAGTACTGGTTCACAACACCGGGTGCGTATAACTGGAAGTATGTTGCTGAGTATCCCAAAGGTAATCCGATCGCCTCGTGGGAGGGGACATTAAAGGTCAGTCCCTAGATGTAATAGGTCCTGCGCTTGGAAAGAAGCTCTTAACTTTATCCTACCCTCTTCAATACCATTCACCCAATTGCACTTTCTGGCTTTATGTTCACTCCAGCATCATCACTGTCCAATTCAACCTAGTGCCAAACATCACTTACTCGTGGAAGTCTTGTGCTATGCGTTATTATTCCCCCCAATAGACTATGAAGTTATTGATAATAGCCGGGGGAATATGGGTCTTTTCAACCACTTCCGAAACTTCGAGTTTTCCCTGGTGTAAGTCTGCGACCAGTTGTTCCAAGCTGATTCCGAATAGCACCTTTATTCTTTTCTTTACAGGCGCAAGGTCTAGGCGGTCATTACCGGGCGGGAGTTCCCAATGCTGATTCTCATATTCTAATTGCCTGATTGCCTCCAGATATTTTGCTTCGTCCTTGTCACTACAAACGTAGTAACGAAACTCAAGCAGGTGTTTTGCCCGACGTATCCATTTCTCTGGTCGGTTTAAATATCTAACGGTGTTACCAATCCGTTGCCTAGAAATCCTTGTTTTTAGGCTCTTGGCGGCAGACCCAATTGTTAGCAAAGGCGAACTACCTTTGAGCCTCCCAAATTCGTAATCGGTTCTAACCTCATAAATACCGGGCGCCTCTGGTATATTTCTAAAGGAGTCTTGTGATAGTGAATATGGATACCAGTCAGACCAGTTATGCTCATCCACGGTTGACCTCCTACTGACTAATTCTTTTTTCGACGGTCTTGGCATAGGGTTTGACATCACCGAACATGTCTTGTTGAAGCCAAATCCATACGAGCACATTGGCCTTCCGAAACACGAGGCGTTTGCTTACCGGTACAGAAACGTCTAGGAAAGACTCATCACCAATTCGGGGGTCTTCCAATGAAATGTTTTGGGGCTTCTCACCAGCATATATTTCATGCGCCATTTGAATGGAAGGATACACAGCAACTGTATTTTGAATAACTGCGGGATAGAAACTGCCACCCTCGTAGTAATAGACATAGTAGGCAGAAATAGCACCTTCTTTGTTTGCTGGCTTTGCACTTGCCTGAACCCAGCCTGGCTTAAAGTCATCAATTAAAAGCACCATATCTGAGGCGTCTTTCGTAACAAGCTGTGATAATGGTTCTGTAGAGTGTGACTCTGACGGTATCTTAGTAGGTCCGGGTTCAGACAAGGAAACACCAACAATAAAAAGCGCTAACCCTACGATGGCGACTATTCCCCAAATCCGTAGTCTCCTCTTTCTAATGGCGCTGATTATCACCATTAGGATGCCGACGATGATGGTGAAAAATCCTATAATGCCTAGTGCTACCAAGTTGCCACCTTATTGGTGCGCTTGAGCCGTTTGCGGGCAAATCCACCTAGCAAAAAGATAACCGCTATGCCAGTTTTTGTCAAATTGATGAGCTGTTGGAATGTAAACCGTGTTAGCTAGGTTTTCTGTGCGCTCCTAATTGCTGCACGATATGACGAATCGTGCAATTAGCTGGTGCATCATTCGCCGTGAATTCTCTGGCGTCATTACTAATGCTGCCGCTTCCGAGACTAGGCAAAAGTCCCCTCTGCTACTCTTGACAAAGCTACCATAGTATGGTATATACTTCAGATATGAAACAAGCATTCAAGAGTGTTTACTTTCCAGACCATCCGGCTGTTCCATCGGCTCAACGACATATCCGTCTCGCTTTTGGTGTGAATGATCGTCCAATATACGAGCAAATACAGCGTCTATCTAGTGAGGAACTCCGGCAATTGCTCGGTATGGATTCCTATGACGAATTGGTAACGTACGCACGCAGCAATGCATTGTCAATTAACAGGGCTTGTATTAGCCTCATGCATCGAACCCTGGAGTCCCTACCAGCAGGATCATCGTCAACTGAAATTCCCACTTTGGTGTCTGACCCATTAATCGCGACCTACCGGAGTGGGAATGGGGAACCTTTGCACAGCTGGTTTCCGTTGCTAGAGGGCTTTTCGCCGCGGTTCGTGAGAGCGGTTTTGCAGACATATGCGCCGAAGGCAAAAAGAGTCCTTGACCCATTCGCGGGAACAGGGGCTGCGCCTTTGACAGTCGCAGCCATGGGACTTTTCGGATTTTACTGTGAAATAAATCCAGTCCTTCAATTTGTTAGTGAGACCAAATATAGAGCCCTTCAGCTAACGAGTAAGGCTCGAAGGGAGATTGCTGAAACGCTAGGCGAGCTAGCATTCAATCTTGGTTTCCAGCTTGGCAACCTGAAGTCAGACGAATTCCTTCGCGATACCTATTCCAGAACATTCAACGGAAGTCAATTCTTTGCTCCCGACATTTTTGACGATGTTCTTCGACTGCGAACACTGGCGGATGAACTTTCCGCCCGCATGCCACTCCTTGGCCAAATGTTTGCAGTAGCAGTATTAGCATCACTTGTGCCAGCCTCATTCATGGTGCGTAGAGGTGACCTACGGTACAAGAGACCTGAGGAGCTTGAGCTGAACAGGATTTCTATCCGTTCGGAAGTATCCCGAAGGCTGGAGCAGATGGCGTTAGAAGTGGTAAAACTTGACCAAGTGTCTGGGCAAGCAATACTGGTCGCTGAAGATGCCCAGTCGCTTAGTAGACTTCCGCACTTGGGTGTAGAATGTGCAATTACAAGTCCTCCTTATCTGAATGGCACAAACTACTTTCGGAATACAAAGCTTGAACTCTGGTTCCTTAGAGCTCTTACCAAGCCCGAAGACTTGGGTGCATGGCGATATAAGTCCCTCACGGCGGGTATCAATGACGTGACACGGACAAAATGTGATAGGCCCTGTCCAGAAGTGGTAAAGGATGTCGTTGAAAATATCAGAAAATCAGCTTATGACAGCCGAATCCCCTTGATGGTTGCTTCGTATTTTAGAGAACTAGGACAGCTATTCTTGGCCCTTTCCTCCCATTTGATTCCAGGAGCCATTCTTGCAATTGATATAGGGGACTCACGATACGGCGGCATCCATGTTGAAACTGACAGTCTATTAGCCAGAATTGCTGCTGAGCATGGGTTCCGAGTCGCAGCTACACATACCCTTCGTGTTAGAAAGTCACGCGATGGGGGAGTACTACACGAGACTCTACTAGTATTTGAACACCTGGGTCATGCACAGAAGGCTGCCGTTGCTCCTAGAACTCTCGTCGGCACATCCGCGAGGCATTGGAGTGAATTCAAGGCCAGACTTCCGCATCAATCATTGCCGTTCAATAAGAGAAACTGGGGACATCCCCTTCATTCACTTTGTTCATATGAAGGCAAAATGAAACCTTCTATTGCTCACTTTCTGGTGCGTAGTTTTGTACCAGAAGGTGGTAGGGTGCTTGACCCCTTTGCTGGTGTTGGAACGATACCATTTGAAGCCTGTTTGCAGGGTAGGCAGGCATTTGGATTTGAGATAAGTCCCGCTGCCCTAGCGATCTCTGTCGCAAAGGTTAGCCGCCCAAAAATCGCAGAGGTACGCAGAGTCTTAGGATCACTGCAGGATTACCTACAAACGGAAGAGGTCACAGAGCAAGAGATTGAATCTGCCAAGCAGGTAAACTTCAATCGAAGTCTCGATGAGTTCTATCACGAAAGTACGCTCCGAGAAATCCTGTTGGCTCGCCGCTTCTTTTCACGACTAACTGGCTATTCCATTGAGACGAGTCTTATACTTGCTTGTCTTCTCCACATTCTTCACGGCAATCGTCCGTACGCTCTTAGTCGGCGCTCTCACCCAGTGACCCCTTTTGCACCAACAGGTCCCCAAGAGTACAGGTCATTGATTGATCGACTAGAGACAAAATTGGAGAGAAGTCTGAACGTCGAATATCCATCACAGTTTCGGGAAGGACGTATCTACATGCAAGATGCAACAGATTGGTGGCCAAGGGAAGTGGATGATCTTGACGCTGTGGTCACATCTCCGCCGTTCTTCGATAGCACGAGATTCTATCTTGCTAATTGGATACGTCTCTGGTTTTGTGGTTGGGAACGCCGTGACTTTGAAACACAGCCGCTACGTTTTCTGGAACTCAAACAGAAGCAATCTATGCGGTCATACGAACCAGTATTTAGACAGGCGAGGGAGAGGCTCAAACCCGATGGACTACTGGTTCTACACCTCGGTAAAAGCGTCAAATGCAATATGGCTGAGGAACTTAGTCAAATTGCAAAACCTTGGTTTAGGACCATAGACGTTTTCGAAGAAAGTGTATCACACTGCGAATCCCACGGTATTAGGGATAAAGGCAGGGTCTCGGCACATCAGTACCTGATACTTGGTTAAAGATTTCCTACTATTTGTTAGCCTTGAGAAATTCGGGAACAATTTTGGCATTCTCAAAGACATCCTTCCCAGTCATTTCGAGTACAAGGTTTCGAACTCTCTTGATCTCGTCTGGATATCTAATCCAGCGCTCAATAAAAGTATCGACATTCTGAAGTAACCAGTGCACAGCCTCTGGGTTAATAAAAGGCTTGCCCGCCAGAACTTCATATTGTATGCCCGTATATACGGCAAGTCTCTTTAGCTTGCTTGGGCTATAGACTTCGGATGGCCATTTACCGTGCTTAACATTATTGCAATCGGAGCATAAAAGCGTGGGGCCAGTCGAAATTGGCCAGAAAAGTTTTGCCGGTAAGGTATGGTCTATATTACCCTCTTCAGGATAAGCAAGTTGTCTTCCGCAACGAAAACATCTGTGTTCAAACTTATCGTATATGGCCTTGGCATCGATTTTGGCCGGTTCTCTTGCAAGGAACCCGTATAGGCGTCGTTTCTCAGAAGCTTCTCGGTGCTGGTCAATTATTCGGGTCTGGTTCTTTATGCTGTTATATAGTGTTTTGCAGAGCCTACACTCACCTTGCCTTCCTGATTGTCTCGCACTGTGCCTGTCGAAGAATTCGAGAGGTTTCAATGTACCGCAAATGATGCAATATTTGTATTCTTGCGCCTCGTGAACATAGTCATCATGGAGGATAGTGAACTGTCCCTCTTCAATGATAGAATTATCATGGATGTTAACTAACTGATAGTCGTAAAAAACGGATTCGCCTTGGGAGTGTAAAACAAAACCACAGGTTGGACAAACTATGTTGAATTCTTCGTCGATTTGATCTTTTCTAAAAAAGATGAATTCCCGGCACTCGCTGTTTAAGCAATTGAAGCCCTTGAACACCACGTCTCCCATTCCTTTGACATGTTCAGGGCGAAGTTGATTTCGCTTGATGACCTTAGTATAAGGTTTACGTCTCGCCATCTCAGTGGACCTTCATCCCAAGATTTTCAAACCTTGTGAGTGCTAATCAAGAGTAGTTATGATTACTTTAGCACAATAGTCCGATTTTGTCAGTAGTGGTTCTGAATAAGATAGCACTCTGTGTGATGAGCTCGGTTATCGTTGCAGACAAACCTGACTTTTGTTGTCTGGTATCTAGTAACTAGGTGATAGCTACTCCGGAAACTTGCAGACGAAATACAGGATGGTGGCTGCCATAGTGGCCAGGACCCAGGTTGCTTCTGCAACCCCTACTGCAGGGGGACCAACTTGCCCATGTCCGACACCTGGCGGTTCTCTTCGTAGAACTTTTGAAATATATGGGCGAAACAGCAGGTATATGGCGAGGGTAGGAAGTTGTGCCGATGGCTTGTTCTGAACGAAATCCCGAACTTCGTTGGTTACGGCTTCTCGAACCCAGGTCGGTAGGTAGTCATCAGCTTGAAGGTCTGGTCGCGGAACAAGTCCCTCCCTTTCTGAGAAGAGTGGCTCAGCCATCAAATAATACCTCTCCTTGGCGGGACACGGTCATTTTAGCCTCTTCGGCACATGAGTCTTGGTGGTACCACCAAGATTAGTTAGTTCGCCGCCCACCCGCTGACGACGCATTTCCTCATACGCTACATCGAGGTTCGATTCACGGACCCTCAGTCGGGCCTTTCTGGTATCACCGCTATTCAAAGACTCCTTCAACCTGCTCACGGCCTTTCTTATTTGCGCTGGGCCACCACGCTCGATTTCCGTCCCTATCCCAGTTACACTTATTGCATCTAGCTTCCTGCCACTGGGCAAAGGATAGTCCGTGATTCCGAGGCCACCGGCGGCTTTTCTCTTACGACTTCTATGACTTGGCGATTCTGGCATTGTATTACCTCCTTCCCAAGGCTATTGGTTATGGTAAAGCCCATACTAGTCTTTACCCCAAACAGATTATCTCTAGCTAGCAAACGATCTTCGCCACATTTTCAGCTAGCTTTGAAAACTCCCTGAAAACAGGTGCTTTCAGGCGGCGCTCAGGATTAGGAGAGGACTTACATAGTTCGTCAGCAAGCCCTAAGCCGAAGGCAGCCACATATGACAGAACACACCAAAAAGATGTTTTCGAGTCTGAAGAACTACACTGACATGTGCTATTGTTGTATCCCATCGCTTTCTCCTTTCTTAGTAACTCCGGTTCACGCGTTACCAACGAGCGCGTGCTCAACAACGCTGTTACCCGACCAGTCGTGCCATCAGTTTCCATGCCTTATCCCCCCTCTATTCACTAGCTGTTTCCACAAGTCTGAAGTGACATTTCAGGCTATTTATAGCAGCCCTCCACGGGATCACACCATCATGCTGCAACCGACCAACTACTATTCCAGGTGCTATCCCAATAGCTGCAGCAAATTCACTAATGTTTGATTGATTGTATTCTTCAAGCTCCCTGAACTCAGCATACGCTCTTCTAGGAATCAACCGGCTCTTTGCGAATTGATCGGCTTGCTGTTCCTCCTCGCTGAATGCGGATTGTTTAACCTCATCAATGAACACTCCCTTTTTGCCATGCAGTTTGACGTGACCGGCTTCATGAAAGAAGGTAAACCAAAGGTGGTCATCAGTCTTGTACCTAAGACTCAGTTCAATCATGGCTTTATCGGATTGCAGCCAACGAGTTGCCCCGCTTAAGTGAGTTCCTGGCAACTCACCAACAAATACAAGCGCCACGCCTGAGCTTGCGCATAATTCCTTCATCTTAGGTTCAAATATATCCGGATCCTCGCAACTTAATTGGCGTATCTCATTAAGTGCTAAGTTGAATTTAGATTTATCATAGGGAACACAATCTATCTCCGCAGCTTTCAACTCTCCGATTCTTAGCCATGTAACCACTGCTTCGAGTGAACTTTTAAATGCAGGGGAGCGCCGGAAAGCAACCTGTAACCGTTCATAACGTTCCTGCCAAGCGGTAACACTGCCAACACCAAAGAAGTCGAGCAGTTGTGCCACACGCTTGGCTGTGTCATCACCTCTCTTAATTATTCCACGGCGTTCCAACTCATTAACCGGAAATCTTTGCAGCCAATTAGCATGTTTACTTAATTCCTCGTATTCCTGTTTCCTCGCTTGATCAAGACGAAATTTGGCCTCAAGATTGTTCCAGATATTTGCAGATACCCCAAGAGCACGTTCAAAATTTAGTGCCGTCTCGGGCGTTACTGGAGCTTTGCCAGAAATTATTAAACTCATCTGTTTTGCGCTTAGTCCACATCTTTCAGCCAAATCGACCTTTTGTATCCCTCGACTTAGAAGAGTCTCCTCTAATATATCCCCCGGAGCAACAGCATAGTCAGGATCATATTTAAATACTGTTTTACTCATCAGTGATAATCCTCCACTTCTAGAATAGTAATTGCTGTAATTTTCTTTAAATCAAGCCCGCCGTCTGCTTTGACTGGAACAGGATTATGATCTGGTTTGAAGATAAGTCTATATGGATGTTCAAGATCAACGGCAAATTGCCCTTTTCTATTTTGCTTTAATTCATGCCTCCGAAACGGAGGAGTGATAGGCACATCTTTTAAACAGTTGGCGGCATCGAGAACAGCTAGCCTTCGCATAATACTCTTGCCAAGCTTCGAGCCAAATACTCTTATCGTCTCCTTCTCCGAATTAAGGATTCTAGCAAGTCTGTTAGTCTCAAAACTGACTTCCATAAAAACATTATAAAAGGCTTTACCTAAAAAGTCAAGCAATTTTCGGGCGATATTTGGCTGTTTCAATTGTACAGGCATGAATTCCTTGGAACATATCCTCTACTATAGGTCGGTGCTCAGTCGTGATGCCATATTCTCTGGCATCGGCTTCATGTCCAACACGTAGCTCTGAGTGCCTTACGCACTCAACAATGCAGTATGGAATGGTTTTGGACTTGGGGCGGCCGCTGCTTTGGCTACCGAGATGTGGATGACCTCTGGACATATGATGGAAGACATGTTGGTAGCTTTCGTGATAACGAAGTCTATGCCTGTGACAGCCGATATCTAGGGGAGATCATGAGCGGGAATCGGCTCATAACGAACAAGAGTAAGAAATCCTGTCGGCGCGGCAGCTTCACTCCGCAGGGGCACGAGCGGGATATGCCAAGTATGCTGGCTATGCAATGTATGCCGGCTTTGAGGATTTCCCCACATTGGAGAAGTGAACACACAACAACAGCTAAGCACCACAATCACTCATTTTGCGACCTACAAAAAGTGGGTACAGCTTCAACGCGAAAAGAAAGCCCCAAATCTCAGGGAGACTCCCTTAAACGGTATGATCAATCGGCACTTTAGAAACACCAATGTATTGTCGTTTTTTATACCCTTCGGAAATGCCAGCGTTGCGGAACTCGAATAATGTGCTATATAATGCCAGCAATGGCTCATATTACACGGTCATGGAGCGAACTTTGACATCTGTAGTAAAAGGAGCACATGAGAATCGCCCTGATATCGCAATAGCTGTTAATACGCTTACAACGGGTGGATTCCTATTAGAAGGTGCTACAAGAAATCCGGGATATATCATTCTTCATGCGTCTCGTTTCGATGAATTTGGCACAACGCAGCGATATTGTTTCTTGATATCTGAAGGGCCTCTGTCAGAAGACTCTGTTTCTGGCGCACAGATTGCTGCCACTCATAAAAAGGAGACCTTGGTCGTAGTGGGACATGGCGAAATTACTCGTCCCCACATTGAATGGAGCAGTTTCGTTAACTTATTTGGCGGTCCGATTTTTAGCTTGAGTCCCCTTGAACCTGAATTTGTCGCGAATTTGTCGGTCCTCGGATATAATGAATTGCCTGAGGGTTTCACAGGCGAACCAGATGATTTATTTGAAATTCTTGTCCACTCTGCCCTTGAATTCGTTCTCGGAGGAAGAGTGGTAAGATATGGTCAGGCTAGGCGCTTTGAAGACCGTCCGGACGGTCTAGCTATTCCGAGCCCTCGCTTCATCGCGCTTTATGATGCAAAAGCCTACGGTGACGGCTATAAAGTCACGGCTGAAACGATCAGACAATTTGGGTCATACATCAGCAATTTCAATGCGGCGTATTCAGCTTGGTATAAGCTAAATAGCTTCATTGTAGTGTCCAGCACGTTCCAACACGGTGACAAAACTCTTGATAGGCGTTCTCGTGAACTGTTAGCAAAATCGGGGGTTCCTTTGTCCTTTCTAACCACTAGCACACTTGGGAAAATTATTGACATCCTAAGAGAGTCGCCCTTAATGCGACGATCTATAGATTGGGCTCGAGTTTTCACATGCCCGATCGTGAATTCGAAAGATGTGCAAAATCAGATTGATACGATGTTACGTGATAGGCTTGTCAAAGGATAATTGAAATGGGAACATCAGTGAGTCACCATTCTCCTGATACACACAATTGGCGAGCCGTAGCTGCAAGCTATCTATCCGAGAACGTGCCTGTTGATAGGATTAGCCAAGAAGTGTGGAGAGCAGCGACTAATCAACCTTTTGGAAACTTGCCATTGAGTCTTGCTGACCCTATCATTGCTCGATGCTTAGGAACCGCCATAGTCTCTTCATCTCCGCAAGAAGCAATCCGCAACGTATCAAGGTTGATTGCCGAGTCCGGTGAAGCAAGTCTCGCCACCGACATTGCACGAAGAGCAGCAATCGCAAGCTTTGCTGAACCTGGAAATCGCAGAATGAATTTTGTGAGGGCTCTTTTTTCCGAGGCAGTCGATTATTTGGTGTCGAGGGATCTCTCTGGTTATGTGGGCAAGGGTGACAGGATAAAGGATGTCAGTTCCTCAATCACGTTTAAGGCGCACATAAAGAAGCAAGTTGAGAGCATAATCGACAGTAATCCAGCGCCGGAGAACATCGAGGCAAGTTCAGATAAGTGGAAAACTTATGTGATATCTCAAATCCAGAATTTGACCAAAAGACGACAATGAATGAAGCTGAAGTTGTGTTTGACGATTCCCCAGTACGCCAAGGAGTCCTAGCCTTAAGGCCGGGCATGAACCTTAGAACGGGTGAGGACAACTTAAGGGCTGCTTTTGGCAAACTCACTTCGTTGGAAAAGGATCTCCTCATCCTCGCGTCATCCGTTTTTACATGCGACCTGGCTTTCAAGCGTGGAGAAAGGGAAAATATCGTTCGCAAAATCAAGTTGAAGGTCCCCGTAGTAAACCATGCTTCACTTGAAAACGTTCGAGAAGAGATTCTATATGCAATGTTCTTGCTTAGTCATGACGCCTGGGACATTGAATTCACACACTATCAAGGGACACCAGAAGTCACTCAAACGTGGTCTCAGGAAAGCGATTCGAAGGTCCTCTTATTTTCGGGAGGGTTAGATTCTTTTGCCGCAGCTCTAAACCTCGGTTACTCTAGGCAACAAGTTCATCTAGTGAGCCATCTAACGGGAAATCAAAACATCTCAAGATGCCAGGCGTCGTTGTTTGAACATCTCAATTCGACTTTTCCGAGCCAATTCACTCGGACTGGCGTGCGCGTTGGGGGCATGAACAGGGCTACCGAAGGTTATCCCTTTCCGACTGACCAAGCAAGAGAAGACACGCAAAGAACTCGTTCATTCCTGTTTCTTACTCTAGCAGGAATTATAGCTCGAAGAATAAGCGCTAAGGACGTCATCATGATTGCCGAGAACGGCCAATTAGCCATTCACCTGCCACTTACGGCAGCAAGGATCAGTGCATTCAGTACTCATACGGCGCATCCCGAATTTATTGATAGTATGACGAAGATTCTTAGAGCAGTCCTATCATTCAACATACGAATCAATAACCCTTTCTTGTATATGACTAAAGCTGAAGTAGTAGGGACAATCCAACGTGACGGAACCACAATGATCCCAAACACGATAAGCTGTTGGATGTCGGCAAGAATAACAGGTGGACATACGCATTGTGGAGCGTGTGTCCCATGCATTATTCGTAGAATAGCTAATGAAAGCAATGGCATCAAGATTGACGAGTACAGCCGGGACATATTGTCAGAAGATATTGCAAATCTTGATGCGGACGATATAGGTAGAAGGAATTTCGTCGAACTCGCTGAATTCGTGAGATTCTTCCGTACTGCAAGCTCGCAAGCACAGATTCTGAATTCGTACCCAGAACTGGTGAACGATGCTTTCGATACAGGAAGGGCCATCGAAATGTATCGGCGATTTTCAATAGAAGCTAGTCGAATCTTTTCAGCCTACCCGAATCTTACTGCAATAGTGAGTTGATGACGTGCGAATTAGTTTTCGAGATTTGAACGAAGCTATCGTTCATCCAAGGGTATTCAGAAGAAGGCTAAGAGGACCACAGGGCCCTCCACCGTTCTTTAGATATTCTTACTACAACGTGCTACTCAATTCAATCTTTCATTTCCATAATTGCCAAAATGACCCAAATCAAGGCGAAGACTATTTGGTCGATAGACTAAGTGCTTTCAAAAGCGATGTACGTAAAGAAATCATCAGCGATCAGTTCCGATGGTACGTCGAAGACTACTTAAACAAGAATGTCACGACTTTCGAAGTACGGCAAAATATCAAGATCATTCCTGAGATTCCTCTCCAGACAGGTACTACAATTTCGGGCCAAATAAGTCGCATCGACATCGTGCCGACGGGCGGATACGCGGCTTGGCTGTTTCGAAACGGAAATCCTTACGGATGGGAACAAGAATTCTGCATGCCGTTGATTCAATATGAATTGGCCAACAGGATTCTCCGTGTTCCTAGTGATGAGATCAGCATAGGAATATACAGTTTTACAGAAAGGGTCATCGACCAGCATTGTTACTCTGTTCAGGAACTGCAGAACGCGAAGGATAATCTCGATAGGTTATTGAGAACTCTCGGCCTTGCACAACGTTCCCAAATTTTACTCTGATCCGAGACATAGTGCATACACCTTACATAGCAATCAGAAACCGCAAGTAGGTTATCGAGTTCCGCCGTAGATACTTCGATTATTGGATTACACTTTCAAGTAAAAAGTTACCCAACAATGTAGCGAAAAGTTCAATCTTTGTCTCTTATGATTTACTAATTAAGCCTTGTTGCTGAAGAATGGGGGAGTCTATGTA
>Ga0315282_10007802_pt1 | contig 17475 bp, 14 predicted proteins | sample YL17G07_20_MG_FD_203693 | JGI IMG/M metagenome (GOLD analysis project Ga0315282, IMG submission 203693) | Sediment microbial communities from Yellowstone Lake, YNP, Wyoming, USA - YL17G07_20 | ecosystem: Environmental > Aquatic > Freshwater > Lake > Sediment | place: USA: Wyoming | collected... | reverse complement strand
ATCCTGTTAGATTAATTCAACTTAGGCAATAATGTCCCCTATTTCACACTCTTCTTTTTCTCTGAGGAGGCGGAAGGTTTCGCCAGGAAAATCTGGGCCATATACCTTCTTCGGATCGCGAATATAGCCCAGTTCTTGGGTGTCGAGTCTACACTATTCACTAACCATCCTCGCCTTTTAATTGTTCTGGGGTCCTCTCTTCCAGCCAAAGCTTACAGACATTCTTCCAGCCTATCCTGCGCCATTTCTTAAAAACCGCCTTCAACCCGTTCAAGTCCTTCGCTTCGAGAAGATCTTTCTGGGCAGCTTTCAAATCTTCAAGGGATGCAATCGCTGGCATATTCTACTCCTTTCGCTTCCTTTTGGAAATAAAAAAGCTCGTTATCTTTTGAGAATAGGCTCTAATTTGACTCAAACCCCTATTTTGGATCACCCCACGACGAATATACCCTAATCTACCAAAAATACAACGGAAAATCAATAGACCATTCGGCTTCTTGTATTCAGGTCCTTTGCCGGAATAAAGAGGTCAATAGTTCGTTTCTTTATCTCAGAAACAAGAGAGGGGGAGCAACAGGAATATGGAGATGTGTAAGAAATACGGTATCAAAGTTACGGGTTGTTCTAAATGGAACGATGGGAATTAAAGAAAAATGGTCGGGGCGAGAGGATTTGAACCTCCGACACCTGACACCCCATGCCAGTGCGCTACCAGGCTGCGCTACGCCCCGAAAAAACTCAATGGAACGATGGGTTATTGGAACACTGGAATACTGGGTGTCACAAAGAAGAGCCATTTCCCTCTATATGTCTAAACCCATCATCCCACTATTCCATAATTCCAACATTCCTATCTTTGTTTTATTAATATATCCAATTGTATTCTAAAAGTCCATGTCAATCTTTTGAACGAATAAACGCAACTATTCCAACATCTTTCTAATTCCCCTCAACTCCTCACGGATAGCGACCAGTAACTCACGATCCTTTCCATTGGATCCTTTCTCAATCAGCCTCAATTTCATCTGCTTATTTTCTGCTCTCTCCAGATCCCGGATCTTTTTCTTCGCTCCAGCGATCGTAAAACCATCTTCATAAAGGAGTTTTTTGATCTTCAGGATGAGATCCAAATCTTTCTTTCGATAGAGTCGCTGAAGGGATCCTCCCTTATAGGGTTTGATGGCTTTAAATTCTGATTCCCAATAACGTAGAACATGCGCTTTGAGACCCGTAATTCTACTCACCTCTCCAATCCGATAATAGAGCCTTTCGGAGGTGATAGGATATTCAATTTCTTGCCTCTTGAGTAACCTGGACATTTTCCCTCTCTACCTATCGCCCGTTTCCCCGGTCTGCCTTGCCTCACCGCAGTCAGGCGCCAGCAGTGTAAACAGACCTTCTATAGAGAGACCAATTAAAAAAACTATGGTTCCTTACGGTTGAGGGCTGCTTTCAATACCTGGCTTGGCTTGAAGGTCAAGATCCTTCTCGAGGAGATTTCAATGTCATTCCCCGTTTGTGGGTTGCGGCCTCGCCTCGCCCTCTTTTTCCGTACAACGAAATTTCCGAACCCGGAGATCTTTATCTTGTCCTCTTGCTGAAGGCTCTCTTTGGTGATAACGAAGATAGACTCCACAATCTTGGCCACCTCTTTTTTTGAGAACCCCACCTTCTCATAAATGGCTTCAACGATATCCACTTTCGTCATGGTTTCCCTCCTCCTTTACCCCGCACCCCTAAAGCCCCTCTCTTCAGACCTGGGATGGAGGGGTGAATTAAAAGTGTCTCCCTCAGAAAACCCCGTGCTTCGGCACGGGGTGCAGGGTTTATTTGGAATCCTTATCGCCTCAACTCTAACTGAAAGATTTCCCTCAATTGAAAAATTACTTTTTCATGATATCGATTCACCTCTTCGTCCGTCAAGGTCCGATCATTCGCCTGGTACCGGATTCGGTAAGAAACTCCTTTCTTCCCCTCAGGGATAGGAGCCCCCCGATACATATCGAAGAGATTGACTTCATCAATGAAGGGCTGATGAAAATTCCAGATCGCCTCGGCAACTTTTTCCACCTCCAAGTCATCATCGACGACCAAGGAAAGGTCCCGGTAAACGGCTGGGAATTTAGGCAGTGGCCGAAATCGTTTTCCCTCCCCTGCCCATTTCACCATTTGCTCAAAATCGATCTCAAAAAGAAAGGCCTTCCCATTTATTTCGTAGTGGCCCAATACTTGGGGATGGATCTCTCCCAGAATGCCCAACACCTCCTTTCCACATAAGACCCTCGATGCCTTTCCTGGATGGAGATAAGGAATATCCTCTGCTCTACTAAATTTTATCTCCTCGATCTGGAGGGTCTCTAAAAGATCTTCAATGCAACCTTTGACATCATAGAAATCAATTGGCCTTGGAGAAAAGGCCCAATGAGGGTCCCGATTTGCTCCCATGGCCAAACCCGCCAGATATTTCACCTCTTTGGGAAGTCTTTCCCCCTCCTGAGGGAAAAAGACCTTTTTTAGCTCGAAGATTTTGAGATTGGAATTTTTTCGAGAAATATTATAGCGAGCAGTCTCCAAAAGCCCTGGGATCAGAGTTGTCCTCAATACAGAGAAGTCTTCGTTTAGAGGATTGAGGATATGGAGGTGTTTTCTCCTCGGATCGTTTGGATTGAGGCCGATCAAATCTGAGGAAGATGGCGAAGTAAAACTATATGTGATCACCTCATGAAAACCGTGGTGGACGAGAAGTTCCACTACCTTCCTTTCCAGAAGGAAATCTCTGTTCCTCTCCTCTGAGGAAGGTGGTCCTTTGGGAAGCGTGATAGGAATTTTTTCATATCCATCCATTCGAGCGACTTCTTCGATGAGGTCGATCTCCCGCTCTAAATCCACTCGAAAAGAAGGAGGGATCACGACCAGGATATCTTCATCCTCTCCTCTGACATTCAACCCCAGAGCTTCCAAGTAGGTCTTCACCTGCTTGGCGGAGACCTCCGTTCCTAACACCTGATGAATCCTTCGGACCCTCAAGCGTATCGGACTCGGTTTGATAGTTCTCGGGTAGGCATCAATCACCCCTTCCACAACCTTCCCACCCGCCAATTCTTGGATCAATTGGGCTGCACGGTTTGCCGCAAGAAGACATCCTCCATAATCGATTCCTCTTCCAAACCGGTAAGCTGCTTCTGTTTCAAGGCCGAGTTCTTTTGAAGTTCTTCGATTCCCTATCGGGTTGAAATAGGCACTCTCTAAAAGAACGGTCTTTGTGTTCTCTCTAATCTCTGAATTAAGGCCACCCATGACACCTGCAATGGCGATTGGTTTTACGCCATCGCAAATCATAAGCATATCTTTGTCCAGAGTCCTCTTCACCCCATCCAAGGTAACAAACTCTTCACCCTCTTTCGATCTTCTGACGACGATTCTTCCTTCTTCAAGTAGTTCGAAATCGAAAGCGTGGAGGGGCTGACCATATTCCATCATGATAAAGTTGGTCACATCAACCACATTATTGATAGAACGGATCCCCACTTTTTCCAATCGATCTTTCACCCAAAGGGGAGAAGGGCCGATCTTTACTTCCTCGATCATCCTCGCCACATAACGGGGGCATAAGTCTGGATCTAAAATGGTCACGGAGGTTTTTTGATGGATTTCCCCTCCTCGGTCAGAAAGAGTGATGATGGGATATCTCAATTTCTGATGAGTCAAGGCAGCGATCTCTCGTGCTATTCCGATCACACAAAGACAATCCGGGCGATTGGGTGTAATGCTGATATCAAGGATCGTATCTTTCAAACCCAATGCCTCACCCAAGTTCACTCCTAAAGGGGTCTCGGGGAAAAGGATCATAATGCCAGTGGCATCTTGTCCCAGGCCAAGCTCAATCTCTGAACAGAGCATTCCTTCAGAGGTTTCCCCTCTGATCTTCGATCTCTTGATTTCGATCCCATTGGGTAGACGGGCTCCAACGAGGGCAAAGGGAACTTTTTGCCCTTCTCTGATATTGGTTGCACCGCAGACGATTTGAAAACGTTCATTATCGGTCTTTGCTTCCACCAAGGAAAGCCGATCCGCATTGGGGTGCTTTCGAATCGATTCGATCTCTGCCACAAGGATCTTCTCAAATCCTTCGCCTGTTGAGATAGCCCCCCCAACCTCCAAACCGGCCATGGTCAGAAGATCGGTCAATTCTTTTACACCTATTCTAATGTCGACGTAGTCTTTAAGCCAATTCAGACTGACCTTCATTCTTTTCTATCTCGTTAATTTGGTTTGTTTGGTTTCTCGGGTTTATCTTGTTAACTAAAAAACGAAATAAACGAAAGAAACCAGATAAACTAAAATTGTTTTAAAAACCTCAGATCATTTGTAAAGAAAAGACGAATATCATTAATCCCAAACTTGAGCATGGCAATCCGTTCGACGCCCATCCCAAATGCAAAACCGGTAACTTCTTCAGGATTATAATTGACAAATCCAAATACAGCAGGGTCTGTCATACCAGAGCCTAAAATCTCTAACCATCCCGTATTGGAACAAACCCCACACCCCTTTCCCCCACAGATAAAGCATTCGATGTCAACTTCTGCACTGGGTTCTGTGAATGGAAAAAAACTGGGTCGAAATCGAAGCCTTGTCTTTTTGCCGAACATCTGGTGTACAAAGAAGGTCAACACGCCTTTCAGGTCTGCAAAAGTGATTCCCTTGTCGACTAAAAGGCCTTCTACTTGGTGGAACATAGGAGAATGGGTTGGATCCGAATCGCGTCGGTAAACCGGACCTGGAGAAATGATCCGAACAGGAGGGGGGTGTTTCTCCATTGTCCTTACCTCCATTGGGGAGGTATGGGTTCTTAGAACCATCTCATCCGATATAAAGAAGGTGGCCTGCATCTCTCTCGCTGGATGCCCTTTGGGAATATTGAGAGCCTCAAAATTGTAGTAGTCCAACTCCACCTCTGGCCCCTCCGCAACTTCGAAGCCCAGATGGGAGAAGATATCGATCATTTCTTCCAGAATCTGGCTAATGGGGTGTCTCTTTCCAAGAGGGACCTGTCTACCAGCAAGCGTCACATCGACCTTCTCCTTCTCTAAAGCCTCCTTTCTTTCCCGCTCCTGGATCTGTAAAAGAACTTCCTCAATCCTCGTCTCCAAGTCTTCCTTAACCTGGTTCGCCTTTCTCCCTATCTCTCTCCGGTCTCCCTCAGGGAGATTTCCCAAACGCTTAAGGAGCTGCGTCACACTCCCTTTCCTCCCCAAACCCCTTACTCGTATTTCGGAGACTTCTTGCTCTGTAGAGGCATGAGAAAGTGAAGTCAATATCTCTTTATGGAGATTTTCTAATTCCTCTAACACGGAGGGAACCCCTACTGTCTTCTGCTTACTGCCTACTGCTTACTGCCTTTTGTTTTGCCATCTCTGCAATTTTTGAAAAGGCATTAGGATCACTCACCGCTAAATCGGCTAATATCTTCCGGTCTAACTCGAGGTGAGCTTTTTTCAAAGCATCCATTAAACGGCTATAGGAGAGACCATGGAGCCTTGCAGCGGCATTGATGCGAGTGATCCATAGTCTTCGAAAATCTCTCTTTCTAGCCCTTCGATCTCGATAGGCATAAGCCAGAGCCCGATGAACTGCATCGACAGCCGTTCGGTAAAGCCGACTTCGCCCCCCTACATAACCTTTTGCCATTTTTAGGACTTTCTTTCTTCTGTGCCTCGTCTTCGGTCCACCTTTTACCCTTGGCATGATCGATCATCCTCCTGAAGATAAATTAATGCTATGCGCATAGCGCTAAGCGCTTAGCGTTTTTTAAATTAGATATAAGGGAGCAATGCCTTTATCTCTTTGGCATCCCCTTTTTCAACAAACTTGGGAGTTCTGAGAACTCGTTTTCGATTGGCTGACTTTTTTGTCAGGATATGTCGGGCAAATGACCTTTTTGCCTTTATCTTTCCAGTCCCGGTCTTCTTGAATCGTTTTGCTGCTCCCCGGTTCGTCTTTAATTTAGGCACGTTTTTCTCTCCTTCCTTAGTTTGAAAATTACGTGACCGTGTCCGTGCTGCGTGTCCGTAACCCTTTGACCCTATCCGATACAGGCTTCGTAACCTTTACCTAAAAACCATTTCTTCATTCACCTATCACCCTCATGTCGATTTTTGAGTCTGGAGAGGAGTCAAGATCATAGTAAAATTTCTCCCCTCAAATCTGGGAGCTTGTTCTATCTTCCCCCATTCTTTTGCCTCTTCAGTAATCCGACCCAGCATGTTCTTCCCCAAATCAGTGTGGGCCAACTCCCTTCCTCTGAAGACAATGGTTATCTTGGTTTTATTCCCCTCTTTTAAAAAACGCTCAATATGGCGAAGTTTGAATTGGAAATCATGCTCCTCCGTCTTCGACCTCATCTTCACTTCTTTGAGGTGTACGACCGCTTGCTTCTTCTTTGCATCATGAGCTTTTTTGCTCTGTTGGTATTTGAATTTCCCATAATCCATGATGCGGCAAACCGGTGGGTCCGATTTCGGAGAAACTTCCACCAAATCCAATTCAAAATTGGCAGCGGCACGAAGCGCCTCCAGCACTGGTAAAATTCCTAACTGCTTTCCTTCAGGGTCAATGACCCTCAGTTCCTTCGCTCGAATTTCTCGGTTGATCCGAACATCCCTGCCGATAAACATCACCTCCTTTTCTTGCTTTTCGCTATGCGCAAAGCGCTAAGCGCTTAGCGTCTTTTCTTATAAGGACGGATATTCTGCTTCGACCTGGGTGATGAAGTCCGTGATTCGCATTCCTTTCATTGTCTCACCACTTCGGCGACGTGGTGAGATGGTTCCTTCCCTTTCTTCCCTATCCCCAATGACCAACATATAGGGAATCTTCAGAACTTGAGCCTCCCGGATCTTGAACCCCAACTTCTCATTGCGGAAATCTCTTTCAACCCTTATCCCCTTTTGAATCAACTGCTGGTAGACTCTCTCCGCATAAGGAATATTCCGCTCTGTCACCGTCAAAAGGATGGCTTGGACAGGGGCAAGCCAAACAGGAAAAGCCCCGGCATAATGCTCAATCAACACCCCGATAAACCTCTCCATGGCTCCGAGGATAACACGGTGAAGCATCACCGGTCTATGCCGCTCCCCATCGCTCCCTACATAGGTGAGATCGAATCGCTCGGGCATGGCAAAATCTGCCTGGATCGTTGCACACTGCCAACTCCTTTTGAGTGCATCTTTCAACTTCACATCGATCTTCGGACCGTAAAAGGCTCCCTCTCCCTCATTGATTTCAAAAGAGAGGTTCTTTGCTTTGAGCGCTTGAAGCAGGGCGTTTGTCGCCCTTTCCCAATCCTCATCTGCTCCGATGGACTTCTCCGGTCGCGTACTCAGTTCCATCTCATATTCGAAACCAAAGATCTTCATCACATCATCGATGAAGTCAATGATCGCACAAATTTCATCATTCAATTGATCAGGTCGGCAGAGGATATGAGCATCATCTTGGGTGAATTCCCTGACCCGCAGCAAACCATGCAACTCTCCAGATTTCTCGTGCCGGTGGACGGTTCCCAGTTCGAAGTATCGAAGGGGAAGGTCTCGATAGCTTCGAATCTGTGATTTGTAAATCAGCATGTGGGCAAGACAGTTCATCGGCTTAATCCCGTATTCCGCATCCTCCACTTTTGTAAAATACATCTTGTCCCGATAATTTTCGAAGTGCCCAGACTGCTTCCAGAGATCCAATCGGAGAAGTTGAGGGCCGATGACAATCTGATAACCCCGTTTCAGGTGTTCCTTTCTTTCAAAATCCTCTAAGATCGTTCGGAGCATGGCACCTTTGGGATGGTAGATCACCAGGCCTGGACCAGCCTCTTCATGGATACTGAAGAGATCGAGTTCCCTACCTAACTTCCGGTGATCCCGTTTTCGAGCTTCCTCGAGCATGTGAAGATACTCTTCCAATGCCTCTGGTTCTGGAAATGATGTGCCGTAAATCCGCTGGAGGACCTGGTTTCGGGCATCCCCTCTCCAATAGGTTCCGGAAACGTTTAAAAGCTTAAACGCTTTGATCCTTCCTGTTGAAGGAAGATGGGGGCCTTCACATAGATCTAAGAAAGTCCCTTGACGATAAAGGGAAACATGATCTGGAAGCTCTTCTAAATGCTCAACTTTATAGGTCTCACCCATCTCGCGAAATGTTTTGATGGCCTCCTCTTTTGAAACTTCCCTTCGAATGAACGGAAGATCCTGTTGGATGATCTCGGATGCCCTCTTTTCGATCTTTTCGAGATCTTGCGGTGTGAACGCTCGATCATAATCGAAATCGTAGTAGAACCCCGACTCTGTTGAAGGGCCAAATGTAAGTTTCACCGTAGGATAAAGTTCCTTCACGGCCTGAGCCATGACATGGGCTGCAGAATGGCGTAATATCTCTATCCCCTTTCTCGAATAAATGGAGATGAATGAGATAGAAGTGGCTTGTTCTACTGTTTGAGAGAGGTCAATCAGCGCACCATTGACTTGTGCTGCCACAGCCTCTTCATCGGCTAACTCCTGAAGTTTCTTTCCTTTCGGAATCGACCTTTTCTCCCCATCGGGTAATGTAATGGTAATCTGTTCTTCCATTTTCGGCCATATTGAAGCGGAAAAGGCATCATCCATACCTTGTCTGAATGATGCCTCTCCGGTTTGATTTGATCAAAATGTCTGTTTTTTCAATAAATTATGTTTCACTTTTTAATAAATTGGTTTTAATGGTAGGCACGTGGGGATTTGAACCCCAGACTTCTACCGCGTCAAGGTAGCGCTCTCCCCCTGAGCTACGTGCCTTCATCCTTCTTACTTGAAATCCAAGCATGTTTCCAAAAATTGCTGTATCTATAACTGGTTTTTTAAATATTGTCAAGAAAATTCTTAAGTTACAACTCTATGCCCTGAATACTAATCCTCCTTTCTTACCATCCATATCCACTGTAATGGTATCCCCTTCTTTAAATTTCCCTTCCAATATCTTCATTGCCAATTGATCCTGAATCTCTTTTTGAATCACTCGCTTCAAAGGACGAGCTCCGTAAGCAGGATCAAACCCTTCTTTTGCCAACCATTCCTTTGCTTTTTCGGTCATTTTGAGCTGTAATCTTCTTTCTAATAACCGCTGCTGAAGCTTCTTCATTTGGATCTCAACGATCGCCTTGATCTCTTCGATTCCAAGACCGTGGAAAATGATCAACTCATCAATTCGATTCAGAAATTCGGGTTTGAAATGGGCCTTGACCGCATCTATCACCCGACGTCGCATCTCTTCGTAATCTTTTGCCCCTAAATCTACAATCCATTGACTTCCAATATTGGAGGTCATTATAACAACCGTATTTTTAAAGTCCACGGTTCTTCCGTGGCCATCGGTCAGTCTTCCATCGTCTAAAATCTGAAGAAGGATATTGAATACTTCTGGGTGGGCCTTCTCAATCTCATCCATCAGGACGATGGAATAAGGTCTCCTTCTCACTGCCTCTGTGAGAAATCCACCCTCTTCATACCCTACATAACCTGGCGGTGCTCCTATCAAGCGTGCAACAGAATGTTTCTCCATAAATTCTGACATATCAATTCTCACCATCGCCTGTTCATCATCGAAAAGAAATTCGGCCAAAGCGCGTGCCAATTCTGTCTTTCCCACACCCGTAGGCCCCATAAAGATAAAGGAGCCTATGGGCCGATTGGGATCTTGTAACCCTGCTCTCGCTCTTCTCACTGCATTGGAGACGGCGACAATCGCATCACCCTGACCGACCACCCTCTGTCTGAGCCTCTCTTCCATATGGATCAGCTTCTCAACTTCCCCTTCCAACATCTTTGAAACAGGAATGCCTGTCCATTGGGAGACCACCTCTGCAACATCTTCTTCATCGACCTCCTCTTTAAGCATCTTTTCACTCTTCTGGAGTTCGGCGAGCCTCTCCTCCTCTTTCTTCAACTCCTTTTCGAGATGGGACATCTCCCCATATTGTAATTCGGCCAACCTCGTGTAGTTGATCTCTCGTTCTGCTTCTTTCATCTCCTGTCTCGTTTTCTCAATCCGCTCCTTGATCTCGCGAATCTTGGAGATCGATTTCTTCTCATTCTCCCATTTGAGCGTCTTCTCTTTTACCTCTCCCTTTAAGTCAGCCAATTCCTTTTCGATCTTTTGCAACCGGTCGATGGAAGCCTTATCCTTCTCCTTTTTCAAGGCCTGACGCTCAATCTCCAATTGCATCACCTTCCGCTGTACCTCATCGATCTCCATCGGGACACTATCGATCTCGATCCTCAATCTCGAGGCAGCCTCATCGATCAGATCAACCGCTTTATCCGGAAGGAAACGATCCGAGATGTATCGGTGTGAAAGCATAGCAGCTGCGATGATCGCCGAATCTTTAATCTTGACACCGTGATGAACCTCATAGCGTTCTTTCAGCCCTCTTAAAATGGCGATGGTATCCTCTACGGAGGGCTGGCTGACATAGATGGGTTGAAATCGGCGCTCCAGGGCAGCATCCTTCTCCACATATTTTCGATATTCGTTAAGTGTTGTGGCGCCGACGCATCGTAATTCTCCCCTGGCCAAGGCCGGCTTCAACATATTGGAGGCATCGATCGCACCCTCTGCTGCTCCTGCACCCACCAAGGTATGGAGTTCATCGATAAAAAGAATGATATTTCCCGCTGCTGCTGTAATCTCTTTCAAAACGGCCTTCAATCTTTCTTCAAACTCTCCGCGGAATTTTGCGCCGGCAATCAAGGCGCCCAGATCGAGAGCCACTAACTTCTTATTTTTCAATGTCTCAGGGACATCCCCTTTGACGATCCTCTGTGCAAGACCCTCCACAATCGCTGTCTTTCCAACCCCGGGTTCCCCGATCAATACAGGGTTGTTCTTTGTCCTCCGGGAGAGAACCTGGATGACCCTTCGAATTTCATCGTTCCTCCCAATGACAGGGTCGAGTTTTCCTTTTCTCGCTTCTTCCGTAAGATCCCTACTATAACGTTTTAAAGCCTGGTATTTCTCCTCTGGGTTCTGATCGGTCACTCGATGGGGTCCCCGAATCTCTTGTAAAACCCTGAAAATCTCTTCCTTCGTCACCCCGCTTCTTCGAAGGATCTGGTAGGAAGCACCCTGTTTCTCATCGGAGATGGCGATGAGGAGATGTTCTGTAGATAGGTATTCATCCGTCAACCTCTCAGCCTCTTTCCAGGCTATGTTGAAAATTTCATTGAGTCGACTCGAAAGGTAAACCTGGCCAGCCCCTCTACCTGTTACCTGAGGAATCCGCCTCAGTTCTTCATCTAATTGGGATGCGATCAGATCTGGATTCGCCCCCAATTTCTGGAGGATCGGAATGACAATTCCTTCCTTTTGTGCAAGAAGGGCTAACAGAAGATGTTCGACGTCGATCTGCTGATGGCTTTTTCGTTCGGCAATTGCCTTAGCTTCTTGCAACGCCTCTTGAGCTTTTAGTGTAAATTTCTCTATTTGCATTTTAGTTTCACCCCTTATTCATTTTACCCAAAAAATAATCATCCCATGGTAGATTTGCAAATAGAATTATTTAGGAAATAACGTGACCGTGTCCCTGCCTGCCGGCAGGCAGGCGTGTTGCATGTCCGTAACTTATTGAGATAGCAGAAATTTATGATTTAAGGATCTTTGCTAAATTAACAAATTCTTCGATTGAAAGGGTTTCTGGTCTTCTTTGAAGATCTATTCCGATTTTCTTAACTCTTGGTTCTATGTCATGTGGGAGAGGAAGGTCGGAATGTTTTAGCGCATTGAATAAGGTCTTTCTACGATAACTAAAGCAGCCTTTGACTATCTTTTTAAACCCTTCTTCATCTTTTACCTCCACCATTGGTTTTTCCTTCCAAATCATATGAATCACGGCTGATTCTACTTTTGGTGGAGGAAAGAAGGCAGTAGGCTTTACGAAAAACCGGATGGAGAGGTTCGAAACCAGTTGGACAAAGATTGATAATGGTCCATATTCCTTTCCACCAGGAGGTGCGACCATTCTCTCAGCCACCTCTTTCTGTAACATTAAGGTAAGGGAGAAAAAAAGTTTTTTTGACTCGATGAAACGAAAGAGAAGAGGTGTTGAAATTTGATAGGGCAGATTGGCCACTACTTTGACAGGCTCCTTTTCCTGATTTAGAAGCTTATTGAAGTCCACCTTCAAAATATCCCCCTTGATGACCTCCACATTCGGATAGTCCGTCACCTTCTTCTTTAGTATCTCCACCAATTTTGAATCGATCTCGATAGTGATCACTCTCTTGGCTTTTTTAGCAAGTCCAATGGTCATTTCTCCAAGACCAGGCCCGACCTCGAGAACGACATCCTTTTCTTCAACCTGGGCCGTTCGGATCACTTTGTTTGAAATATTTCGATCAATGAGAAAATGTTGACCCCATCCCTTTCTGGGGATTAGACCATATTCTTTCAGCTCTTGTCTGATCGATGCCATATAAATTCTGCCATAAAGCGGGATTTGGGATTGGGGTTTAGGGGTTAGCTAATCCCTAAAACCTAATCCCTAACCCCTTTAAAGGAATGAGAGCGGTAAATTCGAAAATGCATTTAACGATAGTGGAGATCGAATGCCTCGCTTCAAATATTCATACCCAACCACACCCACCATAGCGGCATTGTCTGTACAAAAGGAAGGAGAAGGGATATATACCTTCACCTTCTGTTGAGAGGCCTCCTCTTTTATTCTCTCTCGAAGGCGACGATTGGCCGCTACTCCTCCTGAAAGAACGACTCTTCTTAATCCCTGATTTTGGGCGGCTTGAAGCGTTTTTTTCACCAACACATCGACGACTGCTTCCTGAAAACTCGATACGATATCCCGAATGAGCTCTTCTGAATAACCTCCTGCTGGCTCGGGATGGGACTTTACATAATTGACCACAGCGGTCTTAAGTCCACTGAAACTGAAGTCCAAGGAATTCTTCCCGAGAGAGGGCCTTGGAAATCGAATGGCCTTCGGATTACTTGATTTCGAGAGTTCGTCGATGACCGGTCCTCCTGGGTATCCGAGACTTAAAAGTTTTGCAACTTTGTCAAAAGCCTCTCCTGCTGCATCATCCCTCGTCTGCCCCAACCTCTTATACTTTCCGAATCCATCCACTCGAAAAAGGGAAGTATGACCTCCGGAAACAACCAATCCAATGAAAGGAAACTTGGGTGGCTTCTCCTCGAGAAAAATAGCTGAAAGATGGGCCTCAATATGATTGACTCCTACAAAGGGCAATCTTGTAACAAAAGATAAGGATTTGGCAAAGGAGAGGCCAACCAGCAGGGATCCCACCAATCCCGGTCCTTGGGTTACTGAAATTCCATCGATATCTCTTAGTGTAACCTTTCCCATCTCTAAAGCTTCTGTCACAATGGGGACAATCGATTCGATATGCCTTCTCGAAGCCAGTTCCGGAACAACTCCTCCGTACTTTTGGTGAATGGAGACCTGAGAAGAAACCACATTGGAAAGAATTTTTCTTCCATTCAAAACAACGGCAGCCCCAGTATCATCACATGATGTCTCAATCGCCAGTACAAGCATTGCATTTACCTACCCATTTATGAATTTTTTGCCTTCGGGTAAGCTGTCATCCCAAGCCTATTCCCAAATGGATCTTCAAACTCGGCAGCACATCCTGTGCGAATCTCAAAAGGGTTGGATGGAATTATAGTGAACAATTTAATAAAGTAGTCATTGCGAGGAGCGAAGCGACGTGCCTGCGCGCTGAAGCGCTTCAGCGCGCAAGCGTGGCAATCCGACCAAAAAGGTCGTTGCGAGGGCGAAGCCCGTGGCAATCTCAAGAGTTCCCTCGCTTTGCTCGGGACAAGGCTTCACGGAGTTTACCCTGAGCAAAATAATGAGATTCTTCCCCTTCGTTTGACTCAGGGTCAGAATGACAAAAAGCAAAGGGTTCGCAATGACACCACGCGAATGTTAACTTGTTTATGGCGTTCACTATAGTTTCCGTTTATTCTCAAAAAAAGCACGGCTATGCCTTGTCGTGTACATGCAATAGTTGGGCCCGCACTTTTTTCCAAAATCCTCTGGGAGAGACTACTTCCATGTCTTCTACTTTGCCTAAATCGAGAAGCTCCTTATCGCCAGTGACCAACAGATCGGCATTTCCATTTAATGCCGATGAGAGAATTACAAGGTCATCCTTGTCCCGAATCTCAACATTTGGAAATGTTGAGGGAGTTGCAAAATGAGCATCCTGTTGGAGTATTTCTATTGAATCATCGGTGAGCTCAGCTGGGATTTGAAGCTTTTGACGTAGGACCCGTTTTAGCTCAGTAAACAGTGGAGCAGAAACAATTAATTGATGGGAAGTCAGGACTTCTCTCAATACATCGGCACAAAGGCCTCTCGTGGCCATTGCACTTACCAACACATTGGTGTCGAGAAAGACCTTCATGATATTTGGGAGAAAATATCTTCATCCGTCAAAAGACCCCGTGCCTCGGCGAACGGCATGATCCTCTTCCTCAATTCCTCAAATTGTTGAAGTCGGAGTTGACGGCGCAAGGCCTCTCGGGCAATTTCACTGCGGTTTTTCCCAGATCGTTTGCTGGCTTTAGAGAGTAATGTGTCAAGGTCTTTATCTAATCTGATTGTCAGTGTAGAAGATTTCATGTCTAACAATGTATTACATTTTCTAGCCGGTGTCAAATCCTGTTTTCTTGTAAGGCCTAGCAGTCAAGCTAAGCTGCAGGCAAACAGCGAAACTATTAACTGTCAACTTTGGTAAGTTGTTAGGCCAAATCAAGATTAATTTTGTCAAATTTCAAGGGCAGCCCCCCAATTTCGTGGTTTTAAATTTTAGCTCATTACTCAGTTCAGTCTTTTGGGTCTGTTTTCTCCTCCTCAGCTATTATACCGTAGACATTACCTGAAGGGGGGGTACCTCTTTTTTCGGCTGAGATTATTATTTCTTTGTAGTGTACCTTAGACTTGCGATTATGAGCAACGAGTGCCTTAACCACATCCCACCTTATCTTATTCTGTTCCGCCATTTTGGTAATTTCCTCCAAGGCTGCTCGATTATCATATGCTGTAGATCGATAAGGTCTGGGAATAATAAGTGCGTCATAAATGTCACTAACAGCAATGATTTCTACTAGGGGATCCTTAAGCAGGATGCCTCTGGGATATCCCGAACCATCTCTCCTTTCATGATGGTCTAGGGCCACCTCGCAGGCGAGGTGTTGGATGTTTTTGTAGTAATAGCTGAGCAACACAAAGCCTGCTGCTGCGTGATGTTCTATGAAACCCCGCTCAGTTTTGGTGAGAGGTGTCGTCTTTTTCAGGATGTGCAGGGGCACACAGATCTTGCCAATGTCGTGGGTAGGACCCGTTGCAGACAACCGGATACACTCCTCGCGGTCAGGTATCAGATCCTTCGCCAGAAGTGTAGACAGGGCAAACACCATGAGAATATGGGCATAGGTGTAGAAGTCATACTGTTTGAAATAGTCTAACGATTGCAAAACGGGAATGGAAAGATGAACTGCCTCTAAAAGGTTCAAGAGATCATTGATTTGCTTTTTGTCCGAGAAAATTGTCTCGTAAGGAGGGTTACTGAGAAAATTTAAACAGTCCTCTTTAACTGAACCGTACAAAAGGAGGGGATAGGTCTGATAGGAATAAGCCTTGTGCGAATAGATAACGGTATCTAACGTCTCTTCAGTCAGAAAGTTACCCTGAGGGAACAATAATTGGTTATCTAGCGTACGTATCGGATACTGGAGTGTTAATTTAGGCATAAAGGAACACCTTCTACGGCTAAGTTATCATTGTGAATCAATGGATGTCAATATATTTCAAGAAAGGCGGATAAACTAAGATAACATGTGCCAAAACAAAAATAGATGCTGAAACCAGTTCAGCATGACAATCAGGTGGTCATTCCGAAGCACACCCTGAATCAATTAATGTCATCCTGAACTTGTTTCAGGATCAGGGTCTAACGATTTCAGGATCAAGATCTAAGATTTCGGAATCTCGATGATTTCAATGAACATGTAAAAATATTAAATACGTTTGTATTATATCTATTTTAAAAACATGAGTGGATCGACGGCTTTGTTGTTTTTGCGGATTTCGAAGTGGAGATGAGGAACCTGAGAGCATTCGGGGTCACCCATCTTCTTCACCTGACCTTCGAATCTGCTAATACGAATTTGAAGCTAATGTTGATCTGAAGCTGCAAAATAGTTAAAGTGGATGCTGAAACAACTTATATTTTAATCGCGATTTCTTCTCCCTCATAGACAGCTTCCAGAGCTTCCCTTGGCTCGGAGGCGTCACCGATCACATAGAGTGCTGGTACCTTTCCCTCAAGATCTTTGGCAATACGGTCGTCTGATTTTGAGCCCAATGCCAACACGATGGTATCAAATCCCTCGATTTTTCTTGTCCCTGAGGAGTTCTCCACCAGAACGTAATGTTTTCCCAGTTCCTTCACCTTGGTGGACGTCAGGATGGTGACTCCCTTTTCGGCGAGCCTCTGCGAAAGGTAGTATTTCAAATGGGTCACCAGATCCGATGCTATCTCCTCCAGCATCTCGATCAGTGTGACCTCTTTCCCCATCTCCGACAAATAATCAGCCGTCTCCGCTCCAATACCACCCCCCCCAACTACTAGGACCCGGTTTCCCACGTTTCCTTCCCCAGTTAAGACAGCATCGACGGAAAGAGCCCCGGATTCTTCCACACCTTTCCAGTCGGGGAAAAGGGGCACGGCCCCAGATGCCACGATCACCGCATCCGGCTTACCAGTTCTCACCATCTCGACGGTGAACTCTCTTCCCAACTCCAGGGTTACTTCCAGGTCCCTGACTCTTCTTTCGAGATAATCCAGAAAATCATTCAGAACGGCTTTCTTTGGAGGAATAGCAGCAAGCCTCATCCTTCCGCCCAGTTTATTGCCCTTTTCAAAAATCGTCACCTCGTGTCCTCTCAGGGCTGCTATTTCGGCTGCCTTCAAACCAGCAGGGCCTCCGCCGACAACCCATACCTTCTTTGGTCGATCGCTCTTCGAGAATTTGAATCGATTTTCATTGCCTGTCTCTGGATTGACAGCACATCGAATCGCTTCTTTTCTCTGGGTCTGAATGCATCGATTACACGAGATACAAGGAATGATTTCTTCAAATCGTCCCTCTTTTGCTTTTTCCGGCAGGTACGGGTCTGCGATCAAAGCCCGGCCCATAGAGACAAAGTCAGCCTTTCCATCCCGAACAATCTGATCAGCCATGACCGGATTTCTGATTCTCCCGACCGTAATAACGGGGATATTTACCACCGACTTAATTGCCTCGGCAAGATGGACGAAGACACCTTCCTCTACATAGTAAGGTGGCTGGTTAAGATAACCCGAGACGACGTTACACGCTGACACATGAAGTGCATCAACTCCCTCC
>Ga0315282_10007801_pt1 | contig 17475 bp, 17 predicted proteins | sample YL17G07_20_MG_FD_203693 | JGI IMG/M metagenome (GOLD analysis project Ga0315282, IMG submission 203693) | Sediment microbial communities from Yellowstone Lake, YNP, Wyoming, USA - YL17G07_20 | ecosystem: Environmental > Aquatic > Freshwater > Lake > Sediment | place: USA: Wyoming | collected... | reverse complement strand
CCAGGCTGCTCCGAAACCGAGGAAGGGACGAGTGGTTGATGGCGGATGAGTCCCTCTTTGAGAAATCCTTCGCCATCAGCGGGGGCGATTTTGTCAATGCCGGAGAAGTGGCCAGCAAAGTCAAAAAAATCTTGCAGGATTTGGGCATCTCCAACAAAGTCATCCGCCGGGCGACGATCGCCATTTACGAGGCGGAGATGAATGTAGTCTGGTATGCCCGACAGGGAACGCTGACCTTATCGGTGACCCCCGAGGTACTGCACATTAAGGTTACGGATGAGGGGAACGGCATTGAGGATATCGAGCTGGCCATGCAGGAGGGGTACTCCACGGCCTCTGAGGAGATCCGAGAGATGGGCTTTGGCGCCGGGATGGGCCTGCCCAACATCAAGAAGAATTCCGACGAATTCTATATCGCTTCGGTGGTCGGCCAGGGCACGGTATTGGATATCACCATCCGCAGGCAGTAAAAGGGGGTCGGGAGCAGGGTGCCGGCCAACGGACTTCCGCAACGAAGGAGGGAGCGGCGCACGGGGCTCCGGCAGCGATGTTGAGAGAGTATAGCGCGGACCTGCACATTCACAGCTGCCTCTCCCCATGCGCCAGTTTGGACCTCTCCCCCCGGGAGATTGTGGAGCGAGCCAAGGCGGAATCCCTGGACATCATCGCCGTCACCGACCACAACACCGCTAAGAATGTCCAGGTGATCATGGGTCTGGCCGAGAGGCGGGGGCTGAAGGTCATTCCGGGCATGGAGGTGCAAACCCGGGAAGAAATTCACCTTCTTGCCCTCTTTCCCGATTGGCCTTCCACGGCCGCCTGGGATGAGGAGGTCCGCCGACATCTCCCCGATGTGCGCAATGATCCGGAGGTCTTCGGCGACCAGCCCATCGTAGACGATGAAGGAAACATCCTGGAGTTTGAGGAACGGCTTCTCTTGAACTCCATCGACCTTTCCCTGGAGGAGGTCAAGCGTCGGGTCGAAGGGCACGGGGGAATGACCATTCCTTCTCATTTTGACAAGGGGTCGTTCAGCTTGATCAGCCAGCTGGGCCTGATCCCGGAAGATATGGAGCTGGAAGTCCTGGAGGCAAGCCGCAAAACCCAATTCCCGAGTATGGGCAATGTTTCTCCCCACATTCCCAGGATTGTTTCCTCCGATGCTCACCGTCTGGAGGATATCGGCAACGCCCGCACCATTTTTCTCCTGGCGGAGGCCACGCTGGGAGAACTGCGCCTCGCGTTCCGGGGTCAGGCGGGCCGAAAAATTGTCAGGCGGATGGACCGCGGGGTGATCTTGCTGCGATAAATCCGGTTGGGATTCACCGCAAAGCACGCAGAGTACGCGGAGGCGAACCAAAAATCAAAATACGAAATTTAAATTCCTTTCTGACTTTTTCGTTATGACTCATTCTATTCATTTCTCTGCGGTCTCCGCGTGCTCTGCGGTGAAAATTTTTTTGTTGTTTTCAGTTCAAGCTATTTCTCCGTGATCTCTGCGAGCTCCGCGGTGAAAATTCTTTGAAATTGGACTGCCAAAGGAGGAGAAGATGACCTTTCGAAACATCGAGAAGAAGAACTTTCCACCTTTCATCGACAACTTGATAAAGGCCATGGAAGTGGTGGGGGTGCGGGAGAAAGTGGAGGGAAAGTTCGAGTTCGCCCCCCTGGATTCAGCCTCGCAGCTGCGCCTGGATTACGACGTGACGGTCCTTTCCCCGAAAAAATACCTTCTCCCCCCTCGCGAAACGCTGCTGAGATTTAAAACCGGGAAGTCGGTGCATTGCGAGCCGGTTCTGGAGAGCCGGCCTTTGGCCATCGTCGGGGTTCATCCCTACGACATTAAGGCCACCTCTCAGCTCGACCGGATCTTTGCCGATGCCAACCGGGATGAGCATTACTTAAGGAAGCGGCAAGACACGGTGATCATCGGCGCGGACATCAAACGGTCCTCACCCTTTGCCTTTTGTAAATCCATGAACTCAGCCACGATCCAGGAAGGCTTTGACCTTTTCCTCACGGACATCGGGGAGAGTTACGTGGTGGCAGTGGGTACGGAAAAGGGCCGGTCCATCCTGGACCAGCACGCGGTTTCCAAGCCCGCAACGAAGGAGGACATCGGGAAACGCGCGGAGATCCAGGAAAAAATACCCTACATGTTCTCCCTGAATACCGTGAACACCCCCTACGATGAGCTGCCCAAGCTTCTGGCGGATCATCCCGAAAGCAAGCTCTATGCGGAGTTGGCCGAAAAATGCTTCAGCTGCGGCTCCTGCAACCTGGTCTGTCCCACCTGCTACTGCTTTGACGTGCAGGACGATATGGCCCTGGACTTATCCGGGGGCGAACGGCTCCGGCTCTGGGATGGCTGCCTCCTGGATGGTTTCGCCAAAGTGGCGACCGGGGAGAACTTCCGGGAGGACCGGGAAGAGCGGATACGCCACCGGATCTTTCGCAAAGGCAAATATATCTATGAAAAATACGGGGAGCATGGATGCGTCGGGTGCGGCCGATGCGCCTCCGCTTGCCTGCCGGACATCGCCAACCCCGTGGAGATTTTCAACCGGTTAAAGGAGGGCAAATGATGATGAACGCTGCGCAGGTTCAGACGGGCTCGCTTGAGCAGACCTCGATTTATCTGCCCAACCTGGCGGAGATCGTCAGGACGGAGCAGTTGACCAAGATGGAGAAGCTCTTCGAGATCAAACTCGGTAACGGCCGCGAGTTGGGACATCAACCCGGGCAGTTTGTGGAAGTCTCGCTGTTCGGCATCGGGGAGGCGCCCATTTCGGTCTCCTCTTCCCCCACGAAAAAAGGCTCTTTCGAGCTGGCCGTCCGGGCCGTGGGGAATGTGACCAAAGCCCTGCATGGTCTGGAGCGGGGAGCGGCCCTGGGGATCCGGGGCCCCTTCGGCCGGGGATTTCCCGTGGAGGAGCTGAAGGGGAAGGACCTTCTTTTCGTAGCCGGGGGCATTGGGCTCGTCCCCCTGCGCTCCCTGATCAACTACGTCGTGGACAACCGGTCCGCTTTCGGCCGGGTGCTCGTTCTCTTCGGCGCCAAGACGCCGGCCGAGCAGCTCTTCCTGGATGAGCTTTCCAAGTGGCGGGCAAGCAAGGAGATGGAGTATTTGGAGACGGTCGACCGGGCCGACGGCCAATGGAAAGGAAACGTGGGGGTCATCACGACTCTCTTCCCCAAGATCACCATCGATCCGAAGAAGACCGTGGCCGTGATCGTGGGTCCGCCGATCATGTACCGCTTCGCCATCCTGGAAGCGCAGGTCAAGGGTATCCCCGATGACCAGATCATTGTCTCCCTGGAGCGCCGGATGAAGTGCGGGGTGGGCAAGTGCGGCCACTGCCAGATCAACCATGTGTACGTCTGCCAGGACGGGCCCGTTTTCAGCTATGCCAGGATCAAGCAATTAAAGGAGGCCCTTTGATGAAACCCAAGATCGCCTTTTTCGATTTTGCCTGCTGCGAAGGCTGTCAGCTCCAGGTGGTCAACCTGGAAGCGGAGATGCTCGACGTGGTCGGCGCCGTGGATATCGTGCAATTCCGGGAAGCCATGACGGAAAAGAGCGATGACTATGCCATCGCTTTTGTGGAAGGAAGTATCACCCGGGAAAAGGACATCCCCCGCCTCAAGAAGATCCGCGAGCAGGCGGCCGTCCTGGTAGCCCTGGGGGCCTGCGCCACGATCGGCGGGGTGAACTGCCTGAAAAACTTTCAGCCCCAAGAGGAGGTCAGAAAATATGTCTACGGGGACAAGGCCGAGTGGTACGAGACCTTCGCCGCCCGGCCGATCGACGCGGTCGTCCCGGTCGATTATTATATCCACGGCTGCCCCATACATAAGGCTGAATTTTTAAATGTGGTCAAGGCCCTGCTTTTGGGCAAAAAGCCGGAGATTCCCACGTACCCGGTCTGCGTGGAATGCAAGCGGGCGGGCAATGTGTGCGTCTTTGAACTGGGGGTGACCTGCCTGGGCCCGGTGACTCGCGCCGGATGCGGCGCCTGGTGTCCCACCTACCGGGACAACTGCGCGGGATGCCGGGGTTTGGTCCCCGACCCGAATACCAATGCCGAAAAGGGAGTCCTGCAGAAGTATGGCCTCACCGTGGAACAAGCCATCGGCCAATTTCGCATCTTCCTGGGATACTCGGAGGCAGCCAAATGAAAAACATCAACGTCAACGTGGAGCACGTGACCCGCGTCGAAGGTCACGGCAATATCGTCGTCAACGTCAAGGAAGGAAAGATCGAGGAATGCAAGTGGGAAGTGGTGGAAGCCCCGCGCTTCTTTGAGGCCTTCGTCCGGGGGCGCACGTACCTGGAGGTCTCCCATATCACCTCCCGCATCTGCGGCATCTGCTCCATCGGGCATACCCTCTGTTCTTTGCAGGCTACGGAAGCGGCCCTGGGAGTAAAGATTTCCGAACAGACGCGGCTTTTGCGGCGCATCCTCATCCAGGGAGAAAACCTGCAGAGCCATGTGCTCCATTCCTACTTCCTGGCGGCCCCGGATTTCGTGGGGGCTCCCAGCGTCTTCCCCCTGGTGAAAACCCACCCGGAAGTCGTCGTGCGGGCGCTGCGCATGAAGAAACTGGCCAATGACCTGTGCGATGTCTTCGGCGGCCGGACCGTCCACCCCATCACCCCGACCGTGAACGGTTTCACCAAGCTGCCCGAAATCAACGAGATCAAGGGCATCCGCAAGCGGTTGGTCGATGCCAGCCCGGACCTGGAAGCCACCCTGGCGCTTTTCCAGACTCTCCAGATTCCGCCCTTCGAGCGGGAGACCGAATACATCTCCCTGAAATCGAAGGAAGAGTACGCCCTGTATGATGGGGTCATCGCCTCCACCGATGCCGGGACGACCCCGGTGGCCAACTACCGCAACTGGACCAATGAATATCTCGTCCCCCACTCTACGGCCAAATATGCCAAAAACGTGCGGGATTCTTACATGGTCGGAGCTCTGGCCCGGTTCAACAATAACCATGACCAGCTTTCTCCCCGGGCCAAGGAAGCCGCCGCCGCGCTGGGGCTGAAAACGCCCTGCTATAATCCCTTCATGAATACCGTGGTCCAGGTGGTGGAGGCGGTTCACGCCGTAGACGAGTCCATCCGCCTCATCGATGAGGTCTTGGACAAAGGGCTGAAGGAAGAGGACCGGCGAATTCTGTTGAAAGCCGGAAAAGGCGTAGGAGCAGTGGATGTGCCCCGGGGCATTCTCTTCCACGATTACACCTACGACAAGAACGGGATCTGCCGCGAGGCCAACTGCATCATCCCGACCAATCAGAACCATGCCAACATCCAGAAGGACATGGAAGCTTTGCTTCCGCAGATCCTGAACCAACCCCAGGACGAGATCCGCTTGAAGCTGGAGATGTTGGTCCGGGCCTATGATCCATGTATCTCCTGCTCCACCCATCTGCTGAAGGTGAAGTTCGTTTGATAGGCGGAGCGAATTTTATTTACCGCAGAGATCGCCGAGAACGCTGAGATAATCCTGAGACATTCGTCCATCAGTTTATTCCATGACTTTTCTCTGCGTTCTCAGCGATCTCTGCGGTAAAACTTGGTAGGAATTGGAAAGATGGGTAATACTTGGCAGCGCCCAGAGCATGGCAATCAGCCGCCCGGGAAGATCGTGATCATCGGGGTCGGAAACCTGCTGCTCAAAGATGAAGGGGTGGGGGTCCACGTAGTTCAGGAGCTGCGCAAAAAAAGGCTGCCCTCGACGGTTGAGGTTCACGACGGCGGTGTGGCGGGAATCGGACTCCTCGATTTTTTCCCGGGCGCTTCCAAAGTACTGCTGATCGATGCCGCGGATATGAACCTTACCGCAGGGGCCCTGGTCCGGTTTACTCCGGAGGAGGTAGCCGGCAGGATTGAGGGTCCAAGGTTTTCAGCGCATGATATCGGCCTCTTGGAAGTTCTGGAACTGGCCAGGGCTCTGGACCAATCCCCACCGCATGTCGTCATCTTCGGAATCCAGCCGAAGGAGATCTCCTGGGGAACGGAACTTTCTCCGGAGATTCAGGCATCGATCCCCAAGGTGACCGACTTGATCTTGAAGGAAATTCAAAAGACCTTGGCCACAGAGGACACAGAGATCACCGAGATCGATTAGAAGCAAAATCCAAAAGGCAAAATAACAATATAAATTTTAAAATAAAGGGCGAAAGGCTTTTGGATTTTGGTCGGCTATTGGGATATTTGGTATTTGATTTTTTTCACTCTGGGCCCTCTGTGGCTAAATAATGATTATGGACATTCATTTGGAAAAGCCATCCAAAGCAATCAAGAGCCGGGCACCCTCCCCGCAAAAAGGGAACTGGCGAAGGCACTTCTTCCTGGAAGGCGTGGTTCAGGGCGTGGGGTTTCGCCCCTTTGTTTACGGGCTGGCCTTGCGCCACAGCTTGAAGGGGTGGGTGAATAATTCATCCGCCGGGGTGCACGTCGAGGTGGAAGGAGAAAAGGAGGCGATAGAAAATTTCACCCGGGAGCTGCCCCAACAAACTCCTCCGCGGGCGCGCATTGAATCACTCAGGTTTGAGGACCTTGAGGCGGCCGGTTTTCATTCCTTCGAGATCCGGAAAAGCGTGGAGGAAGCCGGAAAGTACCAGTTGATCTCGCCGGACATCGCCACCTGCCCGGCTTGCCGGTCTGAGGTTTTCAACCCGCAGGACCGCAGGCATCGCTATCCCTTCACCAACTGCACGAATTGCGGTCCCCGCTTCACGATCATCGAGGATATCCCCTACGATCGACCGAAGACGACCATGGCCAAGTTCCGCATGTGTCCGGATTGCCAGCGCGAATACGACGACCCGGCAGACCGGCGGTTCCACGCTCAGCCCAACGCCTGTCCGCGCTGTGGGCCGAAGATCGAGCTTGGCGACGGCGATGGAAAGGGGCTCGAGGTTACGGATCCCATCTCCACGGCCATCGGATTTCTCAAAGAAGGGAAGATCCTGGCCCTCAAGGGCCTCGGGGGATTTCTGCTGGCTTGCGATGCGGGGGACCCATCGGCCGTAGAAAGGCTCCGCCAGCGGAAAGGCCGGCCGGACAAACCCTTTGCCGTCATGCTGGGCGATCTGCCGGCAGTCCAAGATCATTGCCTGGTCGCAGAGAAGGAGGAAATGCTTCTCCTCTCCCCCGAGAGCCCCATCGTTCTGCTGCGGTGGAAGAAAAGCTCTTCCCTCGCCAAAGCCGTGGCCCCGCGACAAAAATACCTCGGGGTCATGCTTCCCTACACGCCGCTCCACTATCTTTTGCTTGAAGAATCGGAAATGGCCCTGGTTATGACCAGCGGGAACCTGAACGAGGAGCCCATCGCCAAAGACAATGAGGAGGCCCTCTCCCGGTTGCACGGGATCGCCGATGCCTTCCTCATACACGACCGGGACATTTACGTCCAGTATGATGATAGCGTGACTGCTGTGGTCAATGGCCAGCCGACGGTCATTCGCCGGGCCCGGGGATATGCCCCCTTTCCCATCCGCCTCCCTTTCTCCCTCAAGCCCATTCTGGCCTGCGGCGCGGAGTTAAAAAACACCTTCTGCCTGACCCGGGATGAATATGCCTTCGTGAGCCAGCATATCGGCGATATGGAAAACCTGGAGACCCTGAACCATTTCCAGCGCACAGTCGATCTATACCAGAGGCTCTTTCGCATCCGGCCCGAGATCGTGGCTTACGACCTCCATCCCGAGTATCTATCGACAAAATATGCCCGCTGTCTGGGGGGGGATAAGATCGGGGTGCAGCATCATTTCGCCCACATGGCCAGCTGTCTGGCGGAAAACGGGGAGAGAGGTCCGGTGATCGGCCTGGCTTTTGACGGCCTCGGGTTCGGCGCGGACGGGAACCTCTGGGGCGGAGAATTCCTGGTGGGAGATTACCGGTCCTTCGAAAGGAGGGCCCACTTCGAGTATGTGCCCATGCCCGGGGGGGCCGCCGCCATTCAGAACCCCTGGAGAATGGCCCTGAGTTACCTCTATACTTTCCTGGGCAGGGAAGGCCTGATGAGGCATCTGCCAATCTTTGCCCAGGCCAAAGAAGAAAAGATTCGGGTCATTCTGCGGCAGATCGACCGGCAGATCAATTCTCCCCTGACTTCTTCCTGCGGTCGCCTTTTCGATGCCGTATCTGCCTTGCTGGAACTTTGCGTCTCTGTCTCATACGAAGGACAGGCCGCCGTGGAGCTGGAGATGATTACCGATCCGGGAGAGGTAGGGGCTTACGAATTTTTCGCCGAGGAGGAAGAGGGAAAAGAGATCATCCGCCTGAAGCCCATGATCGAGGGGATTCTAAGGGACCTTGAAAAAGGAACGGCCCATCCGGTTATTGCGGGTAAATTCCATAATACCCTGGTGAGGATCGGTGTGTCGACCTGCCGGGGGATCAAAAGGCGGGGAGGGCCGAAGAAAGTCGCCCTGACCGGGGGCGTCTTCCAGAATCGCCTTCTATCTGAGAAGATGAGAGTTGCCTTAGAGAAGGCAGGCTTTTTAGTCTTGCTGCACCGCCGGGTGCCGTGCAATGACGGGGGTCTTTCCCTCGGCCAGGCCGTCATCGCCAACTTTATCTCTTCATAAATTTTCACCGCAGAGGGCGCAGAGAACGCGGAGATGGAAGGATAAATATTATTTTGTCTTTTGATATCTTATGAATTCTCTGCGTTCTCCGCGATCTCTGCGGTAAAGAAATTGGAAGGAAATTTATGTGCGTTGCCATTCCCGCAAGGGTTAAATCCATCGAAGGCTTGACCGCCGATGTGGAGGTCGGAGGGGTCTCCCGCAAGATCAGCGTGCAGTTGACCCCCGAAGTCCACAAGGATGACTATGTACTGGTCCACGCCGGTTTCGCCATTCAGGTCGTCGATGAGCAGGAAGCCCGGGAAACGCTGAAGCTCTTCGAAGAGCTGGGCGCGCTGGAAACTGAATAAAACAGGGCTCCGGAGAGGTATTTCCGTCATTCCGGCGGAAGCCGGAATCCAGTTATTGCAAATACTAAAAATCCACTGGACTCCGGTTTTCACCGGAGTGACGACTTTTTACGAAGCCATCAGAGGTTAAGGAAAAAGAATAAAATCTTAGAACCCTTGAATCCTGGAACCCTCGAACGCTGTATCTAATTATGAAATTTATCGACGAATACAGGGACGGTGAGAAGGCCCGGCCGATCATCGAAGAAATCCATCGCCTGGCTGACCGGCCCGTGAGGCTGATGGAGGTTTGCGGAACGCATACCGTCTCCATCGCCCGGTACGCCTTGCGCAAGGCTCTGCCGGAGACGATTGAGCTCATCTCCGGCCCCGGCTGCCCGGTGTGCGTGACCTCCAACAGAGACCTGGACAAGGCCATTTCCCTGGCCCGGATCCCCGGCGCTGCGGTCGCTACTTTTGGGGATATGGTCCGCGTCCCCGGTTCCGATTCCAGCCTGGCCCTGGAGCGGGCTTCCGGCCGGGACGTGCGGGTGGTCTACTCTCCCCTGGATGGGCTGAAAATAGCGGAAGAAAAACCCCATCTCAAGGTGATCTTCCTGGGGGTTGGGTTTGAGACCACGGCGCCGACGGTAGCGGCCACGGCTCTGGAAGCCAGGAATCGAGGGTTGAAAAATTTCTTCATCTTCTCCGCGCACAAAACCGTGCCCAAAGCCCTGAAGGCCTTGCTCGACCTGGGAGAGATAAAATTGGATGGCTTCCTTCTTCCGGGCCACGTGAGCGCGATCATCGGCTCTCGCCCCTACGAATTTTTGGCCGAACAGCATGGCCTGGCCTGCGTGATCTCCGGATTTGAGCCTCTGGATATCCTGCAGTCCGTATTAATGCTGGTCCGCCAGGCTAAGAGCCGCAGGCCCCGGGTGGAAATTCAGTACAAGCGGGGGGTAAAGCCCGAGGGAAACCCCAAAGCCCTGGAGGTCATGGACCAGGCTTTCGAACCGGCGGATGTGGAATGGCGTGGCCTGGGGTTGATCCCCGGGACCGGGTTGACTCTGCGCGAGGAGTTTGGCGACCTCGACGCATCGCGGGCCTTCGATATTCGGGTTCCTTTGGCGAAGGAAAACGACGGATGCCGCTGCGGCGATGTCCTGCGGGGCCTGATTCGCCCGGAAGGGTGCGGGCTGTTCGCCAAGGTTTGCACCCCCGAGAACCCGCTGGGCCCGTGCATGGTTTCCTTCGAAGGATCGTGCGCGGCGGCCTATAAATATGGTTCATGAACCGAGCTTCGAACGTCTCTCGACATCCGGATAAAATCCTTCTGGCTCACGGCAGCGGGGGTGAGCTCAGCCATGAGCTGGTGACTTCGCTCTTTGTCAAAGCATTCCATAATCATTTTCTCGACCCCCTGGACGATGGCGCTGTCCTGGAAGTGGAAGGACAAAGATGGGCTTTCACCACCGACAGCTACGTGGTGACGCCGGTATTTTTCCCCGGCGGCGATATCGGAAAACTGGCCGTTTGCGGGACGGTGAACGACCTTTCGATGAGCGGGGCGAAGCCGCTCTTTCTCAGCGCAGGGTTTATCATCGAAGAAGGATTTCCCTTAGCATCCTTGCAGACCATCGTTGACTCTATGCAAAAGACCGCCATGGAAGCAGGCGTGGAAATCGTCACCGGCGACACAAAGGTGGTCAACCGGGGAGGGGCGGACGGAATCTTCATCAACACGGCGGGGATCGGCCGGATTCCCGGGGGGGTGAAGATCTCCGGGAGCTTGGCCCGGCCCGGAGACCGGGTCCTCCTCAGCGGCAGCATCGGGGATCATGGCGTGGCCATCTTGAGTTCGCGGGAAGGCCTGCAATTTTCAACCACCCTGCAAAGTGATTGTGCGCCCTTAAATGGCCTGGTTGCCGCCATGCTGGAGGTCTCCAAAGAGATCCGTTGCCTGCGGGACCCTACCCGGGGGGGCCTCTCCAGCACGCTCAATGAGCTGGCCCGGCAATCGGGTGCGGGGATATGGGTGGAGGAAGACCGAATTCCCGTCAAAGAAGAAGTGCAAGGAGCCTGTGAGCTTTTGGGCTTTGACCCTTTGATCCTGGCGAATGAAGGCAAACTGGTGGCGATCGTCGCCGCCGGGGCCGCAGAAATGATTCTGCGGCGGATGAAGGCTCATCCGCAGGGCCGGGATGCGGCCATCATCGGGGAGGTGCGGGAGGAGCCGAAAGGAAAAGTGATCCTGCGAACGCGCATCGGATTGGCGCGTATCATGGACATGATGGTCGGAGAGCCGCTCCCCAGAATCTGTTGACCAAAGCCAAGGGATATATTTTTTTATTCGATGAGCAAAAATTCTCTGAGGAGGAAAACCCATGGAAGAAGCAAAAATTTTGATCGTGGACGATGATCCCGACATCGTGGAAGCCCTGAAGATGACCCTGGAAGCCAATCGTTACAAAGTCTACACCGCGGCCAACGGCACAGAAGGACTGAAACAGGTCAAGGCCGTGAACCCCGATCTGATCATCCTCGACGTGATGATGGACACCATCACGGAAGGTTTCCAGATCTCCTACCAACTGCGCAACCCCGATCCCAAGTCCGAGTACGCCCAATTCACCAAAACCCCCATCCTGATGCTCACGGCCATTGTGGAAAAGAAGCAGATGAAGTTCTCCACCCAGAAGGACGGCGACTTTTTACCGGTCGATGATTTTGTGGAAAAGCCCATCCGTCCCCAGGTGCTGCTGGAAAAGGTTAAAAAGCTGCTAAAAAAGTAAATTCTCTTTCACCGCGGAGAACGCTGAGGACGCTGAGAAAGAAGGCGTTGCCTGTTCAAAAAGCAAAATCCAGGGGGTAGGGGCGGTTCACGAACCGCCCCTACTGAATTCCCGTTTTCACGGGAATGACGGAAAAGCGAATTTACGGACCTTTTACGAAGACATCATTTTTGAGCTCTCTCTGCGTTCTCAGCGAGCTCTGCGGTGAATAATTATTGCTGGTTGTGGAGGAGAGAATGGACCATTTGCGAAGCAAAGGCTTGAGTCCGGATGTTCCCCAATACTATATCCGTCGCGCCTTGTTTAAATCCATGGGTTATACGGACCGGGACCTGGAGAAACCCCTGGTGGCCATCGCCAACACCTGGAATGAAATCCTTCCCGGGTCTTATCACCTGGACCGCATCGCCCAAGCGGTTAAGCGCGGGGTGCAGGAGGCCGGGGGGCTGGCCACGATCTTCAACGTCATGGCTCCCTGCGATGGTCAGGGCGCCGGGAATATCGGCTTTAAGTATCTCTTGCCCAGCCGCGATCTGATTGCGGCCTCGGTGGAGATGATGATCGAGCACGCCAGCTACGACGCGACCGTGATGATCGGAACCTGTGACAAGATCATCCCCGGCCTGATCATCGCCGCCACCCGCTGCAACCTGCCCACCGTACTGGTCACCGGGGGCTGGATGCCGGTGGGTCACTACCAGGGGGACCGGCTGGACATCTCCTCCCTGGGCAAGTATTTCGTCCTGCACAAACAGGGCAAGATTTCCCGCGAGGAGTTAAACGTCGTGGAAAGCTGCGCCTGCCCCGGGCCTGGAGCTTGCTGCGTGATGGGCACCGCCAACAGCATGGGGATTGCCGCGGAATCCTTCGGCCTTTCCCTGCCCGGAAATTCCGCACTCTGCGCCACGGACGCGGCGCTGGAGCGGCTGGCCGAGGAGGCCGGCCGAAAAGTCATGGAGCACGTTAAGAACAATCTTCGAGCCAGGGACATCATGACGGCAGCCGCTTTCCAGAACATGGTCAAAGTCGCCTGCGCCACCAGCGGCTCCACGAACCTGGCCATTCATTTTCCCGCGTTCGCTCACGAGCTGGGGTATCCCTTTAGCCTGGATGATTTCGACCGGATCAGCCACCAGACCCCGTCGCTCATGGAGATCAAGCCCTCAGACCCCAAATACCTTATGGACGATTTCGCCCGCGCCGGCGGCCTTCAGGCCGTCATGAAAGCGATGCAAACCCTTCTGGATACGACGGTCATGACCGCCAGCGGACAGACTCTGGCCCGGAATCTTGTCGGGTCCGAAGTTCGGGACCCCGAGGTGATCCGCCCCCTTGATAACCCCAGAAATAAAGAAGGGGGCTTCGCCATCCTGAAAGGCAACCTGGGCGTTTCCGTGGTGAAACAGACCGCGGTTCGGCCGGAGATGCAAAAGCACCGGGGGCCGGCACGCGTCTTCGAGCAGGAAGAAGATTGTATCGATGCCCTCCTGGCCGGGAAGGTGAAGGAAGGAGATGTTCTGGTGATCCGCTATGAGGGACCGAGAGGCGGACCCGGAATGCGCGAGATGGTTATGACCACCTACCTGATCGTAGACATGGGCCTCGACCGGTCGGTGGCTTTGGTCACGGACGGAAGGTTCTCCGGAACCTCCGGGGGGCCTTGTATTGGACATCTCTCGCCGGAAGCCATGACCGGAGGGCCGATTGCCCATCTTCGCGATGGCGACATGATGGACATCGACATCCCCGCCCGGCGTTTAAACGTGGAACTGAAGGACGAAGAAATCAATAAGAGAAAGACCTCCTGGAAACCTCCGCAGCCAAAAGTCACCCACGGCTGGCTGGCCCATTTCGCCAAACACGCCACCAGCGCCGAGCAAGGGGCTTATCTCAAATAGCCCGCAAAGATACCGTTGTAGTCCAGAGACGAAGATAGATTCAGCAAAGAGGCGGTGCGCCCCGCATCCCCCTTTTGAATGAACCAGAACGTGACTCCAAGAGTACTGTCTTTTTTGCGGGCAAATACTGAAATCACCCCATTTACTTTTTATCCTTTATGCATCATACTGAACCATACTGATGATCATCAGCCCATCAAAAAAGGAGGAAAGGAGAAAGGGGAAATGAGATACGCAATGATTTTCTTAATTCTTTTAGTGGCTTTCGCATTTGGCTGTGCCCCAACCATCATTGAGGGCAGGAAGATCGATGAAGCCAAGGTCAAAGATTTATTGGCAGCGAGTAATACTGCCGACAAAGTCCAGCAAGCTTTTGGAAAGCCGGATAAGGTAGAAAAAATGACATCCGGAGAGGAACAGTACAGCTACCGCTATTATTACATGAACCCCCATTGGTGGACGATAAGCGATGTGGAAGAGCAAAACTTAAAGGTTATGGTCAAAGATAGCGAGGTTCAGGGCTATAGTTACAGAAAATCATCCACGGAAAAAATCACGAAGGAATAGAATCACAAATTCTGTGGGAAGGAGGGAAATGGATGGCGCTGGAAGGTTCGCAGACTGAAAAAAATCTGAAGGAGGCATTTGCGGGGGAATCTCAGGCAAACCGCAGGTATCTGGCCTTTGCCAAGAAGGCTGAACAGGAAGGTTATAAGCAAGTCGCCAGGTTATTCAGGGCGGCTGCGGAGGCGGAGACCGTACATGCCCACGCTCATTTACGCGCGTTGGGAGGGATCAAGTCCACGAAAGAAAACATCCAGGAGGCGATCAACGGCGAGACTTTTGAGTTCAAGAAGATGTACCCGGAGATGCTGGCCAAGGCGAAGGCCGAGGGCATAAAGCCGGCGGAGATTAGCTTTGACTACGCCAACCAGGTCGAGAAGATCCATGCGGCCCTTTATGAGAATGCCCTGGCCAATTTAGGAAAGAACAAGGAAGTAGACTACTACGTCTGCCCCGTCTGCGGGAACACGGTCGAAGGAAAGGCCCCAGATAAATGCCCCATCTGCGACACTCCGGGTTCCAAGTTTACCAGAATTTCCTAGTCATTTTTCATGACCCTTTCGACACCCGCTCCCCTTCCTCCTCTCTCCCACCCCGAGGGAGAGGGGGGGTGAGGGGGGCATTTTCTAACTAATTCTTGTCACCGGAATCCCCCAGAGTACGCCTGCCGGAGAAGAGGGCTTTCCCAAGCGCTCTTCTCCGTTGGTATGCCAGCCATAAGAGAGATCTGCCCTGGCGCAGGAATCCGGACCCATATCGGGTCATGGTGTCGGAGTTCATGCTCCAGCAGACCCGCGTGGAAACAGTCCTTCCCTATTACGAACGCTTCCTGAGAACTTTTCCCACCCTGCAATCATTGGCCCGAGCTTCCCTTCAAAGCGTACTCAAGGTCTGGGCTGGAATGGGTTATTACGCGCGGGCCCGGCACCTTCAGGCAGCGGCCCGGGCGATCCTGCGCCGACACGCCGGCATGATCCCCCGGACGAAAAAGGAGCTCCTTTCCCTCCCGGGATTCGGCCCTTACATTGCCGGAGCAGTGGCCAGCATCGCTTTCCATGAGCCCGTAGCCGCGCTCGACGGAAACGTTAAACGAGTCGTGAGCCGTGTCCTGGGCCATCGAGAAGAGATCTCAACGTCCCGCCAGAAAAAGGTGCTGGAAAACTCCGTCGGGGAACTCATTCCCTCCCGGCAAGCCTCTGCTTTCAACCAGGCGCTGATGGACCTGGGCGCTCTGATCTGTATCCCGAAACATCCTCGATGCCCGCAGTGCCCGATCCAGAGTCTTTGCGCCTGGCCGGGCTTGGAAATTCAGAGAAAAAAACGCGCCCTGAAAAAAATCAGAAAACAAATTTGGGCCGTCGCTCTGGTCGAGCAGGATGGCCGGTATCTCATCCACCGGAAAGAAGGAAAGGGTCTTCTGGCCGGCCTCTGGCAATTTCCCATCGTGGTGCTTGAAGAAAAAATTTCCGGGGAGGTTCGTCAAGAAAGAAAAATAATCCGAGGCGCGCTGAGAGATAACTTTGGCTTGCGCATTAAGATAAACGGTGAGCTTCCAATCAAAGAACATCAATTTACCCACATGCATGTAACCATGAAGCCTTTCCAATGTTCCCTCGCGGAAACTTTTCCAGCCGATAAAGCCCCGAGAGATATCCGCTGGGTGAAACCCTCCCATTTCTCCCGCTATCCCATCTCCACGGCCATGGCCAAAATCGCCGCTTTGATTCGCAACCCAAAACACGAACCCCGTAACTCGATTGTATAGGAAATTGCTTTTTGGACACGGATGAATTCGGATTATTCGGATAGGCGAAAGAAAATGATTATCTGTGTTCATCTGCGAAAATCTGCGTCCTATTAAATTTAAACCTGTAGTTTTTACCCCCCAACGTCAGCTATAATGTCACGCAAAGCCGCAAAGTTCGCGAAGAGGACTTGGATAATAAAAGGGTGTAATTTTAAACCCTCTTTATGCCAAAAGATCCTTGGCGTTCTTTGCGCCTTTGCGTGAGGAAATGTTTTGAAGGTTGTTATGCTCAGCTTGATCTTTGCGTGAGCCCTATGACCGAGGTTCCGGTGGAGGCTGGCGTGAACACGAATGCCCCGGCCGAGGCCTTCCACCCCACCGGAGCGGTGGAGGTGTGGGGGCGAGGCACCAATCGCGTGATCGCCGAGTGCAAGGCCCACGGAATCCTGCCGCCTTCGTTCGAAGAGCGGCAGGGATGGATGGTGGTCACCTTCCGCGCTCCCATTGCCCCGGTTGAAGCCGAGGGAGGGCCGGAGGGAGGTACGGAGAAAAGTTCGGAGAAAATCCTGGACCTCGTGAGGCAGAACCCGGCATTTTCCGCCCGGGAAATCGCCGAGGCCCTGGGATTGACCTCCCGCGCGGTCGAGAAACAGCTGGGTAAACTCAAGAAGGAAGGCCGCCTCAAGCGCATCGGTCCCGACAAGGGCGGCCATTGGGAGGTGGTCCTGTGAGCACCTGGATGACTGGGTCGGGCATCCCGTTCCGGGTCAGAGTCGGAGCCACCGTCGCCTCAAGAGTCAGGACCCATGATGTGGCCAGGTCAGAGTCAGGTCAGAGTCAAAGGCCAGAGTCGGTTCTTCGTGATTCTCGAACGCCGATCCAGATTAGGGTGTTGGCTGCCCTGGGAAAAGAACCTTTGAATCGGCATTCCCTTGTCGGGCAGTTCGGGCACCGAAGTGTTTCCGGGGCGCTTCGCAAGCCAATCTCGATCCTGCTTCAAAACGAATGGATTGAATACACCATCCCGGAAAAGCCATCAAAGAAAATCGGCTTCCGGCTGCGGGAAAAGCGTGCAGCATATGGGAGACGATAAGAATTGCCAAAGCATTCCTTGGCGCAAGGCCTGTGTCACGCTAAGGCGCCAAGGCCGCTAAGAAAAAACACCTGAATAGGCTACAGGTTTTGAAGTTTTTAGAGGCAATAGCTATCCTTTGCGCCCTTTGCGCCTTGGCGTGAGGAAAGGTTTTGCAGGTTGTTATGGTTTTTATACCCAAGGTAATCTTTGCGCTCTTTGCGCCTTGGCGTGAAGAAAATAGAATTTTGGGCAGGATTTTTCGGAAAAAAATGAAGGTACCCACAAGCTCACTCGGAAAGAACGTTCCGTAAAACCGGAGCCATAAAAATGAACCATAGCGAAATTGTTAGCTTTATATGGGGTGTGCACGCTACCTATTCATGGGGCCAAAATGGGGGTTAAATTGGGTGACACTTTTCGGTCGATATGAATTTTAATATACCCCCTGGACTGAAGCCAA
>Ga0315282_10007798_pt1 | contig 17479 bp, 11 predicted proteins | sample YL17G07_20_MG_FD_203693 | JGI IMG/M metagenome (GOLD analysis project Ga0315282, IMG submission 203693) | Sediment microbial communities from Yellowstone Lake, YNP, Wyoming, USA - YL17G07_20 | ecosystem: Environmental > Aquatic > Freshwater > Lake > Sediment | place: USA: Wyoming | collected... | reverse complement strand
AGAGAAAAAAAGGGAACTGAAGGCTCGACCCGCGGGAGCCGAATTCGAATTTCCTAAATACCACCTACCCTTCCGGCGCTTTTTCCTGGACGATCAGGGCCGAATAATCGTTCAGTCATGGGAAAAGGCCGAGGGGGCAAACAGCTTTTATTTTGATATTTTTGACGCGGAGGGCAAATATATCGCCAAGGTCCCTTTAAAAACCGATCCGGTGTTTATGAAGAAAGGAAAACTCTATTCGCTCGAGGAGGACGAAGAAGGTTATCAGGTCGTCAAAAGATATTCCGTGACTTGGCTCATCAAATAGGAGAGCTTGATTGCGAACGAGCTTTGCATGGGCATTTATTCTTTTGGCTGGAATGGGCTATTTGGTTTCGACATTTAGCTATGCAGCATCTGAGCAGACGCCAAAGTGGAAAGGGACGATTTCCAAAGAAGGCGATGTCGTCGTTGTCAAAAATCCGCGCGAGCCTATCTATAAAAGTCCAATACTTTCGCTCAAGGAGGAGCTAACGATCGGCGGCTCCGCGGCCAATGGCGAAAGCGCCCTTTCACGCCCGATGGATATCGCTTGCGATAACGAAGGGAATATTTTCGTCCTCGAACGCAGCGAATCATGCATCAAGGTCTTCGATAATTCCGGCAAATATCTCCGGAAAATCGGTCGTCCTGGCCAAGGCCCGGGGGAGCTCGGTTTTCCAATCAGTCTGTCCGTGTTCCCTGCCAGAAACGAGATATTCATTTGTGACGTCGGAAATTCGAGGCTTTCGGTTTTTAGCCTGGAGGGGAACTCCCTCAGTCAACACCAGATTAGCCGAATGGCCCCCCAAGCTAAGATCGATTCTTCAGGAGCAGTTTATATTATTCACACGGAATTCAAGCCGGCCAGTCCGGAGAATGTCCTGGTCAAATTGGCCCCCGCCGGGACCACGATGGTCGCCGAACTGGCTCGCCATAATGCGGACCAGACCACGAATCCTTTTAAGCCGCGAGACGACTTGATTGTCGACTGTCTGGACCGATTGATCTGCGGAGATGAGCGGATGTGCGAGGTTCGATATTTCAGCCCCGACGCAAAGCTCATTCGGCGCGTGCTTCGAGAATTTGAACCCGTCCGAGTGACGAAGGAAGATATCGACGAATTTTTAACTCGGCCGACACCGCCCGGCATAAATCCAACGTATGATTTTTCGACGCCACACAGTGCTTACGGAGGATTTTTCGCGGATGATCAGGGCAATCTTTTTGTCAGGACCTGGGAGCGGACGCCTGACCGGAGTCAGGATATTCACGATATTTTTGACGCCGAAGGACGCTATATCGGCCGCGTCGCGCTGAGCCGGCAGACGGATCTCGTAAATCCAAAACCTCGCTTCATCCGAGCCGGAAAACTCTATTCCATCGAACCGGACGCCGAAGGCTATGAAGTCGTCAAGAGATACAGCGTAAGTTGACTGATCAAATAGAGAGGAATTTGAAAAGATTCTCGATAATCCATTTGGCCGTGAGCAATTCAAGGGTTGGAATTGCAATCCTATCGTTCATTTTCTCCTTCTCTATGCCGGTCTTGGCCCAGAGGGTCATCGAGAACCCGGAAAAGCCCCCCGCCAAAAACGCAGGACGCGTCCTGAAGCTTCAAAAAGTCTGGCAAATAGACGCGACCGATGAAAAAAAGGGAGGATTGTGGGACGTTTTCGACTTCGACGGGCACTATTTGGACTGTTTTTATCTTGGCCTTCAGGGGTCTTTTCTCGGTGTCAAGGGAGACGAAATCTTCGCCGTGGAAAAAGCGCCGGATGTCAAGATCGCTCTCGTGAAGTACAAGATCGTGGAGTGAGAGTGAGGAAAAAAGGTGGTAGTGAGGGCTCTATTGTTTCGGAGATCCCCACGTCACTTCGTTCCTCGGGACGACCCTCGGGTCGGATCGCCGCGCCATCTCCGATGGCTCGCGATGACAAGGAGCAGCGCTATTGTTTAGGAGGTCCCCACGTCGCAAAGCCTCCTCGGCACGACAGAGAAGAAATTCATGCATGAATAAGAATCTATTGGGGAGATCGCCGCGCTGCGCTCGCGATGGCAAGAAGGAGGATCGCCGCCTCGCCGGAGACTCGCGATGACATTTCTGAAAACTTGCCGAATTAAGGTAATGCGTTGACTGTTGCCGTAATTCAAGAGCGAGGGTGAGATGAAGATTGCGCGGATCGCCATCGACCGGCCCGTGACGTCGGTCATGTTTTACGTGGCCATCGTCCTGCTCGGTTTCATTTCGCTCCGCCAACTGAGCGTCGATCTCCTGCCGAACGTCAGCTACCCCCGCCTCTCCGTGCTGACCCAATATCCCGGCGTCGCTCCCGAGGAAGTCGAGACTCTCGTGACCGCACGCCTCGAGGCCGGAGTCAGCCGTATCCCCGGATTGCGCCGAGTCGAATCCGTCTCCAAGGAAGGCGTCTCCTTCATGACCCTCGAGTTCGCGTGGGGAACGGATATGGATTTCACTATGCTCCACACGCGCGAAGCGCTCGACAGCGCCCGTTACAGCCTTCCCGAAGGAATCTCAAATCCGACGATCATCCCCATGGACCCGCAGAGCAAGCCGATCCTCGTCCTGGCCATTTCGGGCGAGAGCAATCTGTTGGAGCTCAAAGGTTTCGCCGAAGAACTGGTCAAGCCCCGGCTCGAGCAGATCGAAGGAATCGGCTCGGCCGAAATAACGGGTGGGATCGAGCGCGAGATTCAAGTCGAGCTCAATCCGGGCCTTCTAGCATTGTACGGCTTGACCGTTGACGATGTCGCCCGCCGGATCGACGCGTTCAATCGCAGTCTCCAGGGAGGAACGATCCGGAAAGGGATGTTCAAGTATTCTATTCGCGTCGTCGGCGAGTTCGAATCGGTCAAGGAGATCGGCGAGATCAATTTGAAAACGACGGCGGACAAGGGGGTCGTCCGGCTCCGGGATATCGCTCGAACCAACGACGCGATCAAAGAACGTCAGGGAATCACCCGGCTGGACCGGATGGAGAGCATCGGTTTCCTCGTTCGCAAGGAGGCGGGCGCGAACACGGTCAAGGTCACGCGCCTGACGAAAAAAACTATCGACCAGATCAAGAAGGAAAATCCAAAGATCAACATTTTCGTCGTTTCGGAGCAAGCCGGCTATATCGAATCCGTGACGAAGGCCGTGACCGACGAAATCATCCAGGGTGCGATCCTCGTCTTCCTCGTCGTTTTTCTTTTCCTCCAGGAGTTCAAATCGCCCCTCATCATCAACATCGTCATCCCGATCTCGATCATCGCCACCTTCAATCTGATGTACTTCGGCAACATCACCCTCAACATCATGTCGCTCGGGGGACTGGCCTTGGGGGTGGGCATGCTCGATGACTGCGCCGACGTCATCTCCGAAAACATCTTTCGGCACCGAAGTCTCGGCAAAAGCGCGAGGGACGCGGCGTACATCGGGACGAAAGAAGTCGGAGGCGCGGTCGCCGCCACCGCGCTGACTACGGTCGCCGTCTTTCTTCCGATCATCTATGTCCACGGAGTCGCCGGCCAGTTGTTCAAGGACGCCGCCCTCACGGTCAGCTTTTCGCTCATGGCGTCGCTCATCGTATCCCTGACGCTCCTTCCGATGCTCCAGTCTCGAAAGCTAAAGTTCACTCCCGGCGAAGCGAGGCCCGCATCGGGCGAGGGGAGCGGGCCGATTCGGAGAAAAACCTATGCGCGGCCGCTCACGGTTCTATTCTCTCCGGTCAGAGGCTTGCGCTGGGCGCTTTATAAAATCGTCAAGGGAGCCGGTCTTGTCCTGAACTTCCTGGTGTGCTACCTATTCCAGCTTTTCTCCCTGGTCCTCAGATATCTGGCGGCTCCGTTCAAGCCCGTGATTAGATTCGCGTTCCGCGCTTTCAATTCGGTTTATCTGCCGTTCGTTTCGCGATACAAAACGTGGCTCGTTTGGAGCCTCGATCATAAAGGGGGTATCGCCGCGGCTTCTCTCGTCTTTTTCGCCTGGACATTTCTTGTCGGGGCGCTGCTTCCTCGCGAGAATATGCCCAGAATCAAAGCGACCTCGTTCAACCTGCGCCTCACGACTCCGGTCGACTACTCCCTCGAACAGACGGCCGACGTCGTCTCGGCGCTCGAGGGACATCTCAAGGCGCTCAAACCGGTCAAGGTCACCTTCTCTCAGACGGGCATCGTCACGGGAATGGAGAGTGCGACCACGGGAGTGTCGCTCAATTCCGCAGAGATTTTCGTCGAGGTCGATAGCCCCAGCCGGCTCGAGCCGACTCTCGACGAGCTTCGGCGCCGCCTGGCTGATTTTCCGGACGTCACGTACTCGATCGCCCGAGAGGAATCGATCCTTACGGAATTTCTCGCCTTTTCCTCGGCCGAGATCGGTCTGAAGGTCCAGGGAACAGATTTGAATAAGCTCAAAGAGCTGACGGAGGAACTCGTCGGCCGGCTCAGGAACGTTAAAGGCCTCGTCGATCTCAACACCAACATGGCCGAAGGGAAGCCCGAATTTCGAATCAAGATCAAGAAAGACGCGGCCGGAAGATACGCCGGCGTCTCCCCGAGCGCCATCAGCGATTATCTGGTCAACGCCGTCCGCGGAAAAGTGGCTACCCAGTTCAACGAGATGGAGAAAAAATACGACGTCCTGGTGCGTTTCGAGGAAGGATCGCGGGCGACGATCGAATCCCTGCTCGACGGGCAGCTTCCGAATCAGGGAACGCTCATCCCGTTGCGGGAGCTAGTGACCGTCGAGCCGGGCAGGGGACCGCAAGAGATCAGGAGAGAGAACCAGCAGCGCGAGATTTTGGTGACGGCCAATCTGCGCGGAGCGAAAATCAGTCAAGTCGTCCCGGCGATTAACGAACAGATCCGTCGGATCGCTCTGCCTGAAGGCTACCGCGTGGTCTTCGGCGGAGAACAGGAAGAGATGGGGAAGGCGTTCAAGAGCCTGATCCTGGCTCTGCTTCTGGCCGGCTTGTTGACCTACATGATCATGGCCGCCCAGTTCGAATCGTTCCTCCATCCTTTCCTGGTCATGCTCACCCTGCCCATGGGCGCCGCTGGTGCGTTCGTTTCTCTTTACATCGGGCGGCAGAGCCTGAACGTGATGTCCATCATCGGGATGGTCGTTCTCGTCGGCCTCGTCGTCGATGACGCGATCGTCGAGATCGACTACATCAACCAGCTCCGGAAGGCAGGGAAGGGGCTCCGTGAGTCGGTTGTTGAAGGCTGCATGACCCGGCTGAGGGCGATCCTGATGGCTTCTCTCGATACGGTCGCCGGGCTCATCCCTATGTCGCTCGGGCTCGAGCGCGGCTCGGAGCTGCTGAAGCCGCTCGGCATCGCGGTCGCGGGCGGGCTTCTTTTCTCCACGCTCCTGACCCTCATCCAGATTCCCGTCGTTTACGAGTGGGTGGAGAGAAGGAAGGAGCGACGCGCGGCGTTGCGCACGGCATGAACGCATTATTCATGGTGTCATTGCGAACGGAGCTCGAGATCTCGCGTTCCTTCTGTCATCGCGAGGAGCTCTTGCGACGTGGCGATCCCCACAAAAGAATCTTGTTTTGGAGATTGCCGCGCTCCCTCCGGTCGCTCGCAATGACGATTGGCGGGGTTGGCCTCGCTTCGCTCGCGATGACATGGAGACTGATCGTTGAACGATCATGACTAAATTCTTCATCGAACGGCCGGTCGCCACGGCGATGGTCTATCTCGCCTTGCTCGTTCTGGGGGTGTACTCCTTCCTCAACACTCCTCTCGAGCTCGCGCCGAAGGAAGACTATCCCCAGGTCACCGTCTCGACGGTGTGGTCCGGAGTCCCCCCGGAAATCATCCAGACGCAAGTCACGGCCCCGCTCGAAGAAGCTGTCTCGACGGTCAGGGGGGTGCGCAAAATCGTCTCGTCTTCAACGATCGGAAGCTCTTCGATCACCCTCGAATTCCAGGAAAAGACCAACATGGAGTTCGTCACCCTGGCCTTGAGGGAAATGATTGCGAAAACGCGCGCAAAGCTCCCCTACGGAGTCCGTCCTCCCGAGGTCAGGCCCTACGTCCCGCCCGAGTTCAGCGTCCAGTCATTCCTAAGCACCAACATCTCGGGAAACTACTCGCTTCAGAAGCTCAGGGAGCTGACCAAGCAAAAAATCGAGCTCGCCCTCGGCTCGGTCCAGGGCGTCGCCGGAGTCACCGTCGAAGGGGGATCGGACGCGGAGATTCGCGTCTCTCTCGACAAGAAAAACATGAAGACCTACGATATCCAGCCCGTCCAGGTATCGGCGGCACTGGCCGGCCGCCTTCGGACCTTCCAGGCGGGAACGGTTCGGAAGGGAAGCCAGGAGTTTCTTTTCAAGGTCTCGGATCCCGTGACGAGCGTCAGGGACCTCGGGGAGACGATCGTGGCCTTCAGCGGGAAAATTCCCATCACCCTCCGGGACGTCGCCGAAATCGTGCCGACCACCAGCGAGGTCAATTCGATCCATCGCATCAACGGACTTCCGACCATCAGCCTGACCGTCTACAAGGAGAAAGGAACGAACACCCTCAAGGTCGCCCGGGAGGTCAAGTCGCGCCTGGAGGAGGTCAAAAAGCAACTTCCCGGAGACCTCATCTTCAAGACCCTGAACGACGAAAGCGATCAGATTCGGAAGAATCTCCGGGACCTCTATCTTCTCGCCGGGATCATCACCGCCGTCGTGTTTTTCATGATCTTCATCGTCTTGAGGCGCCTCAAACCGTCGCTCCTGATTCTCTCCTCGATCGCCTTCAGCGTTGTCATCACGTTCAACCTCATCTATATCTTCAGGATCACGATGAACATCCTGACCCTCGGGGCGCTCGCCCTCGGCTTCGGGATGTTCGTCGACAACTCGATTGTCGTCTTCGAAAACATCCTCAGGCTCAGGGAGAGAGGGCTGCCGGCCGTGGAAGCGGCGACGCGCGGCCCCCGGGAGGTTTTCATCGCGGTGCTCGCTTCCACTCTGACGACCATGGCGGCGTTCTTCACGTTTCCTTATTTCCAGGGCCGGCTGAGAATCTATTACCTTCCGCTGGCCATCGTAATCGCCTCGGCGCTGGCGGCGTCGCTTCTCGTGTCTTTCTCACTCATTCCCGCGCTCGCACCCCGGCTCGTGGAGAAGCGCAGAGGGCGCCGGATCCGAGCGGAGATATCGCCCGGTTGGTACGAGCGGTTCATCGCCGCGGCGTTGCGGCACCCCCTGGAGGTCATCCTGATCGTGCTCGCGATCCTCTACGGGAGCTACCGATGGTTCAGGTCGGAGGTATCGATCGGCTCATTTTGGAGCTGGTACCCGCAGCAGAGCCTTTATGTCCGCATCGGGATGCCTCCCGGAACGGATATCGAGAAGACCGACCTGGCCGCCGCGAAATTCGAGGCGAAGGTCCTGGAGAAGGACTGCGACAAACAGATGGACGCTTCGATCAGCCCGGAAAACGCGAGCCTCGTGGTCCGCTTCCCGCCGGAGATCGAGAATTCCTACCTGCCGTATGTCCTCAAGGAGGAGTTGATACAGCTTGCGACACAGTTTGCCGGCGTCGATATCTCCGTCTCGGGCTTCGATCCCCAATCATATTACTCGAGCATAGGGACCGGGACCTATTACAGCTCACACATCAAGTTTCTGGGCTACAACCTCAAGAAGCTCAAAGAGATGACCGCCGAGCTCGAAAAAACGCTCAAGAAAAATCCGCGCATCCGGGACGTAAAGATCATTTCGGGACGGTCCTGGTGGCGAGGCGATACGCTCGAAAACGTCCTCAAAATCGACGTGGAGGCCCTGAGGAAATACGACGTCGATCCGGGCGATCTCTACGCCCATCTGCAGACGCTTCTGAGCGGGAGGTTCCAGAGCCCTCTCCGGGTTCGTTTCGAGGGAAAAGAAATCCCTCTAACTATCAAATTCCCCGACTCCGAGACGTCGGATATCCGCGGATTGCAAGAAGCCCTGATACGGACGAGGCGCGGCGAGTATCTGAGGTTCGGCGAGGTGTCGACGCTCGAAGAGCGGCCCGTGGCTGGGTCGATCGATCGGGAAAACCAGCAGTTCCAGCAGACGATCATGTGGGAATTCCGGGGGCCAACCAAGGCCGAGATCAGATACCGGGAGGCCGTTTTTGCCGGCCTCATCCTTCCACCCGGGTTCTCGGCTTCTCTCGAAGATACCTTTCAGATGACGAGGGAAGAAACCGGCCAGATCAAAACGGCCCTTGTTTTCGCCCTTATCCTGATCTTCATGATCATGGCCGCCCTCTACGAGTCGCTCATCCACCCGTTCGTCATCATGTTCTCGGTCCCGCTGGCGATGATCGGAGTCTTCATCGCGTTCATCGTGGCGAAGTATCCGTTCGACGCGACGGCTTATATCGGCGTCATCCTTCTCGCCGGAATCGTCGTCAACAACGCGATTCTGCTCGTGGACCATATCAACCTGAAGAGGAGGCAGGGGTTGGCGCTCCTTGACGCGGTCGTGCAGGGGGCGAAAGAGCGGATCAGGCCGATTTTCATGACCACGAGCACCACGATCTTCGGGATGCTCCCGATGCTCCTGATTCACGCCCAGGCGGGGGTGAAGCGGCAGCTCTGGTCGACGCTGGCCCTCGCGACCTTCGGGGGATTGATCAGCTCCACGGTTTTCATCCTCATCGTCATCCCGATTTTTTACGTGCAGGGGGAGCGGTTCAAAAGCTGGATCGCGGCCAAAATGGCGGAGCTGATCCATATCGAGGCGGGGAAATAATATCGGGTGATTTTTGACGCTTCTTCGTGCCCGAAGAGGGGACCGCCTACTGAGAAAAGGGTTTGAGTTTTCGACCGGACGGCGAATTTTTTAGTTTTCGTATCGCCTTTTCCTGGATCTGCCGGACTCTCTCGCGGGTCACCCTGTACTGCTGTCCGACTTCTTCGAGCGTGTGCTCGCCGGCGTTTCCCAGGCCGAACCTCAGCTTGATAATATCCGCTTCCCTCGGAGTGTGCGCTTTGAGCGCCTCCTCGATCTTCTCTTTCAGGGCAAAAGAGATGACCCCATCGACAGGCGAAAGGGCGTCGCGGTCTTCGATAAAATCGCTCAGCTGGCTGTTCTCTTCTTCCCCGATGGGCGTCTCGAAGGACAGCGGAATCTGGGACATCTTCATGATCTTGTGGACCTGGGGGAGAGGCAGGTCCATCTTTTTCGCGATCTCCTCGCCCGTCGGTTCCCGCCCCTTTTCCTGGAAGAGGTTTCGAGCGACCTGATGAAATTTTCGGATGACCTCGATCATGTGGACGGGAATCCTGATCGTTCGAGCCTGGTCGGCGATGGCCCGCGTGATCGCCTGCCGGATCCACCAATGGGCATACGTCGATAATTTGTACCCTCTTCGGTATTCGAACTTATCCACGGCGGTCATCAGACCGATGTTGCCCTCCTGGATCAGGTCAAGAAACTGAAGTCCGAAGTTGCTGTACTTCTTGGCGATGGAGACGACGAGTCTCAGGTTGGCGCTGACCAGTTTTTCCTTGGCCCGCTCGCTGATCTCGTTTCCCCGGTCGATCATCCGGAGCGTCTCCCGCAGGTTTTGCGATGCGCGGATGCCGTCCACCCTGGCGCCGAGCCTTTTGATTTCACGGACGACGGCGAGGATCTTCTGCTTCCTCTCCTCGAGGAGCCCTTCGGGGGATTCGTCCCTAACGGAATCGGCCGGGCCGGGGACAATCTCACGGTCTTTCCGGAGCCTTTTTTCCAGGGAAAGAATCTCGTCCTGGGCGGCTCGGGCTTTGGTGAGGGCCCTCAGGACGATCTCTTCTCCGCGCTCGATTTCTTTGGCCAGGACGATCTCTTCGCTTCTCGTGAGCAGCGGAATCTGGCTCATTTGCTTCATGTAGAGTTTTACGGGGTCCGCCGTCGGCGCCAGATCCTCGAAGGAGGCGGCCGGTACGTCTCGGGTTTGAAGGCCGACTCTTGCGGATTCTTCCGGACCTCGACGAGCGCGAACGCCGGCGGCCGGGCTCAGCCCTTCAACGCGACGAGACCGGGGCCGTTGGGGATCAGAGGGAACTCTCGGCGTCGGAGTCGGAGTCCGATTCTTCTTTTTTCTCTGTGCGCTTTTCAAGCGGACTCTTTTCTTGACCTCGTTTTTCTCTCTTCGCTCTCGCCCTTTCTTTTTTTTCTCTGTCTCTCTGTTCTTTCTCTTTGGTCATGGATCGCTTCTTTCATGACGATCAATCTCGAACCGCCGGCGGGGCGGATCATTACTTCCCTTTTACCGCTCCGAACAAAACTTGAATCACACAGCCCTCCTCGCGCCTCCAGGCGCATTGATCGTGGCAGTAGACGCCGGTTTCAATCTGCTCTTTCCGACGGTCGGAGTTGGCCAGCCATCCGGCATAAAACAAAGGACATATTTTTTCCGTCCGATTCTTGTCCATCTCTTTCCCTCGGGAACCAGCCATTGGGTCCCTCCCGGACTTTCCCCGCCGGGGGCCTCGCCTCAGCTCTCGGGCCTGAACCACATTCCGGCAAACTGCTTCTTCCAGAGGCAACACGTCTGTTCCGAGATGACGAGCCGGCGGCTCACCTCGCCGATCGTGAGACCCTCCCTGAACAGCACCTCCGCTTCGCGCATCTTTCCGATGATTTGATCCTGTCTGACGATCTTTTCGGCCATGTCCATCTCCTTGTATTCGGGACCGCGTCTCGAGCGGCGCCCGAACCCGATCAAGACTTGCCGTCAATACTTGCGGTAGCCGTTTCTCGAACCGCCCTCGGAAGAGCGGGGGCGGGCTTCGTCCACCTTGAGGATGCGACCTTTGTATTCGGCTCCGTTGAGGGCGGCCTTGGCCTTCTCGGCTTCGGCCGGGTTGGACATCTCCACAAACGCAAATCCCTTGCCTTCGACCAGGTTGATGTCGCTGATCTGGCCGTGAAGGGAAAACAGGGTCCCCAGATCTTCTTTGGTGGCGTAATAACTGAAATTACCCACGAACAGTTTTCGTCCTTGCATCTTCTATCTCCTTAGCAAGAATTGTCTTTAGAATCCAACTTCTCCAAGCTGAGCACGTGTTCTCTCGACGAGCGAACAAAAAAAATTAGATATCAGAGAGGGGTGAGGACGGAGAATGAAACGCCGCTCTTCGGACGAAAACGGATTCTCTTATAGCTAACTCTCTTTTCTCTTATCTTGTGAAGGGACTTTTCAGCTGGAACCTATCTTCTCACGAATGGAGTCCAAAGTCAAAGGATATCGAACCTTGCGGCAACCGGTGCGCTTGCCTCTATGACAACGTTAACCTGATTTCCTTGACGAGCGCCGGCGGATCGGAGTGCGTGGGAACCTCGATTTTCAGGACATAATCGCCGGGTGTTGTGCTTTCGAAATTGAGCTTGAAGACTCCGCTCCAAACTTTTGAGCTCTTGTCCCACGACTCCGCGAGCTTTGTTCCCTCGACCTTTTGGGGGGATGCGTCTTTCCCCGTGATCGCAAAACTCGCCTCGACAGGTGCTCCGCGGGGGTAATAAATTTGCACGAGGACGCCGACATCCTCTGTCTTGGGAAAACGGCCGGTGATTTTCGGGAAAAACCTGATCTGCCCGCTCTCCAGGGACGCATCTTTTGCGTTTAGCGAAAAGGCGCTCTTTTTATCGATTTCTGCCGGGGAGGCGTTACCCACAACGCCGTTGATGATAGACGCTTCTTTGGCGCCTTTCGCGGGCAGTGCCGCTAGATTCGATATCCATGTGCCGATATCTCCCGTCTCGGGGTCGAAAAGGGCCACGACGATACGATAGTCTTTATCCTTAAGGTCGACGCCGGGACCGGCGAAGAAGAGCCTGAGATAATCGAGCGAGGCCAGGCGCTCCTTGAACGAGTCATCGATGTCGAAGGGGATCGAGATTTGGCCGGCGAGGACCCGGTCTGTCTCCTCCGCTCCTTTAATCCAGAAGTGAAGCTCATATGATTTTTTCCCCTTGCCAGCGAATCGGTCCACGAAGAACTGCTTCGCCGGGAGGGCGAGGCTGATCCAGGGCTGGAACTTGCCCGAGGCCGCGAGGAAGGGGACGAATTCAGCCCTGAACGGGAGCTTCCCTAGGAATAGCTCGGGCGTGTAGAACGCCCTGGCGAGCTTCAAGCGTTGCGTCTGGTCGATTTGATAATCGGAATAGCCGTCTCGAGCGCGAACCTGAAGGTCGCCCCGGTCCTTGAGCTTGACTTCGATCTTGTGATAGGCGTCGCTCGGTTTTCTCTTTGGCGGGTAATAACTGAGCTGGTAGTAATAGCTCAAATCGTTCTTGATGACGTCCCGGAAGCTGTCGAGCTTGTTCGATCCTCGGAGAAGCGCCGCGCCCGTTTTCTCGGACATGGTTTTCAAATTCTCGACCTCACGGTATCGCTCATTGAGCATCGTTTTTCGAGAATCAGCCGTCTCGCGGTCGAAGTATTCCGCGGATGCGCCGTCGAAAACATTCCTCGAGAACGTCCCTGGATCGAGCGAGTAGATGGAGATATTCCGGTCGTTTGCGACGCGAATGATTTCCCGGATGACGTCTTCTCCCGTCTGAAAAGTCTCTTTCCCGAGAATTCCGAACGGATCGAAAATGCTGATTCTTCCCCCCACCGGAGACTGCATGGCTCCCAGCGGTGAAGATGATGAACCCCTGATGCTCTGGGCGACATTATCTCTTTGGAAGGCGTCGAAATCGGGGATGCCGGCGCTGATGAAAAGCAGATTTTTCCTCCCCGGGAGGCTCTCTAACATATGGAGAGACGCCAGCAGCCCTCCAATGGTCCTCGTGAGCTTGTCCGTTGCAATATTGGTATGTTCCATGTTGCGCATTTCGAGAACCGGTTGCGGCTCGAATCCTCCGGCGGGAATGGCTGCTTTTTGGGCGTCGGCGTTCATATAGTTTCCGACGAAAAGCGAGTCGTTATAGCTCAGATATTCCAGGAAGGGGGAGAATATTCCTCCTTGGGCCTTAGCGGCCGCCGCCCTGACGATCGCTTCCTGATCAGTAAATGGTTGGACGATCCTCAACCCTTTCTGGCTGTCCATGGACAGAATCATGATGTCCATGCCGCCCTTGACCAGGGAAACGAGCTCGTCGGATATCTGCTGAGCGCCTTTCTTGAACTCCCTATCCCAGGCGGTTATTCCGTCATAAAGCACCGCGAGCCGTTTTTTCTGGGCGATGACGGGAGTGCCGGCGGCGGCTTTTTCTTGTGCCGGCGCAACTCCCGCCTGCCCCAGGCTGATCAAATCGCACGAGTTGATCGGGACCTTAGCTTCGTCCTCGTAAAGCTCGAAATCGTCCATCTTCAGCCCCGGGAAAAAATCGCCGCCTTTGGTAACAAGGACGTCGACGAGAATGAGTCGGACTTCGACCTCATGCTTCTCTAAGGGCTGGACGATCTTTTCCTGGGATTGGCCGGCGGCAATGCTCAAGAGACTGAGAGCGGCCAGCGAGAAGAGAATTAGCTTCATAGGTTTAGCTCTCATCTTCCCTCCAAGAGCGGAGTCAAATCCGTTTTCTTGTCTTGTCATCGCGAGCGGAGCGTGGCGATCCCTAAAAAAAATTCTTTTGTTTTGGAGATCTTCACGTCGCAAGTCCTCCTCGGGACGACCCTTCGGATCGGGTTGCCACGTCGTAAGCGCTCCTCGCACAATCTCAATTCCCTAGCTATCAGAATATTATCATCTTCAGCTCTTTGGTCAAGGGGGGCGATCCGGCCGGGGCGAGGACGTCAATCCTCAGAACATAATCCCCAGGTGGCGTGTTTTCGAGATTGAGCTTAAACGTCTGGCTCCAGACATGCGAATCCTTGTCCCATGACTCAGCCACCTTCGAAGCTTCTATCCTGGCGCTCGATCCATCTTTGCCCGTGAGCTGAAAATTCGATTCTATTGATCCCCCGCGCGGATAAAACGTCTGTAGAAAGAGATATGCGTCTCCGGCTTTCGAGAACCTGCCGGTGATTTTCGGAAAGAACTTGATCGGGCCGCACTCCAGAGAGCCGTCCGTTTTATTCAAGACAAACGGACCCTTCTTTTCCGTTTCGAGGGGCGTCCCTGCCCCGAGAGTGCAGCCGATCAGGACGCTTTTTTTTGGCGCTTTTCGCGGGCGGACTTGCCAGGCTGGAAATCCAGGTCCCGATGTCTCCGGTTTCGGGATCGAAGAGGGCCAGAATGACCCGGCACTCGCGGTCGGGAAGATCGATGGCCGGACCGAGGAAGTGAAAATTGAGGTAATCCAGGGAAGAAAGGCGCGCTTTAAACTCGTCGTCGAAACGGAAAGGAAGGGAGATTTGGCCATCCAGAAATCGCGCGGTCTCTTCTTCTCCCTTGATCCAGAGATGCACTTCATACGTTTTCTTCTCCGCGCCGGCAAGTCGGTTTAGGAAAAAATCTTTTGTCGGAAAGGCTACGTTTAGCCAAGGCTGGACCTTTCCCGAGTCCGAGAGGAAGGGCACGAACTCGGCCCTGAAAGGCAGTTTTCCCTGGAATAGCTCGGGCGTATAGAACGCCCGGGCGAGCTTCAGGCGCTGCGATTGGTCTACGAGCACATCAGAGTATCCGTCGCGCGCGCGGACTTGGAGATCTCCACGATCCTTAATCTTGACCTCGATCTGATGGTAGACCTCGCTCGGAGGTCTCTTCGGCGGATAGTAGCTGAGCTGGTAATAAAAGCTCAAATCGTTCTTGATGACCTCACGAAAGCTTTCGAGCTTGTTAGATCCACGGAGGAGTGCCGCGCCCGTTTTCTCGGACATGATCTTCAAGTTCTCGACCTGACGGTACCGCTCGTTGAGCATGGTCTTCCGAGAAGCCGCGTCGTTGGTGGCGAAATTTTCCGCGGTGGCGCCATCGAAGACGTTTCTCGCATACGTGCCGGGATCGAGGGAATAGATGGAGATATTCCGGTCGTTGGCGACCCTGATGAGGTCCTTGATGACTTCCTCGCATGTCTGGTAAGTCTTCTTTCCGAGAATTCCGAACGGATCGAAGATGCTGATGCGCCCCCCTACCGGAGATTGAAAGCTCACTCCGGCTGCCGAATATTTTAGACTTTCCGCAACGTTATCCCTCTGGAGGGCGTCGAAATCCGGAATACCGGCGCTGATGAAAAGCAGATTTTTCCTGCCGGGGAGGCTCTCCAACATATGGAGAGACGCCAGCAGCCCTCCGATCGTCCTCGTGAGCTTATCCGTTGCGATATTCGTATGCACCATGTTCCGCATTTCGAGAATCGCCCCCCCGCTGGGATCTATCGTCGTCGAATCAGAACTCGCTTGGTACCGAAAAGCCTGATCGAAGCCCATATATTCGAGAAATGGGGAAAAGATTTCTCCACGGACCTTCGCGGCCGCGGCTCTGACGATCGCTTCCTGATCCGTAAAGGATTGAACGATGTGCAGACCTTTTTGCGAGTCCATGGCGAGAATCATAACGTCCGTCCCACCTTTGACCAGGGAAACGAGCTCATCGGAGATCTGCTGAACGGATTTCTTGAACTCCCGGTCCCAGACATTGATTCCGTCAAAAAGCACGGCGAGCCTCTTCTTCTGGACAATGACCGGTGTCGCCGAGGCTGTCGTCGGTGCGGGCGCTTGTGTTTTTTCTTGGGCGGCGGCCACGCTTATCGATCCCAGGCTGATGAAATCGCAGGAGTTGATCGGGATCTTTGCGCCATCCTCGAAGAGTTCGAAGTCCTCTTTTTTGAGCCCGGGAAAAAACTCACCGCCTTTCGTGATGAGAACGTCGACGAGGATGAGCCGGACTTCGACCTCGTGCTTTTCCCGAGGCTGCACCACCTTTTCCTGGGATTGGCCGGCCGCAGGGCTCAAAAAGCTAAATGCGGCCAACGAGATCGAAATGAGTCCGTGGGCATATTTGCCCATCTTCCCTCCGAGATCGGGGATTTAAAAATACTTCTTGATACTGAAAGTGTGGGTGTGCGGGCCGAACCCGCCGTCCGCGGAACCGGTTGTGACGGTGACGGTGTCCCCGCCTGAAACGTTCATGAGGTCAGCCTGCGCCATAGCGAACGTGTGATGATGAAAAGTAATTCCTGTCACTAACCATGAGTCTGTAGCAGTTGTAGTGTTTATTCCGGCTGCGGGAGGACTTTCGATGTCCGACTTGTTGATCGTGACCGTGTGAGTGTGAGCCAAGGTTGTTGACGACGTGAATGTATTCGAGCTCGTATTGCTCGGCGTCGTCGAACCTTTGCAGCTCGTCCCGAGCAGGCAGGGTCCTCCGGCGAGAAGGGCCAGAAAAACCATCACCAAACCCTTTTTGAAAACCTTCGTTCCCACCATTTTCGTTACCCCTTTTCTCCTGTATACCCTGAGCCACGGGGCGGTTTTCGCGTCAAATGGAAATTCAAGACCGAAAACCGATACCGCGTCCTTCAATTTCCCCGCGTTTCATTGACTGAGAATTATCAGCTTCATTTCTTTGACCAAAGCCGGCGATCTTCCCACGCCGGGGATTTCGATCCTGAGGAGATAATCGCCGGGCCCGGCGTTCCCGAAATCGAGATTGAAGACCGCGCTCCAGATCTTCGACCGATCCACCCAGGACTCGGCGATCTTTTTCCCGATGATCGCCTTGGAGACCGAGCCTTCGTTCTTGAGGACGAACCCGGCTGTAGCCGGCCGGCCGCGTGGGCAATGAGCTTGGAGGAACAGCCCAATGCCCTGTTCGGCCGGAAAACGATTCGTTATTTTCGGCAAAAAACTCCAGTCTTCACCTTCGAGGGCCCCGGTCTTCACGTTAAGCGAAAACCCTGTTCCGGCCGCCGTCCGGGCAGCCGGGGCGACTTCTCCCAAGACGCACCCGAGAAACGACGCTTCCTGGTTTCCCGGGGCGACGGGCGAGACATCATCGATCCAGGTCCCGATATCGCCGGTCTCGAGATCGAATAAGGCCAAAACGACCTGGTAGCGTGGCTCTAGGAGATCGATCCCGGGTCCGAAAAAGCGGAGTCTGAGAAAATCTAAGCCAGAGAGGCGTGTCCGGAAATCCTCATCGATATCGAAGGAAACGGGAATCTGTCCGTCGAGGAATTTATCGGACCCCTCGCTCTTGATCCAGAAATGAAGCTCGTAGTTTTTTTTGCCCAGGCCCGTGAACCGGTCCAGAAAGAATTCCTTCGCCGGAAGGGCCAGCCCGATCCAGGGTTGGTATTTTCCCGAGGCCGCGAGGTATGGAACGAACTCCGCTCTAAATGGCAGCTTCCCCTGGAACAACTCGGGCGTGTAGAAGGCTCGGGCCAGCTTGAGACGCTGGGACTGGTCGAGGGCAAGGTCCGAATAGCCCTCCCGGGAGCGAACTTGAAGATCGACCCGGTTTTGCACTCGGACTTCGATTTGATGATAGGCATCGGTTACGGGTCTCTTCGGCGGATAATAGCTGAGCTGGTAATAATAGCTCAGGTCGTTTTTGACGACCTCTCTGAGAGTTTCGAGTTTGTTA
>Ga0315282_10007797_pt1 | contig 17480 bp, 16 predicted proteins | sample YL17G07_20_MG_FD_203693 | JGI IMG/M metagenome (GOLD analysis project Ga0315282, IMG submission 203693) | Sediment microbial communities from Yellowstone Lake, YNP, Wyoming, USA - YL17G07_20 | ecosystem: Environmental > Aquatic > Freshwater > Lake > Sediment | place: USA: Wyoming | collected... | reverse complement strand
CGATCTTGACGATGCGGTCGCCGGCCTTCAGCCCCGCGCGGTCGGCCGGGGTGCCCTCGATCGGCGAGACCACGGTCAGGATGTCGTCCTTCATCGTGATCTCGATGCCGATGCCCTCAAATCGCCCCTTGGTCTCGATCTGGAGCTCCTTGTAGGCCTCCGGGGGCATGAAGGAGGAGTGCGGGTCGAGCTTATTGAGCATCCCGTCGATGGCGCCGTAGATGAGGTCGTCGGAGTTGACCGGCTCGACGTAGTTCTTCTGCACGATGTCGAGCACGTCGGCGAAGATGCGCAGCTTCTTGTAGATGTCGCCCGAGGGGCGCACCTCCTTCGAGGCGGGCTGGTTGGCCCCCAGCAAGAAGAGGAGCCCGAGGATAGTGACAAGGAGCCAGGCCTTTTTGACCCTGGGTCGCATGGACATCAGAGGAACCTCCAGTGATACGTCTCGCGGCCCGGCCGCTCGCGGCGCGGACCTACCGCCGGTTATTGATCGCCACCGCCCCGCCCAGCCAGGCCATGGGGTCCTGCGGGGTGCGGTGGTGGCGGATTTCAAAATACAGGGCGCTGGCCCCTTCGGCCACCGCGCCCAGCACGTCTCCTCGCTCCACACTCTGGCCCTCGCCCCTGGAGAGCCGGGCCGCCCGCCCGTAGAGGCTGTAGTAGCCCTCGCCGTGATCGACCACGATGAGGTTGCCGTAGCCCTTGAGCATGCCGGCGTAGGCCACGCGCCCCCGCCAGACACAGCCAAAGGGGGTGCCCCCCGGGGCCGCGATGTCGATGCCCGTGGCGGCGATGCCCTGGGAGTCGCGCTGGCCGAAACGGCCCACCACCTTGCCCGCGAGGGGCTGCGGGAGCCTGCCCCGCAGGGCGGCGAAGCCGGTGGTCGCCTGGGGCGGCGGCGGGGCCGGCCGGCCGGGCTCGGGCTTGTTGCGCGCCGCGGTGGCCGCGGCCAGCTTCTGCTCCAGGTCGTCGATGAGGCCGCGCAGGGCCCGCTGCGACTCCTCGAGCCGGCGGGTGGCCTGCGTATAGCTCTGCTTCTCGCGCCCCAGGCTGGCCAAGAGCCTCGCCTTCTCGGCCTGCTTGCGCTCGATGGCCTGGCGCTGCTGGGCCACGCGCTCGGTCAGGCTCTCGAGCCTCTGGCGCTCCGCCTCGGCCCGGGCCTGGCTGGCGCGCAGGCGCTCGGCGTCGGCCTCCCGGGCCTCGATCGTCCGGGCCTCGGCCTGGACCAGCCGCTCCAGGTAGAGCGAGGTCTCGGCCAGGCGGCTCGGGTGCTCCGGGGCGAACAGGGCCGCGCACTCGCCCTGCGGCTCGACGTCGGCCAGCAGGGCCACGCAGCCCCCCAGGGACTGCCGCAGGCGCCCCACCTGGGGGAGCAGCTCGGCCAGCTCGGCCTGCGTGCGGGCGTAGTCGGCCTCACACGAGCGGCGCTGGTCCTCGAGGTCGGCCAGGCGACGCTGCTGGGCGGCCAGCTCCTTCTCTAGGGCGCGCAATTCCCCGGCCGTGCTCTTCTGCTGGCGATCGACCCGCGCGATGGCCTGGCGCTTGACCTTCAGCTCGCGCTCGATGCGCTTGGCCTGGGCCTTGCGCTGGTGGAGCTTGTCCTCGAGGCGAGCGGCAGCGGCCTGGGGAGTGGGCACCAGCAGGGCCAGCAGGAGAGCGAAGGCGACGAGACAGCGCATAGTCTTAGAGCCGGCGCAGGGAGATCAGGCTGCCGAGCACGCCCACGGCCGCCCCGAAGCCCACCAGGCCCAGGGTGGCGGCCGGCGGCAGGAAAGAGGCCGCCTGGAGCAGGTTTTCAAACTCCGTGCCAGCCTGCGCCACGAAGAGGCGGTAGAGGCCGAACAGGGCACCCACGGCCAGGGCGGCCCCCGCCGTGCCCAGGAGGGCCCCCTCGAGGACGTAGGGGGCGCCGATATAGGCGGCGCCGGCGCCCAGGAGGCGCATCAGGCCGATTTCGTTGCGGCGCAGCACGAGGACAAGCCTCAACTGGCTGGAGATGATAAAGGCCGCGGCGACAAAAAGCAAGCCGGAGGTGGCCGCGGCGACCAGTTTGAACAGCCGGAAAAAGCTGTAGAAGCGAGCCACCCAGGCGTCGCCGTAGCGCACCTCGGCCACCCCCTGCACGGCCTCGGCGCGGCGGGCCAGGGCGCTCAAGGCGGCCGGCGACAGGTAGTCTGCGCGCACCCGCAGCCGGATGGTGCTGGGCAGGGGGTTGTCGGCCACCAGCTCGAGCAGATGGGCCCGGCTGGGGCCCCCGGTGGCCTTCATCTGGGCCAGCCGCTCGCTCAGGGCATCCAGGGCGGCCGAGCTATCGACATACTCGGCGCCGGACACCCCCGGCAGGGCGGAGAGCTCCCGCTTGAGGTCCAGGGCCCGCTCCGGGTCCACTGACGGCCGCAGTACGACGAGCATCCGGAACTGCGACTGCCAGCCGGCGATGGCCTGGTTGAGGTTGACGTAGACCAGGCGCAGCGTGCCCACGGCAAGGAAGGACAGGGCCACCACGGCCAGGGTCAGGGCGTGGAGCCGGGCGTGGCCGGTGAACCCCCACAGGGCCCGCTTCAGCAGGCGCATGCGGCCCCCTCCTCACCCGCTTCCGCCGGGGCGTCGAGCAGCCTGCCCCGCTTGAGCCACAGGCAGCGGGCGGCCACCTCGGCGTCGCCGCCTGCCCCCGGCCAGCAGTCGCCCATGACGGCCAGGATGGTCGAGCCCTGGAGGTTCAACCAGCGCAGCAGGGCGAGCACCTCGGCCGCCCCCTCGCTGTCTAAGTGGCGGCAGGGCTCATCGGCCACCACGAGCAGGGGCTCGCCGGCCACCGCGCGGGCCACGGCGACCTTCTGGCGCTGCCCGGCCGAGAGCCTGCGGGGGGGCGCCTCGGAGAGCGATTCCAGCCCCACGCTACGCAGGGCGGCACTCACCCGGCGCTTCAAGGCCGGCCCCTTCAAGCCCTGGACCTCGAGCGCCAGGGCGATGTTCTCGGCCACGGAGCGGTCCTCGAGCAGCCTCGGCTCCTGCTCGACGATGCCCATGCGCCGCCTAAGCGCGGCCAGGCGGCGGCGGTTGGCCGGCAGGCTCACCCCGTTGACGATCAGCTCGCCCGAGCTGGGCTCGAGCAGGCCGCACACCAGGCGCAACAGGGTGCTCTTGCCCGCCCCCACGTGGCCGCGGAGGAAGACGAACTCGCCTTTGTCGAGGTGGAAGTCGAGGGAGTGCAGGGCGCACTCGTTCGGGTCTTTCCCGTAGAGCTTGGTGAGACCTGAGCAGATGATCATAGTCCGGGCCAGCCATCCATGCTAGACGCAGGGCCTTTGCCAGGAGCCCGTTGAAAAACAGCTCCTACCCAGGCGGCCTCAAACCCGCCCGGTCAGGTCGCGGGCGGCGGGTGTCTCAGGGGGCCGCGGGGCCTACTTCTTGCGCGCCAAGAGCGTGCGCGCCGCCTCGGCGACGTCCGGGGGCATGAGGCGGAAGTGGGCCAGCAGCTCCTCGGGCTTGCCGGAGATGCCGAAGGTGTCGATCACGCCGACGCGCTTCATGGGCACCGGGCACCCCTCGCCCAGCACCTCGGCCACCGCCGAGCCCAGGCCGCCCGTCACCAGGTGCTCCTCGCAGGTGAGCACCGCTCCGCACTCGCGCGCGGCGGCCAGCAGCAGCTCGGTGTCGATCGGCTTGATGGTCGACATGTTGATGACCCGGCAGCGCACCCCTTCGGCGGCGAGCAGCTCGGCCGCGGCCAGGGCGTGGTGGACCATCAGCCCGCAGGCGACGATGGCGAGATCGTTGCCCTCTCTGAGCACCGTGCCCCGGCCGATCTGGAAGTGATAGTCGTCGCCGTAGATGATGGGGAACTTGAGGCGTGCCCCGCGCACGTAGACCGGGCCGTGGTAGTCGAGGATCGCCTCGACGACCTTCTCCATCTCCACGGCGTCGGCCGGGACGATGACGACCATGTTGGGCAGCACCCTCATCAGGGCGATGTCCTCCACCGCCTGGTGCGAGCCGCCGTCGTCGCCCACCGTGACGCCGCCGTGCGAGGCGACGATCTTGACGTTGACCGCGGAGTAGGCCACCGACTGGCGGATCTGCTCCCAGGCCCGGCCGGTGGCGAAGATGGCGAAGGTGGAGGCGAAGGGGACCTTGCCGGCCTTGGCGAAGCCTGCGGCGTAGCCGATCATGTTCTGCTCGGCGATACCCATGTTGAAGAAGCGCTCGGGGAACTTGGCGCCGAAGACGGCCGTCTTGGTGGAGCCCGACAGGTCGGCGTCCAGCACCACTATCTCGGGCCTCGTCTCGCCCAGCCTGGCCAGGACCTTGCCGTAGCGGTCGCGCACTGCCTCGCCAGCCATGACCTAAGCCTCCCCCAGCTCGCGCAGGGCCTGCGCCAACTCTTCGTCATTGGGGGCGACGCCGTGGTACTTGGCCTTGCCCTCGAAGATGGACACGCCCTTGCCCTTGACGGTGCGGGCCAGGATGACCGTGGGGCGCCCCTTGACCCGCTCGGCGGCATCCAGGGCGGGCAGGAGCTGGCCGAAGTCGTGGCCGTCGACGCTGATGGTGTGCCAGCCGAAGGCGGCGAACTTGGCGTCCAGGGGCTCGACGTTCATCACGTCGCGCACCCAGCCGTCGATCTGGAGCTCGTTGCGGTCGACCACGGCGCACAGGTTGTCGATCTTGTAGTGGGCCGCACTCATCACCGCCTCCCAGACCTGGCCTTCCTGCATCTCGCCGTCGCCCAGCACGACATAGACCCGGCTCGGGCGGGCGTCGAGCCGCAGCCCGAGGGCCAGCCCCCCGGCCACGGACAGGCCCTGGCCGAGAGAGCCGGTGGAGACGTCGATGCCCGGCGTCAGGGTGCAGTCGGGGTGGCCCTGGAGGCAGGAGCCGAGCTGGCGCAGGGTCATCAGCTGATCGAGGGGGAAGTAGCCGCTGCGGGCCAGCACGGCGTAGTAGGCCGGGGCGGCGTGCCCCTTGGAGAGGATGAAGCGGTCGCGCTCGGGCCAGGTCGGCTCCTGGGGCCGGTGGCGCATCTTGGAGCAGAAGAGGGCGACCAGGATGTCGGCGACCGACAGCGACCCCCCGGTGTGGCCGGAGCCGGCGCGGTGGAGCATCATCAGGATGTCGCGCCGCACCTGGGTGGCCAGGGCGCGCAGCCTGGCCAGCTCCGCGGGCGGGACGGGGCTGAGCACCTCCCCGGCCAGAGAAGCAGCCGCCTCGGGCGAGGCGGGCTGAGCTACCGTCTTCATCTGATTAGCCATCGCTGCCCGCCGGCCAAGGGCCAGGCGAGGGATAATAGAATGGCGGAGAGAGAGGGATTCGAACCCTCGGTAGAGTTTTAAAGACCCTACACTCGCTTAGCAGGCGAGCGCCTTAAGCCTACTCGGCCATCTCTCCGTTTCCACCGCCAAACAGCGGAGGGAGAGGGATTCGAACCCCCGGACCTTTCGGTCAACGGTTTTCAAGACCGCCGCCTTAAACCACTCGGCCATCCCTCCAGAAAGACTGTCCTTTTGGCCGGATGGCACCTTATCATCATTACCATCCACCCCCCAGGCTGTCAACAGCATAAGTCTCGGGCCGGGCAGCCCTCTCCCTTTGCCTGCGGGCCTCGCTGCCTTAGACTGGCCTTGAGAGGCCGCCACAACAATCAGCCAGTCCCTCCTCCACCGTTCGGCCAGCGCTCCATGGCCTGGGCAGCCCGCCAACCGCAGGCTCACCAAACGTAGGCCCCCAGGCGAGGCGCCGCTCCCATGACGAGAGACTACGACGCGGTGGTTATCGGCAGCGGGGTGGCCGGGGTGACGGCCGCCTACGAGCTGAACGCGGCGGCGGGCGGCGCCGCACCAGGGCCGCCCCCTCCCCCGGGCGCACCTGCCCATCACCCCCCAGCCCCGGCGAAGGAACACGCGGCGTGAACGACAGCGAAGAGCAGCCGCAGACCCCAGAGGAGCCGCAGGGCGGGCAGCAGCCGCAGGGGCAGCCCCCCCAGCCCGGCCCCGAGAAGGAGGAGGCGCAGGCCCTGCCGCTGGGCGGGTGGCACCTGGCGCGCATACTGGGCATCGACATCTACATCAACCGCACCTGGCTGATCATCTTCGGCCTAGTCACCTGGAGCCTGGCGGTGGGCTTCTTCCCGGCCGTGCTCCCCCGTAGCGGCCCGGGGCTGCGCTGGGGCCTGGGGGCGGTGGCCGCGGTCCTGCTCTTCGCCTCGGTGCTCATCCACGAGCTGACCCACTCCCTGGTGGCCATCCACCACGGGCTGCACATCAGCGGCATCACCCTCTTCCTCTTCGGCGGGGTGTCGAACCTGCGCGAGGGCCCGCCGAGCCCCGGCACGGAGTTCAAGGTCGCCGTCGCGGGGCCGCTCTCGAGCTTCGCCCTGGGCGGGGTCTGCTACCTGCTCTACGCCGAGGTGCTGCCGGGGCCGCCCGCCGCCCTCGCCCTGCTCGCCTACCTCACCGTGGTCAACCTGCTGCTCGGCCTGTTCAACTTAATCCCCGGCTTCCCGCTCGACGGCGGCCGGGTCCTGCGCGCCTTCATGTGGTGGAAGACGAGCAACCGCCAGCGCTCGACCATCGTCGCCGCCTGGGTGGGGGCGGCCGTGGGCTGGGCCTTCATCGCCCTCGGGCTGGTCTGGCTGGCCACCGGGGAGCCGATCAACGGGGTGTGGCTGACCATCCTCGGGCTGTTCCTGCGGAGCGCGGCCAACTACAGCTCGGAGCGGGCGCGGGCGGGCCAGGAGGTTTAATGGAAGTTTAATGGAGGAGGTCTGATCAGCCGCAAGACCGGCAAGAAGCCGCCAGCGAACCATAGGTGATTGTACCCATGAGCATTACAAGAACGTAATTTTGGTTGACGGTCAACCTAGAAGCCCGGTATAAGTGATTAGTCCAATGGGTAAATGCTCTTCCCACCCTTTGAGCCAGCCTGATCAGCAGAGAAGCATAGAGCCATGGACGCCCCCTACATCCTCATCGTCGACGACGATGAAGCCACCTGCGCCGTACTCGGCCTGGCCCTGCGGACCGAGGGCTATTTCTGCCGGGTGGCCCACAGCCTCAAGGCCGCCCTGGCCATCCTCGGAACGGGCGACATACCCGACCTCATCCTCCTGGACCTCATCCTGCCCGACGCCAACGGCGCCTCCTTCCTGGAGCGGCTGGCCGCCAACCCGGCCTGGAGCCGCATCCCCGTGGTCATCATGTCGGCCTGGGGCAAGGCGGGTGACGTGGCCCGCACCGCCCAGGTCGAGCTCCTGGCCAAGCCCTTCTCCCTGGTGGAGGCCGAGCAGGTGGTGCGCCGCCTCACCAGCCCCTCCAACTGAGCCGGCCAAGTCGCCCGCGCGGGCCTCGTGAGGGCCCGGCGCCCAAGCTAGAAATTGACTTTGCCCTCTCCTTGCTTATAGTGGGGGGCGTGGACAATTACCGTCTGAAAGGACCCTACAGAGCATGGCAGTAGTGATCGTCGTCGGCACCCAATGGGGCGACGAGGGCAAGGGCAAGGTCATCGACATCCTGACCCAGCGCGCCGACCTCGTTGGCCGCTTCCAGGGCGGGGCCAATGCCGGCCATACCATCGTCGTCGAGGGCAAGCAGTTCATCTTGCACCTCATTCCCTCGGGCATCCTCCACGCGACCAAGCGCTGCGTCATCGGCAACGGCGTCGTGCTCGACCCCAAGATCCTCTTGCAGGAGATCGACGCCCTGGCCGCCAGCGGCGTCGCGGTCGGCCCGGAGCGGCTGGCCATCTCCGAGCGCGCCCAGGTCATCATGCCCTACCACCAGGCCATAGACTGCGGCCGCGAGGAGCGCAAGGCGGGGGCGAAGCTGGGCACCACCGGCCGGGGCATCGGCCCCTGCTACGAGGACAAGGCCGCCCGCACTGGGGTGCGCGCCGTCGACCTGCTCGACCCGCAGCGGCTCAAGGACAAGCTCGCCCCGCGCCTGGAGGAGAAGAACTTCTACCTCACCCACAACCTGCACGGCCAGCCCCTCGAGGCCGAGGCGGTGTGGCGCGAGTACGCCGCCTACGGCGAGCGCCTGGCCCCTTACGTGACCAACGTCTCGCTGCTCATAGACGAGGCACTCCAGCAGGGCCGCCACATCCTGCTCGAGGGCGCCCAGGGCACCCACCTGGACATCGACCACGGGACGTACCCCTTCGTCACCTCGTCGAACACCGTGGCCGGGGCGGCGTGCGCCGGCATCGGCATCGGGCCGACCAAGATCGGCCACGTCGTCGGGCTGGTCAAGGCCTACACCACACGGGTGGGCGCGGGGCCCTTCCCCACCGAGCTCTCGGATGAGGTCGGCGACAGGCTCCAGGAGCGCGGGGCCGAGTTCGGGGCCACCACGGGCCGGAGGCGCCGCTGCGGCTGGCTCGACGCCGTGCTGCTGCGCAACGCGGTGCGCCTGAACGGCATCAGCTCGCTCGCCGTGACCAAACTCGACGTCCTGTGCGGCACGAGCCCGCTCAAGATCTGCACCGCCTATAAGCTCGGCGGCCGCCTGATCCACTGCCCGCCGCCCGAGGCCGAGGACCTGGCCCGCTGCGAGCCGGTCTATGAAGAGGTGGCCGGCTGGGAGGCCGAGATCAGCGGGGTGCGCAAGCTTTCCGACCTGCCCGCCGAGGCGAGGGCCTACCTCGCCCGCATCGAGGAGCTGTGCGGGGCCCCGGTGTCGCTGGTGTCGGTGGGGCCGGGCCGCGAGCAGACCATCCTCGTCAAGGATGTCTTCGCTTAACCCAGGAGAAGGACCGACGAATCATGGCTAAGAGCCTCAAGGGGACGAGGACCGAGCGTAACCTGCTGACCGCCTTCGCCGGCGAGTCGCAGGCGCGCAACCGCTACACCTACTCCGCCTCGGCCGCCCGCAAGGCCGGCTACGAGCAGATCGCGGCCATCTTCCTGGAGACGGCCGACAACGAGAAGGAGCACGCCAAGCGCTTCCTCAAGTTCCTCCAGGAGACCGGGGGCGAGGTCCACATCGACGCCGCCTACCCGGCCCACTTCTCGGAGGACACCGCCGCCAACCTGGCCGCGGCCGCCGCGGGCGAGCACTACGAGTGGACGACGATGTACCGGGACTTCGGCAACGAGGCCGAGGCCGAGGGCTTCCCGGAGGTCGCCGCCGCCTTCCGCGAGATATCCAAGGTCGAGGTCGAGCACGAGAAGCGCTACCGGGCCCTGCTCAAGAACGTCGAGCGCGGCGAGGTCTTTGCCAAGCCCAAGCCCGTCAAGTGGCACTGCCGCAACTGCGGCTACGTCGTCGAGGGGGCCGAGGCCCCGCAGACCTGCCCGGCCTGCCAGCACCCGCAGTCCTACTACGAGGAGCTGGCCGAGAACTACTAGGCCGAGGGCCTAGAACCACTGCCGGCCCCTTAAGGGGCAACGGCTGCTGACGGCTCAGTGGGGGGCCGGAGTCCCGGCGTCGTTGCCGCCGGGTCATAAGGGGCAGCAGGCGGGGTCAAGTGACGGGCCGAGGGCCTAGAACCCACTGCCGCCCCCTTGAAGCTCAAAGGCTATTGGCAGGCGGCGTGGGGGCGGAATCCCGCTGCCGTTGGCAGCGGGGCATGGCGGCGGCTGGGCCAGCCAAGCTCCTTCTCGGCAGGGGCCTGCTCGGCCTGAGGGGGGTGCGCGCGGGCTGCGCGGCTAGACCCAAACCATTCAGCGACCCTTCCGGGGGCGGCCCTTACGGCTGCCCCTCTTTTTTGCCTGCCCAAGTTGCCTCCATGTCGGGCTTTACCCGCCCCGCCCTTGGCCTTATACTGGCCCTGCCCGCAAGTGCCACGGCCGGCCGGCGGGCCAAGCGTCAACCCTCCAGGCCGGGACTGGGGCAGCCCGCGGAAGTCAGCGGCGCGGCCCGCGTTCCCTCCCCCCGAGGGACCCCCAATGATCACCAGACGGGACTTCCTGAAGGCGGCCGGGGTGCTGGCCGGGGCCTCCCTGCTGCCCGAGCTCACCTTCGGCTCCGAGCCCCCACCCGGTGCCGCCAAACCTCAACCCACCACCAAGCGCCAGGAGGTAGCGATGTACGAGACGAGGAGCTGGGACTACATCGACAAGGGACTCGATGGCCTGTCGGCCAACCTGCTCAAGAACCACTACGGGCTCTACCAGGGCTACGTCAAGAAGATCAACGAGATCGAGGAGAAGCTCCGGGGCGCCGACCCCTCCGGGGCCAACTACTCCTTCAACGAGTTCTCGGAGCTGAAGCGCCGCGAGGCCGTGCCGCTCATGGGCACCTGCCTCCACGAGCTCTACTTCGACAACCTCTCGCCCCAGCCCCTCGACGAGTCCAGCTCCCTGGCCCAGGACCTGAAGAAGGACTTCGGCTCCCTCGACAAGTGGTGGGAGCAGGCCAAGGGGGTGTGCCTGTCCACGGTCGGCTGGTGCGTGACGACCTACAACAAGCGCGACCACAAGCTGCACAACTACCTGATCGAGGAGCACCACCGCGGCTACCCCGCCTTCCAGGTGCCGGTCATCGTCATCGACTCCTGGGAGCACGCCTTCGGCCTGGACTACGGCACGGCGCGCGCCAAGTACCTCGACGTCTTCCGCAAGAACCTCAACTGGAAGATGTGCCAGGAGCGCTACCAGAAGGCCATTAAGGACTAACCAGGCCACAGGCCTGGACCACTCCCGGCCCCACAAAGCTCACGGGCTACTGAGGGCTTCGTGTGGGGCCGGAGTCCCGGCGTCGTTGCCGCCGGGTCGTCGGTGGCACAATGGCCGCTGCCTCGGCTTCCTTCCGTCAAGCGTTCATCTTGCGCAGCCGCACCTTGCGTCCACCGACCACTCAAATGAGGCTCTTCTCTTCACCCTCCGTGCTCTGCCTTGCAGGCGCCATTTGGGATAGCCCTTGGTCGGGAGCCCCGACAGGCGATAACCAGGCCCAGGTGGCTCAGGGGCTACTGCGTTGTCAGTGTGGGCCTGGAATCCCGCTGTCGTTGCCAGCGGGTCGGCGGCGCTGACGGGGGACTCTTCTCTTCACACTCCGTGCTCTGCCTTGCAGGCGCCATTTGGGATTAGCCCTTGCGGGCACCCGCCGTCACAGGGCTTCCCTGCCCGCTTGCTCCTTATTGCAAGCGGCGCGCACTTCCTCTCGGGGCGCAGCCCTCAAGTGCGCGAGGGAAGCCTGGGGCGACTGCGGGTGCAAGGGCATCCCTGGCGCCAGAGGCAGAGCACGAGCCCGCCCGGCGATCGAGGGCATCTTGCTGTTTCTTGCTGTGGCCTCAGATGGCAATACGGCGAGGCACAGCCCCTGTGGGGACTCAGCGGCTCTTGCCGTTTCTTGCTGTTGTTATTGTTTCTTGTTGCGTCGGTCGCAACCTACTCTGAGATGTTCTCCAGCGGGCAGCCCCCACAGGCCGGCCTCCGGCGGCAGTGCTCCTTGGCCAGGCGCACGATCAGGGCGTGGTACTCGTTGAACAGGGCGGGGTCCGCGGCCAGGTTGTCCATGAACAGGGCCTGGATCTCGTCGTAGCCGGCCTCCTCGGGCACCAGCTCGTGTCGGCAGAGGATGCGCCGGGTGTAGGCGTCCACCACGAAGACGGGCTTGTCCAGGGCGTAGAGCAGGATGGAGTCGGCCGTCTCCGGCCCGACCCCCTTCACCGCCAGCAGGGCCTCCCGGGCTGCAATAAGCCCCAGCTCCCCCATCGCCTCGACCTCCCCCCCGAAGCGCGTGACAATCAGCTCGAGCAGCCCCTTGAGCCGCCTGGCCTTGACGCGGAAGTAGCCGCTCGGCCGGATGAGGTGCTCAAGGTAGTCGGCGGGCTGGGCGAAGAGCCGCTCTGCCGCCCCCGGCTCATCCAGCAGCCCCGCGGCCTTGAGGTTACCTATGGCCTGGGCGACGTTGCCCCAGGCGGCGTTCTGGGTGAGCATGGCCCCGACGGCCATCTCCAGGGGGGTGTCGGCGGGCCACCAGCGCTGCGGCCCGAAGCGGGTGAGGAGCCTGTCGTAGACGTCTTGCAGGAGGGCTTGGTGGCGGCCCATATCGCAGGTGTCCCCTAGAAGCGGTAGCCCGCGGCCAGCAGGTGGGTGGTCTGCTCGGCCTGCGTCCAGTACATGAGGGCGTAGGAGAGCTCGGAGCGCGGGGTGAGGCGCAGGCCCAGGCCGAAGGTGTAGGCGCGCAGCTCCGGCTGGTTGATGTGATAGGCCCCGGCGCGCAGGGCGAGCAGCGGGCGGCCGGCCCCCATCAGCCAGCGCTCGACACCCAGCCGCAGCCCCGGCCTGTCGCTCACCTGCTCGGTGGCGTCATATATCTCCACGGCCAGGGTCGTCAGGGCGTCGGGCCGGAAGGCGGCCGCGGGGCGCACGTTGGTGGCGAAGGTCTGGCGGCCCATCGTGCGGAAGTCGAAGCTCGACTCGGTCACGTTCTGGAGCAGCAGGCCGAAGCTGAACATCCGCTGCCGGGGCGCGACACTCGGGCCGGCGTCGAGCAGGAAGGCGACGTCCATGTCGACGGTGTGGTCGCGGTCGCTTACCCCCGAGATGTCGTAGTCCTTGTCCAGGTACTTGCCCGACAGCCCCACCGAAAAGCTTATCGGCGCCTCGCTCTCCCAGGGCAGCAGCACGAGGGCCCCGGCGGCCTGGATGAGGTGATCGGTGCGTGTGACACCCATGCCCAGGTCGTCTTCGTTGAAGACGTAGAGCAGGCCCACCCCGGCGCGGCTGCCGACGGGTGCGGCCACCCCGGCGAAGATGTCGTAGTTGAGGTCCTGCCAGTCGGTGTCGAAGGTGGCGCTGACCTCGGGGCCGGAGAGCTTGACCAGCCCGGCCGGGTTCCAGTAGGTGGCGTGGACGTCGTCGGCCACGGCGACGAAGGCCCCGCCCATGGCCAGCGGCCTGGCCCCGAAGCAGGCGAGGGCGGGCGAGGCGCTCACCAGCGAGAGTGCGGCCAGCGAGACCGCAAGGAGCAGGCTTGCCGGGCGCCTCATTCCGACCTGATGAGCAGGAAGTAGACCAGGGCCGCGCAGATGACCACGCCGCCACCGGCGAAGGTGAGCAGGCTCTTGCTCTCGATGGTGGTCACGTCGCCCCCGGGCACGGTGTAGTGGAAGAGTACCGCCAGGCCGATGCCGGCCACGTAGAGGACGAGCGTATTTACCATGCGCCGTGCGACCGTGACCACACAAAAGAGGCACGAGAAGGCGATAAAGTAGGGGTCCTGGAGCACCTCCATCAGGTCGAGGGCGGCCAGCCGCTCCTGAAGGGTGGAGAAGAGTGCGCTCAGGGTGTCGATCCCGCCGTCCATCGCGGCTGCCTCCTGGTCTCATGACCTAAGTCTTACGGCCTTGGGGTATTGGCCTTGAGTATGGCCTGGGGGGCATGCCCCGCGGCCACCCCGGCTTGCACGAGGATTGCACGAGGTGTGCCCAAGGCCCCGGGGCGGCCAGGGCGGCCCGCAACCGCCCCTGCGGCCAGGGAAAGGGCTTGCGCCGCGCGTTTAACATGGCGCGGGGAGCTGAGATAGGTTACATTTTTCGGTCAGGTAACGCTGGAGGCAGGAGATGGCCGTGCCTGAAAATGGCCCCGAACAGATCGAAGCCCCGGAGCAGCGCCCCCGCCGGCCCCGCCCCAAGGCCACCCCAATCGTCCTGGGGCTGCTCATGGTGGGTGTCGTGGCGGCCGTGCTCTGGTTCGGCCACCCCGTCCCCAACCCCGGCCTGGAGATGCCGGCCGCACCCGTCTACCCGCCGGGCACCCAGCGCGTGACCCTCACCCTCTACTTCGCCAGCCTCGACGGCCTGGCCCTGGTCTCCCAGCCGCGCTCCGTCCTCCAGCCCCCGGCCGCCACCGACCAGATGGCCGAGGCCGTGCGCGAGCTCATCAACGGCCCGAGCGGCGACAGCCTGGCCCGCGTCCTGCCCCCCGAGACGACCCTGCGCCAGGTATTTGTGACCGACTACGGCACCGCCTACGTCAACTTCGGCCCGGAGGTCGTCCAGAAGCACCCGGGCGGGGCGGGGGCCGAGCTCCTCAGCGTCTACGCCATCGTCGAGACCATCGAGCGCAACTTCCCCCAGGTCCACGAGGTGGCCATCCTGGTCGACGGCCGCGAGCTGCCCACCCTGGCCGGCCACGTCGATATCAGCCAGCCGCTGGCCCCCCGCTCGGACCTCATCATGGACCTCAAGCGCGACCAGAAGCCCGACCTCAAGCCCGCCGCGGCGGCCCCGCAGAAGAGCTAACCGCCATGGCCGGTGAGGGCAGGCTCAGGAAGACGCGCAACATCGGGGTCATCGCCCACATCGACGCGGGCAAGACCACCGTCACCGAGCGCATCCTCTACTACACCGGCGTCACCCACAAGATGGGCGAGGTCCACCACGGCGAGGCCGTCATGGACTGGATGCCCGAGGAGCAGGAGCGCGGCATCACCATCACCTCGGCCGTCACCTCCTGCGAGTGGCTGGGCAACGATATCCACGTCATCGACACGCCGGGCCACGTCGACTTCACCATCGAGGTCGAGCGAAGCTTGCGGGTCCTCGACGGCGCGGTGGGAGTGTTCGACGCCGTGAGCGGGGTCGAGCCGCAGTCCGAGACCGTCTGGCACCAGGCCGACAAGTACCACGTGCCCAAGCTCGCCTTCATCAACAAGATGGACCGCGTGGGCGCCTCCTTCGAGGACTCCATCGCCTCGCTGCGCGACAAGCTCGGCGTCAAGCCGCTCGTCATTCAGCTCCCCATCGGGGCCGAGGACAGCTTCATCGGCGTCATCGACCTGCTCAAGATGCGGGCGGTCTACTGGGACGAGTCGAGCCTGGGGGCCGAGTACCGCGCGGTCGAGGTGCCGGGGAAGCTCCTCCCCGCGGCACGGGCGGCCCGCGAGGGGCTGGTCGAGGCCCTGGCCGACCTCGACGACGCGGTGATGGAGAAGTACCTGGCCGAGGAAGCCATCGACGAGCGCGAGCTCCAGGAGGCGGTGCGGCGCGCCACCGTGTCGCTCAAAGGTGTGCCGGTGCTCTGCGGGGCGGCCCTGCGCAACCGCGGCATCCAGCCCCTGCTAGACGCCATCGTCAACTTCCTGCCCAGCCCGCTCGAGGTCCCGGCCATCGAGGGCCTCAACCCGGCCACCAATGAGCGCGAGACCCGCGAGACCCGCGACGACGCCCCCTTCTGCGGCCTGTGCTTCAAGGTGCAGATGGACCAGGGGCGCAAGCTCTGCTACGTGCGCATCTACTCAGGTGTGCTCAAGAGCGGGGCCGAGGTCCTCAACACCGACAAGAACACGAAGGAGAAGGTGGCTCGGCTCCTCAAGATGCACGCCAACAAGCGCGAGCGCATCGAGGAGGCGAGGGCCGGCAACATCGTCGGCGTGGTGGGGCTCAAGGACACCATCACGGGCGACACCATCTGCGACCCGGCCGCCCCCATCGTCCTCGAGCCCATCGAGTTCTACGAGCCCGTCATGTCGGTGGCCATCGAGCCCAAGACCGCGGCCGAGCAGGAGCGGCTCAACTTCGCCCTGGGCAAGCTCGCCGAGGAGGACCCCACCTTCCGGGTGCGCATCGACGAGGACACCGGCCAGACGATCATCTCGGGCATGGGCGAGCTGCACCTGGAGATACTCACCGGGCGCCTGCTGCGCGAGTTCAACGCCCAGGTCAACGTCGGCAAGCCGCAGGTGGTCTACCGCGAGACGATCCAGGCCGAGACGAGCGTGGAGCGCACCTTCGAGCGCGAGATCGCGGGCGCCAAGCACTACGCCAAGGTCCGCCTGCGCCTCAAGGCCCTCCCCCGGGGCAGCGGCAACCACTTCCTCAGCACCGCCCCCGAGGAGCAGGTCCCGGCCGCCTTCTGGCCGGCGATGGAGCGGGGTCTCGCCGACGGCGCGGCCTCCGGGCCCCTCATGGGCTACCCCATGGTGGACGTCGAGGCCACACTCACCGGGGGCGAGTTCCGCGAGGGTGCCTCGACCGAGCTGGCCTTCCAGATCGCCGCCTCGATCGCCCTTAGAGAGGGCTGCCGCGAGGCCCAGCCCCTGCTGCTCGAGCCGGTGATGAAGATGGAGGTCGTCGTGCCCGAGGACTTCGTGGGCGAGGCCATCGGCGACCTCAACAGCCGCAAGGGCAAGATCGACTCCGTCCAGCCCAAGGGAGCGATGAAGGTCATCGACGCGACGGTGCCACTGTCGCAGACCTTCGGCTTCTCCACCGCGCTGCGCTCGGCCACCCAGGGCCGGGGCACCTTCAGCATGCACTTCCTGCGCTTCGACAGCGCTAGGCCGAGGGCCTAGCCAGGCCGAGGGCCTGGACCAAATTCCGGCCCCTGAAAGCTCAGTGGCTATTGAAAGCTCAATGGGAGGCCGGGATTCCCGCTGCCGTTGCCAGCGGTGGCCAGCGGCCACTGGCAATAACCAGGCCCAGAAAGCTTTGAGGTGCTTCTGCCTCGGCGTGGCCCCGGAATCCCGCTGCCGTTGGCAGCGGGTCGGCAGCGCTGACGTAGGGCTCTTCTCTTCCTCTTAACCATCCGTGCTCTGCCTTGCAGGCGCCATTTGGGATAGCCCTTGCGGGAACCCGCCGTCACAGGGCTTCCCTGCCCCCTTGCTCTTTTTGCAAGGGGCGCGCACTTCCTCTCGGGGCGAAGCCCTCAAGTGCGCGAGGGAAGCCTGTGGCGACTGCGGGTGCAAGGGCATCCCTGGCGCCAAGGGCAGAGCACGAGCCCGCCCGGCGATAGAGGGCCTCTTGTCCTTCTCTTCTGTCTGTTGCTGAGGCAGTTGAAGCTTGGTGGGCAAGCCGCCGCTAGACGCAGGCAGCGAGGCACAGCCACCGCGGCAACTGAGCGGTCTTGCTGAGTCTCTTGCTTTCTCTACTGTCTTTCTCGGGTAGCTTAGGCGGGAAACGTCTGGTTGGCGGGAGGCCGGCCTCTGGGGCCCGCGCTACATCATGCCCTGCGGCAGCCGCACGAACCCCTTGCCCTTGCCCTTGTCCTTGTCCTGCTCCTTGCGCTGCTCCTTGGGGGCGTTGCCCAGGTCGTCCTGCGCCTCCTTGAGGGCGTCGCGCACCTTCTGCTCCTCGGGCCGCCCCTTGTAGAGCGGCAGCGCCGCGCTCAGGTGAAACACGGCGTTCTTCAGGTCGCCGCGCATCCTGAAGGCCAGGCCGGAGTAGTAGTGCCCCGCGGCCATGTCGCCCTTCTTGGCGTAGGCCGCGCCCAAGTGCTGATAGAGCTCGTAGCTCTCCAGGCCGGCCCCGACCAGGCGGTTGTAGTTGGCCAGGGCGGAGTTGATGTCGCCCGCCTCCTGCGAGGCCCGCCCGAGGTAGTAGATGGTCGCCGCGTCGTCAGGCCGGATCGTTTGCGCCTGCTTGAGGGCGCCCAGGGCATCGGCCATCTTGCCCGCCTCGAAGTAGGACACGCCCAGGTCGCGCAGGATGTCGGGGTCCTTGGGGCGCAGCTTCAGGGCCTGCTGGAAGGCCGCCTGGGCCTCGGTGGAACGCTCGAGCCGGCGCTGGGTCAGCCCCAGGCCGTAGTAGGCCAGGAA
>Ga0315282_10007796_pt1 | contig 17480 bp, 18 predicted proteins | sample YL17G07_20_MG_FD_203693 | JGI IMG/M metagenome (GOLD analysis project Ga0315282, IMG submission 203693) | Sediment microbial communities from Yellowstone Lake, YNP, Wyoming, USA - YL17G07_20 | ecosystem: Environmental > Aquatic > Freshwater > Lake > Sediment | place: USA: Wyoming | collected... | reverse complement strand
AGGAGGATTATATATGAATATTCTTTTACCAGTAATATTAAGAATAGCACAAGAGACAACTCCAGAGTTAAAAAAGGAGTTTCTCTCTCTTCTTAATGACTTGGCAGTAAAGGCAAAGAAGACAGAGAACCCAATAGATGATATTTTTATAGAGATAATAAGGATATTTTTAGTTTCAGAGGCAAAATGACTAATGACTTTAAGCTTACCAAAGATTTTAACCTAAAGGAGTTTCAATGTCCCTGTTGCGGGAGTGTAAAGATAGATAACTTGCTTGTAGAGAGATTACAGGCTTTAAGAGATAGGCTCTCTAAGCCTATAATAATCACCTCTGGTTATAGATGTCCAGCTCATAATAAGAAAATTGGAGGAGTAAATTCAAGCTATCATACAAAAGGCTTAGCAGTAGATATCACAGTAGACAATATGGAGCTAGAGGACTTGTTTATTCGTGCTAAGAAAGTAGGCTTTAAAGGTATAGGGATATATCCTGAGAAGAGATTTCTACATCTAGACCTAGGACCAGAGAGAGCTTGGTATGGATAGGAGGTGCATATGGAGCAACTTACAGCGACAGTAGCAAATCTAGGGTTTCCGATAGCAGTAGCTATATACCTACTTGTAAGGATGGAGAATAGGATGAAGGACCTAGAGAATGCAATAAATAACCTAGCTATCGTGATAAACGAAATGAAGAAATAAAGGGGCAGTAGGGCTCGTCAGTTTCTTAAAAACTGGCCTTCTTGACAAAGATATATAACAAAGATATATTAGAGATAGAGGTGAGATTAATGTCTATAGGAGAAGAGATCAGAGAAAGAAGAGAAAAATTAGGGATATCAAGAGATGAAATGGCTAGAATGTTAGGGGTAAGCCCTATCTATGACTATATATGCATGGGAAAGAGGAAGACGTCACCCTCGATATATTACAATTAGAGCTATAGAGAATATTATAGGTAAAATAGCATCAGATAAGAACTTTATTGAATATGAGAAAAGAGTGATAGAGAAATTACGCCAGCTTAGAAGTATGAGTAATTTGATAGAGATTAATTCTAGTGAAGTCTTAAGGGAGATAAGAGAAGAAAGGTTACAGGATTGAAGGTCTGTATAGATGCAAGTATAATGCTGAAACTTCTTATAAATGAATCTCTTAGTGAAAGAGTAGACCTTCTTTGGGAAAAATGGGTTCTAGAACAAACAGAAAGGATTGTTCCTTCCTTCTTCACAGTCGAAGTACTATCAGCCTTAAGGAGACTAGGGGAAAGGGAATTAATCCTACCCAGTACAGAAGAGGAAGCTGTAAAGATATTCCTAGAGGATATATTACCTTTTTTACAGGTCTATGAAGTGAATTCTCAATTACTTAATAGAGCATGGAAAATATCAAGAGAGCTAAATTTTATGCATATATATGATGCAGTTTATATTGCTTTAACAGAAGAGATGGAATGTGATTTTTGGACAGCAGACTATAAACTCTATAATATTTTAAAAGAGAGATTCCATTTCTTAAAGTGCATAAAAGAGTAAATCTTTTGATACTCTAGAGAATGCAATAAATAACCTAATAGAGGTCCATAGGGTATCTATAGATTTATGTTAAATGGAAGTTTACACAGAAAACTTGACAGACCTAAACTTTCTTGTCTCCTCCATACTCATTACTTGATATATTACTCGTTTCATCTAGACCTCCTAGATATAGGTACTTAGTAAGCTATCTAGGAGGTCTATCAAATACTCTTATAGGGGTACCTGAAGTAATCCCTTTGCAATTATATATGAATATATCACTTTGCAAACGACAAAAAGTGTTGACATATTGAAAAAGATGTTGTATAATTTTTATATGCTTAAGGTAGAGAAAAAAGCAAAGAAGCTTAATAGTTTGGATAGAGGAATAGAAATTTTAGAGATACTTGCTACCACTAAGAGACAAATGGGGGTTACAGAATTGAGTGAATGGCTTGATATAGATAAAGCGAGTGTATATAGAACGTTGGCTACGCTCGAAGCTCGTAATATAGTAGAGCAGGGCCTGGAAACAAAGAAGTATTTTTTGGGTCTTAAACTTATCGAGCTAAGCAGTGTTTTATTGAGTCAGCTTGAGGTAAGGATAAGGGCTAAGCCGTTCTTAAAAGAACTATGCGAAAGGACAAGAGAAAGTGTACATTTAGCTATTTTTGTGAATAACGCGGTTGTCTATATTGATAAAGAAGAAAGTTTAGGAAGAATTACCATAAAAACAGAGATAGGGATGGAAGCCCCATTTCATTGTACAGCTACAGGTAAAGCTGTAGCAGCCTTTCTTCCAGAAGATAAAATAGACAATCTTATAAAAACTAAAGGACTTACCCCTTATACACCTAACACGATTGTATCCCCAGGAATGTTAAAGGCACATTTTGCAGCAATAAGAGAAAATGGATATGCGATAGACGATGAGGAGTTTGATATAGGGGTAAGATGTATTGGTGCTCCAGTTCGAAATTTTAAAGGGAAGGTTATAGGATCAATAGGTATATCTGGATCTGTCGTTTCTATAACCTTTGAGAATATACAAAAGTATATTCCTATTGTTGTGGAAATAAGTAAGAAGATCTCATCAGCTATGGGGTATAAAGGTGAATAATATATTTTTTCACAATAGAGAGAACTACTTTTCACTATGTGAAAAATAGAGAGGTTAGATTTAGGAGATGATGGAGAAGATAGTAATTGTTGGAAAGGCAAGAACTGCTATAGGGAATTTTGGAGGAGCTCTAAAGGATATCTCTCCTATTGACCTAGGGGCATTGGTAGTGAAGAAGGCTATTAATAGAGCAGGGATTGAGCCTGAAACTATAGACCGAGTAGTAATAGGAGAGAATATACAAGTTACTCCTCGAGGGGACCCTGCACGCCAGGTAGTTCTTAAAGCAGGATTACCTATCAGCACTGATGACTACTCTATAAACATGAACTGTTCTTCAGGTCTGCGGGCTGTAGTATGTGCAGCTCAAGATTTACTGTTAGGAGATAGTAGCATGGCAGTAGCTGGTGGAATAGAGAGTATGAGTCGTACTCCGTTTATTTTAGAAGGAGCACGATGGGGTTATCGTTTCGGCAATGGGACCTTAATAGATTTTCTAGCTGATTATATTTTAGGGGATGCTGCCCCCATGGCTGAGCTTGTTGCTTCAAAATTTAATATCTCAAGAGAAGAACAAGACCAGTGGGCTTATCAGAGTCATATAAAAGCAATAAAAGCTATTGATGAAGGGAAATTTAAAGAAAGTATTGTTCCAGTAGAAATCCCAACAAGAAATGGAACGCTATTTTTTGACACAGATGAACATCCACGAAGGGATACTTCACTGGAAAAACTAGCTAAACTTAAACCATCTTTTAAATCTAACGGAACAGTCACTGCTGGTAATGCTTCTGGTATAAATGATGGAGGAGCGGCTCTAGTATTGACTACAATGAGTAAAGCTAGAGAGCTCAATAAAGAGCCATTAGCTATTCTAAAAGGTTGGGCTTCCGCAGGAATAGAGCCTGAGTTATTTGGACTTGGTCCTGTGCCAGCAGTAAAGAAGCTTCTAAAGAAAGTAGGTTTAACTTTAGGCGATATTGGCTTGATAGAACTTAATGAGGCTTTTGCTTCTTCAACAATAGCTGTTGTAAAAGAGCTGGGACTTAATCCAGAAGTAGTAAATGTAAATGGAGGAGCTATAGCACTAGGACATTCTGTAGGAGCTACAGGGGTAATAATGATGATAAAACTAATAGATGAAATGAGACTTAGGAATGTAAAGTATGGGATAGCTACTATGTGTGTAGGGAGTGGTCAGGGTATGACTGTACTCCTTGAATTGCCAGATTAGGAGGTATTATGGGTAAGAGGCCAAGATTTGTAACATTAGAAGAGGCAGTGGATATAGTAAAAGATGGAAGCAGTATTGTCTGTCCAAGTTTTGGATATGAGAAGGTAGCCTTTGCTTTTATAAGGGAGCTTATTCGCCAGAGGAAAAAGGATCTCTATCTATACGGTTCAGGGATGAATGTAGATGCTGATATGCTTATTGGAGCAGGTTGTGTTTCTAAAGCAGAGATTGGGTATATAGGTTTTGAAAATATTGGAATTGCTCCCTATTTTAGAAGAACAGTAGAGTCAAAGACCCTTGAGGTGGAAGACTATTCAAACTTTATTATGACGGCAAGATTTTTTGCTGGGGCTATGGGAATACCATATATCCCTATACGCTCTGGATTAGGAAGTGATATTTTGAGGTATGGTAATCCTGAACATATAAAAGAGATTACCTGTCCTTTCACAGGAGAAAAATTGCTGGGTGTAAGAGCAATTCATCCAGATTTTGCGATTATACATGCTCAGCGGGTAGATACTGAAGGAAATGTAAGTATAGATGGTCCCAAATATGACAATATAGAAAAGGCTAAAAGTGCTAAAACATTGATTGTTACCTGTGAAGAGATAGTAAGGTCTGAGATGGTAAGAGAAAATCCTGAGAGTACGATTCTACCTAGTTTCTTAGTAGACTATGTGGTAGAGGTACCTTTTGGAGCCCATCCTTATGCCTGCTATAAATATTATGATTATGACTGGGAGCATATAGAAATGTATGCAAAAATGGCTAAGAGTCCTGAAGGGTTTCAAGAATATGTAGAAAAATATATATTCTCAGTTAAAGATAACTGGAATTATTTAGAAAAGATTGGACTGGAAAAGATACTAAGGCTGAGAGCCAATAGCTCATTAGGATACTCCACCTATTATGAACACTTGGAAAAGGTAGGTGTAAGATGAATCGATATTCCTCATTAGAGATGATGGTTGTTGCAGCTTCAAGAGAACTTAAAAATGAAGAGGTAGTATTTGTTGGGACAGGGCTTCCTATGTTAGCAGCTCAGCTTGCTCTTTATACTCATGCTCCAAACCTGGTCATTATGTATGAGAGTGGCTATATTGGATGTAAGAACATACATCTTCCCCGTCTTATCGGGGATATCCGTCTAATGTATAACCTTGCGATGGTAGGTTCAATGATAGATGTACTGGGATTCTTGCAAACAGGAAAGGTAGATGTAGGTTTTCTAGGTGGAGCCCAGGTAGATGTGTATGGAAATATAAATGCTACAGTAATAGGTGATTATAGAAATCCTAAGGCAAGACTTCCCGGAAGTGGGGGGGCAAACGACATTGCCTCCTCGGCTAATAGGGTATTAATCATAATGAATCATGAGAAAAGAAGATTTCCTCGTAAAGTTGATTATATTACAAGCCCGGGGTATCTAGATGGGAGTGAGGATGCCCGTAAGAGAGCAGGACTTTTAGGTAAAGGACCTTCAAAAGTAATTACTGACCTAGCAATTTTATGTTTTGATGACTCTACTCATCGTATGAAGCTTGAGTATGTACATCCAGGAGTTAACCTTGAAGATGTTCAAGCCCAAACAGACTTTGAACTTATTATTGATAAAGTTAGTGAAACTCAACCTCCTACAGATGAAGAGCTTAAAGTTCTAAGAGAGCAGGTAGACCCTTTAGGATTTTACTTAGTAAGGAGAGAACGCAGATGAAAATAGTTCGCTTAGAAGATATTAGTGAGGTAGCTTTACCTGGAAGATATATGAAACAGATAATAACTAAAGATACAGTAGGAGCTCAGAATTTATTTATCTGTAAGATTCGTGTACCTAAAGGAGAGACAGTAAGACCTGCTCATGCTCATCCTAATGAAGAAGAGGTTGTCTATATATTGAAAGGTCATGCTAAGGTATATGTAAATGGAGAGGTAGAGGAGTTGTCTCCTGGTGGTGCTATCTTTTTCCCTCCAAGCTCTATCCATATGCTAAAGAATGTTGGAGAAGAGGAATTAGAAGCTCTATGTTGTTTTTCACCACCCACCTCCCCCAGTAATTATGAACTTTACCCGGAGGTAATATTCTAGAAAGGAGAGAGAAAATGAAATTAACCGGCGGAGAGATTGTAACAGAGTATTTAATAAGAGAGGGGATTCCTTATGTAGTAGGTATTCCAGGTCATGGATGCTTGGGTCTTGTGGATGCATTTAGAAAGTATAAAGATAAACTGTCTGTTATCCAGGTAAGACATGAACAATCCGCTTCTCATTTAGCTGACGGCTATTATAGAGCTTTAGGTAAGCCCTTAGCTGTATTTACCTCTATAGGACCAGGGGCTATCAATACAGCTGTTGGAGTAGCTACCTCATACGTAGATTCTACAGCTATGTTAGTAATTACAGGGGGCACTCATACATATATGAAAGGTAGAGGTGTCCTTCAAGAAGTTGGACGTAAAAGATGGACTGATAATATTCAAATCTTTGAGCCTATCACCAAGGCTTATTTTAGAGTGGAAAATATTGAGACCCTTCCCTTTGTTCTGGAAAGAGCTTTTGCTCAAATGCTTACAGGTAGACCTGGACCGGTAGTGATAGAGCTCCCTATGGATATACAGAGTGAAGAAATTGAAATTGAACTAGATGTAATAAATGCTGAAAAGAGAAGAGCTAATAACAATAGAATTAGGGGGGACTCATCTCTTATAGAAAAAACTGCTGATCTGTTGTATAAAAGTAAAAAGCCAGTAATTCTTGCGGGGGGTGGGGTAATCGCTTCCTCTGCTGAACAAGAATTGAAAGAGTTAGCAGAATTTCTTGGTGCACCCGTTGTTACCACTATGATGGGCAAAGGAGCTTTCCCTGAGGATCATCCACTATATGCATGGCACACTGGTTCAAAAGGTACTATCTGTGGTAATTCTCTTACCAATAGTGCTGATGTAATTCTGGCGGTAGGGTGTAGGTTTGCAGATGAGACATGCTCCTCTTATAGATCAGGCGTGAGTTTTTTTATCCCACCTACAAAACTTGTTCAGATAGATATTGATCCTAATGAGGTTGGGAAAAACTATCCAGTAGAAGTTGGTATTATAGGGGATGCCAAGTCTGTTATGAGTGGTTTATTAGAAGCCTTAAAAGAATTAGGGCTAGCTCGTGATTTTGAAAATTCCTCCTATTTTGAAAATATCCAAAGGGCTAAAGCTATGTGGTTTCAGAGTTTGGAAGCTTGGCATAATAATGTTAGTAAGGATTACATAATAATTTCCAGATGCTTAAAAGTGATTAGAGAAGCCTTACCGAAAGAGACAATAGTTGTAACATCTTCTGGTAATAGTCAGGCTCAGATATTCCAAGAAATACCCTTTTATGAACCCAGAACCCATATTACTACAGGGGGTTTTTCCACCATGGGATTTGGTTTCCCCGCAAGTTTAGGAGTGAAACTAGCAAGGCCCGATAGACCTGTAGTGGCTGTAGTTGGAGACGGCGATTTTCTTATGACTATACAAGAGCTAGCCACCGCTGTTCAGTATGAAATCCCAGTCACTGTTATAGTAGTAAATAATAGTGGTTGGCAGTCTATTGCCGATCTCCAGGAGAGTGTCTATGGGAAAGAGAGTGTATTTGCTACACATTTTCTAAAGAAAGATGGACAAGATTATCTATTAAATTTTGCTAAGATTGCTGAATCATTCGGAGCCTGGGGAAAGAGGGTAGAAAGAGAGGAAGAGATAGCCCAGACAATAAAGAAAGCACTTTCAGTAGATGGTCCTGCTGTAGTGGATATAAAAGTTTCTAATATATATCCTTACTCAGGAGGACTCACCATTGGTGAGTGGGATGTACCAGTTCCTGAGTATCTTAAGGAGGCAGTCAATGCAGGTTAAATACTCTACAGGATTAGGAGCTTTTGGATCAAGAGGAGATAGATTTTGCCTAGAGGGATATGCTGAAGTAAAATCTCTTAGAGAACGTATTGAAATGGCAGCCAAAGTAAAAAAGTTGAATGGAATAGAACTTCATTATCCGATGATGTTTAAAGATATAGAGGTAAAAGTAGTAAGCTTATGGCTGAAAGAATTTAATTTAGAGTGCTCTCTTGTTTCGGCTACTGTTTGGAATGAATCAAAATGGAAGTATGGCTCACTTACAAATACTGACCCTAAGATTCGTCAAGAAGCTATTAAAACTATAGAACAGGCGATGGATATCTCCCATGAGGTTGGTGCAAATAGAATAAATCTCTGGTTGGGGCAGGATGGTTTTGATTATCCTCTCCAGGCAAACTACAAAGACATGTGGCAGTGGCTTATGGAAGGGTTAGATGAGTGTGCAGAATATAATCCTAATGTCCAGATATGCCTTGAATATAAACTTAAAGAGCCTCGGACTCATCTTATTATAAGTGATGTAGGTAAAGCCCTATGGATTACTCAGAAACTAAATAGAAAAAATATTGGAGTGAACCTAGATATAGGTCATGCCCTTCTTTCATATGAAAATCCAAGTGAATCAGCAGTATTGCTCCATAATGAAGGGAAACTCTTCTATATCCATCTTAATGACAATTATGGGGACTGGGACTGGGATATGATACCAGGGACAGTTCATTTTTGGGAACTTTTAGAGTTTATGAACTGGCTAAGTAAACTTAACTATGGAGGATGGTTAGCCTTAGATATATTCCCAGCAAGAGAAGATGTTGTAGAAGCATGCGAGGTGAGTATAGAGAGCACGGAAAGGATGAAGGCATTAGCATGTTTATCAAAGGATATTATGAATATCCCATCTTATTTAGATAGATTTGGAAAGATTACAGAAAAGCTTAAAGGAGGTGGTGCCTATAAGGGTATGATAATTTAGACTGATATTGTTTCAGTCAGTATCTTTAGCCTAGTTGACCTGAATAGGGTAGAAAAATTCAGAAGTATTTAGGTCTTGGAAAATCTAAAAGAGCTGATGGAATTCTAGAAGAATTTAGGTAGTAGTTTTAGAGGTAAATGTAGCTTGAAAGATGGATATAGTAGTTTGAGATTTTGTAAGGGGGAGAGTATGGAATTGTTACCTAAATACTAGAGTCTACGAGCGGAATTGGAGTTTCCAAGAGAGTTCAAAAATTTGAAGGAGGTATAGAAAAATGAAGCGAATTTTAGAGGTATTCCTTTTAGTAACTGTGTGCATGGGTTTAATACTGGGTACTGTCCCAGTATCTTTTGGTGCTCCAAAGTATAATGAAGCTCCAATGCTTGCTGAGCTAGTAAAGGCTGGTAAACTTCCACCAGGAGAAGAAAGGTTACCGAAGGAGCCATACGTAGTTGGCCCAGGAGTACTTATACGAAAAGAGCACCTCGATTGGGAGGTAGGACAATATGGGGGAACTATAAGGATGGTCCACTTTAGACCATTCTGGGATGGAGATACTTACTTCTTTAACCTTGAGCATCTGTTGGGATCTCCAGAATTGGATGAAAGAGACTGGCGGGGTGATATTCTCAAGGATTTTAAGGTTAGTAGGGATAATAAGACCTTTACCTTTTATATGCGAGAAGGTTTGAAGTGGTCTGATGGACATCCTGTTACTACCGAGGATATACGTTTTACTTGGGAAGATGTTTTATTAAATGAGAAGATTACTCCAGTTTTTCCTGTATGGCTGAGGTCGGGTGGTATGGGGACTTCAAAACCGATGAAGCTAGAGATTATCAGCCCCTATACATTTCGTCTAATTTCTGAAACTCCTTATGGAAGATTTATTCTAATGTTAGGTCTAGGCGACAAGGGCTATACCGATATTCTAAAACCTAGCCATTTGCTAAAGCAGTTTCATGTTAAATATACTCCCTTAGAAAAACTAGAACCACTAATTAAGAAGGAAGGATTTCCAGAAGGAGCATGGTGGTCTTTGTTCTTACTGAAGGAGGTTAACCGTTTTGAGATTGCTTCCCCTCAAGCTATCGGCTTTCCTGTACTTAATCCCTGGATGCTAGTATCTCAAGAAAAAGGGCTTTCTATATTTGAACGGAACCCTTATTACTGGAAGGTGGATACAGCAGGTAACCAGCTACCTTATATAGATAGAATAAGGTTAGAGCTAGTTTCTGACGTAGAGATGTTGCATTTGAAAGTACTGGGAGGAGAAGTAGACTATCTCCGTGAGCAGACATCTATGGAAAAGTTGCCTCTTTATAAGACAAATGAAGAAAAAGGCGGTTATCGGACACTAATTTGTCCTATGCCTCATCCCCCAACTATCCTTTTCCTTAACCTTGCTCATAAAGATCCAGTATGGCGTAAAGTTGTAGGAGATGTCCGATTCCGAAGAGCTCTTAACATGGGTATAAACCGCAAAGAGATAATAGACATGGTCTACTATGGTTTTGGTTCACTCCCTAAGGAAAGAGAGCCTATTATTTACGATGTAGTAAAGGCCAACAAAAATTTAGATGAGATGGGCTTAGGCAAGCGGGATAAAGATGGTTATCGTCTGGGCCCTGATGGCAAGAGATTTACTATTCCTATCGAGATACAAGCAGCTACTACAGATATAGTAAAGGTAAGTGAGCTGTTAATAGAATATGGAAGGGCTCTAGGACTTTATGTAACAGTGAAAACGATAGAATCAGGACTTTTTACGCAACGGTCCAATGCAAATGAGATAAAAGCTACAGTAATATGGGGAGCAGCTCCCTGGGATGATCCTCTTCAGTGGAAACAGGTTTCACTAGGTTGGTGGTATAATTGGTGGATCACAGAAGGGAAAACGGGCGAAGAGCCTCCACTATGGGCAAAGGCAATGTTCAAGTTATGTGACCAACGTTTTACTGTTCTCCCTGGTTCAGAAGAAGAGCAGAGGATTGTGAAAAAGATTTTCTCTTCAGAATATGAATATCTTCCTTATATGATTATGGCAGTAAGAGTAGGATCTCCTGTAATAGTGTCAAAGAGGCTGGGAAATATTCCCTCAGAAGAAGTTCTTCAAGCTGTCTCCAATATTACCGCAGAACAGTTCTTCTTCAGGAGATAAAGAGAAAGAGGGTAGTCTAGGTTTCAGGGTAGGAAGACCTGAAACCTAGACTAGCATTCTAAGATAAATTCATTAAAGCGAAGGAGGACGTTAAGAAGCAATGTTAAATTACATTTTATATCGTATTATGTTTTTTATCCCCTTGTTATTGATTGTTTCTATTGTATCCTTTGTTGTTATTCAACTTCCTCCAGGTGATTGGTTAAGTACATACATATTAGTATTAGAACGTTCTGGGGTTAAGCTTGCACAAGGAGAAATTGACCAATTAAGGGACCTATATGGCTTAGATAAACCTTTATATGTTCAGTACTTTTGGTGGATACGAAATATATTGCTATATGGGAATTTTGGCAGGTCTTTTCAATGGAATCAACCTATAAAGGAAATTTTAGCAGAGCGAGTACCTTTAAGTGTTTTTACTTCTATTTTAGCGATTATTTTTGTTTGGGCTGTAGCTATTCCTATTGGAATTTACTCAGCGCTTCACCAATATTCTATCTTTGATTATATATTTACTTTTATAGGTTTTATAGGGCTCTCTATTCCTGGCTTCCTTTTGGCGCTTATTCTTATGTGGTTCCTTTATAGTCAGTTCGGCTTTATGGCAACTGGCCTTTTCTCTCCTGATTTTGTTACTGCCTCGTGGAGTATAGCAAAAGTATTAGATATGCTCAAGCATCTCTGGCTTCCGGTTATAATTATCGGGATGTCAGGTACTGCAGGACTTATTCGTACCCTGCGAGCTAACTTATTAGATGAACTAAGGAAGCAATATGTTATAACTGCCCGATCTAAAGGACTTCCAGAGAGGAGACTTATATTTAAATATCCAGTGCGGATAGCTGTTAATCCTTTAATCAGTACTATTGGTTGGATGTTACCTGGCATTTTTTCAGGAGAGGCCTTAGTTTCTATTGTTCTAAACATACAAACTGTTGGGCCTGTTTTACTACGAGCAGTATTAGCACAGGATATGTATCTTGCTGGAAGTATCACTTTGATATTAAGTACTTTGACTATAATTGGAACACTAATTTCTGATATTTTGTTAGCCTTGGTAGATCCTCGAATTCGATATGAGAGAGTGGAAGAATGAAGAATTTTATTGATAGAAAGGAAGAACCAAAAGAATTTGAGAAAGAAAAGGTCTATCTTGCTTCCCAATGGCAATTAATATGGTGGAAATTTAGAAGGCATAAGCTTGCCATGATAGGGGCTACTATGTTGATAATTCTTTATCTTCTAGGTATACTTTGTGAGTTTCTTAGTCCTTACACTTTAAATACTCGATTTGAATATCAAAATGCTCCTCCTACTAAAATACATATCTTCGATGAGAAGGGAAATTTACAAAGGCCTTTTATTTATAAGATAAAACGTGAGCTTGATCTAAAAACCTTTCAATTCATATATAAAGAAGATAAAAACAAGAAATATCCAATTTATTTCTTTGTAAAAAGTAAACCTTATAAATTTTGGAATTTATTCCCAACAGATATTCACCTTTTGGGCACAGGGGAAGCTCCTATTTTTCTTTTTGGTGCAGATGATTTAGGTAGAGATTTATTTACCAGATTTTTATATGGAGCTCGTATTTCACTATCTATAGGATTAGTTGGCGTTTTCTTAAGTTTTGTCCTTGGTATAATAATCGGTGGAATTTCTGGATACTTTGGGGGAGTTGTAGATAACCTTATCCAACGTATAATTGATTTTCTTATATCTCTACCTACTATTCCTCTTTGGATGGTACTATCAGCAGCCTTACCGAAAGATTGGCCAGTATTAAAAACCTATTTTGCCATCACAATCTTACTTTCTCTTGTAGGTTGGTGCGGTTTAGCTCGCGTAGTAAGAGGGAAATTACTAGCTTTACGTGAAGAAGACTTTACTCTTGCTGCAAGATTAGCAGGAGCTAGTGAATGGAGAATAATAACCAGACACCTTCTTCCTTTATTTACTAGTCACCTTATAGTCTCAATAACATTATCTATACCTGGAATGATCTTAGGGGAAACTGCCCTAAGTTTTTTAGGGTTAGGGATTCAACCTCCAGCAGTTAGTTGGGGGGTATTACTACAAGGCGCACAGAATATAGCCTCTGTAGCTCTTTATCCTTGGAGACTTATTTCTACTATTTTTATTGCTATTGCGGTATTATCTTTTAACTTTTTAGGGGACGGTTTACGTGATGCAGCTGATCCATATGCAAGATAGAAAAACTGGAGGATAGCGGATGCCTCCTAGAGACTGGGCAGGAAAGTGGGAAAGAAAGGCAACTATAAAAATGAGAAGAAAACTTGAGAAAAAATTATCCACTCGCTCAGAACTAAACTTTGTACTGAGTAAGGAGGGAATGCTAGGCTGTAACATAAGTGAAGAGAAAACATGCAAAATGGCTATTGAGCCGGAGGCCGACGTCATTGAAGAGCTATATGCGGGAAACTGTACGTACAGTTCTGTGAGAGATATTAAATAACTGAAAGGAGGCTAAAAATAATGTCTACTCAACCGAAAAAATTAAAAGCAGCAGTTGTTGGATGTGGTGGGGCAGGTATAGGAAACCATATCCCCTGGTATGCTACTAATCCTAAAGTGGAACTCGTAGGATTAGTCGATATTAATAAGCAACAAGCTCAAGGGTGCTCAGAAAGATGGGGAGGAAGAGTATACTCTGATATTGGCGAGATGTTGGATAAAGAGAAGCCTCACCTTGTAAGTATTGCTACCCCTGTACACTTACATAGAGAACAAGCAATAGAATGTCTCAAGTATGGCTGTCATGTATTATGCGAAAAACCTATGGCACCAACTTTAGAAGAGGCACAAGAGATGATAGATACTGCCAAAGATAATAAAGTTATTCTAGGAATAGTATTTGATAAACGATTTAGCCTAGTATATGAAAAAGGACGCCAACTTATCCTCTCAGGAGAAATTGGTGTCCCTCTATTTATGCGAGTAAATTGGGTTACTAATGTCTCCTGGAGTGGGTTTCGAACTAAACTTTACACAGGGGGAGGAGTATTCCAGGATGTAGGCTCTCATTTTATAGATTTATTTCGCTGGTACTTTAATACCGAAATTACAACTATAAATGGTGTAATAGATATTTTCTATCCAGAAGAAAGGGAAGTGGAAGACCATGCAACAGCTTTATTACAACTCAAGAATGGAATGTCTGGAATCATAGAGACAAGTTGGATTGGTCCTAAAGATTATAGATATTCACATATAGGAGAAGTTTGGGTCTATTGTACTGAAGGAGCGGTGAAGGCCTTAGATAGTTTTCGAGTGGAACTACCAGGGATTGATATATGGAGTAAGAAACAGAACGAATGGCGTATAATATCCTTACCTAGTAATGTAGCAACATTTGAACACTATCAGTATAAACGAATGATAGACGAATTTGTTGCTTGCGTGGATAAAGAGAAAGAGTTTGTCCCTTCTGGAGAAGATGGTAAAAGAGCAGTGGAAGCTGTACTTGGTTTGTATCAATCATGGTATACTAACAAAAAAATTGATTTGCCGCTAAGTCAATCACCAAATCTATCGGAAATATTTACCAGTTTGCGAAAGAAAAAACCCTCCCACAGTTGCACGGAAAAACATAAAAGATGAATTCCAGAGAACGTTATTATGCGGTCACTCATTATAAACCATTTGACCGTATTTTCAAAAATGAGATGGATGCCGCTTGTGAAAGACCGTATAGAGAAACATTGGCCCGATGGCAGAAGGAGGGTTTGCCAGAGGGTGCTGACCCCTATATTATCTTAGGCTACGATACAATTCAGGTTGTTCCAATAAGTGTTTATGGTTGGCCAGGATGGAAATATGAAATTTTTGAAGAAACTAATGAGTATATCACCTTTCGTGATACAGATGATGGTGTGATAAAGAAGATGCGGAAGAATGCCCAGACACCGGGCCATACTGCACAATTTCTAGAATACCCCATTAAAGACAGAACAAGTTGGAATGAATTCAGAAAACGGTTGAATCCTGAAAGCCCGGGCCGGTTTCCCCAGGATTGGGAATCAAGGGAAAAAGATTATCAAAATCGGGATTTCCCCTTGGGAGTGAATGCGGGAAGTATGTTTGGATGGTTACGAAACTGGATTGGCATAGAAAATCTTTCCGTAATGTTATATGACGAACCAGCACTTGTCCATGAAATGACGGATTATATTACTGAATTGGTTATGGTAATTCTCAAAAAGGTCATTTTTGAAATTGAACTGGATTTCGCTTATATGTGGGAAGATATGGGTTACAAGACTGGTTCTCTTATTTCACCGAAACATATACGTGAATTTATGATGCCGGGTTATCGTAAGATTACAGACCTGCTTCACCAAGCTGGTATTGATATCATAATGCTTGACAGTGACGGTAATGTTGAGGGAGTAATTCCTTTCTGGTTAGAAGTAGGCATTAATTATATTTATCCTATGGAAGTGGCAGCTGGCATGGATGTAATCAGGCTACGGAAGAAATTTGGCAAGGAACTTCGCATGGGTGGAGGAATGGATAAGCGTATACTTGCTTCAGGTAATAAAGAAGCCATCTGTGAGATGATTATGTCAAAGAAGGAGTTGATTCGAGAAGGTGGCTATACCCCTGGGGTTGACCATGTTGTTTCTCCGGATATTTCGTGGGATAGTTTTCTCTATTACCACAAATGTTTAGAAGAAATTTAGTCAGGATTTATTTATGAACAGTCGTAAAGGAGGGAAGAAAATGTTTAAAAATCTTTGTGTATGGGCGTTGCCAGGAGGGCAGGTGCCTAGAGATGAGCCAGGGTTAAGATCTAACATAGAGTTAGCTAAGCTTACTGGATATGATAGTACGGAAATAAAGATAGAAACAGTACATCAGCTTGGAAATGAGAAGTCACTTGAGTACGTAAAAGGGCTATTTCTTGAAGAGGGAATAATTCCAGCTGGTTGGCAGGTAAGTGATGCCTGGCGAGGTAATGAGGAAGAATACCAGCAATTACTAAAGATGTTACCCCTTTGGGCAGAGACAGCTCAAAAGTTAAATTGCAAACGTAGCTTTATTTGGATCCCTAACGCATCTGATGAAAGAAACTACTACGAGAATTTCGTCTGGCATATCAAGAGATTAAAGCCTATTGTTAGTATATTGAGAGATTATAGCTGTCGATTAGGTTTAGAATGGCAAGGGCCAAAGACTTTACGTATACATCGCAAGTATGAATTCATTCATGACATGAAAGGAATGCTTCAATTATGTGAGGCGATTGACCAAAATAATACAGTAGGACATCTTCTCGATAGTTTCCACTGGTATACATCTTATGGTACTTTGGAAGATATAAAAAGTTTAAGAGGAGATCAAGTTATTTATATTCATCTTAATGATGCCCCCAAAGGAGTTCCAATAGATGAACAAATAGATTGGAAGCGTGAAATACCTGGTAGCACTGGTGTCATAGACCTGGTAGGCTTCCTTAAAGTTCTACATGAAATTGGATATAATGGTCCAGTAGAACCAACTGCAATAGGAAGTGAAATATTAGAAAAGATGTCACTTCAAGAAGCAGCTAAAGCAAATTGTGATGCTCTAGAAAAGCTTTTCCAAGCTGTGGGTATTTCTTAGAATACCCACAGCTTTATACCTATCGGACCAGCTCATAGTAGCGATGAAGCAGGGTAATGCCTGTGGAGCGAAGGGGCTGGCAAGGAAAGCATTGGAAAGGGGATACATCTGCTGCATTCAGAGGCGAATAAAGGATGTCAACAAAACCTTATCCATAACTCACAAGGGTGAGGAGGTTTCCTTGAGGAGCCGTAGCGGGAAAACTGCACGTACGGTTCTGTGAGGGGCATTAAATGACCGAAAAGGAGGTTAAAGAAATGTCTACTCGACAGGGGTAGAGTAGAAGTGGATAGTGTTCGATTCCGAGGGAATGAAGGAGAGGAAAGAAGCCACATTTGAGAATCAGATAGAGAAGGAGATAGAGAAAGTAAGGGTATCACTTAAGCATTTGAAGAATCAGCTATTTTACTGTGAGCCAGATGCTAAGGAAGAGGCTGAGAGATGGATAGAGAAATATCCCATGTATCAGTTTAAAGATTTTAGGATAGAAGAGGTAGTAAAGAAGGTAAACAGAAGGAGAGGAAGACCAAAGGATGGAGAGGAGTTACAAACCTATTACAGGATAGAGGGAGATATAGAGATAAAAAAGGAAAAAGTAGAGAAAGAGAAGGAGAAGCTAGGTAGGGAGGAAATATATGGATAAAAACGGTAATGTCCTATTAGAAGTTAAGAATCTTAAGACTTATTTCTTCTATGATGAGGGTACAGTTAAGGCTATAGATGGGGTCAATTTTAAAATAGTAAAGGGTAAGACCCTTGGTGTAGTTGGAGAATCTGGTTGCGGTAAGAGTGTAACTGCTCAGTCTATCTTAAGAATTCTTGGACCAAGAGGAGAGATTGTAGAAGGTGAGATCATCCTCTATAGTGATGGTGAGACTATAGACCTTGCCAAACTTAACCCTCAGGGTGATGAGATTAGAAAGATTAGGGGTAAAGACATAACTATGATAT
>Ga0315282_10007795_pt1 | contig 17483 bp, 11 predicted proteins | sample YL17G07_20_MG_FD_203693 | JGI IMG/M metagenome (GOLD analysis project Ga0315282, IMG submission 203693) | Sediment microbial communities from Yellowstone Lake, YNP, Wyoming, USA - YL17G07_20 | ecosystem: Environmental > Aquatic > Freshwater > Lake > Sediment | place: USA: Wyoming | collected... | reverse complement strand
CGCACCTGGAGATGCTCGCCGGCGACTACGTCCGCGCGGGCGTGAGTCCCGAGGAGGCGCGGCGACAGGCGCGGCTGCGGCTGGGCGGCGTCGAGCAGACGAAGGAAATCGTGCGCGATGCGCGCGCAACGTGGATCGACTCGGTCTCGCAGGACGTCCGCTACGCGCTGCGAACCTTCGCCCGCTGCCCGGGCTTCACAGCTGTCGCCATCCTCACGCTGGCGCTCGGTATCGGCATCAACAGCACGATCTTCAGCCTCGCCGACGGCGTGCTCTTTCGTCCGCTGCCGTACGGCGATCCCGATCGGCTGGTTGCCATCCTCGGTACCAGCCGCGCGGAACATGGCCGGCCGATGTCGGTTGCGCCCGCGGACTTTCTCGACTGGCGGCGCCTCAACCACACCTGCGACGACATCGCCGCAATCGGCTCGCTCACCCTTTACCGGATCCAGCGGGGCGACATCTGGGAGGAAGTTCGCGGCATGCCGGTATCTGCGAACTTCCTCTCGGTGCTCGGCGTTGCCCCGGTCCTCGGCCGAGGCTTCTCGGCGGACGATCTCGCAACCGGCACTCCACGCGTGGCGATTATCAGCTACGGCCTCTGGCGGCGCGAGCTTGGAGGCGATCCGAACGCGATCGGACGCGACCTCCGCGTACCGTTGCCGCTGAAAGTCGTCGGCGTGATGCCCGCCGGCTTCCAGTTTCCGATCGAGCGAAAGGCGTATGCTCCAGAAATCCTCCTCCCGCTGATGCTGCGCCCGGGGGACGCCGTCGATCACACTTCGCGCTGGCTGAAGCTCATCGCGCGCCTCAAACCGGACGTTCCCGTGGCGGCGGCGCAGGCCGACCTCGAGGCCGTCGCCCGCCGGCTGGTGCCGCAGTTCTCCGCGCCCGCGGACTTCCCCCTCGGTCCTTTCGACAACGTCAGCATGCAGCCGCTCGGCCTCGTCCTCAGCAGCACCGCCAGACCGACGGCGCTGGCGCTTTTCCTCGCCGTCAGCATCCTGCTGCTGATTGCATGCGCGAACCTCGCCAGCCTCGTGCTCGCCCGCGGGGCCGGCCGACAGCGCGAACTGGCCGTGCGCGCGGCTCTCGGCGCCGGTCGCGGTCGCCTCGTCCGGCAACTCTTCACCGAGACGATCCTCCTCTGTCTGCTCGGCGGCGCAGCCGCCCTGATCCTTTCGATCTGGGCGCTGGGATTGCTCAGAACTCGCGTGCCGGAACGACTGCAGCTCCTGAAGGACCTGACCGTCGATCCCCGCCTGCTCCTCTACGCGCTTCTCGTCTCGCTCGCCGCCGGCGCCATCGTCGGCATCGCGCCTGCTCTCCGGCTGTCGCGCGCCGACGTCAATCTGGCCACCCGTTCGTTGCGCCGCGTTTCGGGCAGGCGCGTCCATGCCTCGCTGGTCTTCGTCGAAGTGTCGCTCGCACTGGTCGTGCTCGCGGGCACGGGCCTGCTCGTCAACAGTTACTTTCGCCTGACCCGTCTCGATCCGGGCTACCGATCGGAGCGCGTCCTGACGGTCGGCGTGTTCGGCTGGACCGCGAGTTTTCGCGCTTCGTTCACGGAGCTGCTCGAGCGGCTGAAACGGATTCCCGGCGTCACCGCCGTAGGCGCCAGCGACCAGCCCTTGCTGGCCCGCAGAATGAGAGGCTCGTCGTTCGAGATCGTGGGAAGAACCTCGCACGACTCACCGTCGCCGCTTGCCAGTCCGCAGTATGGACTATTCGGTCCGATCGCCCCGGCGCCAGGTGGCGCGATGAACGACGTGATCGTGACGCCCGGCTACTTCGAGACGATGGGCATCCGGTTGTTGAAGGGGAGAGCGTTCAACGCGCGGGACGGATCGGACGATCCGCCGGTCGCGGTTGTCAGCGAGAGCCTCGCGCGGCGGTTCGGTCCGGATGCGAACCCAATCGGCCAGCACGTGCGGGACGGAGACGACGTGCGGGAGATCGTCGGCGTGGTGGCCGATGTCCGCGATCTGGCGCTCGACATGCGCCCCAACGCAACCGTCTACCTGCCGTTCGGCAGGCAGATAACCAGTTCGATGTCGGTGGCGTTGCGCACGAGCCGCGATCCGATGACGGTGGCGCCGGCTGCCATTGGCATCATCCGGCGGCTGAATCGCGTGTGGGTCATCCGGGATGTGCGGACGGTGGACGAGCTGCTGGGGCGGTCGGTGTCCACGGAACAGTTCAACACGCTGCTGTTCGCGCTGTTTGCCCTGGCCGCTCTCGCCCTGTGCGTCGCCGGTATCTACGGCGTCGTGTCGTACGGTGTCGCGCAACGGACGCGCGAGATCGGCGTTCGCGTGGCCCTCGGAGCGACCCGCCGCGAGGTCGCGAAGCTGATTGTGTGGCAGGCGCTCGTTCCCGTCGCTGCAGGCGTCATCGCCGGACTGGCGGGCGCACTGGCCGCGACGCGGCTTCTTCGCAGCATGCTCTTCCAGGTGACACCGGCCGATCCGCTGACGCTCGCCGCGGTCACGGCGATCCTGTCAGACGCCGCGCTGCTGGCCGCCTATCTGCCCGCGCGCCGGGCGACGCGCATCGATCCGACGACCGCGCTGCGGTGTGAATGATGCCAAGTGCTGGGTGCTACGTGCTGGGCGCCAATGCAGCGGGCGAAGCGCCAAGCGCCGGGCGCCGGACGCGCACCGAGCACTCAGCACCAAGCACCCAGCACAAAGCACTCAGCACTCGTGGCGACCCCGCGGCCTTGCGAGATCGGCACGATTCGGTACGCCTCTGACGGTCCGGCGGAGACGCCGCGCGCCTTCGTTCCGCTGCTTTCGCCCGGAACCACGGCGAGGCGTCGGCGTAGCGCGGTCGCCTCCGCATCGCCCGGAGGCGTGGCGGCCTCAAACGTCGGGGCATCCGCGTTCGGGTCGGGCGGCGGAAGGCCGCCAAGCGCCTGCCCGCAGGAGGGGCAGAACCTGTCGGAATCGTCGCCTCGCGCACCACAAGACGGGCAGGAATTGGCCATGCGGCCGTGGATTATATCGGCAATTGACAGCCGGCATACGATAGGATTCACTCGTTGTTGGTACCCGGGTCATTCCCGCGCCTAACGCTGACGCGTCAGGAGGCCGCCATGGCTGAGCAGGTGAAGGCCAGTGAAGTGGCCGCGTGGGTCGATGGCGTGCTGGCCGATTACAGGGGTCGCTACGAAGTGCAGGATCAGCTCTTCATTCGCAACGCCGTTCGCGTCGTCACCATCCGCCGCGATGCGTTCTTCGACATCCAGCCCGATCGGTGGCCGCACGAAACGGAGGCGCGCGAACCGCTCGGGCAGGAGCTGCGCATCTGGGCCAGGCGGGTGATGCCGATGGCCGGGTGAGACGCGAGGAGTGCCGCCCGGTACTCGTGCTGGGTGCTGGTGCTCGGTGCCAGGTGCTGATGCGTGCGTGGGCGCGAAGCACCAAGCACAAAGCACCGAGCACCAAGCACTACTTATACGCCCACCAATTCCCGCTCTTCCTCGAGCGCTGCCAATTCCTTCATCGACACGCCGCTTACCAGCGACAAGCGCGCTTCACTCAGCCGCCGCTCCCACAATGCGCGAGAGGCCGCCAGGACGGCGTTGTCATTCGAGACACGGCGGGGCAGGGCCCGGATCGGATTACAATACACGCCCTTGTAGGGGCGTGCCCGAGCGAAACGCGGCACGCTCCTACTAGGCCGGCTGCGCCGGCCAGATGCCCTGCAAGTTTCCCAGGACCGCCACGAGAACCGCGGCCGGTTCGCGATTGTTCCGACCGGTTTCTGGACGGAGTTACACGTATGAAACACCGCGCCGTTCCGATTGTCCTGCTGTCGCTGCTGCTCGCCCTGCCGCTGTCGATCGGTGCCGGCGCTTCGTCGCGCTCGGCGTGGCCGGGGGCTGTCGAAGGCCCGGGCCTGAGCTCGAAGGCGACGTTCCCGGTGTCCGCCGTCAGAGAGGCGCTCGTTCTCAACAGCGCCGGCACGATCACGGCGGCCGAACTCAGGGATTACCTGTCGTTCGTCGCCTCCGACGACATGGAGGGTCGCGCCGATCCGTCACGAGGCCTCGACATCACGGCGGAGTTCATCGCGACAATGCTGTCGCGCGCGGGCGTGAAGCCGGCCGGCGATGACGGCGCCTACTTTCAGCGGATCGCGCTCAAGAAAGAGAAGGTCGTTGCCGATGGCACGCAGGTCGAGGTAGCGGGCTCGAAGTTCTCCTACGGAAAAGACTTTCTGGCGCAGGGGTCGGGCGGCAGCGTGACGGCCCCCATGGTGTTCGCCGGCGATGGCTGGTTCGTCAAGAGCAAGAATGTCGACGCGTACCGCGAGATCGATCCGGAGGGAAAGATCGTCGTCATCGCCTCCTCCACGACGACGAACCTCCCGCCCGGCGTCACCTTTGCCGACATCATGGGCGGGAAGCAGGGGGAGGACTGGATCGATCCGGCCACGTATGCGCGCCAGAAGGGGGCCGTGGGCATCATCATGCTGAATTCGCTGGTGACGCAGGCGAATCCCGACATGATGGAGCGGACGCGCAAAGCCGCCGAGGAAGGCCGTTTCTACGTCGAGAAGCTGCGCACGACCGCGACGCTGCCGACGATCGTTGCGAATTACCCGCTCGCCCAGGCGATCTTCAACGCGCAGCGCGAGACCGCCCGCACCATCCTGATGATTCCCGAGGGCAGCCCGGGGGTCAAGCCGTTCCAGCTGAGCCCTGAGAGGAAGATCACCATCACCGTCAAGACGACCTCGGACACGGTCATCACCCAGAACGTCGTCGCGGTGGTCGAGGGCAGCGACCCGACGCTGAGGACCGAGTACGTCGCGCTCGGCGCGCACTACGATCACGTGGGCACGGGCCGCGCGATCAAGGGGGACGAGGTCTACAACGGCGCCGACGACGACGGCAGCGGCACGGTCGCGCTGGTGGCGATGGCCGAGGCGCTGATGAAGGCGCCGCGGCACCCGAGGCGATCCGTCCTCTTCGTCTGGCACATGGGCGAGGAGATGGGCCTGTGGGGGTCGCAGTACTTCACGACGTTTCCGACCGTGCCGCTCGACAAGGTGGTCGCGCAGCTCAACATCGACATGATCGGCCGCAGCCGGCCGGCGGCGGACAACGACCCGCGCGACAAGGACCTGTCGGGACCCAACGAGCTGTACGTGATTGGGTCGAAGATGATGAGCACCGGGCTCGGCGAGCTGAGCGAGGCGGTCAACGCGAACTACCTGAAGCTCTCGTTCAACTACAAGTACGACGATCCGAAGGACCCGCAGCAGTTCTTCTACCGCAGCGACCACATCAACTACGCGCGCAAGGGCGTCCCGATCATCTTCTACTTCACCGGCGTGCACGCCGACTATCACCAGCCGGGCGACGAGGTGTCGAAGATCGATTTTCCGAAGTTCGAGAAGATCGCGCGGACGATCTACGTGACGATGTGGGAGATCGCGGAGTCGAAGACGCGGCCAAAGGTGGACAAGCCGCTGCCGAAGGGAACGATGCCGACGCCGTAGGCGGGCCTCAAGGCCCGCCCTACGATTCCTGCTCGATACGAAGATCGAACGACCGTTCCAGCAGGCGCAGCGCGGGCATCTCCTCGGGCGCGACGAGCGTCAGGGCCGTGCCCGTCGCTTCCGCGCGGCCGGTGCGCCCGACCCGGTGCACGTAGGCGTCGGGTGATTCCGGCACCTCGTAGTTGATGACGTGGGCGATGCCGTCGATGTCGAGGCCGCGGGCCGCGATGTCGGTCGCGACGAGCACCCGGTAGCGGCCGCCCCGGAACCCTTCCACCGCCGCCGTCCTCTGGCTTTGCGATCGGTCCGCGTGCAGCGCCGCACACCGGATGCCGCGGGCCGCGAGACGTTCGCCCAGCCGTTCGGCCCATCGCTTGGTCCTCACGAACACCAGCGCGGGTTCGCGCGACTGACGCAGGAACCCCGCCAGCCACTCGACTTTCTCGCCCTTCGACACCATCTGGGCGACGTGCGTGATCGTCGAGGCCGGTCCGCGCGACTCCCCGATCTGCACGTACTTCGGCTCTCGCATGATCTCGTTCGCCAGCTCCGTCACGTCCCCGGACATCGTCGCGGAGAACAGCAGCGTCTGTCGCTCCGCGGGCAGCATCGCGACGATCCGCTTGACGTCGGGCCAGAACCCCATGTCCAGCATCCGGTCCGCTTCGTCGAGCACGAGCACCTCGACGCCGCTGAAATCGCCGGTGCCGCTGTTCAGGTGGTCGATCAGGCGGCCGGGCGTGGCGACGACGAGATCCGCGCCGTTGCGCAGCGCGTACGTCTGGGCGTCATAGGGCACGCCGCCATGAACGGCGATGCCCGACAGGCCGGCATGGTACGCGAAGCCCTGGAAATCGTCCTCGATCTGGACCGCGAGCTCACGCGTCGGCGCGAGCACGAGCACGCGCGTCCGTTGCGCCGGCGCTGCCGGCTCCCCGGCGGGCGTCATCGCGGCGGACGGCGCAGAATCGCGCGCGAGCAGGCGCTGCATGATCGGCAACAGGAAGGCGGCGGTCTTGCCGGTGCCGGTCTGCGCGCAGCCGATCACGTCCTCGCCCTGCAGCACGAGGGGGAACACCGCGCTCTGCACCGGCGTCGTGCGCACGAACGAACGGTCTTCGACCGCGCGCTGCAGGCGCGGGTCGAGCGGCAGCGACGCGAAGTCTACCGGTGCCGGGTTGCAGACCGCCGGCTCGAAGGCGAGCTCGGGGTGAAGTTGACGGGAACCATCCGGGTGACGACCGGCGGCCGGCCGGAAACTGCGCCGCGCGCGTGACGGGCGCTGTGACTGAAGATGGGTAGTTGTCGTGGGATCCAATGCGTTCAAGCGGGGGAGAGCGTCCGTGAGGGAAGCCCGGAAGCGGGTCCAGACGAAGACCGTCCTGCGCTCATTTCTCCTGGTTCAGGTCGCGCCAAACCGCAGAACGACCTGAACCAGTGTCTCATATCAGGCGGCATTTCGCCAACCTGAGCAGCAGCCCCAAGACAGATTCCAAGGCGATCCGTGAAAACTCGCTTCAAATTTCACGACTCCGGCCTTGGAAGATGTCTCTAGGGGTGCGCGACGGTGACGGTGTAGGTGACCGTCGAGTTGGCCGCGATGTTGCCGACGTCGAACACGCGCACGCAAAAGGTTCCCGTCGCGGACGTGGTTCCGGACAGCACATCTCCCTGCCGCGCGTTGTCGTCCTCGTATCCGGGATTGCAGTTCGTCCCGTCGTAGCTGCCCAGGATGAAGCCAAGCGCCAGCGTGCTGAGCGGCGCGACGCTCGTCAAGGTGGCGGTCACCTGGCCCGCCTGGGCGACCGTGAAGGTATTGATGTTTCCGCCGTTCTGCAAGACGGTGCCCGTGAACGTCTCGGTCGTCGTCGGCGCAGCGGGCGAGGGAGTTGTGGGAGTGCTGGTGCTGCCGCCGCACGCGGCAGTGGCCAGGGCGAGAGCGACGAACGCTGCGAGCGTGAGAATTGAGCGACGTGTCATGCGCGATTCCTTGCTGAGGTTGAAGGCAACTCAAGCCCGTCTGCAACGGCTGTGCCGCACGAAACCGCGCGCAAACGCCGGGAGATAGCGCGACGCCGCGTCGCCGCGTCACTTGACCAGGACAGACAGGGGCGGTCAGGGGACAGGGCCATCACGGGAGATGGAAAGCGGAAGCAGCCAGGTGGAAGGCGGAAGCAGCCAGGTTGAAGGCCGAGGGCAGAAGTCAACTGGCCGCGCGATGCGCGGGCGCCGCTTTCTCGTCTCGTGGCGAGCGGCGTGGGTCAGAGCCGGATGTCACAGGAACCGCGTGAGCGTGGCGTCGACGACGCGCGTCGGCTGCGGCGCGCGGTGCCACTGCACGAGGATCGTGCTCTGGTAAGTGCCCTCCACCAGCCCCGCGCGGCCGTTCTCCTGGTCGTCGGACACCAGCAGGCTGACCGCACGCTTCATTCGCAGGAACCGGGCGGCGGGCACGGCGAGGGTGCGGGAGAAGAGACGCTCGACCAGCGACTCGCGAAGCCCCAGCCGGTCCACCAGGGTGTTGACGACGTGCACCAGGTCGTACTTCGCGTAATCGAGCGTCTTGGCGGGGACGGCGCGCGGGTCGGCGAAGGCGTGGCGCGCTTTCTCGACGGCGAACCGCATCGGATTGCGCAGCACCTCCAGGAGGTCGTGGCGCATCAGCAGCGTTTCGTACTCGTTCACCGTCAGGCCCGCATGGTGCTCGGCCTCGTTCAGCGCGAGGCGCACGCGCCCCTTGCACACGCCGTGGCGGGCGACGAGATCGGACAGCTGTTCGTAGATGCCGAGCCGCGGGTCCTTCAGGTTGACCGAGTCGACCGGGTGCGCTGAGACGGGCACCGCGATGCGCACCCGCGCGACCTGCTCCTCCTCGCGGTAGCCGATGATGCGCGTGCGGCGCCGGCGCGCGCGGCCCGCGTTGACGCCGTCGAGATCCACGAAACACAACGGCTGATCCGGCCGGTTCGAGTAGGCGACGCAGGTCTTCAGGCCGGCAGCGATGAAGGCCAGGTGCGAGTCGGCATTCCGCGGTTCGACGCGACGCTGCGCCGCATTCAGTTCGACGCGCCGCTCCAGCCGGTCGTGTTCGTAGTCGGCGCCCTCGGGGAAGATCGCGCGGAACGCGTCGAGGTACGCCGCAATCCCCTCGTTGGCCCCCAGGCGAGAGGCGACGCTGCGATCGAGAAACCCGGCCGTGGTGTGCGACGACCAGCAGACGCACTTCGGGTAGGGCTCGAGCGCGTCGCGCTGCTCGGGGCGCAGGCGGCCGCGCAGGTCGAGCATGTCGAACCGCGCGCGCGGGACGACGTCGAGGGTCAGATCGAGGGGTTGCAGGGACACGAAACCCGGTCTCCTGACGCCCGCCTTCCGCCGGCCGGCTGGAAGAAATGGCCGGCTTCGGCTCGGTCACGCCGCAGCTCGCGACCAACAGGCGAGCGAGGGCGGGAGGCGACAACCGGTGAATATACTCCGGATTGCCGCGCCCCGTAAAGCGGCCGGCGAATTCGCCCCGTCGAGCGACGATGCTCGCCCTCGCGGCGGACTACCGGCCCTGTTGCGCCACCTGTCAACAGGAACGGCTTGTGCTAGCCATTCCCGGGCGATTTTCACCCCACCATCACCAAACGGAGGTCAGTTGATGGCTTCAGCTTCCCAGCCCCTCACCGAACGTCGGCCGGCGGTCGAAGTCGGGCAACCCGCGCCGTCGCCGATGCTGTTCTTCGACACGATTCGCGCGTTCCAGCAGAGTGCCACGCTGAAGGCGGCGCTCGACCTGGACTTCTTCACGGCCATCGCCGACGGCGCCGCCACCGTTGACGCCATTGCGAAGCGCTCCGGCGCGTCCGCGCGCGGCGTCCGCATCGTGTGCGACTACCTTGCCTTACTCGGATTCCTCACGAAGAAGGCAGACCGCTACGCGCTCACGCAGGAAAGCTTCATGTTCCTGAACAGGCGTTCGCCCGCCTGCGTCGGCAGCGCCGCGAACTTCCTGCTCGCGCCCGAGTCGCTCGATGTCTTCCGCGACTTCACGAGCGCCGTGCGGGAGGGCACCAGCCACGTGCCAAGCCTCGAGCCCGATAATCCAATCTGGCTGAACTTCGCGGAGTCCATGGCTCCGCTGATGACCTTGCCCGCGCAATTACTGGCGGATCTGCTGGAGGTGCGCAGCGTGGGGCCGATCCGTGTGCTCGACGTCGCGGCCGGCCACGGGATGTTCGGCATCGCCGTCGCCAGGCAGAATCCGGCCGTGGAGATCGTCGCGGTCGACTGGCAGCCGGTCCTCGAGATCGCCCGGCGCAACGCCGCGCAGGCCGACGTGGCGAGCCGCCACCGCGCGATCGCCGGCGACGTGATGAAAGTCGATGTCGGAAAGGACTACGACCTCGTGCTGGTGCCGAACTTCGTGCACCACTTCGACCAGCCGGCCTGCGCAACGTTCCTGAAGAAGATGCATGGGGCGCTGGCCGATGGCGGCCGCATCGCGCTGCTCGACTTCGTGCCCGACGAGGACCGCAGCGGTCCGCCCGCGGCGGTTGCCTTCCCGGTGACGATGCTCGCCATGACGCCGTCCGGGGACGCGTACACGTTCGGCCAGTATCAGCGGATGCTCGGCGAGGCGGGGTTCCGCGACGTGCAGTTGCACCCGCTGCCGCCGTCGGTGGAACAGGTCGTAACGGCGGTGAGATGACCGATCGTCCCTGGTCCCTGGTTCCTGGTTCTTGGTGCGGCGCTTGGTCGCTGGTCCCGCCCGCCAGCGAGCGCACCAGGGACCAAGAACCGCACCAGGGACTGGGAACCAGGAACCAAGGACTAGTTCGCTGTCTTTGTCCCCGTCCGCTCCGGTCCCTTGACGAGCGCATTGAACAGCAGCTTGTAGGTGCCGTGCGTCTGCGCGCGGTGCTGCACGCGGAAGCCGTACATCACCACCTGTCCCTGGCCGATCTTCGCCGCCACCATCGCGGCGTGCTTCGCAAGGTTCTGCTCGCCGACCAGCCATCCGCTGTAGAGGATGTCGCGGTCCGCATAGCGTGCGATCACAGAGTACTCCTCGTTGTGATTGGTGGGCGTCAGATCGAACGCGAGACCGCCGCCGAGGAACGTCACCAGCCCCTCCGCCGGCATGCCGTAGGCGAGCGGCTGCGCGTTGTCGAAGCTCGTCTTCAGGGTGGAGCCCGGGCAGAAGAACTCCTTTGGCTGAAGGCCGGCGAGCGCGTTGCGGGCGGCGACGCCCAGGCGATCCATCGCGAAGTTGCTCGCGCCGCCGAGCGTCACGATCGTGCCGCCCTTCTGCACGAAGTCGCGCAGCGCGGTGACGCCCTCGTTGCCGATGCCCGTGCGGTACTCGGGCGGCGTGCTCTCACCCCGCCCGCCGCCTCCACCGCCGCCACCACGGCCGCCGGCCGGTGCCGCCGTCCGATCCCCGGTGATCGTCGCCGTCGAGTCCTCGGGGAGGATGATCACGTCATACTTCCCGTTCAGGCTGCCGGCTTTGATCTCGGCGTCCTTGATCGAGGTGTACGGGAACGAGAACTGCTCGAGCAGCAGCCGCGTCCATCCCTCATCAATGTTGCCGCCGCCGTAGCGCTGGTACATCGCGATGCGCAGCCTCTTCATCTCGTGCGCCGGCTGCTTCACGTCGCTCCTGAGCGGCGCGAAATCGACGCCCGTCTGCTTCGCGACCTCCGCAAGCACCGCCTCCGGCCCGGCCGCGACGACGAAATCGCCGGGGCGCAGATCGCCCGCCGCATCGATTCGGCGCACGGCGACGCCCTTGTCGAACAGCAGGTTCAGCGCCTTGAAGCTGTCGTTCAGGCGGCCGTCGAACGAGTAGCCGAACGCCGTCTTCGCGCCCACCTTGCCGATCGCCGGCACCGCCGAGGTCAGCTTCGCCAGGTCCGTTTTCGCGGCTTCGTCCTGCGGATCCACGCGCACGCCCATGAACTCGTACATCGTGTCGGTGGCCATGTCGTACGGCCGAATCGGGCTGCCGTCCTTGTCGCGCGTGTAACTGTTGTCCGGGTAGAACGTGCGGCCGAGCAGGTAGCGGATGAGGCCCATCTTGGGCTGCTCGGCGGAGACGACGAACGAGCCGGGCCCGTAGGTCACACCAGCCGCGTTGGTGAATCCTCTCGTCGCCTGCCTGATCTCAACGCCCTGGACGAGCAGCTTGTTCACCAGCTTGATCGCGGTGAGCGGATCGTGCTGCGCGGCAGGAATCACGTAGGCGGGCGTCTTCGAATGCGCCCCGCGCTCGGTCTGGCGCTGCGCCTTGAGGTACGCATCCCAGAGCACCGTTTCCTTGTTCCGCGCCGCGATGTCGAGCACCGCCCACGCCGACACCTTCTGCCGCTCGACGATGTCGCGCAGGCGCCACCAGCCGCCGGGCCAGGGATCGGGGAACGTGGTCTGCTCGGCATAGACGGGCAGATTGCGCGCGCCGCCCTGCAGTTGATCCGGCTGAATGTAGACGGGCGTCGCCAGCCGCGCGCTCGCCGATTCGGTGAGCATCCCCGCGATGTTGTGGAACGGCGTGATCCAGTGGAAGCCGAAGTGCCCCCAGCCCGAGTACTGCGCCATGTTCAGCACGCCCGACAGGCCGGCTTCCTCCTCCTTGTAGGCGATGTGCGCGCCGTACCAGCTGTGCTCGCGCCAAATCAGCGGGTCGGCGTTCGGCCGGACCGGATCCGCGTAGGGCGGCACGTAGATGCGCGCGCTGTACGTCCCCATGTGGTGGTGATCGACGTACGCCTGGGGCACGCTCCAGTCCTTGAACATGATCTGCGCCATGTACTGCGATTCGACCAGGTTCGTCTGGAACGCGTCGCGGTTGTCGTCGTGTCCCGCGTACTTGTGATAGAGCCACGGCGGACCGGATCCTTCGTACTCGGTGCCGAGCGTCTTGTTGTACCAGTCGGTCACCATGATCTGGCCGTCGGGATTGAACGACGGCACCATCAGGAAGACGACGTTGTCGAGGATGCGCTGCGTCTCCTCGTCGGTGCGCGTGAGGAGATCGAAGGCGAGCTCCTGCGCCATCTGCGTGCCGCCGATCTCGGTGGCGTGCAGGCTCATCGACTGGCAGATGACCGCCTTGCCTTCGCCGACCAGCTTCCTGATCTCCGCTTCGCCGGCGCCGCGCGGGTCGCTGATTCGGGCGTTCACCTGGCGAAGGCGGTCGAGCTGTCCGAGGTTGGCGGGCGAAGAGATGATGACGAGCAGGAATGGGTTCCCCTCGGTCGAGGGACCCATGTCGATGACCTTGAGCTTCGGGCTCTGCTTCTCGAGCAGTGTGTAGTACTCGACGATCTTGTCCCAGCGCGCGATCTTCCTGTCGGCGCCCATCTGAAAGCCGAAGAACTTGTCGGGCGACGTCACCTGGCCCTGTGCGTGCAGCGCACGCGTCGCCAGCCAGGAACCCGCGAGCACGAGCGCCACCAGCACGACAACGGCGCGAGCCAGCCTGTTGTTGTTTCTCATCGGAACCACCCCTCCGTTTCGGACAGGCCAGAAATGAATGCGCAACGAGCGGCAGAGTGCAGCGAAAGTCCGCATCGAAGCGGCGAGATCGTACCACGGGCGCGCTGCTCTTCGCTGCGCAGCTTTGAGTACAGTTCGAGTTTCACCATTCCGGCCTTGGAAGATGTCTGGCGCGGGCGAGCGACCGTGGCGAGGCCGAAAACCGCCGGCGGCGGGGCAAGGACACCTTGGGCGGATCTGTAGCGCGAGCATTCATTCGTGGCGCCCCGCCGACAGTGCCGCACGCCGGGTCTCGAGAAACCGGCCGTTTTCTGCTTCCCCCGACTTCCGCTGGCAGTGGCTCATCCATTGCGTCTCAGCCGTTGGGCGGAATCATTCAACCTGACGCGGCGCCCCGCCGCCGTTGCGCGTGTGAAACATGTCGCAGCCACACGGCGCGCGCCGCGAAGCGAGAAACGCTCAGCATGGAGGTCAGCCTATGAAGCGTGGAGTCCTCTTGATCGTCGCCGCCATCGTCTTGATGGGCACCGTTGGCAGCGGAGCCGTCTACGCCCAGGACGTGTCGATCGTGAACATTCCTTTCCAGTTCACGGCCAACAACAAGGTGATGGCGCCCGGCAAGTACGAGATCACCATCACCGACCCGACGGTCATCAGCCTGACGCCGGTAAAGGGTCCGGCGGAGTTCGTGCCGACCATCACCCGCCTCGCGCAGCGCGCGAAGCCGATTACCGACGCGGAGGTCGTCTTCGACAAGCTGGGAGATCAGTACCGTCTGTCCGAGCTGTGGGTACCAGGCGAGGATGGATTCCTGATCGCCGACACGAAACAGCCCCACCAGCATCACGTCATCAAGGGTGCGAAGAAAGGGTAGAGCCGGCGGGGTACGACAAGCCGGCGCAGCGCGCCGGCTTGTCCCGCGCCCCGCGTGGCCGCCGCCCGGCCGGCATCGGTGTGTCAGAAAGTAGATTACGAATCTGCCATCGCCGCACAAGTATTGGACATGGTGTTGCGTCAAAGATCGCGGAATGGCCGAAAACGGGTCGGCGCGGGAATTGCTGTGCTCTTCCGGGCCCAGACGGGGGACACCGATGTCGCACAAGGAGAGTTTCGGGTTGCGGCTGCGGGCGGCCCGGGAACGTCGCGGGTTGACGCTGGAATCCGTCACCGCGAAGACAAAAGTCCCGATCGCCCTGTGGGAAGCGCTCGAGCGCAACGACCTGGCGCGCTGGCCCTCGGGCCTCTTCGCGCGCGCCTACGTGCGCGACTACGCCCGTCTCGTCGGCCTCGATCCCGAAGAGGTGGTCGAGGAGTTCTGCCGCTACTTCCCGAACGGCGATCGACGCCGGGGCAACCTCATTCGCGCGCAGGCGGAGATCGTCGACATCCGCCCGCAGTACCGGGACGAGCAGCTGCCGGTAGAGGGTGATCGCCGCGCCACCGGCCAGGCGACCGCTGCGCCGTTTCCGCGCCTCGCGTCCAGCAAGACCGGTCAACGCATACTCGGCGCGACGGGCGACGTGATCTTGGTCTCGATCATCGCCGTCGTGATCGCGAAGCTGTTGCGCGTCAGTTTCCTCGCGACGCTTGGCGTTGTCTCGATCGCCTATTACTCGGTCGGCGTGGCGATCCTCGGCCGCAGTCCGGGCTTTGCGCTGGCCCAGTTGCTGCGCCGGCGGGTGCCGGAGCTGGTGGCGGTCAGCGAGCGGCGCATGCAGGCGTAGTCTGGTTCTTGGTCCCTAGTCCCTGGTTCCTGGTGCGGTCCCTGGTCCTTCGCGCGCGGATGCGCACCCCGAACCACGGACCAGGGACTACGTCGTCAGTTCCTCATAGGCCGCCGTCAGCACCCGTTCGATGACCGGGCCATGGTCCGCGAATCCCTTCAATTCCGGGCTCGCCTTGACGATCTCCTCCCGCGCTTTGCCCGCCTTGATCTGCGCCCGCGTGTAGTCGAGAACCGCTGACAGGAAATCGCGCTGATAGAGCACGTCAGCCTTGTTGCCCGTGACCTGGAATCCCGGTTTCGCGTGGCCGAAGACGTAGAGGGTGTCTGCGGCGTGACCGTCGGCGATCCGTTGAAGCGCGCGGATCCAGCCATCGAGCGAGCAGCCGCCGGGCCGATCCGTCACCGGTTGGCGGCGATTGAACACGAGGTCGCCCATGTGAACGACGTTTGCCCGGGCGAAGAAGATGACGCTGTCGCCGCCGGTGTGCGCCGGCCCGGCATAGACCGCATGGATCGTTTCGTCGCCAACCGTCGTTTGAAACCGATCGGTGAACGTCGTGTCCGCATATACCTGGCTGGCCTCTGTCCCGGGTCGCGCGGTCGCCTTCTGCAACTCGGGCACCTTGACGTGCGCGACGATCCTCTTCGTCGCCGGCCTGAACACGCCGTTGCCGCCGGTATGGTCGCCGTGATGATGCGTGTTGAAGAGGCAGTCGATCTGCCGTTTCGACGACCGTTCGTTGATCCCCTGCAGGCACACTGCGGCGTTCGGCGGCATCCCCGCGTCCACGACGACGACACCGTCGAGAGATACGAGCCAGGCGATCGTGCCGCCCGCGCCGGTAAAAATGCCGACGTTGCGACGCAGAGACGCGAAGGCGGGTGCGGGTTGCTGCGGCGCCTGTTGAGCGCCGCCCGGCTGCTGTCCGAACAGCCGGACCCCGCCTGCCGTACCGGCAATCATGACGGAAGAGGTGACGAGGAATTCGCGGCGCGTCCAGTTCACGGCGGCGCTCCTTTCTGCACGCGCCGATTATGCACACAAAGTGCGAAGTGCGACATGCGAGGTGCGAACTGCACGGTGATGCGTCTCACGTGCGGCGTGCGGGTGTGTGACCCGCTACAGCCGGTACTGCACGCCCGTGAGCGACTCCGAAACGTCCCACAACCGCGCCGCCACCTGCTCGTCCCGGGCAGCCGCCGACGGCCGCGCGCGCACGGCCCGTCCCCTCGTTTCCATGAGGGCGCCCGGGCCGAAGTAGTCGCCGCCGTGCGCGCCGGGATCCGTGGCCGCGCGCAGCTCGGGCCACGCCCCCGCCTCGGCCGACTGCGCGAACAGCGTGTTGGCAATCCCCATCAGCACCAGCCCTGCCTTCGAGTGGCGCATGGCCGGCCCGCGCGACTGCAGTTCGGTGGCCGCGTAGCCGGGATGCGCGGCGACGGCGATCGTGGACGCGCCGCGCCGCCGCAGCCGGCGATCGAGTTCGAAGGTGAAGAGCAGGTTGGCGAGCTTGCTGTGCGAGTACGCGCCCCAGGGTTTGTAAGAGCGGCGCTGGAAGAACAGGTCGGCGAAGTCGATCGTGCCGCGCTTGTGATAGAGGCTGGACAGCGTCACGACGCGCGAGCCCGGCGTCGCGAGAAGGAGAGGCAGCAGCAGACCGGTGAGCGCGAAGTGCCCGAGATGGTTCGTGGCGAACTGGGTTTCGAAGTGGTCCGGCGTCTCGCGGTACGGGATGGCCATGACGCCGGCGTTGTTGACGAGGACTTCCAGCCGATCGTGTGTCGAGACGAACGCAGCCGCGCAGGACCGCACGCTGGCGAGATCGGCGAGATCCAGCAGGACGAGCTCGAGCCGCGCATCCGGCGTCTCGACGCGAATCGCGTCGAGGGCGTGCTGTACTCGCGTCGCGTCCCGGCACGCGAGGACGACGTTGGCCTTGCGCCGCGCCAGGACGCGGGCGGTCTGAAAACCGAGGCCGGTATTCGCACCGGTGATCAGGAAGGTTCGGCCCGCCTGTTCCGGCACCTCTTTCGCGGTCCAGCCTCGATCGTCGCCATCGACCATGAGACGATTGTAGTCCCGGCCCGCCCGCCGGAACCTGCGAAAACGATCTCACGCCTGCGCGCGCAACGCGACGACCGGGTCGACGCGCGAGGCGCGGCGGGCCGGCAGGTAGCTGGCGAGGAGAGCGACCGCGGCGAGGCCGACGGAGACCGCTATATAAGTGGACGGATCCATCGCGCTGACGCCGAACAGCAGCGCGCCCATCAGGTGCGTGGCGGCGAGCGAAACGCCAAGACCCAGAACGACCCCGAGCGTCGTGAGCAGCAGCGCGTGGCGCACCAGCAGCCGGCTGACGTCGCCCTGCTGCGCCCCGAGCGCCACGCGGATGCCGATTTCGCGGGTGCGCTGCGCGGCCACGCACGCAATCACGCCGTAGATGCCGACGACGCCCAGCAGCAGCGCGACGCTGCCGGCGATGGCGAGCATCACCAGCGCAAACGAGGTCTGCGCCATCGATTGCGCGCGAATCTCGTCCAGCGTCCGTACATAGGACAGCGGCAGGTTGCCGTTCACGGACCACACCGCCTGCTGGATCTCCTTGAGGAAGGTCGGCGACTTCATCCTGTCAGATCGGATGGCGTAGCTCAGGGTGCGCTGACCCCTAATTCCCGTCCCGAAGTAGTCTTTCACCAGCAGTGGCAAGTAGACCGCAAGCGGCGCGCTCTTCGCCACACCGTCGTCGCGTTCGTCGCCGGCCACGCC
>Ga0315282_10007794_pt1 | contig 17486 bp, 14 predicted proteins | sample YL17G07_20_MG_FD_203693 | JGI IMG/M metagenome (GOLD analysis project Ga0315282, IMG submission 203693) | Sediment microbial communities from Yellowstone Lake, YNP, Wyoming, USA - YL17G07_20 | ecosystem: Environmental > Aquatic > Freshwater > Lake > Sediment | place: USA: Wyoming | collected... | reverse complement strand
CATATCATATTTAAGGCTGAAAGTCAAGATATTCTTGAAATCGAATTTGCTTTTTTTAGAAATAGGCAGATTTATAGCCTATACAGTGGGGTTATTTAGAAAATTATTTTTAGATGATTAATTGCTGTATATTATATTATATAATAAAATAAAATTTAATATAATTTTTGATAAGCTTTGGATATGGATAGCCCTGAAACCAAAATTGATAAAAAAAGTTAACAGTTCTGCTATTATTTTTTATGCTTATTTCAAGCTTATCCAGCTCTTTTGTAGGACCTCTGATTCCTGTTTTTACAGAAAATTTCAATATCGGCTACGACAGAATGGGATTGATTATATTTCTCGGTGGTTTTTCAGGAATACTTGCAATCACTTTACTGGGGAGGCTGTCTGATAAATTCGGCAGAAAGTCCGTATTGATAGTTTCAACAGCAGTAACAATAGCAGGTGTTTCAGGAATACTGTTATCAAATCAAGTAAAATATTTTATAGTTTCATACTGCATTTTATATTTTGGTTTTGCCGGTCTTGAAGTAAGTTTAATGACAAGCTTTGTTGACATATCTGGAAAAACTCAGAGCAATCACCTAATAAGGATTTACTTGTTTAACAGCCTGGGTACTTTTATCGCCCCAATACTGATTTTTTTTGTTTTTTTCTTTAACTGGGATTGGAAATTATTATTTGTATTAATTTTAGTTTTTCAAATCTTTTTCTTGGCTGTCTTTTTAAGACTTCGATCTCCAATAAAGGTAAAACCCGGGGAAATGCAAAATATAAGAATTAAAGAAATTATTACTCCAATGATTTTGCTGAGTTCTGTCGTCCTTTTCTTTACCAACGGGATGTTTGGCCTGTTTGGAACATGGTTTACTACCTATTTTTTAGCTTTGGGAATAAAAGTGGAGTATTCTTCGCTTATTTTGTCGCTATTCTGGTTATCTACGCTTATGGGACGATTAATTATGCAAAGAATACTTGTCAGGGTAGATGGAAAGAAAATAATCCCATATGTTACGGCAGTATGCATGATTATTCTGGCAGTCATTTCCTTTTCAGATAATCTTGCGGTAAAAATAATTTTTGCAATTCTGTTTGGATTTTCCGTTGCCAATATACACCCGATATTATTTTCTATAGTTTTATATTCAAATCCCGATGTAATAGGAAGTATTTACAGTTTTCTTGGTTTTGTCGGATACGGAGGCTCAATGCTTTTTCAGCTTATAAGCGGATATACAGCCGAAAATTTTGGTAAAGAGAGTGTAATTTATATTCAACTTGCGTGCAGCATTTTGTGTTTTATTTTTACGGTGATATTTGTCAGGTTTATGAGGAGAAGGACTGATTAAATTATGCGATAATAAGTTCTTTTCCCATCTTTTTAAATCTTTCAAGAATAACCTTACTGCAGCCGTTATCTGTTATTATCTTATCAATCTCACTGATTTTAAAATTGACTCTCGGGGCTATCTTATTAAACTTGGATGAATCCAGAATGCAAATGCTTTCTTTTGATCTTCTATACATGTTCTGTTTTACCTCGTCAGACTCAGGAAAGAAGATATCTCCGAATTCCCCATCCATTGAAATCGCTGCAGAAGAAAGAAAAAACTTATCGGCATTGAATTCATTAACGGCTTTAATCGCTGTCGGGCCTACAAAACAGTTAAACTCTTTGTTTAACAGTCCTCCGGTGGAAACAACCTGAATATTGTTTTTACCAAGAAACAAATCAGGTATAGAATTTGAATTTGTAATGATAATCATATTCATAAAATTTGACTCTGACAGCTCTTTTGCAAAATAATAGCAGGTTGTAGAATTATCCATAAAAAGGCAGTCGTCGTTTTTTACAAATTCCAATGCCTTTCTGGCTACTTTCTTTTTAAGTTCCGCATTTATTTTAATCCTGCTGGAAAACGGATTTTCTGCTTTCTCATAAACATTCAACAGAACGCCGCCATGTACCTTTTTTATTCTTCCTTCCCTTGCAAGCTCATTAAGGTCTCTATGGATTGTTGCTAGTGACACATTAAATGTATCGCATAAATCACTGATTTTACTTTCCCTGCTCTTGCTTAATATTTTTATTATTTCTTCTTTTCTAGTTACTTGAAACATATTTGAATTACCTTTCTAAAATTAAAAATATTTTTGTTTATTATAAAAATTAACCATAATATCACTTTGCTATAAGGTTTGTTGCTATAATTCATTATTATAAATCTATTTAAATAAACTTGTTTTTTAAATAGATTCTTATTAAAACAAAAAAATGAACAATTTACCATATTATATATTTCAAAATATATAACTGTCTTTCCGCAAGTTAAAATCTCAGTTTTGTCGAATTAATTTCTAAGAATTACGAGGCTTTTTTATCCCCAATAATCATCCTCACTAATATCTAAAAGATCAAGTAATAACTTCTGGATGGAGCTCAGTTCGTCCTTGAACTCTTTTACTACTTTACCATCTTTTAATATTTTATATGAAGAGATTCCATCAAAATTATAGAAAATCTTTGATGTTGTAGGATAAAATGATTTACGGTACTCCGGATAAACAGGAAGTGACTTAATTGCCCTCTTTTTCATTGACATTCGTACTTTACGCTCAATTACTGCCTGTACTATCAGTGCTACAAAAAATAGAAACATTATTGCCTCAACCCTTTCAATATTCTTAAAAAGGATTGGTGCAGCCTCATGAACGCTTTTAAACTGATTAAACCTCTTCTCAAGCCTGGGCTGGTATTTATATGAGGTTAAAACCTCTTTCGGGCCAATTGACTTATCGGTAGAAAGAAGAGGAAAGATGCCATCAGCTCTCTCTTCCTTTTTTAATCTTTTATCATCTGTTTCCCAATCAAGTGCATATATGGTTTTAGTAATACTTCTGTATTTTACAAAAGGTCCGGGCCTTCCTCTTGTAATCTGTTTTTTTATCTCTTCGTTTTTTTTAAAGACATTGATTTTAAAAAAATCCTTAAGGCCGTGTTTATTTAATATGGCCTCTATTTCATCTCTTATGTTCTCTTCTGTTATTAGATCTCTTTTATTAAGTTTTAAAGAGAGCTGCGTTAGAGCGCTGTCTGCTCTTAAAACCCTTTTCTGCCTTATGCTTTTATCCAGCCTTTTCTTCTGGCTTGACAGGTACCAGTAGATCCTGTAACCATCATCAAGTGTCTCATATTCTCCCGAAAAGAGGCTAAAGTATTCATTATCAGAATCACCTTCAGGTGTTTTTCTTTTTAGTATTATCTTTTTTGCTGTATTTTTAGCAAGCAGCTCATCCTTAAAGATCTTTGTCTCCCCCCATGTATCAGGCATAACGGTTATTACTCTGCCGCCGTTTGCTACTATATGTGTAAGCTGTTTTGAGGTGCAAACCTTAGAATCTGCAACATAAATAAAATCGCTTCTTCCCGCGATCTCTTTTACTGTATTCCATGTCTCTATATGAGTAGTGTCATCAGTTCTGTTTCCCGGATATGTTTTGTAATGAACAGGCACTGCTCCATCAGATGATATGGTTAAACTAAAGACAAGATGGACAAGATCAGGCCTGTGGTCTTTATTGTTTCCCTTTGCCATCTTAAGGCCGTTCTTTGTAACACCGGCAATCTTTCCATAAGCTTTTACTGTGGTGGAATCATTATGGAGCCTGCTCATATCAAGATCTATCTTTTTTATCATCTTAACAACTATCTCAGTCATAAGAGTAGCCCTGTCTGCGGCATACAATTTATCAAGGGCTCTTGCAAACCTGTCATCATTAAAAGAAGCTAACTCACTTTTATCAAGTCCGTGACATCTGGGATCAATACCCCTTATCCACTCATAGAGCTCATATAAGGGCTGCCTTCCAAGGGTGATGTTCCACACAAGAAACATGAGTGTATCAGTAACTTCCGCACTCTCATTTCCGTAAGAGGAAATATATTTTTTAAAAATAAATTTAAGGTCAAGACACTCAGATACTGATTTAATAAGGGGAATGCCCGATATATTAAATCTTTTTAATTTCTCATTACTTTCTCTTGACATCTTAACTAATTATTATATATTATATGGTTAAGATGTCAATACTAAAACAAATAAAAGCCTTAGAAAAAAAGAGAGCTTGCGCTCTTGATAAGATGCTATCTGTTAACCTTATGGCCCCGGGCTCATACAGGAAGGTATATTGCAAGTGCGGCAGGAAGAACTGCTGGTGCTACAGCGGTAAAGGGCATCCGTATAGTCGTATTACCTTCTCAGAGGACGGCAGATCAAGGACTAAAGCAATTCATGAGAATAATATTGAGTGGATAAAAAAAGTTATCAAAAATTATCGTGATTTTAAAGAAGGAATCAAAAAGATCAGGGAATATGACGCAGGCTTATTAAAGCTCCTTGATCAGCATTTAAAAGAAATAATTGAGCAAACCCGGAAGAAAAAGGAGTATAATTAAATCGGAATTTTCGCATTTTTAACTTGCGGAAAGACAGATATAATATTATTTCATAATATTTTATATTAAAATTTCGTTTTTTCAAATTGATTTAATCCATAGTGTAAACTATTCTTCTTTATTATTATCTTTAAGGCAAAGTATTATAAGGTTTAATGGCACCTCGCGCAGGCATTGGTATAAAACATTCCGCATATTCGCAACCGGCTTTTTCTCCCCAATATGAATCAGGTCTTTTTACCAACTTTTCAAATCCGGATTTTAAGCCCTTTTGCATTGCTTCTTCCTGCGAAGCGTGATTTTTTAACAGCAGTATCTTTTGTTCTTCAAACTCTGTAATATCCACGAAATGTGTAGCCGGAAAAGCCATAGGTATATGGGGTTCAATCATAAATATCGCAGAGTGTTCTTTCAATGAACTGGATTCTGTTTTTATAAAAGGAAGGTTTGAATGCATGGCACAATGCCTTACCAGTTTAGACACAGTTGTATGGTCAATATTATAATCCTCAAAATAGTGGGTGAAAATAAGATTAGCTCCTGATTTTCTTATGGCATCAATCAATTTATGACGGACTTCGGCAGTATCATACAAATATTCGTCCGGTTCACCAATGGAAATATAGCCAGCATTGATTTCTTTTGCCAATGCTGACATCTCCCTGTGTCTGATTTCTGCCGCTTCTTTTTTTGTAACACCTTCAATTCCCGCGGAACCGTCTGTCAGCGTTATAAAAAATAAATTGTCTCCCCTTGCTTTGCATTTCAACATGGTACCAAGACATCTCATCTCATCATCCTGGTGTGCCATTATAGATACAACGTTCATAAAATATCACTTTCCTTGGTTAATAATAATATTTATAAATCTATATTTTACAATTTCATCCATGAGTTTGTTTATGTGGTTAGATATTCATTATTTTATTCTATTTACTTATATTTAATTATTTGAATTATCCATAAGCTGTGATTACAATTTAAGAGTCTGTTCGTTATATTTCTATTACCTGCCAGTTCATTATTCTGCCAAAATCAGAAATTACGTCTTTTATATCCCCGTAAACCATGGCGGAGTGGTGTGTGCCCCCGTGCTTGCTGAACTGGGATAAAAACTCTGAAATTCCAAGTTTGTGTTTAAACCATCCCCTTATTGTTTTATTCATATTATCTTTTAAAGATTCTTTTTTTGCAGATAAATCAACCATTTCTATTTCACTTACCAGTAATCTGAATATATTATCAGTATCAGGTGCCAGATTTATATAAACAGCTTTTCCAGGTTTAAAGCTTCCGGCTGCTACCGCAGGCGGCTCGGTTTCTAATAACGATTCATCCTTTTCAAACAGGAAAGGCTTTCCGGAGACAAGGCCTATGTTCATCTCACCCATATGGCTTAAAAAAATACTATCACCGCTCCAGTCCGGACAAAACATTTCAACAAACGAACTTTCCGGATATATCGAGAGCAGTGTCCCGACCAGTGATGCAGTCAATACATCCCCTTCCCCTGCAAAACCGACACCTGCAGCCATTTGTTTGCTTGCTTCAAGAAAGGGGACTGTGAGAAAACCTGATTTTTTATTTATCACTGAAAAATTATATGTAAAGGATGTAAGGCTTCTTTTTACTATCCACTTTCTTATTGCAAGACCAATTCTGACAGAATCAAGATGGACTTTTTTATTCATATTATCCACTTTAAAAGTTTTATAATCTGCCAAAATTTCATTTTTGACTTCCTCGGAGTTTTCACTCGGAAGAAGATCTGTAATTTCTTTAAAAGAGGTTTCAATAACTTCGATTCCCAGATTTTTCTTTAGATCCTTTGCAGGTATAAAAAAATCTCCCATGCCTTCAAAACTCCCACCGATTCTTCCGACTCTCTGGGTTTTCATGGAATAAGCCAGCCCGGCTGATTTTACTCTCTTTACCACTCTATCCAGCACATCAGATTTATCATAATGACCTGTCTCAATAAAATACTTTTTTCCTTTTTTATACAACAAGCTGCAAAAATCCTGCACTCCATGGATTCCGTGATTATACATTATCTCATCCGTACTCTGGTCAGAACCAAATGAGAAGGTTGGTGTTGTGTTTAAGATGATAATAGGAATGGATGTACCTGACAGGGCTTCGGCTGATTCCAATGATGGTGAATAGGCAAGATGCAGAGTAATTATTGCAGTGACTTTTTCTTTTTCAAAATAATTAACTGCGTCTTTGAACTCTTCTTTTGTCCTGCAAATTTTTGAATTTTTTATTATAAGCTCTTTTTCTTCAAGTCGTTTTATTATTTCTTCTAAAAACTCTTCCAAACGGACCCTTAAATCCGGAACTTTTTTGTCATAAAACTCCAGATACAAAGGAAGTAATCCAACTTTTACCTTATCCATCAAAACCTCCGGTTATAAAATATCCTTATTTATTCATTTTTTCTATTAATAAACTTAACTTTTCCGTTTTCTCTTTTGCTTCATCCATCGTCATCAAAATCAGATTAACGGTTACTAACCTTGGCATCAGGTCTTCGGTAACAGGGCATAAACCTTTTTTGTACCTGTAATCGCTTTTTTCGGTATAAAACGGGCAAAGCGTCGGGCAGTGTGAGTGTTTGTATAAAGTCGGTTTCTTGAATAAATCATACTCGTATGGAGCTATCTCATTAAACCCGAATCTAAGCCCGATTCCCATCTCTTCGCTCATTTTTTTGAATCTATTATAATCAAGCCCGAACTTGTCTCCTTCCCATGTGCATGCAAACCAGTATCCGGATTGTATGGCATCTGCTGGTATCACCCGGTTTTTAAGCCACTGGCAATCAGAGATGACTTTATTAAACATTTCGAGTGTCTTATCATAAAGATTTTTTATCCTTTCGTTAACCTTTCCCAGTTGAGCAAGACCGAGCGCAGCAGTGGTCTCATTCATTCTGTAATTTAAAGTCATAAAATAAGGAGATTCACCGCTGAATGCCCATATGCTTTCAATTTTTTCTGCAAGCTTTTCATCGTTTAATATGCTCATTGCACCGTCACCGGTTGAAAGCTGCTTGTATTCCTGGAAGCTGAATACACCAATATCGCCAAAAGTTCCGGCATGTTTGCCTTTCCAGTATGAATTGATTGCATGGGCGCAGTCTTCAATCAGAAAAAGATTATTTTTTTTGCAGATATCTCTTATCCTGTCAATTTCGGCACACAAACCCCACAAGTGTGTAACTATGACTGCCCTTGTATTTTCCGTAATATTTGCTTCCAAAGAATCAGGGTCCATATTGTATGTATCATAACTTACGTCGGCAAACCTGGGTACGGCATTAAAATATGCTGTGGCCAAAGCTCCGAAATGAACAATTGGATCACATATTACCTCCGTACCGGTATTTGCCCCGCTGACAGATACCGCTTCAGCAAGGCCAAGCATTCCATTTGCTTTTGCAAGGGCCTTTTTTGCCCCGGTATATTTTGCAAATGCATCTTCAAACCTTTCGACAAACCCTCCTTTAGCAAAACTTAAGTCCCCCCTTTCTACTACTTCCTTTAAGTTTTCAATTTCCTCCTTGCCAAACTGGCGTATTTTTTTTGCTATTGATTCTGACATTTTTATTCTCCTTTTGTTAAGTAAGTAATTAAATATTAAATTCCATTCGTCTTTTCCACTTATATGCTTTCAGTTGACAATTTCACCTTGTAAACCCGTTTTTAATATACTTTCTTTTCCTAATAAATTTTTCTATTTATAATAAATTTCCATTTCTTAATATCCAGATATCCGGTTAATCCTTATTACTGTGATAAATTATCTATTACAACGGTAATTCAACTATCTTTTTTTCATTTGCAGATTTTAAAATTGCAAAAACAAGCTCGCTCGTTCTGTAGGCACTATCTACATCGTTTAGGGTTGGTTTATTATTTGCTACTGCATCTATAAAATGATTAATTGACTTATCCCATGTTTCGGCAATACCGCCCTGCTTATTGTCAGGAATCCACTCTTTTGGCAGTTCAACGAATTCTTCTTCATGTCCTACCTCAAAAAACCTCGGAATCCAGTCAAACCATATTTTATTGTTTCTTACTGTTGCCTTCGTACCGTAAAGAGAAAAGCTAAAATTAAAAGGTGTTATTGCCCCAAAACCCAGAAAACTCTTGCCAATTGCACCGTTTTCAAACCTTATGCTTGCAATTGCGGTATCTTCCGTTTCCACCTGCAGGGCTCTTGGATGGTAGGTATCTTTAAAGCAGCATACCTCTTTTGCCTCACCCATAAAGAACCTCATCAGATCAATGTTATGGCCGCAGCCTGCATGGAAAATAGAGCCTGCAATATCTTCTTTTCCAAGCCAGTCAAAGATTGGAAGATCCGGAGGCACGTAATGAATATAATCAGACTCTATATAAAACAGTTTGCCAAGCTCACCTTTATCTGAAAGATTTTTAACATAACTGTACAGAGGATTGAACCGTCTATGATAACCGATAAGATATTTTATCCCTGAATCCTTAACAATTTTTTTAATTTCCCTGCAGTCATTTAATGTTATAGCCATGGGCTTTTCACACATAGTATGTTTTTTTGCCTGTGCGGCAGAGATAGTTATTTCCTTATGCGTGTTATTAGGAGTACTTATTACTACTGCATCAATATCGTCATTTTTTAGCATTGCCTGATAATCCTTATAGTATTTCACCTCTATATTATTTTCCTTCATGAACCTAGTCGCATTTTCTTTGGATTCATCAGCTATGGCTAGCAGTTCTGCATTTTTATTTTTTAGTATATTACGGCCATGCTCGGATCCAATCCATCCGGCACCTATCAAACCTATATTGCACCTTGAAGTCATCCTGAACACTTCCTTTCGATTTTAAATAAGTTGTTGATATAAATTCTTTCAAATAAAATTCTTCTTAGTAAAATTCCTATAGACAATTGCTCTAATATCTATAAAAACATAAAAGTATACAGTTAGATGTTCTTAATTTTACAATCATTAAAATTAATCAATTGACGCTAAATTTTTCATCGATAGCTTTCATAATAGTAATATAATCTTCCTTCCACCTGTCTTTTGGCAGGTCTTCCCTAATACCTATAATAAGTCCCTTAGGCATACCTGCATCATCGATAATTTTATAAGTAGTCTGTTCTATTTTCTCCTGCGACTGCAGATGAACAGATGATGGAAAATTTATCCATAATACTTTATCCGGCCATGCCTTTCTTGCATCTTTAATATCCATGTCTGTATCGGGAAAAGGGGTGAATGCCTCAATATAATCAAGGGAAGTCTTGGCTATTTCATCCTTTAACAGCCTGCAGTTTGCATCAAAATGTACTCCAATCAATTTATTTGCTTTATGCAAGGTTTCTGCCGCTTCTTCGTAGTTTGGAATATAATATTTTTCAAAGCGCTCAAGACCTATAATCTCAGATGTAACATTTCCCCCATAATTAATTATAGAGAGGATCGAATCCGCAAGAACTTTATACCGCTTTCTCCTGTTTTCTACCAGTGCATCATACAATTTCAGAATTTCGTCCCGATTGTCTTCCCACTCATAATAAAAATCCTCGGTGCTCATGTACAGCCAATCGCCTATAAGAAATTGAAAAGGCTCATATCCGATATTACCTCTTAATATAAAATCCTCACCCAGCAGTCCTTCCATTTTTACTACCTTCTCGTAATCAGGAAGAATTTGCTCATCTTTAATCATAAAAAGAAGTGCTTTGTAATCCTCTTTTGATTTAAAAAGCCTCTTACGGCACCAGGCATTAAATTGGGTAGGTTCATGTATCATATAAAGATCACCTAAAGGAGTTCTGTAGTCAGTCCGGACCAGTATTTTTCCGTTTTCCTTATAATACTTTAATGTGGTCTTAACATTTGGCATGTATGTTTTGTACCCAAGATAATCTCCTGCTAAATTTAATGCGCTAAATGCCAGGCTTCCAAAAGAAACGATGCACATCCCCCTATTTCTTAATAATCTTTCAGTAGTACTGCGCGGTATCAGACTTTCATAAACCGTAAATGGAACTTTGTCTGCGAATTTACGTTGCAGCGCCAGCTCTACTCTTTTTTTTGGACTCATGATACCTGCTTTACTCATTTATCCTGCTTATTAGTTTTAGTTAAAAGTTGAACATTGTAAAATTATATCATATAATATGAAAATATAAAATAATTTATGAAATATAACTAATCAATAGTATATAAAATATTATATAACACTGTTCTGTATTATGGTTGCAACCCATAATCTGCATTTTATGTGGTCCCAATATATAATACAAAGAAAAAAGCTTAAGAATTTATTGAAAACTGTAATTTTAATCCTTTAAAAATTATGAAAAAAGAAAAAGAAAAATATGTTATCGGTGTAGATATCGGTACGACAAATGTTAAGGGTGCTGTTTATTCCTCATCAGGAAAGTTTATCTCAGTTTATAATACGGGTTATGAAAGTTTCAGTCCAAAGCCAGATTATCATGAACAAAATCCTGACGACTGGGTTGACTGCACCGTGAAAGTTTTAGAGCAACTCTTAAAAGAAGACAACATCAAACAAAATACTGTTGCATTATCACTATCCACTCAGGGTGGCACAACAGTTCCAGTCGATAAGGATTATAATCCGCTCTGCAATGCTATAACATGGTTGGACAGAAGGGGTAATGATGTTTTAAAACAAAATAAGGATTTGCGTAATAGAAACATTGAGTTTTATTTAAAAACCGGCTGGCGGCTTGACTGCAATATGTCTTTTCTGTCCCTGTATTGGTTAAAAATGAATAAAAAAGAAGTCTTTAGCAGCATATACAAAATACTTTATGTAAATGATTATGTTCAGAATAAACTTACCGGTAATAGTTCCCATGATCCTTCAAATGCATCCATTTCATTGTTTTATAACATTGAAAATAACAAATGGGATGAGGATATTTTAGAGCTGCTGGGTGTAGATGAAAAAAAATTCTCCGAAGTTGCAGAAACCGGAACCCTTGTAGGTTATTTAAAACGGGAGATGTGCAGGAAATTGAACTTGAAACAGGACATAGCTGTTATTAACGGCGGCCATGATCAGTATTGTGCAGCTCTAGGCGCCGGTATACTTGACAAAGACAAAATCCTCCTCTCCACCGGAACTGCATGGGTCATTTTTAAAATGACAGATAGGCCGATGTTTGATGAAAAAAGTTTTTTTTCAGTCGGAAGAAATATTATTAAAGATAAATTCGGCCTTATTTACTCAATACCTGCAGCAGGGGCATCCATTAAATGGTTTGCAAAAAATCTTTTAAATCTGAGTGATGAAAAAGCACTGTTTGAGATAGAAAAAGATTCTTCAGAAAGAATAAAGAAGTTGAGAAACAATATCATTTTTTATCCTTATCTGACAGGCAGTTTCGGCCCTGATTTTGACATAGAAAAAAAGGCATCTTTTTTAAATATCGAAATCGGACATGATTTCATCGACCTTTATAAATCCGTAATGGAAGGAACCGGATTTCAGCTCCAGAGAATAATATGCCTGTTAAAAAATAAAGGCGATTCGGTTAATCAGATAAAAATGATAGGCGGCGCATCTAAAAGCAATATTTGGCCTGGAATAATTGCAGACATCACGGAAACGGATATTTTAGTCCCTTTAAATAAGGATGAAGATTATGCCGTTAAAGGTGCCGCTATCATTGCCGGGACCGGTGCCGGATTATTTAGTAGCTTTAAAGCAGGGTATGAAACCTTAAAATCAGAATTTCAAATAATAAAACCAGACAGGAAAAATACCAGCTTTTACAGGGAAAAATATAAAAAGTTTTGTTACTATTAACCTAACTTGTTAATAGAACAATTAGCTTTTAAAGTAAATATATTCTATTTCATTTTAAGTTGTAATACATAAAAAGGAGCAAGACCATATGTCCGGAATCGATTTAAAGATCAAAAAACTCTTTAACGGCAAAAAAAATCTTGTAATATCTGCAATTGATCATGTGCTTGAATACGGCGATCAGCTCGGTATTGAGGACTCAAGAAAAGCCATAGAAAAATGCCTTGATACAGATGCACTGCTTCTGTCAAGGTATTCACTACTTAGAAACTGGGACCTTTTTGCAAATAAGAACGCACCCATGCCGGTTGTACGCATTAACTGGTCAAGCGCTTTTTATTATCCCCTGGAATACAGGAAAGGCTATACAGGGATTGCAGCAAATGTCGAAGATGCGGTAAATGCAGGTGCAGAAATAATCATATGCTCACTCTTTCTGGAAAACAGCGATGAAGAGATGGAGACAAAAAACGTTGCCCTTTTTTCAGAAGTCGTAAGACAGAAGGAAAAGCTTGGAATCCCCCTTATAGGTGAATGCTATGTGGTCGAGCATAAAGAAATAACTCCGGACAATCTTCATCTTAAGGTCAAAAGAGTGTCAAGGATAATGGCTGAGCTTGGAGCAGATCTTGCAAAAGCATTCTATACAAATAATTTCTCTGAGGTTGTAAAAAATACACCAGTACCTGTATTTTCTATAGGGGCAGAAAAACTAAGTAGTGAGCTTGACGTATTAAAGAAGGCATATGATACAGCAGCTGCAGGTGCAAAGGGCATTATATTCGGGAGGAACATATTCATGTCTGAAAATCCCTATACACTGGTAAAGGCTTTAAATGCTGTAATAAATGATGGGTTAAGGGCTGAAGAAGCTTTGGAAAAATACATAAAACAGGCCTTATAATCAATAAAAAAGACATTGCAATTTCATTATGCAAAAATTACTTTAAAATATGAGGAGCTACCTTCTGATTTTGTAGGCTACTCTATTGCCATTACAGGAGAGCACCCTATATTATAAAATCCTTCAATTCTTTTAAAATAAAAATATTTTATGTAACCTATCCAGAATACCAAAAAGCCTTGAGCCAGTTATGCTTTCTTAACTTTATCAAAATGTCTTCAGATAAAGGTGGCATATCTGAAACTGCTGTATTTAACTCTACCTGATTAATATTTCGCATTCCCGGGATAACTGTACTTATTGAAGGCTGATTCAATACAAATAACAATGCGACCTGTGGTAATGTTAGACCTGTATCTTTTATATCTTCTCTGACTTTTTCTACACGCTCTAATGCCTTTTTTAATCTGTCACCTGTAAAATAATTACGCCTGAAGTCCCCTTCTTCAAATACTGTATTAATGGTATATTTACCTGTCAGTGAACCTTCATCAAAAGGAACTCTGCCTATTAGGCCAACAGTATACTTTTCTGCAGTTGGTAAAAATTCAGCAGCAGGCTCTTGTTCAAAAATGTTATATATTACTTCTACAACATCGACTAATCCATTTTTCATAAGATCTATAATACTGTTTTGGTCATGTTCAGGGGTTGAAATTCCTATATTTTCTATTTTTCCTTCGTTTTTTAATTTTTCAAGTATTTTAAGAGGAGTTGGGTTATTATTCCAGGCACGTGTCCAGGTATGCAGTAGAAGTATATCTAATTTATCTACATTAAGATTTTTTAATCTCTCATTAACATTATTTCTAATATAACTTTCAGGGTAGCGGTCTTCAGCTATGCAGTATGGTGAAGGTGGCCAGGGTCCTGGAAGAGGCGGTGTTTTAGTAGCGATATAAACTCTTTTACCTATATCTTTAATGAATTTTCCAACTATTCTCTCACTTTTACCATTACCATATCCAGCAGCTGTATCTATAAAATTAACTCCTTTTTCGATAGCAGCATGCAAAGCATTAATTGAATCTTCATCACTCTGAGCACCCCAACTTCCTCCACCTATTTGCCATGCACCAAAACCAATTTCAGATACCTTATACCCTGTTCTACCCATTGCCCTATATTTCATCATAATAAATACCTCCATTAAAATAAAGATTTGAAATTAATTATTTAAAGCTAACTATTAGTTGATCTAACCACATTGCGCCTGAATGCTTAAAATGCAAGTAAATTTTTATTTTCTAACATATTATATCATAATTATAAATCAAAAACTTGAATTTTTTTCTCTTGACTTCTTTACCTATCTTCCAATATACTATAATAAATTAATATAAATAATACTAATTTAGAATATGGTAACAGACAGCAAAGATGATGTTCTAACAATAGAGCAGTGTGCAGATATACTTAAGGTCAGCACTCACACAGTTTACGGCTTAGTAAGCCCCGTGCGCCGCCCTGATAAAATCTTTGCCAGAAAAGTAGGCCGCTCCTGGAGAATACTTCGAAGCGAAGTTGAAAGATTTCTTACCGAAGAGCCCAGAGGGGCATACCAGATGAAAATTAGTCAGAACATTAAAAAATAATCATAATAAATAATAAAAGCCAAGCCATGACCAAAGAAGCCAGGAAAAACAAAAACAGCCAGAGAAAGGCACTTCTTTCTCTTATCTATCAGCCAGAGCTTTTTGATCATATAAATGAGCAGGATATAAAAGACTCAAAAGAATTCAGGGATTTCATAACAGAAGAAGCAAAAGAAAGAGGAATTGACAGCCTTGAGCTTATTGATTACTTTGCAGAAAACAGGGATGAGTTAGTTGAACTATTAAAAAAGAAAAACTACAGAAAGTTCATTCCAAAACTTGATAAAATATACAGCCCCGCAGGAACATTTAGTATTTATCAGAAGGTTGCAACACAAAACAAGCTATCTAAAAACGATTTAATAAACCAGACAGGAGATTCCCTGATATATCAGAAAGGGGAAATGTCTTATTTTTACCCGATAGAAAAGCTTGAAAAAATAAAGGGAGATGTTCCAAAGGTATACATAAGTCAGGATAAAAACCTTAACCTGCTTCTTCTTCTTACACAGGAGCAGCAATTCTCAAATATAAATAAAGAGGCTAAATGTAAATTTACCCTTGCCGAGTATGCCAGAAGAAGAGGATACTCTGACGATAAAATTAAAAAAAGCGGAAACATCTTTGAGGAGCTTAAAAAAGATTTGTTTTCAGGAGCTTATACAACCTACATGATAGAATCAATAATGATAGACGGTAAAGAATACAAGGTTCACGGTATACCTAACTTTTATCGCCTGTATGAGCCCATAAATCCTAAAAGCGAATGGATTGTAGAATTTAATGCGCCTTACAATCAATGGGTCTTGGAAGTATTAAACGGTCAGGCAAAGCAGTTCTATATTTATAATCCAAAGGAAATAGAAGACCCCGAAACGAGCAAAAGACCATATCTTCATCTTTTTTACAGGGAATACATAAAGATGAAAAGACAAAGTCCTTCCACCATGCCTATTAAGGTTATAAATCTTCTTGCCAAGTGCGGAATAGGCAAGGAAATCCTTGACAGGCCCAAGGAGTGCTTCAGGGTTTTAAAGGAGTTTTTGATATACTTTAGCACTCACTATGAGCCAAGCCCAGAAATTAAAAGTTTTAACCTTTATAACGATTTTCATAAAATACAAACAGTAAAACTTCCCCTTAGCATCTCTGAAGCATTTAAACAATACTCCTATGAAGATTTTAATGACCTTCTGCTTGCAGCAGGAATAAAAGATATAAGAGATGCTTACATTTCATTTACAAGACCAAGGATTAAGGAAAACTTAAGAGTAAATTTAAAATTAACTGAAGAGGAAAATGATATATTAAAAAAGACGCTAAAATGGTTCGAGGGTAAAGTAACGATAATCCCTCAAGAGGATCAGGAAAGCCAATTAAAAATGTATATAAAAAAGCTTGGTATAGAACGTTACAGGGAATTATTTAACAGAGAAGCAAATAAATACAGCCCAAATGCGCTTGAATTTTTAACAAATGTTCTGCCGGCTGAAAAAGATAAATTAAAAACCTTAAATAAGGAAAAATAATAAAAAAATATTTTACGTCATACCAGAAAACAAATATCTTTATGTTTTAAGCAGTATTTGCTAATAATATATTAAATTATTTACGTCATACCAGACAACAAAAAGGTTTGATACGCACTTTAAGGTTTACGTCATACCAGACAACAAGCGCATTATTTAAAAAAATAAAAATAATTCAGATATTAAATAAATTTACGTCATACCAGACAACAAATTGTTTATAACTTAAATATTATCAGCAGCAGGAAGGGAATTTATCATTTACGTACAGCCAAACAACAAATTGTATAAAACTTACGTCACACCAGACAACAAATTGTATAAAACTTACGTCACACCAGACAACAAAAAAAGATTCCGTAAAATTACTGTTTTTAAACTCAAAAAATATACTTTTTAATAAAGTTATATACAATTATACTAAATATTAGTATTATCTAAATAATTAGATACTAAATAAAAATTTAGTCTTTTTTAAATTTTAAAAAGAAATAAAAAAACTTATAATAAAATTCAAAATAAAAAACAGGAAATTTAACATGGGTAAAATAATTTCAATTGCAAACCAAAAAGGGGGAGTAGGCAAGACAACAACAACCCTAAACCTGGGAGCAGCCATTGCAGAACTTGGAAACAAAGTTCTTATTGTGGACTGCGACCCTCAGGCATCACTTACAATATCATGCGGTATTGACATGTCAAAGCTTCAAAATTCTCTGTATGATGCAATAATAAAGGAAAATTCAGATGAAGCAGACTTTAATATAAGTAAAATAATACAAAAAACAAAAATAAAAAACTTGGATTTACTACCATCAAATATTGACCTCTCAAAAGCAGAAATAGAACTCATGAACATGATGGACAGGGAAAGAATATTAAAATCAATTCTTGACCCGTTAAAAGAAAAATATTCATATATTTTAATAGACTGTCCTCCCAGCCTTGGAATACTAACAATAAATGCTCTTGCAGCTTCAGATGAAATAGTAATACCAATGGAAACAGACTACCTTGCGCTAAGGGGCGCTTCAATACTAATAAATACCACAGTAAAAAAAGTTAAAGCAAAACTGAACCCTAGCTTAATAATTGCCGGTATTCTTCCCACAATGCATAACACTCGAACTCTTCATGCAAAGGAAGTTT